>Ga0134088_10000459_pt1 | contig 13819 bp, 15 predicted proteins | sample 15_taG_3_FD_94461 | JGI IMG/M metagenome (GOLD analysis project Ga0134088, IMG submission 94461) | Grasslands soil microbial communities from the Angelo Coastal Reserve, California, USA - 15_D_Rain_20cm_5_09182015 | ecosystem: Environmental > Terrestrial > Soil > Grasslands ...
AGAAGCGCGCGCTCCTCGCGTGCACGTTCTCGAGCGTCAAGTACGCGGGCCGCGCGCCGGAGGGCGACGTGCTGCTGCGCGCTTTCGTCGGCGGCGCGCTGAACGAGGCCGTGCTCGAGCTGGACGACGCCCCGCTCGTGATGCGGGCACGCGCCGAGCTGCGCGAGGCGCTAGGGATCACGGCCGCACCGGCCCTCGCGCGCGTCTTCCGGTGGCCGAAGGCGATGCCGCAGTACCACGTGGGTCACCTGGCGCGTGTGGAGACGATCGAGCGCCGCGCCGGGGCGCTCCCCGGCCTCGACCTCGCGGGCGGCGCCTACCGAGGCGTAGGGATCGCCGACTGTGTCCGGTCCGGCGAGGCCGCGGCCGAGCGCGCGCTCGGCGCCGGCGCCGTCTGAGCGTGCGCGGCCAGGAGCGCGCCTTCGTCGATGTTTCGGAACCCGGGTTCGGGCGTGCTCTTGATAGTCTATCAGCGCCAGGGAGGCTCACCGTGCCCACGCTCGACGGCGATGCTTGAGGTCGTCACTCTGAAGGAGATCGACGCGATCTTCGCGGTGACCGATGCGCTCGGCATCCACCGGGAGATGCTGGTCATCCCGCTGGGCCCGGCCTCGCCCGGCCGGGTGCGCAGGCTCCCGAGCGGCAAGCTCGAGATCATCGTGGATGCTGCCCGCCCGATCGAGGAGTGGGTGAAGGAGCTCCCGAAGCTCATCACCGCGGCACAGGGGACGTGACCTGAACGGCGGCCTCAGGCGCGAGCTGGGGCTCGTTCCGATGGCCGCCATCTTCTTCTTCAACGTGAGTGGCGGGCCGTACGGCATCGAGGACATGGTCCCCGCGTTCGGCCCCGGGATGACGCTCGCGCTGCTGCTGCTCACGCCGCTCTTCTGGAGCCTGCCCGTGGCCCTCGCCATGTCCGAGCTCGCCGCCGCGCTGCCCGACGAGGGCGGCTACGTCACGTGGACCCGGCGCGCGTTCGGGCCGTTCTGGGCCTTTCAGGTCGGCTGGTGGAGCTGGATCGACAGCTTCGTGGACGTGGCCGTCTACCCCGCGCTCTTCGTGGAGTATGCGCGGTTCTGGTATCCGGCCGTGACCCCCGGCGAGCGCTGGCTCCTCGTCGTGGGGTTCATCGTCGTGCTGACGGCGCTGAACGTGGTCGGCGTCCGCCCCACAGGCCGCGCCGCCGTGGTCCTTGCCGTCGCAGCGCTCCTGCCGATCGCGGCGCTCGCGCTCGTCGGCCTCGGGACGGCACGCGTGTCGCCGTGGACGCCGCTGGTGCCCGAGGGGCAGGGAATCGAGGCGCTCGGCCTCGGCCTCGCGGTCGTCATGTGGAACTACTCCGGGTGGGATACGCCAGCGACCGTCCTCGGCGAGACGCGCGCGCCGGAGCGCACGTTTCGCCTGGCGGCACTGCTGGCGTTGCCCGTGTTGACGGCGTCTTACGTGGCGCCGGTCGGCGTGGCGCTGGCGAGCGGCGCGATCGAGTGGCACGCCTGGACCACGGGCGCCCTGCCCGTCATCGCGCGTCGGATCGGTGGCGACTGGCTCGGGCATGCCGTGGCGGCCGGCGCGGTCGTGGGCACGGCCGGGCTCTTCATGTCGCTCCTGCTGACCAACTCGCGGCTGCCGTACGTGCTGGCGCGCGACCGCGCGATGCCCGCGTGGCTCGGCGTCGTGCACCGGCGGTTCGGCACGCCCTGGGCGGCGGTCGTCGCCTCCGCCGCGCTCTACGCGATCTTCGCCGTCTTCTCCTTCAAGGAGCTGATCGTCCTCAACGTCTGGCTCTACTCGCTCTCCTTGCTCGTCGAGCTCGCCGCTTTCCTCTGGCTCCGCGTCCACGAGCCAGACCTGCCCAGGCCGTGGCGCATGCCGGGCGGCTTCGGGGGGGCGGTGGCCGCCGTCGTGTTCCCGGCGCTCTTCACGCTCGCCGCCCTCGCGACCGCGGGCTGGCTCAACACGCTGGCGGGTGTGGTCGCGGCCCTCACCGGGCCGGTGGCCTGGCGCGCGTTCGGGCGCCGGGGAAGGCTGGGAGTCGGGGAGGGGCGCACATGAGAGGCGTCATCGCGTGTGCCGCATACGCCGGGGGCCGGCGGGTCGGCGACGTTCTCATCCCCGATATCAGTGAGGCGCTGAAGGAGCCCGACCGGTTCGTCTGGATCGGGCTGCACGAGCCCGACACGGAGCTCTTGCGGGAGATCCAGCAGGAGTTCGGACTCCACGACCTCGCGGTCGAGGACGCCCTCGCCGCCCACCAGCGGCCGAAGCTCGAGCGCTACGGCGACTCGCTCTTCGTGGTCCTGCGCACGGCGCGGCTCGCCCCGGGCGCCGACGGCGTCGAGCTCGGCGAGACGCACATCTTCGTGGGACCCCGGTACGTCGTGACGGTGCGCCACGGCGCGTCGGCGCCCCTCGCCGAAGTGCGGGCGCGGTGCGAAGCCACGCCGGCGCTCCTGGCGAAGGGGCCGGGGTTCGTGCTCTACACCCTCATGGATTTCGTGGTCGACCAGTTTTTCCCGTTCGTGGACTCGAGGCCAGGCTGGAGGCGCTCGAGGCGGCGATCTTCCACGAGAGGTTCAGCGCGGAGACGACCGAGCGCATCTACCGCCTCAAGCGTGATCTCCTCGAGGTGAAACGCGCGGTCTCGCCGCTCGTGGACGTCTGCACCCGGCTCATGCGGCCCGACGTCCTGCTGATCCCCGAGGACACGCGAGTCTACTTCCGCGACGTCTACGACCACGCCATCCGCCTCGCCGAGATGGTGGACATGCTGCGCGAGCTCCTCACGACGGCCCTCGAGGCGAACCTCTCGCTCGTCTCGGTCGCGCAGAACGAGGCGATGAAGCGCCTGGCGGGCTGGGCGGCGATCATCGCGGTGCCGACGATGGTGGCGGGCGTCTACGGCATGAACTTCAAGTTCATGCCCGAGCTCGACTGGCCCTTCGGCTACCCGCTTGCGGTCGGCGTGATGCTCGGGGCGTGCGCGTATCTCTATTACCGCTTCAAGCGCTCCGGCTGGCTCTGAGCCGGATCAGCGGCGGGCTTCCCGCCGCGGCGCTCGCAGGTTCTCCTCGATGACCGTCGCGAGGCAGTCGAGGGAGGCGAGCGAGTAGACGTAGGTCTTCCAGCCGATGGCAACGTGGTCCGGCCGCTCGCCCGGCAGTGGGGCGGGAAAGATCTCGACACTGACGTTGGGCCCGTCAGCGCTACAGCCGCCGGCGCAGGCCTCGCAGAACCTGACGCGCTCGGCAAGCCCCCGCGAATCGACGAGCGCCCGGAGGGTCTTCAGAACAGCGGCGGCGTCCAGGCGCATCGCGTGCCCGCCGCGCTCAACGGGCAGCCTCACAACGCCAGACTCGCGCGGGCACACGGTGACGACGAGCCGGCGAGCCCGTGTCATCGTAGAGAGGTCCGCGCGCCCGGCGCTCTCGGTGGGTGGCCTGAGACGGGGCGCGTCCCGGCTCCGTTCGGCATGTGGCTTCTCATTCCATCTGAGTCCGCGCGCCCGGCGCTCTCGGTGGGTGGCCTACCGAAGGTGCTCGGCGCGTCATCGCGCCAGCCTGGCGGCGAGCCGGAGCGCGGCGCTAACGGGGGGCGCGGCGGGGGCGCGCCAGCGCGCCCGCACGCCCTGGCGCGCGACGGCGCGGATCAGGCCGGACCGGAACCAGTGGTTCTCGAGGACGCTCCCGGCCCAGCTCACGTGGACTGGCGCTCGAAGCGCCAGGGCACGCACGGCGTCGCGGACGTGTTCGGCGAGCTGCGTCTGGCCCGCGCGGGCGATCACGCGCGCGGAGCTGTCGCCGCGGCGGGCCCGCGCGAGGACGCGTGGGGCGAGGGCGGCGATTCGGCCCACCGCGTCGGGGGAGTGGACCAGGCGCAGGACCGTGGAGAGATCACCTCCCGCCGCCAGCGTGCGGAGCCACTCACGGCCGAGCCAGAACCCCGAACCCTCGTCGCCGACCAGGGGGCCGAGGCCGCCCGCGCGCGTCCAACGGCCGCGCCCATCGTGGGCGACCACGATCGAGCCGGTTCCCGCGAGCACGAGGGCGCCCGGCCCGTCGCCGATCGCGCCGAGGAGCGCCGCCTGGGCGTCCGCGATCACCTCGACGCGCACCGCCAGGCCGCGGAGCGTGTGCGCCAGGGCGCGGCGCTCGCGGCGGGTCCAGAGGGCCCGCGAGGCGACGACGAGAGCGGCAATATCGCCACGGCGCCAGCGCCGGCGCTGCCAGACCGCCCTGAGCAGCCGCGCGAGCCGTCTGAGATCCCGGTCAGCGGGCGTGACGATGGTCCTGATGCGGCCCTGGCCACGCGAGGCCGCCACACGCACCCACGTGCCCCCAACGTCCACGCCTACGCAGAGGGGAAGCGGGCCTCGTAGTTCTCCATTCCGGTAAACCCCCTTCATGGAATCAGGTGATTCCCCGTATTGAGCGGGCCGGGGGCACAGGCCGATGATTGGGCGCCGTGATGACGGTTCGCGCGTCGAAGCCCCGACAGAGTTGCCACTCTGTCCATCCTGGTATCCGGCAGCCCCCGCAGGGTCCAGCTAGCAGTCTGATATTGCACAGTTCTTTGGGTCCTGGGAGGTGGCACGTCCCGTGCTCAACCACGGCGGGGAGGCGGGGCCATGGGTAAGGCATTTGCCGCGTGGTTGATGATAGCCGGGGCGGTGGCAGCGCCCACGACGGGTCCACGCGAGACCGTGGAGTCGGCCGTGGTGCGCGTCGTCGGCGTGCTCCAGAAGACCGACGCCAGCGGCCGGGTGCCGAACGACCGTGGGGTCGAGATCAAGCGGATCGCCCGGGGGCTCTTCGATTTCGACGAGGTCGCGCGCCGGGCCCTCTCCCGCCACTGGGCTGGTCGCACGCACGATGAGCAAACCGAGTTCATCGGGCTCTTCACCGACCTCCTCGAGCGCTCGTATATGAACCGCATCGAGGCGTACGCGGGGGAGCGGATCCTCTACACGGCCGAGGCGGTCGACGGCACCTACGCGACGGTGCGCTCCAAGGTGCTCACCCAGCGGCGGAGCGAGATCCTGCTCGACTATAAGATGCACCTGCGCGACAGCCGCTGGCAGGTGTACGACGTGCTGATCGACGGTGTGAGCTTCGTCTCCACCTACCGCTCCCAGTTCGATCGGGTCATTCAGGCCGAGTCGTACGGCGCGCTCGTCGAGCGGCTGCGCAAGCGGAACCTCGACACCGCCGTTGTCGATCGCAAGAAGCTCTAGCCACCCAAGCGCGGGTGCTGGGCGGGGGACCGGGTCGGGGGGTCCCTCGACTACGCTAGCACGCTGAGCGCGAGGTCGGGCCGTCCGGACGGCACCGGGTTTGCGCCCAGAGGCTACGGGTTTCGGGGGTCCCCACCTGGCCCCCGGCCTGGTACCCCCGCAGTACACCACACACCACGCAGGCTCTCCGCCATTGTGCTCGCGTCGATCGTGATCCTCGGCACCGCCGGGACGATGGCGCTCGCCTTCTCCAGGGCAGCTGGGGGGTGGGATCGGGGGGACTGAGACACCCGTTTCACGAGGTCCCCCATCCGGTGTCTTATTAGGCGGGATGGACGCAGAAGGCTTCGATACCCTGGTGGCGACGCACCACCGGGAGATCTATCGCTACCTCGTCCGGGCTACGTTCCGGGCCAGCGAGGCGGACGATCTCGCCCAGGAGACCTTCCTCCGCGCCTACCGCGCCCACCGGGCGCTCCCCCCCGACGCGAACGCACGCGCCTGGCTGTTCGCCATCGCGAGCAACGTCGCGAAGAACCACTTCCGCGCCGAGTCCCGTCGCCGCCGGGCTCACACCGGGGTGAGGGAGATCCGCATCGAGACCGACGGGGCGGGACCCGAGGGCGAGACGCTGTTCAAAGAGGCCCGGACCGTGCTCGACACCGTCGTCGCCGGATTGCCGCTCAAGCAGCGCCTCGCGTTCACCCTTCGGAAGGTCCACGACCTCGACTACGACGCCATCGGCCGGAGCCTCGCCTGCTCCCCGGACAGCGCGCGGGCCCACGTGTTCCAGGCCCTCCGCAAGATCCGTCGGAGCCTGAACGGGTACGAGCTGCCGGTGGGGAGAGACGATCGATGACACGCAAGCCTTCCGTGTGCCAGGAGATCGAGCCCGCGCTCCTCGCGACCGCTATCGGCGACGCGGACACCGCGACAGCGGCGCGCGTCGAGGTGCACGCGCGCACCTGCGCGCCCTGCCGCCAGGACCTCGTGCGCTACCGCGCGATCGAGGACGCCGTGGGCGCATGGCGCGGGGCGCCGGCGCCCGCCGAAGAGCTGGCGCACGCACGCCTGGAGTCGCGTCTCGCCGCCCTCCGGCGCCGCACGCTTCTCTACCGGATCTTTCCCTCGCCCCTCGGTCCGATCCTGATCGCGCGGTCCGAGGAGGGCGTGTCGTGCGTCGAGTATCTCACCGGCGGCGCCGACTTCGCCCACTCGAGACTGAGCCGCGACGAGGGGATCGAGGCGCTCCTGGACGGTGCCGAGGTGGAGGCGCTGTACCGAGATCTTCTCGAGTACGTCGAGGGCCGGCGCACCCGGCTCGAGTGGCCGCTCGACCTGCGGCTCGCGCGGAGCGAGTTCCACCGTACCGTGCTCGAGACGACGGCGCGCATCCCCTACGGCGCCGTGCGGTCCTATGCGGGCGTCGCGCGCGAGCTTGGTAAGCCCTCCGCGACGCGCGCCGTGGCGCAGGCGCTCCGCTGGAACCCGCTGCCGATCGTCGTTCCCTGCCATCGGGTCATCGGCGCCTCGGGCGCGCTCACCGGGTATGCCGGCAACAGGGTGACGCTGAAGCAACGCCTCCTCGCCGTGGAGGGCGTCCGCACGCGCCCGGCCCACCACGACTTCCGGATCGAGCGCGACGCGATGTACGCCTGCGCAGGGACGGACGCGGAGTACTGCGTGCCGACGTGCGGCTCACTCGCCGAGCGCTCACTCGCCGACCTGACGCTCTACGCCTCGCGCGCGCGCGCCGAGGCGGCGGGGCTCGCGCCCTGCACGGCCTGCCGCCCGGACCTGCATCCGATTTCACGCTAGCGGTCCCGCGGTGTTTTAGGGGGTGGAGGAACCCCCATGGAGACACTGCTCACAGTCGTCGTCGTCGGGCTGTTCCCGTGCCTCACGCTGCTGGCCTTGCTCGGGCTCACCGCGCGGGTGGAGCGGCGTCGGGCGGCGGTGATCGCGCGCCAGATCGAGCTGACCGACGCGATCCACCGTGAGGTCGGCGCTCTCGTCGCTCCCTGGGTGATGCGGCGGCCCGGGGGAGCGTGGCGCGTGCGGATCGCGGTGCCGTTCGAGCGCCCCGCGGTCGTCGAGGCGATCGTGGCGGTCGTGCGCCGGACGTTCACGGGCCGCTTCGATCTCGTGCTCACCCCCCAGGAGAACGTAGTGCGTCGCGGCCCGCGACCGCTCCGGGAGGTACGCGAAGGGAGGTCGGTGTCGTGGGCGTGAACGAATACGTGATCGAGTACCTCGTGAGAGAACACCTCGCCGAGCTCTACCGCGCTGCAGAAGCGGACCGGCTGGCCGCTCGATACGCACCCGCGCGGGGCGCGCGACTCGCGGCGCGGGCCGTCGCCTGGCTCCGTCGGCTGCGTCGGCGCGAGCGGCAGGTACCGCTCACGGATGCGCGAGGCGCGCGATGGCCGCGTCGAGCTGGCACTTCCTGAAGCCGTACGCCGTGATCCCGAGGACGCCAGCAGGCAGGAGCGCGGCGTCGTAGGGATCGCGCAGCAGGACCACGGCGAGGGCGCGGGCCCGCGCCTGGATGCCCTCGAGCAGTGCGCGGTTCGAGGGGAAGAGGTGCGCGTCATAGAGGAACAGCACCGTCGCGTCGGCGGCCGCCGCGCGCTCGGCCGCCGCGGCGATCTCCGCGACGGTCGGCTCGATCCCGACGAGGAGCACTGTGGGAGCGATGCCCACCGAGGCGAACGCGTCCGTGAGATACCGAGGCTCGTCGGCGACCTCGGGCTCGATCGTGATGCGCTGGGCGAGCTCGGAGAAGCGCGGGAAGACGACGCTCACGCTGCCGTTGAGCGCGCGCCGGAGGCCCGGGGGCCCCGGGGTGACCGGGGTCACCGCGCGCGAGGCGATCGCCATCGCCAGCGGCGGGCCCTCGAGCTCGCGTACGGGCGGGCCGCCCTCGGACCGCGCCCTCCGCTGCTCGCGTAGCCGGCGCACGCGCTCGGCGGCGGCCTCGAGGCCGCGGCGCGGGAGCCGGTCCGCCCGGTAGGCGTCGAAGAGCGCGGCGGCCGCGGCGCGCTGGGCGGCCTCGGTGTGGCACACGAGCAGCAGGTCGTGGCCGGCCTGTGCGGCTCTGACCGCCGCCTCGCCCACGGGGCAGCTCTGCACGATCGCGCCCATCTCGAGATCGTCGGAGACGATCGCACCGCGGAACCCGAGTTCCCCGCGCAGGTAGTCCTCGACGATCAGGCGCGAGAAGGTCGCCGGCACGCGCGTGGGATCGAGGTTCGGATAGACGGGATGGCTCGTCATCACGCCGTCGACGCCGGACGCGATCGCCTCGAGAAAGGGCGGCAGATGGGTCGCGTGCATCTCTGCCCACGTCGACTCGATGACGGGCAGGGCCAGGTGGGCATCGAGCGGCGCGTGGCCCTTGCCGGGGAAGTGCTTGGCGCACGCCGACAGGCCCTCTCGCCTCATGCCGCGGATCCGCGCCGCGCCGTAGCGGGCGACGATCGCCGGGTCCTTGCCGTACGAGCGGATGCCGATATTGGGGCTGTAGCGCTCGGTGAGCACGTCGAGGACGGGGGCGAGGTTCAGATCCACCCCGAGCCGGCGTAGCTCCCGCGCCTCCAGACGGCCCTGGTGGTGCGCGAACGCTTCTTCACCCGCCGTGCCGACCGCGAGGTTGTCGGGAAAGATCGTCGTGGCGCCGCCGAGCATGACGACGCGCCCGCCCTCGTGGTCGGTGGCGACGAGCAGCCGGCGCCCGAGCGCGCCCTCGAGAGACTCGAGGAGCCGGAGGAGTCCTGCGGGGCTCTGGAAGTTCCGCCTGTAGAGAATGAGTCCCGCGGCGCGTGTGTCTTTGAAGAGACGGACGTCCTCGTCACGGAGCGTCGGCCCCGGCAGGCCGAACATCAGTCGCTCGCCGAGGAGGTCCTCGAGGTCGGCCACACGGTGATTGTAATCCCTCCTTGTCACTCTGCTGACACGCCGCGTTCAGACATTGGCTCGAACCCATTGAATTTCCGAGCGCGGTGAGCTGGCACGTGCACTGCACACGCGAGGCCGATCACGACATGATGAAGCTCGGAAGTTCCCGGTGATCGCCGATCGCACCTTTCGGCGCGGCCGGCGCGTGTCACGCAACTGACGCGAAAAGGGGGGCAAGCGATGAACTGGAATCCGTGGAAGGTGGCCGCGATCGCAATGGCGCTGGTCATGGGGACGGCGCTCGTGACCGGGCTCGTCGTCGCCAACTGGGTGGGCACCGAAACGAAGCCTCCCGTCACCACGCGTCCGGCGAGCCCGCCGGCGCGCCGTCAGGCCCAGATGCCGGCGTTCCCGACGCAGGCGGTGGTCGACGCCTGCAACGAGTACGCTGCGGCGCAGGCCGGCGACCGCGACAAGACCGCTGACACGGTGAAGAACGCCGCGGTCGGCGCAGTCGTGGGCGCGGCGGTGGGCGCCGCGGGCGGCGCCATCGCCGACGGCGGCAAGGGCGCGGGCAAGGGCGCGGCGATCGGCGGCGTGCTCGGCGCTGGCGGCGGCACCCTCTACGGCCTTAACGAGAACAAGAGGCACGACGAGCGCTACCGGGAGGCGTATGGGAACTGCATGCGCTCGCGCGGCTACTCCGGATAGCCGCCGCCACGTCTCGGGCTGATACTACGGTAGTGCGAGCCGCAGCCGAAGGCGCGGCGAGTCTGTGACTCCGGTCACTGGGGGTGCCCTATGACATTGGTGTTCGCCTGTGTGCTCCTCTTCGTCCTGGCCCCGCCAGCCTTCGGGGCGGACGACTCGAAAGTGAAGGCCGCCACCAAGGAGGTGGAGTCCGGCGCCAAGAAGATCGGCGCGGGCAAGGTCGGCCAGGGCGTCGAGGAGACCGCCAAGGGCATCGGCAAGACCATCGTCGAGGGCGCCAGGTTCACGGGCGCGACGATCAAGGAGAGCGGCGAAAAGGCCGGTGAGAAGGCCAAGGAAGCGAGCGAGGCCGCGGAGCCCAGAGCGAAGAGCGCCTGGGCGCAAGTCCGTGACGGCGCCGTGACCTTCGGTCAGAGCGTGAAGAGCTTCTTCCGGCACCTCTTCGGAGGCTAGCCTCCGTCAGCGGTACGCCAGGTAGGGGGCACGCGCCCGCAGCCAACGGCCGTGGCCCGCCTGCCAGGAATGCTCGATCGTCGAGACCGCCGCGCCCCGCTCGATCGCGCGACGGATCGTGTCGGTGCCGCACAGGATGTCGATCGGGAGCCGCCTCTTCTCGAACTCGTACGGCGGTCGGCGCCATGCGAAGCGCGTGCGCCCCTGACGCCGGGCCACAGCGATCAGGGCGAGGCCCGTCAGAAATGGCTTGAAGCGCGCGCGGTCGGTCACGTGCACCTGCACACCATCGCAGAGCCGGCCGGCCCACTTGTGAAAGGTGGGTGCGAAGCGCGCGGGGCGGAAGTGGACGCCCGGAAGCCCGAGGGCGTTCAACGCGTCCGCGTAGCGGTGGCCGTCGAGGTAGGGCGCGCCGATCCACTCGAACGGGCGCGTCGTCCCACGCCCCTCCGAGAGATTGGTACCCTCGACGAGACACCCGCCCGGGTACACGCGCGCGGTGTCGGGCGTGGGCATGTTGGGCGAGGGCGCCACCCAGGGCAGTCCCGTGCTCTCCCAGAGCATCGCGCGGCGCCAGCCCTTCATCGAGACCACCGTGAGGTCGCATCCCAGCGCGTGCCGCTCGTTGAGGTAGGCCGCGAGCTCGCCGATGGTCAGGCCATGACGCGCTGGGAGTGGGTAGAGCCCGACGAAGGACGCAAAGGCGGGATCGGGCACGTTCCCCTCGACGACGGCGCCGCCGAGCGGATTGGGGCGATCGAGCACGACGACGGCCACGCCTGCCCGCGCGCAGACCCGCATCGTCAGCGCCATGGTCCAGACGAAGGTGTAGTAGCGCGCGCCGACATCCTGAAGATCCACGACGAGGACGTCGACACCGCCGAGCATCGTCCGGGTCGGCGCACGTCGCGCGCCGTAGAGGCTCCACACGGGTAGGCCGGTCGCCGGGTCGCGCGTCGCGCCGACGCGCGCGTGGTCCTGCGCCGCGCCCCAGAGCCCGTGCTCCGGCGCCAGCAGGCGCACCAGCCGCGCGCGCCTGAGGTCGGAGAGAAGCGGCGCCGCGTGGGCGTAGCGGGAGTCGATCGAGGCCTGGTGGGCGAGGAGCGCCACGCGGCGGCCGTGGAGGAGTCTCTGCCGCTCGTGGACGAGGACCTCGAGGCCGGATCGGACGGTGGGCATCCCGCCAGATAGTAGTAGCATGCGAGCGTGACGCCTTCGCGAATTCGCTACGAGCGGCTCGCCACCGAGCAGGTGAACCGCGCGAGCCGCGCCCTCGATCTCCTCACGCCGCTCCGGATCGTTCTGCTGATGAACCGCGAGGACCGCCGGGCCGTGCTGGCGGTGGCGCGCGTCCGGCGCCAGATCGCGACGGCCGTGGAGACGATCGTCGCGGCGCTGCGCCGACGCGGGCGCCTCTTCTTCGTCGGCGCCGGCACGAGTGGCCGCCTGGGCGTCCTCGAGGCCGCGGAGTGTCCGCCGACGTTCGGCACGCCGCGGCGCCTCGTACAGGCGATCATCGCGGGGGGCCACGCGGCAGTCTTTCGATCGCGCGAGGGGGCGGAGGACGACGCGCGCGCCGCCGCGCGCGCGGTCGGGACGCGCGTGCGACCCGGCGATGTCGTCGTGGGCGTCTCGGCGAGCGGCGTCACCCCGTTCGTGCGCGCGGCGCTCGCGACCGCGCGCCGCCGCGGCGCCCGCACGGTGCTGGTGGCCTGCAACCCGCCGCCGACGCGCGACGCCCGGGCCGACGTCGTCATCGCGCCCGCGCCGGGCCCGGAGGTGCTGGCGGGCTCGACACGGCTCAAAGCCGGCACCGCGACAAAGCTCGTTCTCAACACCCTGACGACCGCGACCATGGCGCGGCTCGGGAAGGTCTACGGCAACCGCATGGTGGATCTCCAGCCGCGCTCGGCCAAGCTGAGGGAGCGCGCGGTGCGCCTGATCGCCGAGATCGCGGGCGTCCGGCCCCCTCTCGCGCGGCGCGCGCTCGCGGAGTCCGGCGGCAGCGTGCGGGTGGCGATCGTGATGGCGCGTTACGGGCTCAGTCGACGGCGCGCCGCACGGGTGCTGCGGGACGCAGGAGGGTCGCTACGGGGGGTGCTTCAGCGCCCGCGGCGGAAGGAGCTGACGCGGACGCGGACCGGACCGAGCCTGAAGGCGAAGAGAAGCCAGCCGAAGGGGAGAACGATCGCCGCGGCGGTCAGCCAGAACGTGCCGTTTCTCCAGAAGGCCTGATCCTCAGGGGAGAGATCCCGCCACAGCGCGCTGATCCAGTCCATGACACATCGCAATACGCAAGCGTAGTGCCAGGGCGAGTCGGTGGCGAAACGACGGTAAGTGGCTGATCTGGAAGGGGAAGGCCTCTGCTCGGGTGAAGGTACTCCGCCGGAGCGCTGGCTCAACCGCCACCATACTGGCTAGTTCCTTCCCGCCTAGCTGTGCGACGGCCCCGCCGTGTCCTCCGTGCGCACCGGGGTTCGGCCTCGCAGAAAGTCGAAGTCGCACCCTTCGTTGGCCTGGAGCACGTGGTCGAGGAAGAGGCGACCGTAGCCGCGGGTGAACCGAGGCGGCCGCGGCTTCCACGCCGAGCGTCGCCGGTCGAGCTCTTCGTCGCCGACCCGGAGGGTCAGCCTGCGCTTCGGCACATCGAGCTCGATCGCGTCGCCGTCACGGACGAGCGCCAGGGGCCCGCCGACCGCCGATTCCGGCGCGACGTGGAGGACGACCGTGCCATAGGAGGTGCCGCTCATGCGGGCGTCCGAAATCCTGACCATGTCCTTCACGCCTCGCTTCAGGAGCCGCGCGGGGATCGGCGCGGCGCCCCATTCCGGCATCCCGGGCGCCCCCCTCGGCCCGACGTGCTTGAGCACGAGCACCGAGTTCTCGTCGATCGGCAGTCCTGGGTCGTCGATGCGGCGGTGGAGGTCGTCGTGGTCCTCGAAGACGACGGCGCGGCCCCGATGGGTGAGGAGATGCGGCGAGGCGGCCGACTGCTTGAGCAAGGCGCCGTCGGGACACAGGTTGCCCGACAGGACGACCGTGCCGCCTTCCTTCGCGAGGGGCATCCCGAGCGGCCGGATGACGTCCTCGTTCCAGCACCGAGCGTCCCGGACGTTGTCCGCCATGGGCTGGCCGTTCACCGTCAGCGCGTCGCCGTGGAGCAGGGGCAGGAGCTCCTTGAGGACCGCGGGGAGGCCGCCGGCGTAGAAGAAGTCCTCCATGAGGTACTTCCCCGAGGGTTTCACGTTGACGAGGAAGGGTGTCGAGCGCGACAGCTCGTCGAAGCGGGTGAGCGGCAGCGGGACGCCGGCGCGCCCGGCGAGGGCGACCAGGTGGATGATCGCGTTGGTCGAGCCGCCGATCGCCATGTCGCCGCGGATCGCGTTGTCGAAGGCTTTCGCCGTCAGGATCTCGGAGGGCCGAGGCCCGCCCGCCTGCGCCAGCTCGACGGCCCGCCGACCGCTGAGTTCGGCCAGCGCCAGGCGCCGGGAGTCGGGCGCCGGGATCGCGGCGTTACCGGGGAGCGTC
>Ga0134088_10000468_pt1 | contig 13714 bp, 8 predicted proteins | sample 15_taG_3_FD_94461 | JGI IMG/M metagenome (GOLD analysis project Ga0134088, IMG submission 94461) | Grasslands soil microbial communities from the Angelo Coastal Reserve, California, USA - 15_D_Rain_20cm_5_09182015 | ecosystem: Environmental > Terrestrial > Soil > Grasslands ...
CCCTCCCCTTATGAGGTCCGCGACGGTTGAGCATGCTCGTTGCGACGGTGAGAAAGACGAATCGGTGGCGGTCGGCTATACGCGTGCATCGACATCGCTCTCCCGCGCCTTGATTTCGTTAAGGGACGGGCAGTCTATCGTGACGGTTAAGCGAGCACAATAGCGGAGCGGATGATGGCGATAGGGGCGCGATGATAGCGTGACCGCCAGTGGTCCGTCTCGACAATCACTCTGACACGTCAGGGAATGGAGCGAGTGGCTTCCGCCCGCGAACCCCCGTTAATCCGTCTTGACGGGACGGAGTCCCAATCCGCAATCTCGTTCTGTACCTGGTATCGAATGCTGGCTGTACAGCGGAACATTGAACGGCCAGTACGTGACGCTGACAACCTTGTTGCAGGCAGGGCAAACGGCGTTGCGGATCTTCGTCATCCCGTGATCTTGCTCGATCTAAGAGCGACGCCCCGCGCCGACACTGACTCTCGGTGCCTCGTATTTCCCTCCCGTTTCAAGTGCCGTGCAGCCCACGCTGGCCCATGAGGCCTTCCACCGTCCCGGCTGGATCCGAAGGCGCGGTGCGACGGCGCTCACACCACGCCCCCGGGTTGCAGGCGCCGGACGGCTACTTCACATCCCCCGCCGAGGTAATCGTGTCCCGCTTGATGTCGCAGCCCTGGCCCACGGCGACGATCTGCTTCTCTTCCCTGGTCTGGTCGTAGACGACCAGGCAGTTCCCCACGCGCCACCACTGGGTCGACGGCTTCGTGGCACATCCGGCGAACACGAACGCGATGAGCAGCGTGAAGAACAACAGCACCCGACGAGGCTTCATACGACCTCCAAATCTCAACGCCAGGCCCCTGTGGCCTCAATGTGAAGTCTCACGAGACTACCCGCGCGTAGACGAGTGACGCGCGGGTCACCGTAGAAATTGGAATGGCGGCGATGCCAGTGTCAGGGCTGAGGCGCTTCAACGTTGGCAGTGCCCCCAGGGCTCGACGCGGGGAGCGCGCGGCATCGAGCAGCAGCACACGCGGTCGATAGGGGCGAAGCACCCGACGGGCTCCCGCGAGCGAGGCGCCCCGGCTGGCGATGCGCTGCCTGGCGAGGACGGTCTGGCATCGCAGACGCTTCGCTGCGTCCGCAACGACGACGATTGACAGGTTGGCTTCGCTGGTCTTCGGGGCGTCGGATCGTGTCACGGCATAGCTTCATGCCACGACACGACGGTCGCCGACAATCGGACCTAGGTCTATCCGACCTTTGTCTGAGTCGAGGCGGCGCGGCCGACGGCGACGGCCAGCTCGAGCCTCGTGGAGAGTCCGAGCTTCCTGAAGATGCTGGTCAGGTGAACACACTCGGTTGGCTCGTATAGCCCGACGCCGGATTTCACAGGAGCGCGTGGAGGCGATCCGTCAAGTGTTTGGTCCTGCCCACTCCGGGTTTAGCGCCCGTTCGCGCTGACTCGCGGACAGAACGCGGACAGCGCGCTTTTTAGGACGCCACTCCCGCGACGGCGAACCGCTTGACGATGAAGTGTTCCAGCGAACATCCTCTATGGACTCAACGAGGGGCCACATGGTCAGCCGCCGAAGCTGACGGCCGTCGAGCGTCAGGCGTCGGTCCGCCGTGACCCCGCGGACGTGGAGCGTGCGCTCGACATTATTTGCGAGGCGCTGACCGACTGGCAGGGCATGCTGCGGCAAGAGACGGGCCCGGCCCGGCGCGCGATGCAGGCGCTGCTCAAGGGTCGTCTCGCGTTCGTCGAAGGCGCGCGACTCCCTGCGCGCGCGGAGGCCCCGCCGGCCCTCGTTTGAAGGTGATCCGGACCTACTTGCCCTTGACGAAGCCGTGCTTGACCAGTCGCAAGTCCTGGTCCCCCACGAGACCGATCCCCGGCGCGTGATACTTGTATTCGGTTCCAGAGCTGATCGCCGAGCTTTCCTTCACTTTCAGGCATCTGGCGAACGTTCCCGCCGGTGTCTTGCACGTCTCGTTCAGGCCGACGATCTCCGCCCGGTCCATGGCCACGCCGGGCGCGACCTCCTGGTAGTACTTCATCTTCAGTTTCGGAGCTCCCGGCATCATCAGGCCCGCCTTGGCGCCGTTCTGGCCGGCGAGCCACGAGCCGTCGTGCTTGACGACCTTCCCTTTCTCGTAGAAGTCGACGTCCTCGCCGAAATAGAAGACGTCCTTCGTTTGCTCGCAGATCGCGAAGTAGTTCCGCGCCACCTCAAACAATTCTCCGTTCTTCCACTCTCTCTCCTCGACCACGCGCGTGACCACGCCATCGATCGTCCTGGTCTCGTCGAGGACGGTGATCTCGACCTTCGTACCGCCTCCTTCCAGCACCAGCTGGAAGCCTGGCTCCAGCACGAAGTAGTCGTTGCGGCCCGTCGTCTGCAATTTGCAGCTCGAGATCGCGAACTCCTGTTGCCACGAGGAGTTCGTGGCCCAGCCCACCCCACATGCCGAGGACAGTGCGAAGATCACGGCAGCGAGAACGACACTTCGCGGAATTCGCTTGGTCATGGCTTGCCTCCGCTCGCGCGTCACCTGATGTTCACCACCAGAACTTGGCAATGACGGACATCGCTTGGTCAGCGCGACGAATGACGGGGGCTTCCTCGTCGCCCTGGTTCCTCAAGAAGGCTTGGCCGGGGTAGAACCAGCCCATCCTCACGTCCAGTCCGAGCCGCCGCAGACCGAAGAGCCGGCGGAATCCGATCACGAGGTCCAAGCCGCTCCCGACGTCCTTGCTGCGCGGCCTCAGGGGGTCGACCTGGTTCATCTCGGCCGTGAGGGCGGAATTGGAAAGGCTCTGGGCGAACTCGTCCAGCCGGTAACGGTGCCAGACCACGTCGACGAAGACGTTGGAGAACGGCCGAAAGCCCACCCCGGCCGTGAAGATCTCGATATTGCTCAGCTCCGGGTCCAGGGCCTCGCCATAGATCTTGAACTTGGACAACCCGCCGAACCGCGTTTCGTTCGTATGCAGGCCGGATTGACGGAACTGGTTGTTGTGCCGGTCGTTCGGGCTCTCGTCGCCGCTCCCGACCGCATAGCTGACAGTGATGCTCGGCGAGAACGGGATCCAGGGGAACCGATACGTGGCGCCCACATCGTATCCGTGAGCCGCGAACCTTTTGGTCGGCGTTCCGCCCCTGACGGGCCCCCCGACCGAAGGCCCATCCTTGCCGATCAGCTGCGCGATCTCGATCCAATAATTGAAGCTGTCGGACGGCCTGCCCAGGGCGCGCACGCCGATGAGCTGAGCTCGCGTCTTCCGTTCGAGGAGCCTGCGCTGCTTCTCGGTGAGCAGATCGTCACGGACGATCGTGTAAGCAGCGAATCTGTGGTCCTCGATTCCGCGGTAGTCCGCGTACAGGATGTAGGTGTCGATTCGGTCCCTGGGCTGACGCTGATTGGGCGCCAGATCCAGGTCCAGGTAGACCTCGCGTCCGGCGGTCGCCTCGATGCGAAATGGGCCGGCCTTGACGGCGACACTGGCGATGTCGAGCGAGGTGTCATACAGCCAGTGCCGCTCGTCCTCGTAGTTCTTTCGGCCCACCGAGATCTCGAAGGGGGAAATGATCTGATGGACCTTCACGAATGCCTGGTCGACGAGGAGCGACAGGCGCCGTTTCGGCGCGCGCTCTAATTCTCCGTTCGGCAGGATGACCTTGCTCTCCTCCTGGACGGGGATCTCCCACTCGAGTATCCCTTCGAGCACTGTCTCGAGCCAGTCGTAGGGGCGATACACGATGATGCCGTTCAGCTGAGGCTTCAGGAGGAGGGAGTTGTCGCGGACGAGGTCGTGAAGATCCCGGTTGCGTCGGTACACGATGTCCGACTCGCTGCCGTAGGCATATTGATACGTCAACCGTGTCGTGGCGGGTGGTGGTGGAGCCCCCGCCTCAGGCTGCTTCGGCGGCAACTGAAATTGCACCTGGAGACGGGTGCTCTCGTCGTCCAGGTCGCTCCAGCGCCCGTCGTCCGTCGTGCTCGGTAGCAGCGCGAAACGAAGCGCATCATCGCCGTGGTCACTGCCACGTCGAGGCAGGAGTCGCCACTGGACCGACGGACTGCTGCCGGCCGGTGCCGCCGCCTCGGACTCGGTTGGACGAGTCGTGGCCAACGTCTCGGTATGCGGTGGTGACTGTTCCGCCCCGGCCGCCTGAAGCCCGACCGTCAAGGCGACGGCCAGCACGGTCGATGGAAACGCGCGGTTCACGCGTCGGCTAAGCTGCCTCGAGCTGGCGTTCGGCCCGCCCCGAAGGCCACATAGAGCGCCGGCAGGACGAACAACGTGACCAGGGTGGAGGCGATCAGGCCGCCGATGATCACGATGGCCGTGGGCTGCAGGATCTCGAGCCCCGGAATCTGCCCGAAGACGACGATCGGCAGAAGGGCAGCGAGGATGGCCACCGAGCTCGCAAGGATGGGCGACAGCCGTTCGCCGGTTCCGCGGAGGACGACGTCGCGAGGAGACGGCATCCTTTCGTCTCCCTCGAGATGGCGGTAGTGATGGATCAGCGAGAGGCCGTTCCGCGCGGCGATGCCCAGCACCGCCAGGAACCCGACGATCGAGCCCAGGGAGATCACGCCGCCGCTGACGAACGCCGCGAGCAGCCCGCCGACGACGGACGCCGGAAGAGCCAGGAACGCGAGCACCGCCAGACGCCAGCTCCGGAATGACGCCTGCAGCAACAGGAAGATCCCGATGACGGAGGCGACGGCGATGCCGAGCATGCGGCGCTCGACGCCCTGGCGCTCGCGGTACTCTCCGAGGATCTTCGGGCTGTGCTCGAGCGGGAACTGGATCCGATCGAGGCTGTCGTCGATCGCCTCGACCACCGAGCCGAGATCACGGCCCGACACGTTCGCGACGACATCGACGTACGGCGCGAGGGCCTCGTGCTTGATGACCGTCGGCGTCGACACGATGCTCACGTCCGCGACGTCGGCCAGACGCACCTGGTTGTAATCGAACTTCCCGACCCACAGGTCCCGCAGATTGGTCAGACTCTGGCGTGTCTCGGGGGCTCCCCACACGACCACGTCGAGGATCTTCTGCTCGGCGGAGAGCAAGCCGACGGTCAATCCGGAGAACACCGTCGCGGAGACGCGCCGGACGTCGCCCGGCTTCACGCTCGCCTTGCCCGCGCGCTCGAGATTGACCGTGACCGAGACCTGTGGCTCCTCCACCTGGCCTTCGGCGCGCAGGTCGACGATGCCGCGGATGCCGGACAGCGCCGCCCTGACTTCCTCCGCCTTCGTACGTAGGATGTCGGGCTTGGGACCGTAGATGCGCACGACGAGCGGCGTGGTCGCGCCGGTCAGCGCCTCCCCGACGGTGTCGCGCAGGTAGGCCTGCACGTTGCTATCGAGACCGGGGTAGCCGTCGATCGTCTCGCGAATGGCGGCGACGGTCTTGTGGTAGGGGGCGTTGGGATCGATGCTGATCCAGATCTGGCTCGAATTGATCCCCACGACCTGGTCGCCGGTCACTGCGCGCCCGACATGAGCGCCGACGCTCCGCACCCCCGGGAGCGTCTGCAGTTCGCGGCTGACTCGAGACGTGATCCGGTACGTCTCCGCGTAGGACGTACCGGGGGCGGTGCTCACGTTCACGAGCAGGTCCCTCTCCTTGAAGGCGGGGAGCAGCGACTGCCCGAGAAAGGGTGCGACCGCAACGCCGACCACGAGCACGACGCCGGCGACAGCATAGATCACGCGAGGCGCCCGAATGACAACTCCCAGAGCCGTCTCGTATCGGTCGCGAAGCCACGCGGCAACGGGCGGCTCGCCGACGCGGCGGGACCGTGCGCCGAGGAGGATCAGGCTCAGGGCAGGCGTGACGCTCAGTGCCACGGCCATCGAGGCGACAACCGCCAGCACGTAGGACCGGGCCAGGGGTGTGAAGAACGCTCCGGAGATCCCCCCCATGAAGAAGATGGGCATGACGGCGAGGACGACGATCAGCGTGGCGTAGATCGCGATGCTTCGCGTCTCCAGCGTCGTGTCGTGGATGAGCGTCAGGAGCGAGGCGCGGTCGCCTTCCTTGCGCTCGCGCAGCCGCCGCGCGAGCTTCTCCACGTCGACAACGGCGTCGTCGACGACGACGCCGAGGGCGACGAGAAGGCCGGCGAGCATCATGGTATTGAGCGTCGCCCCCGTCAGGTCGAGCACGATCACCGCCGTCAGGAGCGAGAGCGGGATGGACACGACACTGATGAGCGCGCTGCGCCAGTCGAACAGGAATGCGCCGATGACGAGAACGACGAGAACCGCCCCGAACAGGATCGCCCGGGCGAGATTGGCGAACGAGTCTTCGATGTACGACGCCAGCCGGAAGACGCCGGGGTCGATGTCCACGCCGGGAAGACCACGACGCAACTCCGCGAGTGCGGCCTCCACTCCGCGCGTGACCTCAAGTGTGTTCGCGGACGGAAACTTGTCGACGACGAGCAGGAGGCCGTTGCCGTTGTTGACGAACGCGTCGCCGATCAGGGGCGGGTGGGCGAACGTCACCTCGGCGATCTCACCCAGCGACATCGTCTTGCCCGTCATCAGCAGGTGCTGCGCGCCAACGGCGACCTTGGCCATGTCCTCCGGCGTCGTGATCGGCATGCCGTGATAGACGCCAAGCCGCTGATTGCGATTGTCGATCCACCCTCCGGTGACGGGCGCCGATCCCTTCAGGAAGGTCAGCGGCGTCACCCAGAAGGCGTCTCCGGCGGCGGAGATGATGTCGTCCTGCATCAAGCGGGAGTCGCGCAGCCGGTCGGGATCGATGTGGACGTGCAGCTGCCGCAGTCGCTGGCCCCAGATCGCCACGTTGGCCACACCGGGCACGCCCAGCAGCTTGGGCTTGATGGTCCAGCGAGCGAGCAGAGAGAGCTCCGTGGGCTCGACCTTCTTGGCCGCGATCGCGATCATCATGAAGCGGCTGGTCGTCGACCGGGGCTGGAGCATCGTCGGCGGCGTCGAAACGTTCGGCAGGGTGTACGCGAGCGTGAGGCGCTCCTGGATCATCTGCCTCGCCCGCATGACGTCGGTGCCCCCCTGGAACGTGAGGGTGATCGACGAGAGACCGGTCACCGACTTCGACCGGATCGACTGCAGCCAGGGGATGCCACTCAACAGCTCCTCGAGGTTGAGCGTGATCAGGCTTTCCACCTCCTTGGCGGACAGCCCGATCGCTTCGGTCTGGACCTCCACGACCGGCGCCGCGAACTCGGGGAACACGTCGACGGGCATGTTCCGAAGTCCGACGGCTCCGAACGCGACCAGTGCAGCCGCGACACCCACAACCAGGAAGCGGAACTGCAGGCTCGAGCCAATGATCCAGCGGAACATGGCTAGATCCTCCACATACCTTTATTTACCAAAGACTTCTGCGCCGTACAGCAGGGCCGCGCCGACAGTGACCACCGCGGTCTTGACCGGCGGGCCCTCGGACAGCACCGCCAGATCACCGATCACCCGCTCGATGACGATCTTTTGCCGTTCGAACGTCCGCGGGGCCGTGTTCACGTAGACCCAGGTGGCGCCCTGAGCGTCGTAGTAGACGGCGCCGTAGGGCACGACCGTCCGCACCTCCTCGTCCCCGGCCAGCTGCAACTCGACACGCATGCGCGTGTTCGGCGTCAGGCCGTGGTCCTTGCCGGGCACCGTGTAATACACCTTCAGCATGGAGCGCTTCGTGTCCTCGACCGGCGGCAGGCCGGATGGTCGTGCCAACAGCTCAGAGCCGGACGCCTCGCGCGTGGCCAGCGGTAGCAGGCGCGCGGGCCTGTCCTTTGCCACCCGGTCCCATTCGACCTGGGTCAGCGTCACGAGCATCCAGGCATCGCCGGCGGGAGGCGCTGTCGTCACTGCCGCAACCCGGTGGATCGTCGGTGACGCTGCGGGCGAGGCGAAGCCTCCAACCTTTGCGCTTCCAAAGATGCTGCCTCCAGATCCGGGGCTGGCCGTCGCCGGCTGCTTCTCCGGTTGAGCGACGACCAGGCCACCGACCATCTGCCTGCGGACGATCGGCTGCTTGCTCACCGTGCCCGTCTCGATGCCCAGCCGTTTCGCCGCAGTCTCGCTCAGAGTGATGCGCTTGACCGGGCTCCCGGGGATGCTCTCCAGCTTCACCGCATCGCTCTTGGCGCCGGCCGCTGCCGCGGGCGCCGTCGCGGCCGGGACGGACAGGACCGCAATCACTGCCAGGGAAATGAGCCCGCCGATCACGCATTCGGCTTTCATCGAGCGCTCCTCCTCGCTGACCTGCTTGCTTTCTCAGAACCGCGGCACGACGCCATCCTTGCCGACGAAGATGAACACCGCCATATACCGGCCGTCTGGGCCCTCCTGCGCGCCGGCCACCACGTGGGCGCCGGGCTTGAGCAGGCTGAAGTCTCCGCGCGACATCGCGAGCACCGGCACGTCGCGCGGGACTTCGACGTCGGTTTCCTCTTCTTCCGTCGGGCCGAACTTGATCGAGATGACACGGTCCTCCATGTCATCCACCCAGCCGTGCGTCATCACGCTGGTCGGCGTGAGGTCCCACTTTCGATGCCCCACCGCGATGCCACGAAGCTGCTCGTCGATGATCCGCAGCTCGTACCCCCGGTGCAGCCAGCTCAGCGAATCGCGGACGATGGGGCTGTAAATATCGTCGCCGAGCTTCTCGGAAACCGCCCCGACGTACTTCCCGAAGGTGACGTCCGCGAAGCTGGCCTTCGACAGCCCGAAGATGGTGACGGACTCCGAAAGGTGGAGGCGCACGGTCTTGTTGTCGCTGCCGCGCACGACGATGAGCGACTTCTCGACCGAGGCGAGGACACCCCGGATACGCTCGGGCTCCGCGTTTTGCGCCCAGGCCGGCATGCCGGCGAGCGGCGCCACGGTCACGGCAACGATCACCCCGCAACGACCGAGCTGGCGGAGATTCATGGGCGCGTCCCTTCGGGTGCTACCGCGCGAGGGAACGAGTCGTCGATCGTTTGGCGCGATTGGCGTCCGAATCGGAGATACAGGAGCGGCACGACGAAGAGGCTCAGCAGGGTCGACGTGACGATGCCTCCCAGGATGACGACGGCCATCGGATGCTCGATCTCGTTCCCGGGAACGCTGCCGGCCCACACCAGCGGCACCAGCCCCAGACTGGCGCAGAGGCTCGTCATCAGGATCGGCGACAGCCGTTCGTTCGCGCCACGCAAGACGAGACCGATGCCGAACGGCTCACCCTCGACGTGCTCGAGATGCCGGTAGTGCTCGAGGAGCATGATGCTGTTCCGCGCCGCGATGCCCAGGACTGTGATGATCCCGACCAGGGAGCCGAGCGAGACGACACGGTCGCTCATGAAATTCGCGAGCAGGGCGCCGACCAGCGCGGCGGGAAGGGCGAGGAAGATGAGGGCCGCGAGCCGCCAGTTGCGGAAGGTCGTCTGCAGCAGGAGGAAGATCACGATCGCCACGACGCCGCCGGCGATGAGCAGATTCGTCTGCGCCGCCCGGCGCTCCTTGTACTCTCCGAGCAGGTGCGGGTGGTAGCCGATCGGGAACTGGACCTTCGCGAGGCGGGCCTCGACCTCGCTGACCACCGAGCCGAGATCGCGGCCCCGCACGTTCGCGTGCACGTCGAGGCGTCGGGAGCTGTTCTCGCGCCGGATCTTGTTCGGCGTCGGCGCCACGGCCACCTCCGCCACTTCTCCCAGCCGGACCCGGCCGCCGTAGGCCGTGTCGATGGGGAACTCGCGGATGGCGTCCACGCTGCCACGCACCTCTGGCGGCGACCACACGAACACGTCGTAGACCTTCGCGTCCCTGTGGATGTCGGTGACCTCGACGCCCGTCATCAACACGGCCGCCGCCCGGCGCACGTCGCCGGGCTTGAGGCCATGGCGCGCGGCCGTCTCGAGGTTCGTCGTGATCTGTATCTGCGGCACGTTGACCTGCTGCTCGACGTGCAGATCGACGAGACCCGGGATGTCCTTGATCGCCGCCTCCACCTCGCGCGCCTTCGCCCTCATGACCGAGAGCTCGGGTCCGAAGATGCGGATCACGATGGACTCGCCCGCACCCGTCAGGACCTCCTTGATCCGCTCCTGGAGGTAGGTCTGCACGTCGCGGTACAGCCCGGGATAGCTGGCCACGGCCGCCTCGATGGTCGCCCGCGTCTTGTCGTAGTCGACCGCGCGATCGACGCTGATCCAGTTCTCGGTGAAGTTGACGCCGTACGGCTCGTCGCCGGCGACGGCTCGCCCGATGTGGGCGCCGAAGTTGCGCACCCCGGGGATCGCCCGGAGCTCGCGACTGGCCTGCTGGGTGATGCGCACGGTTTCGGGGTGCGAGGTTCCCTCCGGGGGCACCCAGTGCATCAGGAAGTCGCGCTCCTTGAACGTCGGAAGCAGCGTGTGCCCGAGGAAGGGGAAGACCGCGAGGCCGGCGACGACGACGACGAGAGCCGGGGCGTACACGGTGCGTGGCGTCCGGACGGCGCGTGACAGGAGCGCCCTGTACGCCCGCTTGAGCGGCGGCAGCAGCGGGGACTCGCGCTGCTGGATGCTCCGGCGGCCCACCAGCATGAAGCACAGCGCCGGCGTGACCGTCAACGCCACCACCATCGACGAGAACATCGCGATGAAATAGGCGAGGGCGAGCGGCGCGAAGAACGAGCCCCCGAGCCCGCCCATGAAGAACACCGGCGTCACCGTCAGCACGATGATCAGCGTCGCGTGCACGATGGCCGCGCGCACCTCGAGTGAGGCGTCGATGATGACGCGCGCGATCGAGCGGCCGTCGCCCATCAGGCGGTGCTCTCGGAGGCGCCGGACGATGTTCTCGACGTCGATGATCGCGTCGTCCACCACGTCGCCGAGCGCGACGATGAACCCCGCCAGGACCATCGTGTTGATCGTCGCGCCCAGGTGATAGAGGACCACCGCCGCCGTCATGAGCGACAGCGGGATCGCGATGGCGCTGATGAGGGCCACCCGCCACTCGTAGAGGAAGGCGCCCAGCACGACGATGACCAGGATGAGGCCGCCGACCAGCGCGAAGGTCAGATTGCTCATCGACTGCTCGATGAAGGTCGCCGGCCTGAAGATCGTCGAGTCGATCTCGATGCCCGGAAGACCGGGCCGCATCTCGGCGAGGACTTTCTCGACCCCCCGCGTCACCTCGAGCGTGTTGGCCCACGGGAGCTTCTCGACGATCATCATCAGGCCCACGCCGTCGTCGATGACGGCGTCGCCGATGAGTGGCCACGTGTCCCACTTCACCGCGGCGACCTCGTTCAGCCGCGGCGGGTTCTTGCGCCTGTTCTTCGACGCGACGGACACCTCGGCGAGATGCTCCGGCGAGAAGACCGGTGAGTCGAAGTGGATGACGAGCCGCTGGTTGGGCGTGTCGAGCATCCCGTCGATGCGCGTCTTCGCGGCCTGGGTGTATCTCAGGAGGCCGAAATCCAGGGCGTCCGAGGTGGTCTCCATGACCTCCTCGAGCGTGACGTCGTGGGCACGCATGCGACCGGGGTCGACCTGCACCTGCAGGGACTTGATCTTCTCGCCCCAGATCGGAATGTTCGCGACACCCGGGACGGACAGGAGACGGAACTTGATCGTCCAGTACGCGATCATCGAAAGGTCCATCAGGTCGTGGGTCTTCGACGACAGTCCGATCTTCATGACGCGGCTCGTGGACGACAGCGGCTGCAGGATGATCGGCATGCCGGCGGACTGCGGCAGACTCGAGATCCCCAGCTTCACGCGCTCCTGCACGCGCTGTCGCGCGTCCATGAGGTCGGTGCCCATCTTGAACAGGACCGTGACCTGCGAGAGCGCGAGGACCGACGCCGAACGGATCACGTCGACGTTCGGCGTGCCCCTGAGCGCCTCCTCCATGGGAATCGTGATCAGCTCTTCCACTTCGGCCGCGGTCATGCCGGGTCCCTCGGTCTGGATCTCCACCTTTGGCGGCGCGAACTCGGGGAAGACGTCGACCGGCATCTTGCGGAGTTCTTGGGATCCGAAGCCAAGCAAGGCAGCGGCGAGCGCCAACAGCAGGAATCGGAATCGCAGGCTCGAACCAATGATCCAGCGGAACATTGGAGCTCCTGTCCGACCCGGGGCGCGCGGGAAGGAACGTAAAATACTTACATAAGGTGCCGCGCACCATACAGCCCCCGCTTGATTCCTGCAACAACATTTTTCTCAAATGTGAGAAAGGAGGTTAACGCTGCCTAAAATGTCTCGCGAGTGGAAGCCCTGCCGCGGCTGGACCAACGGCTTCGTGGAGCGCTTGCGGCAGACGATTTCTTGCCGAACACTGGCGTGTGGTCGTTCGTCGGCACTTGATCGCTACCGCGTTCGCGGTGGGACACGAGATCCTACGCGAATGGGAATGGAGGACCATTTCGACCGCTGCGCGATCTGCGGCGCCGCGAAAACGTGGCCGGCGATGTGTGCAGGAATTCCGCAGTGTCGTGAAAGAGCACCGACTGAGAAAACGGCGACCTCGCGCACGCCGAGCCGCCCGCGAGGGTCGTACCCACTTGTAGAGTAGAGCAGGTCTGCGGCCTAACGTCGGGGTCAAAAAATCCGGAGAATTCGCCGTGCCATTCATGATTTCATGGCGGGGACCATAGTGATCCAAGCGCCGCGACCCGCGTAACGGCCGGTCAACACGGCCCTGGCGCGTACCGTCGAGCGTGGCCTCGACGTCGGCGCTCTGCTCGATCGTCACCGCGAGCGCATGGCGATGGCCGCCGCCTATACTGACGCGTATCGCCGCTATTGCTGGCCCGTCGCGTCGGTGGCCGATCTGCGGCTCGCCCCGTTCCACCTGCCCGCCACGGAAGGCGCTGTGCACGTGGACCAGCCCCACGCGTGGCACATGGAGACGCTCGCTCGGCTGGTCCACGCCGAAGAGCCGGTCGTGATCGCGACGCCGTTCACCGCGATCGATCTCACCGACGCGGATGAGCAGCAGCGGGGGATGGCCTGGTGGCGGGAGATGACCGAGCGTGGCGGGGAGGGCGTCGTCGTCAAGCCCTACGACTTCGTCGCCCGTGGACGCCGGGGCGCCCGCGGTCTCTCGACCAAGCGCTCGCTGGCGCTCCGCGAGTTCGCCCTGGGCATCGAAGCGCTCGAGCGATTCGCGCGGGGCGAGCCGCTCTATCGCGTTCACGAGTGCGTCTTCGGGATCCTCGCCCTTGAAAGCGAGCCCGTGGATCCGAGGCTGTAAACTTCACATCGTCGTCGATCGTGCTTCGTCGGCGACGCGGATCGATCACTCGTACGGCTGACGCCGCCGATCGAGGCGCTCGAGGCCGACTACTGGTTGCTCGTCCATCCGGATCTGAAGGCCGTGCCGCGCGTGCGGCACGTGATGGAGCGGATCTGCGGCGTCTTCAGGGCCAGCCGCGCCGCACTCGGGGGATAGCGCGCGGCCGGAGGCGGTTATCCTCGGCTAGCCGTCGCCCCTGCGCAATCTGACGCCCACGGGAGGCTCGGTGAGGATCGTCGCGCACGTGGACATGGACGCCTTCTACGCCGCCGTCGAGGCGCAGCGCGATCCTGCGCTACGAGATCGGCCGCTCGTGGTCGGAGCCGATCCGAAGGAGGGCCACGGCCGAGGCGTCGTGACGGCGGCGAGCTACGTGGCCCGACGGTACGGCATCCGCTCGGCCTTGCCGATCTCGCGAGCCTGGCGCCTGGCG
>Ga0134088_10000469_pt1 | contig 13714 bp, 9 predicted proteins | sample 15_taG_3_FD_94461 | JGI IMG/M metagenome (GOLD analysis project Ga0134088, IMG submission 94461) | Grasslands soil microbial communities from the Angelo Coastal Reserve, California, USA - 15_D_Rain_20cm_5_09182015 | ecosystem: Environmental > Terrestrial > Soil > Grasslands ...
ACCACGTCCACCCGCTGAACTCCGGCCAGTGTCGAGAGCTGGGGCTGCATGTTCCGGCTGAGCCAGTCGGTGAGCGCCGGAATCTCGCGCGCCGAGGACGTGAAGCTCAGGTAGAACGACGCATACGGCCGATCGGCGCGCTGCACCTCCACCACCGGTGGCTCGGCCTCGGCGGGCAGCTCGGAGCGCACCTGCTGCAGCCGTGCGGTGACCTCCGCCAGCGCCGCCGTGCTGTTGTGGTTCAGCTTGAGGTGCACCGTGATGCTCGAGACGCCGGCGCGGCTCGTGGATTCGACGTAGTCGACGCCGCTGATGGCCGACACGACGCGCTCGATCGGAGTCGTGAGGAAGCCGCGGACGGTTTCGGCGCTGGCGCCGTAATACACCGTCGTGATCAGCACCGACGAGCTCTGAATGTTGGGATACTGCTGCACCGGCAGCGTCGTGATCGCCCGCCACCCGACGAGCACGATCACGAGGTTGACGACCGCCGCCAGGACGGGATGCTTGATGAACGTATCGGTAAAGGAGCGCATGGACGGTTCCCGATCAGCGAGATGAATCGCCCGCGACCAGCACAGCCTCGCGCAGCTTGAAGGACCCCGAGGTGGCGACCTGCTGGCCGGGGGTGAGACCACTCAGAATCACGACCTCGTCCTCGAGCACCGGTCCGCTTCGCACCGGCTGCACATGCGCGCGGCTCCGCCCGGCCGAGTCGGCGACGATCAAGAAGACGTGGTCGCCGCTGGGCCCTTTGCGGAGGGCGCTCACCGGAATCGAGACGACCGTCGTCGCGGGTCCCACCGGGACCTCGACCCGCACCGAGGCACCCGGCGCCGGGGCGTGGCTCGGGATCCGGGCCCGCACCAATGCGTTGCGAGTCGTCGGATCGATCCGCGCGTCGACCGCGACGATCCGGGCCGTCAGCGGACGGGGGTCGCTTGACGCGAACACGGCGACCGGCTCGCCCTGGTACAGCTCGGCCGCCACCGCCTGGGCCACCGTGAAGTCCACGTTGGCCGCGGCATCGACCCCCTGCAGGGTCGTGAGCTCGGTGCCTTCGTTCAGGTACTGCCCGGGATGCACATCGGAGAGCCCCACGCGGGCTCGGAACGGGGCGCGAATCGTCTTACGGGCGATGATCGCACGGGTGCGCGCGATCTGTGCCAGCGCGACATCGCGCGCCGCGCGAGCCTGGTCCACCTCTTCCTGGGACGTGGCTCGCGCCTCCCATAGGCGCTCCAGCCGCGCGAGCGTCGTTTCCGCCAGATCGGCTTGCGCGGTCTGCGCCTGGAGCTCCGCCTCCTCGACGGAGACGTCGAGCGCCACCAGCACGACGCCGGCTTCGACGACTTGCCCGGGGACGAGCGTCACCTGGCTGACCGTGCCCGCGAGCTCGTTGCGCAGGGTGATCGAGTTGAGCGCCAGGATGGTGCCCACCGCCGTCGTCGCCGGGCGATACTGACGCGCTCGGGCGGAGGCAAGGGTCACCGATTCAATGGGCTCGGGCTGGCTCGCGGCCGCCGCATCGGCTTTCCGGACGGAGGCACGTTTCCAAGCCACCAGCCCGCTACCAGTGATGGCGAGCGTTACCAAGAGCACCGCAGATCCAGTCCAACCGCGATTGTTCATGAAGAGACGACTGCGCATACGCCGTAAACTCCTGTTCGGAAAAGGTGGAGCGTGATCCCCTCGGTAGTAGACGTCTGAGGGTGCCTCAAATCGACATTCCGCATCCCAGCGTCCATGTCTCGAGACGGTCTCGATCGCACCACAGTTTCAAGAAGACTCCTCGCGCGAAGCCTATGGTTCATTGAAGCCTATAGTGCATTAATGAACCATCCTGCCGAAGTGTTCCCCCGGCAAGAGCAGCCGCCACGCTCCCGTCAGACGAAGTGGGAGGCGTAATCGTGGGCGAAATCGCGGATGGTGCGGGGCCGGCGGCCGAGCAGCCGTTCGACACTCGGCGAAATCGTCGCGGTCGGTCCTCCCGCTCGCTGGTATGCGGCAATCGCCAGCATCGCATCGATGGCCGCCGCAGCGACGCCGCGCTCCGCCAGGCGCGCCCGGGCTTCCTCCAGCGTGATCGGCCGATAGGTGATCGTCCGTCCGGTCGCCTCCGACAGCGCGCCAGCCAAGTCCGCGTACCCAATGGCTTCACCGCCGGTGAGAACGTACTTCTTGCCCACATGCGCCTCGACGTGGAGCAGCACCTCGGCCGCAACCGCCGCGATGTCTCGGGTGTCGATGAACGGCACGCGTCCGTCGCCGATGGGCGCGTAGATGACGCCTTCGGCGCGCACCGACTCGGCCACGTCACCCAGCCAGTTCTGCATGAAAGCGTGGGGACGCAGAATCGTCCACTGGAGCCGTGTGCTCAACAGCGCCTGCTCGACCGCCCAATGCTCGCGAGCGATCGTGGATGTCGAGTGATCGGACGCGCCCAATGCCGAGAGCTTCACGATGTGCTTGACGCCCAGCTCCTCCGCCGCCCGCACCACGCCGATCTGAGTCCGCGCAAAGTCGGGTTCGTTGCCGGTCAGGAGGAAGAGTCGATCCGTGCTCTCGAGGGCGACCCTGAGGCGGCGCGCGTCGTCGAGATCGGCGTGGACCCAGGTGACGTTCGGTAAGGCTCGCGTCTTCCTCACGTCGCGGTGCAAGGCACGCGTACCCACGCCCGCGGCCGACAGCAGGCGAACCAGCTCGCTCCCGATCGTGCCGGTGCTGCCGGTGACGGTGACCAACGCCGCCGTCTCACGCGGGTCCGCCGCGACCTCCAGCAGCGAATCTTCGTCCCAATCGACGGAACGCTCTTGACGGGACATCTTCGCCACTACTCGCTTCGAGTGTGTCTACTGCGACGGCGGGGAGGATCTGCGACCGCGAGGCACCCTTCGGCTTGGGATCAGACTGAGCAGGCTTTGCACCAGCCCCACGGCACTGGGGTCGAGACCGGTTAGGTAGTCGAGCAACGCCCTGGCGACGGCAAGCCCGCGCGCGTCCATCGTCATAGACTAGCGGCGCGCAGGTCGGTCTGCGGGACAGGGCCGGCCGCCATCAACTCCGGCCGGAGCACGCTCGACCCGAGACACCACCAGGCTCCCAGGGCGCGAAGTCGTCGCTCGTACAGCTGCGTTGGTAGGTACACGGTGATGGTCACGGGTAGCGAGCCTCCGCTGTCAGTAAGCAACCCCATCGCAGCGAAGTTCCCGCGTGGATGCAAGCGTTGACAACCGGACGGCCAATTGAGCGTCCTGGGCGACGAGTCCCACAGTCATAGTTGGTTGCAATCAGGAACTGCCGATTCCGAGGGCGGCCGCGCTCGCTCGGGGCTATGTTTGAATCCCCTTTGTTCGAAGGAGGAGCGGCAATGAAACGATGCCTACCCCTGGCCGCCGCCGGAGCGATGATCGTAGCGGCATGCAGCGAGACCAGTACGCCGACTGCCCCCACGCCCGCCCCCACCCCCGCGTTCCTCGCGGTGCAGGGAGAGCAGCACATCCACGTCATGCTCCCCAAACCGCATCCCGGGGCCAGCGCGAGGTTGAAGACGAGGGGCACGGGCATCTTCTATCACGGCGGACCCATCTTCTATACCACCAACGTGGCGGCGATCTATTGGTCCGCAGCCACGATTTACAATGGCGGTCCTGTGCCGGGGACGAGGGGTGGTGGTGCCCAAGATGGCTCGTTGGTGGGTTTCTTCCTCCGCAACCTCGGGGGCTCGCCGTATTTCAACATCAACACCACCTATTTCGACGGCACCGGCACCCACGTCCAGAACAGCGTCAGCTATACGCAGTTCTGGGCTGACGGTAACGGGCCGAGCGGGACGGTCTCGGACGCGCAGGTCCAGCAGGAAGTCGTGCGGGGATTCACGAGCGGCGCGCTGACCTACGATCCGTCCACCCTCTATGCCGTCTTCAGTGGCCCTGGGGTCAACCTCGGAGGCGGTTTCGGGACGCAATACTGCGCCTACCATGGCCACTTCAGCAGCTCATTCGGCGACGTGAAGTATGCGGTGATGCCGTACGACTGGAGTGATCCGGCCGGCTGCTCGGCGATCGCCGGGTCGGGGCCGAACGGCGACCCCGCGGCCGACACCGAGGTGAATACGCTGGCGCATGAGACCGAGGAAACGACCACCGACGAGGACTTGAACGCCTGGTATGACCGGCGCGGGTTCGAGAACGCGGACAAGTGCGCCTGGACGTTCGGCACCACCTACACGACGTCGAACGGCTCGACCGCGAACATGAACCTCGGGGGACGGGACTTCCTGGTCCAGCGCAACTGGGTGAACGCCGGCAGTGGCGGCTGCCTGCAAAGCTGGCCATAGATCGGCGGAGCGCCGCTGGCGAGCCCCCTTCGCGGGAAGGGGGCTCTGTTTTTGGTATCAGCGGTCCAGCTGGGCCAGGTCCTTGATCGCTCCGGCGAGCGTCCGCAGTTTCGCCGGGTCCGTCGCTCCCGACGCGTCGCTGTCCAGTCGCGCCCCCAGGCGCGTCAGCGCATCCCGCCGTGGTTGCCCGGACAGCTTTTCAGCGCGACCGAGCTCATTCCGCAACGCCGACACCGAGTCGGGAGCCACGCCGTTGGAGCGGGCGAGCTGGTCAAGGTAGGCGCGCGCCACCACGAAGCTCGCCGGCCAGACGATCTTCGGCTGACCCTGCGTATTGAAATAGTCCAAGTGCACCAGCTTCGCCGCGTCGATTTCGTTCTGCGAAATCAGCCCGCTCGGCCGCAACTCTAAGATGTCGAGTCCGCGGGCAATCTCGGAGCTGACGATGTACCCGTTGTACCAATAGGCCGACCACGATCCCCCATCGGCCAGCTTGGTGGCGTCCACCGGGCCCCAGTCGAAGAACGCGACCTCCTTCGGATGCGCCGCATCGGTCCAGTCGAACACGGAGATGCCGCCTTGGTACCACGCCTGGACCATGACGTCCCGCCCCGGGATCGGGATCAGCGATCCGTTGTGGGCCACGCAGTTCTCGAACGCCGTCTGCGGAGCCGACATCTTGTAGTAACTCTGAAACGTCATCCGGTTGTCGGCCACGGTGAAGAGCGCATCCGCCCCCCACTCGTGCTTGTCGGTCGCCCGGCACTTTGGCTGCCCGCCGCCGCCCCACTCGTCGGAGAAGAGCAGCTTGCTGCCGTCGTTGTTGAACGTCGCCGAGTGCCAGTAGGAGAAATTCGAATCGGCCACGGCGCCGATCCGCTTGGGGTTGGCCACGTCGCGGATGTCCAGCAGCAGACCGTACCCGCCGCACGCGCCGCCCGCCAACCCGATCGCCGGATAGACGGTGATGTCATGGCACTGGTTGGGCCCGGGGCGCACGCCGCCCTGGGTACCTGGAGGGGGGGCGCCGACCAATGCATCCACGATCCCCTGGATGGCTCCGCGCAGCGCGGCGCTGTCCGCCCCGGTCGGCGCCCCGGTCCCCGCTCGCGCCCTGACGATGCTGTCCAGCATCGGCTGGACGTATCGCTGGGGGATGACGAATTCCATGCCGCTGATCTTCGCCGTGAACCCGCCCTTGGCCCGCGCCTCGGCGGCGGCCTTGGCCGCGGCAGCGATGTCCTCCGGTGATTCGCCGTGCGTCGGCGGTGCGGTCAGGCCGCTGAAGATCCGCGGCGAGCTCACGATGGCCGCCTGCTCCGGGTGGGCCAGCGGCACTTTGATGACCTCGATGCGGAACAGCGCGCTGTTCGGGTTCGAGTCCGGGGAGGCCGCCACGCACCCCGGGAGCTCGCGGGGCGAGCGCACCGGGGCCTGTCCGGACACGTAGACGTACACGTTCTCCCGGTCGGTCGGAGCTTCGACCACGGTGTGGGTGTGCGAGCCGCGGCAGGTCTGCACGTTCGTGATGTACTTTGGATTGGCGATGTCCGAGATGTCGAAGATCCGGATCCCCCGCAACCGGTCGGCGCTGACCGAGTCGTGCACTCCCTGCGTGCCGCAGTCGAGCCGGCCACCCATCCCCTCGCCAGACACGAAGAGCAGGTTCTTGTAGACCGAGACGTCGCTCTGGGACGCCGGACAGACAAACCCGACCTTCAGCGTCGGTCGGGCCGGGTGGGAAATGTCCCAGACCTGAAAGCCGTTGTAGTTCCCCTGAATGGCGTAGTTCCCGGTGAAGGCGAGATCCGAGTTGGTGACGCCGGCGAACTTTTCCGAGGGCGGCGTCTTCGAGACCACCCGCAGGTTCCACGACGCCTCGCCGGCGTCCATGAGCCCAGCACGCAGGCCCACGCGCGGATCGGGGTTGGGCGCCACCGTCGACATGTTGCCGCCGCCCGACGACGCACACGCGGCGAGGGCGGACAACCCGACGGTGAGGACGAGATACCGGAGCGACGGCAAGGCTTGTACGACGCAGGTCATGGTCGAATCCTGTGAGGGGAATGGGACGCGCGGCCGAACCCGGACGGCCGGGCGCATCACGGGCGATGCTCGCCGAACAGTAGTGTGCCGAGCATCCGCTGCATGCGTTCGATTTCGGTGGTCTGATCGGCGTACACGCCGGAGGCGAACCGATAGACGGTCTCCTGCTCTCCCGCGCCTTGCCCGAAGAGCTGATTCACGATCGTGATCGCGCCCTTGTGGTGCTGGATCATGAACGTGAGGAACAACCGATCGAACTCCGGCCCCCGTGCGGAATCCAGCTGGGCCAGCTGTTCGGCGGTCAACATCCCGGGCATCATCATCGGATGATCCATCCCCGGCATCGTATGGTGGGCGGCGTTGGCGTCCGGGATGTCCTCATGCCGCGCCTGGAGCCAGCGCTGCATGAGCGTGATTTCGTCCCGCTGTCCCACGACGATCCGCTCGCACAGCGCGCGCAGCGACGGACTCGCGTCGTGAGTAGGAGCCCAGCCGGCTATCAGCACCGCTTGCGCGTGATGGTAGATCATGCCGGACATGAAATGCACGTCCGCCGCGGAGTAGTCGGGGTGGCCGTGGTCGGCAGTGGCCTGGGCGAGGACCGTGCCGCATGCCACACTGGCGATGACCGCCAGTGGCACGGTAGTCCTCAGAAGCGGAGAGAGTTTCTTCATACGGCTTGGTCTCCCACACCGTCCAGGGTCTCACCGGTGAGTAACGGGTTAAGGTACCGACCGCCTAGGCGTTCGGTTAGAGCGGTGGTAGTATCGATGGTCCCGATCCGGACGGTGCCCGATGCCCCCCGCGCCCCCCGCGCCCCTCGTGCCGCCTCGCCCCTTCATCTTGAACGAGCTGACCTGGAAGACCGTGCGCGACGCGCGCTACGAGGTCGCGGTGCTGCCGTGGGGCGCGACCGAGGCGCACAACCTCCACCTCCCCTACTCGACCGACAACATCGAGACCGAACGGATCGCCGCCTTGGCCGCGGGGCACGCGTGGCAGCTCGGCGCACGGGTGGTCGTGCTGCCGGTCGTGCCGTTCGGCGTCAACACGCTGCAGCTCGACATTCCGCTGTGCCTCAACCTGAACCCGAGCACCCAGGCGCTGCTGCTGCGCGACCTGGCGACGGCGCTGGCGGGTCAGGGAGTGCGGAAGCTGGTGATCCTGAACGGGCACGGCGGGAATGACTTCCGCCAGATAATCCGCGAGCTGCAGCCGGCGGTGTCGCTGTTTCTTTGCTGCGTCAACTGGTACCAGGTCGTGGACCCGAAGCTGTTCTTCTCGGACCAGGGTGACCACGCAGGAGAGCTCGAGACGAGTGTGATGCTTCACGTCGCGCCGGAGCTGGTGCGGCCGGTGTCGGACGCGGGCCCAGGACGCGCGCGCCGCTTCAAGATCGCAGGGCTGCGAGACGGCTTGGCGTGGGCGCCGCGGCGGTGGCGCCAGGTGACGGACGACACCGGCGTCGGGAACCCCGCGGCCGCAACCGCGGAGAAGGGACGGAAGTACGTGGAAGCGGTGAGCGAAAAGGTCGGAGGGTTCCTGGTGGAGCTGGCGCGGGCGGATACGGAGCAGATGTACGAGTGACGGCGAAGCCGCAATCGATGATTGTGCGGCTGCGGGCGCGTAACGAATGGAAGTTCGCCGGCGTGCTGCCCCAGGCCGACCGCGCGCTGGCCGTCGCGTGGTGGACGCTCCTCCTGCTGCGCGGGTCGCTGCCGGCGCTGTTCGCCATCGCCATGGGGGGACTGGTGGGAGCGGTCCAGCGAGGGCACGACCTGACGGCGCCGCTCGGGCTGGTCGGAGTCGTGTTCGTGCTGCTGCAGGTGCTCTCGCCGATTCACCACGCCGTCGGCGCCAACCTCGGGAGCCGCACCGCCGCGTGGCTGTACGACCGGCTCACTACCGCCTGCGTCCGTCCGCCCGGCTTGGGCCACCTCGAGAACCCCAAGCTCACCAACGACCTCACGATGGCCCGGGATTTCGATCTCGGCATCACCGGTCCGCCGATGTTCATCTCGATGGACTTCATTGCCGCCCCACTGGTGGAGCTGGTGGGCGGCCTCGCCTCGGCGGTGGTGCTCGCCGCCTACGCGTGGTGGGCCCCGCTGCTGCTCGCGGGCGCGTGGCTCGGTACGCACTGGCTGCTGCGCGAGAGCGCGGTGTGGCGCGACCGTGAGACGGCGGAGGTGCGCGCGGCGCAGCGCCACGCCGACTACGCGTACCGGCTCGCCGTGGATCCCGCGCCCGCCAAGGAAGTGCGGCTGTTCGGGCTGGCCGACTGGGTCATCCAGGAGTTTCGGTCGCGCCGCCGCCGCCTGTTCGAGCTCCGCTGGCAGGCCACGCGGCTGCGCGAGCGCCCGGTGTTCTGGAGCTTGCTGCTCGTGTTGGCCGCGAACGTGGTGGTGTTCTGGTCTCTCGCCGCCGCCGCGACCAGCGGCCACCTCGGGCTCGACCGGCTCGTGACGTTCGCGAGCGCCGCCGTGAGCACGAGCATGATCGCGTTCGGCGGACTATCGTGGGCGCTCGACAGTGCCGCGGCGCCCGCCGCCGCGGTGTTGCGCCTGCAGGAGACGATGGCCGCGGGGGGCGCGCTGACCCGGGGCGAGCGACCGGCCGCGGGAATGCCCGCGCGCGAGATCCGGTTCCGCGATGTCACGTTCGCCTACCCCACCTCTGGCGAGCCGGTGCTCGCGGGTTTCGACCTGGCGATTCCGGCGGGCTCGTCGCTCGCGATCGTCGGCCAAAACGGCGCCGGCAAGACGACCATCGCGAAGCTGCTGTGCCGGCTGTACGATCCCCAGGACGGTGCCATCGAAGTAGACGGTGTCGACCTCCGCACGCTGGCGTTGGAGGCGTGGCGGACACGCTTAGCGGCCGTATTTCAGGACTTCGTGCGCTTCGAGCTGCCGCTGCGTGACAACGTGGCTCCCGCGGGCGCGCCCGACGACCTGATCGAGCAGGCTCTCGCGGAGGCCGGCGCCGCCGGCCTCACCGGCCTCGACACGGTGCTGTCCCGCGCGTACCCCGGCGGCACGGACCTGTCGGGCGGCCAGTGGCAACGGATCGCGCTGGCGCGAGCGCTGTGCGCCGTGTGGCTCGGAGCCGGGCTGGTGCTGCTGGACGAGCCGACGGCCCAGCTCGACGTGCGCGGCGAGGCCGAAATCTTCGATCGTATCCTCGCCGCCACGCGGCATACCACGACGATCCTGATCTCGCACCGCTTCTCGACGGTGCGCCACGCCGACGGCATCTGCGTGCTGGAGCACGGCAAGGTGGTCGAGCTCGGCACCCACGACGAGCTGATCGCGGCGGGCGGCCGTTATCGGACGATGTTCGAGCTGCAAGCGTCACGGTTCGGCGACGACGCCGAGCCGGGAGCGAGCCTCGATGTCCTCGACTGACGACCTGCCTCCCGCTCTACCCGCCATGTGGCGCGCGCTGAAGCGCGGCTACGAGGCGGCGCCGTTGCTGTTGAGCGTGGCGTTCGGCTTGTCGCTACTGGCGGCGCTGCCGGACGCGCTGCTGGCGCTGTGGTTCAAGCTGCTGGCCGACGGTGTGCTGGGCGGCCGGCGCGGGCTGGTGACGACCGCCGCCCTGGGGCTGGGCGTGTCGGCGGCGGCCACATGGTTCCTGCGGGTGATCAGCGACCGCACCCAGCGGCGGTTCCGCGACCAGGTGACCATCGCCCTCGAGTCGCACGTGGCGTGGCTGCAGGCATCCGTCGCGACGGTGGAGCACCATGAGCGCCCCGAGTACCTCGATCGCCTCGCGATGCTGCGCAACCAGGTCTTCGTGCTCGACCACATGTACATGTCGCTGTTCACCACTTGCGGCTGGATCCTGCGGCTCGGCGTGACGGTCGCGCTGCTCGTGTCGATCCACCCGGCGCTGGCACTGCTAGCAGCGTTCGCCCTGCCGACGGTGCTCACGTCGGCGTGGCGGCCGGGGGTCGAGCGGGCGGTGGAAGAGCGGGGCGCGTCGGCCAATCGCCTGGCGCGGCACCTGTTCGACGTCGCCACGACTGCGCCGCCTGGCAAAGAGGTCCGCGTGACGGGAATCGGCGCCCGTCTCGTGGCGCAGCGCCGCGCCGCCTGGGAGCGCTGGTACGGACCCGTCGCCTACGCCCGCGCACGCAGCGCCGTGTGGCACGCGCTCGCGTGGGCGGTCTTCGGCGCGGCGTACGTGGGCGCCATCGTGTTCGTGGCGTCGATGCTGGCGTCCCCGCCCGGCGAGGTGCTGCTGGTGCTGGCGGCGGGCGCGCGCCTCTCGGCTTACATCGGCGGCACCGTGGGCGAGATCGGCTTCCTGCGCGGCATCTGGCTCGAGGGTTCCAAACGCCTCGCCTGGCTGGAGGATTACGCCGCCTCGCAGGCTCAGGGTGCCGACGCGCCGGTGCCCGAGCGACTGGGAGAAGGCATCCGCTTCGAGCACGTGTCGTTCGCCTATCCCGGCACGGATCGGCTGGTGCTCGACGACGTAGAGCTCCGGCTCGCGCCGGGCGCGGTGGTCGCCATCGTGGGGGAGAACGGCGCCGGCAAGACCACGCTCGTGAAGCTGCTGTGCCAGTTGTATCAGCCGACCAAAGGGCGCATCCTGGTCGACGGCGTGGAGCTGGCACGCGTGCCGCCCGCCACGTGGCGGTCGCGCCTCGCGGGCGCGTTTCAGGACTTTTTCCGGTTCGAGTTCCGGGCGCGTCACACCGTGGGCGTGGGCGACCTGCCGCGCCGCGACGACCGGCCCGCCGTGGCGGCCGCGGTCGAGCGCGCCGGCGCGAGCGACGTCGTGCGGCAGCTCGCGGCCGGGCTCGAGACGCAACTCGGGCCCACCTGGCCCGAGGGGGTGGAGCTCAGCTTCGGACAGTGGCAGAAGCTGGCGCTCGCGCGGGGATTCATGCGCGAGCGCCCGCTCGTGCTCGTGCTGGACGAGCCCACTGCGGCGCTCGATGCCGAGACGGAGCATGCCTTGTTCGAGCGGTATGCGGCAGCGGCCCGCGGATCCGACGACCGCATCACGATCCTCGTGTCCCACCGCTTCAGCACCGTCCGCATGGCGGACTTCATCGTGGTGTTGCGCGGCTCTCGCCTGGTCGAGTCGGGCACGCACGAGGCGCTGATGGCGCAGGGGGGCCACTACGCCGAGCTGTACCGCATCCAGGCGGCGGCGTATCGCTGAGATCGCCCCAGACCGGGGGCGAGCGAAGGCGGGGTGCGCGCTACCGAGCCACGCGGGTCGGCACCAGTCTCTGTGAGGTTGTCCCGTCCCCGAGCTGCCCGTGGGCGTTCGATCCCCAGCAGTAGACGGTCGCGCTTGTACCCGTCGCCACCGCGCATGAGTGACCGTTTCCGGGTGCCGGGATGCTCAGCGTGAGGTTGCCGGCGTTGGCAGCCGGCACCAGCCGGTCCAGTGTCGTGTTATCGCCGATCTGGCCGGCTTCGTTTCCGCCCCAGCAGTATCCCTTTCCCGTGGTCGTGACCCCGCAGCTGTGGTCGCCGCCGCCGCTCACGAGGGCGAACTGGATCGCTCCCTGCACGGCCGTCGGTACGAGCTTGCCCACGGTCGTGTTATCGCCCAACTCGCCAGAGCCGTTGTCGCCCCAGCAGTACGCGGCGCCAGCTGGCGTCACGGCGCAGGTATGCACGTACCCTGCGTCCAGGGTGGCAAAGGTGACACCAGCCGGAGCGCCAACCGGGACCGGCACGGGCTTGTCGACAGTGGTGTTGTCGCCCAGCTGGCCGGACGCGTTGGCGCCCCAGCAATACACGACCCCGTTCGTTGCGAGGCCGCAGCTGTGGAAGAAACCGGTGGTGAGAGTTGTGAACGTCACCCCCGCAGGGGCCTGCACGAGCACGGGGCTAAGCTGATCGGCGCCGCTATTGTCGCCGAGCTCCCCGGCAGAGTGCGATCCCCAGCAGTAGGCGCTACCTCCAGTTGCCGCGAGACCGCAGCTGTACCCGGCCCCGGTGCCCACGTAGGCGAATGTGACCCCTGCGGGCGCTGCCACCCGGACAGGAGTCGCTCGGTCGAGGACCGTGCCGTCGCCCAGGCGCCCGAACTCGTTCCGGCCCCAACAATAGGCGTCGCCCGTGGACGCCACCGCGCAAGTATGCTGCCCGCCGGCGCTGACGGCCTGGAACGTGACGCCCGCCGGGCCCTGCACCAGCGTCGGGACAAAGCGGTCGGTGTGGGTCCCGTCGCCGAGCTGGCCGCGACCGTTGAATCCCCAGCAGTAGATCGCGCCGTCGGTCGTGACGCCGCAGGTATGAGATCCCTGACCGGCGCCGCCAGCGGCGACCGCGGCAAAGGTCAGCGGGGCGACGATGTTGAATGCGGTGCTAGTTGCGTCGGTGAGGCCGCCGGCGGACACAGCCAGCGTGTAGCCCGTCCCGGGCTTGTCGATGCTCAAATCCGAGAATGTCGCCACACCGTTAGCGGCGGTTGCCGTGGTCGTGCCGGAGAGCGTCCCACCACTCGGGTTGTTGCGAATCGCCACAGTGACGCTGTGCGTGGCCGTCGGCACGGTGTTGCCGAACGCGTCTTGGATTACGACCTGGACTGGCAGGCTGATTGCCCCTGCTGCCGCGGTGCCGGGCGGCTGGACCGTGAAGGCGAGCCGCGTCGCCGGGCCGGGAGCGATGGCGAACGCGGCGCTCGTCGCCCTGCCCAGGCCGGTGGTGTACGCCACAAGCCTGTAACCGGTCCCTGCTCTGTCGATGCTCAGGTTCGCAAAGGTCGCCACGCCGTTCACCGCGCTGACCGTTGCGGTGCCCGAAAGCGTCCCGCCCGCCAGATTCGAATCGATCGCCACCGTGAGGGCATTCGTCGCCGTGGTGACGGTGGCCCCCGTGGCGGTCTGGATGGCGACCTGCACGGCGGGCGCAATCGCGGCGCCAGCCGTGGCGTTGCTCGGCTGGACCGTGATCGCGAGCCTCGTCGCCGCTGGCGGGGTCGGACCCTCCCCGCATGCCGCCACCGCCAGAACCATGGCGGGCGCCGCGCACCTGCGCCACGCCCGTGGCCCCACCCGCACTGTATGGACCACACGTCCTCCTTGAACGTCTCAACCTGCACCAGACGCAGCGGCTTGGTAAGTAGGGGGCGCCCCAGGCTCGCGCGGCGGCGGTCCGCGGATCCGACGACCGCATCACGATCCTCGTGTCCCATCGGTTCAGCACCGTGCGCATGGCGGATTTCATCGTCGTGCTCCACGGCTGTCGTCCCGTGACGTTCCAAGACCGCCCCACTAGACTCCGGCATGGACTTCGACCCGCTCCCCCAGCAGAGTCTCGCCATTGAGGCACCGCTCGGCCCCGTCCTCGTGGTCGCGGG
>Ga0134088_10000471_pt1 | contig 13710 bp, 10 predicted proteins | sample 15_taG_3_FD_94461 | JGI IMG/M metagenome (GOLD analysis project Ga0134088, IMG submission 94461) | Grasslands soil microbial communities from the Angelo Coastal Reserve, California, USA - 15_D_Rain_20cm_5_09182015 | ecosystem: Environmental > Terrestrial > Soil > Grasslands ...
CCCCTCACCGCTGGAACAGTTCTAATTGCATTGTATTCGAAGCGAATCAAGACCAACAAAGGCAAGATGAGAGAACAGTCGATAGCCTAGAACGTTTGGCCTAGGGCTCGAGAAATTCTTCCAAGCCAAACTCCAATGTTTCCGATATCGAAGACTTCTTCCATATTTCCAAAATACTCGACAACATTTAACCAGGCGACGAACGATCAGAATCTTTCAACCTCTATCCCCCATTCTTCTAGACTTGCGATGAGGGCTCCTCTTCTATCGCTAGCATTCAGATATCGGTGTGTCGAGGGGCAGTTCTTTCCAGCATTCACGTTAACAACGCAAGCGCTCAAGCCCGCCTCCTTACAATTTGATCGACGGTCTCGGCTCAGGGCGAGCCTAAACCGGTCTCCTGTTCTACCTCTATTTCCCCCCGGTGTACTTCGTGTCCGCAGGAGCCCACGAAAATGTCTAATCCGTCCGGTCGCGCATCATCACGGTGAGGGCTCACATGGACAAAGACGACCTCGTCACGGTCTACTGGACAGATAGCCTTGATCAGGTTTGACGCCTTCGGCCTGATCCTAAGCGGGTTGACGAACGTTTCGAATCTCTCCTGGAGTTGTTCGTATTTTATTCCGAGGAATCCGGCATAGAGTCCGCATAGGAATACGAAGACGCTGGCTCCGAGCGAGATTGTTATTCCAGTGACTCCGAGGATTTCGCTGAATATCATGATTAGCGAGACAGAGACGGGCAGTGTAATGATGGATATACCGATCAGGATTTTGCCCATGATCGAGAGAAAGCCCAAGCTCTCACACCCCTTCTGGTCGCTTGTGAATTATCTAGCAGCTTCTGGGATGCTTGGAGTCACGTTCTCTCACAATCTTCTCGACATGTTCAATGATCGTCTTTAACGGGGTCCCGGGACCATAGTTCCCGGTTATTCCGAATTTCTCCAGCCGGGGCTTGTCATCATCAGGAATTATTCCCCCGCCCACGAGCAGAATATCATTACCGCCTTTGTCTCGGACGAGTTTTGCAACTTTGGGAAAGGCCGTCATGTGGGCCCCATTCAGAAGGCTCATGGCCACCACGTCCACATCTTCGTCGATAGCCATCTGGGCTACCTGTTCCGGCGTTGCTAGGAAGCCGGTGTAGATGACCTCCATGCCCGCGTCCCGGAAGGCCCGGCAGAGTATCAACGCGCCCCTATCATGACCATCCAGGCCCGGTTTCGCGACTAAAACACGGATTCGTTTGCCCGATTTCTCAGTGGATTTTCTCTGGGACAAAGTCGGACGAAGTCATGATTGGCTCTGTCTTGATAGATAAGTGCTATTCGTTGGATTCTGTCTTCACAGGACAGCTTTATTCATCACTCGATCCTTTGGCAATCCGAGCGTTCTAACACATTGGCGCAAATTCAGGTCCCGAGGATCACCGTTTCCAAAGCTGTACTCGACTGGCTCTTGGAGGAGAACGAACCGTCAGCTCGTTACGAAACCCTAGTTCGTCTATTACGACGGGATGAGAACGAACCGTCTGTCAGGACGACCCGGAATCTCATAGGGACCAGGGGTTGGGCCGCAGGGATTCTCGATAAGCAGAAGGACCAGACTTACTGGGACAATCCGAACTCGTGTTATGTTCCCAAGTTTTCAGCCTGCTCGTGGCAGCTCATCGTCCTCGCAGACCTAGGTGTTTCTTCTAAAGACCCACGAGTGGCGAAGGCCGTCGAACATTTTCTAGAACTGCACAACGTCGAAACCGGCGGTGTTTCTCTACGCCCCAAAGGTCACGAGAAATTCGAGCCACATATCTGTGCAACCGGGAACATGGTCCGAGCTCTTGCCCGGATGGGATACTCCGAGGACGACCGGGTCCTCGATTCCTTGGACTGGCTGATGTCGAAGCAGTTGCCCGATGGTGGCTGGAACTGTTCGGCACCCGGGAAGCACGGGTCCTTCCTGGCCACGATAAAGCCGCTCTGGGCTTTGTCCGAGATGATGGCACACGACGCGAGGAAGGGATGGGAGGCTTCAGCGAAACGTGGATCAGAGTTTCTGTTGAGGCATCACATCTACAAATCCGACAAAGACGATTCTGTAATAATGCTCGATTTTCTACGGCTGCACTATCCATTGCACTATGCCTATGACTTTCTGCACGGGTTGAGAGTTTTGACGGAGGCGGCAGTCAAGAACGATCCGAGAATGGATGATGCTGTTTCTCTCCTCCTTGAGAAGAGGCTGCCGGACGGGAAGTGGCTACTGGACGGGGTGTATCGTGGCTGGCGGCATCCTCATGCCATGCACGGGGAAGAGACTGTTTCACGGCCGGAAGAGCGGGAACTGATCACTCAAGGATGGGGAACAGAGAGAGCGCTACAGTTGGAGGAAGCAGGTAAGCCCAGCAAATGGATAACGCTCCAAGCACTACTGGTTCTGAAGAGAGTAGGCCTGCTTCATCTAGAATGAATTGTCTATTGGCGTAGCAGCGCGGGGTTCTTACCGGAAGGCTAGCATGTACGAATTTCTGCGGCTCAGTATTACATACGCCTTAAATATCATACTTGAGCATAACTCATTGCGAAAAACGATGGGCTATACGGTTACAGAGAAGGGAACCGTAACCATACCTGCCGAGGTCAGGCGGAAGCTAGGATTAGCAAAAGGCTCTCAGGTCGAATTCCTGGAGACCGATCAAGGCGTTCTGGTCGTACCGGTAGTGCCACTAAAGAAATTGATGGGCATCGACAGAGGGAGAAAGAAGCTTGTCTACGAAATGATCCGGGAAATCCAGGAAGAGCGCGTTCGAGAAGCTGTTGAAGAATAGCTACGTCTTCGACACGGGCCCACTCTATCTCTCCTTCCTAGGCGATAGGAGGGTCACTGAGCCTCTTCAAGAAATGGGAAAGGGATTCGCTGACGGATATACTTGCGAGCCAAACCTTGCTGAACTATATTACAAGACGTGTGAAAAGCTGGGACGTGAAACTGCTCTGTTACGTTATATCTCGTTGCGCCAAAGTGGCTTGGCGATAATCTCGCCTGACGACGCTCTCACTCGTCTCGCGGGGGATTTGAAATGTTCTTACAGACTTGGGCTCTCGCTCGTTGACGCCTATATTGTTGCTTTGGCTAAGCGTACAGAATCCAGTCTATACACAACAGACGCGCGAATTGCGCGTTTGAAAATCGTTCCCACCAAACTAATCGAACTGTGGAAGAACTGCGAATCGTGACCTGGAATCATCGTCACGGCAAGAATTATTCTGAATATTTCAAAGCTGGAGAACCTGAGGAAGCAGGTAAGCTGAGCAAGTGGATAACGCTACAGGCTCTGCTGGTCTTGAAGAGGCTGGGAATGCTGAAACTGGGAGTCGCTCAGATCGTAAACGTGTAGCTCAGCGATTGCGTGCAGCTCAGAGGAAGCGGCGTCGAGTCGCCGTAGACGGGTGATCCCCCGTTGGTAATTTGCAAGTTCTGAACGTTGTCAGAGACACCGCAGTCCCAGTCTGCGTGCGTGAAGGTCAGCGTGTTCGTGCCATGGACGATGGCCGATGTTATGTTGAGCGAAAAGTCTGCCCAGGCTCCCCCGTTCTGTGGGCTATCGGTTGCTGGAAGGGAGGCGATGAACTGCCCGTTTAATGTGACGGTCTCCTCTCCACCGACGTCCCAATCGTACCCTTCCCAGGAGAGAATATACTCGGTTGATGTTGGGGTCGGCTTCACGGCATAGTTCACGCCCGTAGAGCGAGATAGGCCGTCGGCTGTCCCTGTTACTGTTGCCAGGTACGTTGCCTCAACTTTGGAGGTTGAGCCGGTACAGGAGAGAGTGGAAGTTCCCGAACCACCACTGATGGTCGTTGGGAATAAGCTGCATGAAAGATTCACAGTGCTGGTGCTAACCGTCAGAGTAACAGTATCCGTGAAACCGTTCAGAGGGGAGACCATGATCGTAGAATTGCCTGTCTCCCCAGAGTATAACGTAATGAGGTTCGGATTCGATGTGATAGAGAAGTCTTGCGGAGGTCCTCCCAGTATTTGAAAGGTTTGCATCAAGGGATAGTTGTCTTGATTGTTGTTGAACGTGTAGGGTGAGTCGCCTACTCCATCCGGGCTTGGACACGTGTCTTGTTGGGGTCCGCTGCAGTTGTCCGTGCCGGTATAGTCGGACCAGAAGTTGCCTCCACTGGGGTAGCCGTTGTCCCAGACGTTCTGAGTTGAATATGTATCCTCTGCTTGGAGCTTATTGTTGATGAAGTTGTTGTGAAACGCACGGATGTTCATGGTGTCGTTCATGACGACCCCCTGGCCGTTGTATTGAATATTGTTCTCATCTATGGCCATGTCCGAGGAGGCAGATATGTCAAGGGCGACTGTCGAGTTCGAGAGAGTGTTGTCTTCAATTGTGGTAGTGTTGGAGAGAGTAACTTTGAGGTCTAGGGAAAATCCATACGCGGTATATGTTGTAGTGATGGTATTCCCGGAAACGTCGACGCTCTTACAGCCTGTGATCTCCACTATCCCATCAAGAGAGTTGGAAAAGGACATCACTTGGTTCTTCTGTACGGAAACGTCCGAGCAGGAGTACAGGATTATTGCACCGTACGGGCTGTTTGATATCCGGTTGTCCATTATTGCGACGAGGCTCGAACTTAGCACTACCACCCCTGCTTCGCCTTGAACGTCATTGGCAGTTACCGTAATGTGGTCAGAGTAATAGACACCCACCCCGGTGCAGTCGCAAAAAAGACCATGGTTATTTGAGACGGTGACGTTGGAAGAGTGGTCTACACACGCGCCGCATCCGTAAGCATTGACCAACAACTCGTTGCCCGTTATGATCACGTTGGCGGATGATGCAACCTGGATGCTGTCGACGCTGTTGTCGGCGAAAGTTATGTTATCAGAAGATATTGCCGACATATCATGGGTAACGGTGTAATTGGAGACTAGTATGTTTCGAGAAGAGTCGAGGATCAATCCCCAGCGGTAGGTTTGGGACTGGGAGTCTTGGACCACGCCGTTCGCAACGTTTCCCATTCTGATGCTGATGCCGGGGGAACCCCAGATTCTAAGGTAGACGTTCCGAATTACGAAGTATGCGCTGGTGTTGTTTATCGAGATTCCCGGTACACTCGAACAACAAGCTGAGCTCGATACGTTCCACCCCTCGATAATGTAGGGGTCCGATGCGATGCCAATCCCACCGGTCACTCCGTTCGCGGCGGTGAAACCTGAATCGCCATCGATGGCAATAGGTTCATGCGGCGTGTAGAATGAAGATGAGGAGTCTGCTTTGACTGACCGGGGCGGTGCAATGGTGGGCGTTGCCATACTCATCAAGAACATTACAATGACGAATACGGCGATTGTTGTGTGCCGGGAATGCATGCATGTAGCGGCGGCGAGCTCAGAATATCAACGCTAAGTATACAATTGCATCTATAGCAACACAGCTGTCGCGAAATCTGAAGATAACTCTGGAATGTGATGGATGGAAACACATGTGGATATCGCGAAAGGCTTGAATGTGTGAGCAGAACGTATGGTTCGTGACCCAGAGACGCCCTGAGCTCTCGATCTAGATGGGCTGTTGACCTCCCAGGGTACTTCTCTTGAAGGATGTTGACCTGGGCCGATGACCCGCGGACGCTGACTCTCCCGAAAAGGCTCAGGATGATGAGGCTAAATTGGATGTTACTGGCTGTATGGGTTCGTTAGCGGATAGTTGTCTTGGTTGTAGCTGAACACGTAAGGAGTGTCGCCTATACCGTCGGAGCTGGGACACACGTCCTGATTGGGCCCGCTACAGTTGTCCACACCAGTGTAGTCTGACCAGTGGTTACCGCCGCTCGGGTACCCGTTGTCCCATGAATTAGTTGTGCTGTTGGTATCGATTGCTTGGATGTAATTGTTGTCAAAGTTGTTGTGATAGACGACCACATCAAAGGTGAAATGCAGGATGACTCCTTTGCCGTTGTTCGAGATCTCATTCTGGACGATCGCAATATTCCCGGAGTTGCCCAGATATGGGCTATATGCGATGACTCCAACGCCGTTCCCGTCAACAGTGTTGCCTGAGACAGAGACACCTCTGGAAGATTCAATAGAAATACCAACATCATTCCGTACTATGGTATTGTTCGAGACCACGAGCCCGTCCCCACTAGATCTGCCGACCAGAATACCGATGCCCGGAGCCCCCGAAGAGTCAGAGACCTGGTTGTAGGTCACCTGGAAGTCGCTCGACTGGTCGATCGAGATGCCGACTTGTCTACTCCCCTGAACATGATTTCCTGAGATCAGGAAGCTGGTGGACCGGCCGAAGGAGATGGCTGCATAGAGACCCAGGAAAGTATTGTCTTCGACCCATACATTGTTGCCGTAGAGGACGTAGACGCCGGATATTGGAGTGTTTGGGTCATTGGAAACATAGTTGTCTGAGACCTCGACATTGGTTGGGGCCCGCAGGAAGATAGCTATCCCGCTGTTTGAGATGCTGGTGTCTGTGATGCTGTTGCCGGAAATGTAAAGATTCGATGAGGGGATGAAGTTCCCGCCAGGGCTTGTAGAGATTCCATACCAGAATCCCTCTATCCTGGAGTCTATTACGACCCCGTTCGTTACGTTGGAGAAGGCTATTCCCGCGGGGCCGAAGTATGTTTGAGGGTGCATATGCAGGTAGACGTTCTGGATGACAAAATACGCGTCAGTATTGCGAATATCGATTCCGTTCTGACACGCACAGCCGTCGATGTACCAGTCGTCGATTATGTACGGGTCCGAGCTTGTTCCGCTACCCTCCGTGACCCCGTTGCTTGTAGTGAACCCGGAATCACCATTGATAACGATCGGTGCGTGGCTATGGTAGACGGCGGGAGTCCCATTTACCGCGATCGCATCCATAACCAGTGACATCGAATCCGTGTCGCTGCAATCGTACGCGACGTCGCCCGGAGTGGATGCTATATGATAGTCAACCTCCAGTCTCCCTCCAGCGATTATTTGGTTAAAGTCCGAAGGTACGGTACAGGCTCCTGCGTCGTTGATGGATACGATAGCGACTACGAAGTCTACTCCCGAGGTTTGAATTGAGAGAGAACATGGATCATACTGTATGCCATACTGGGTAATAGTAGCACAAGGTTCTGTAGCGGGTATCGAGGGGTCTTGGTCAAATATCGCTGAAGGGTCGACTCCAGCAACAGCGATCACTTGGATTTGTAAGCCATAGGTTGGATTTCCAGAGTATGTGACATTTATTCTGTCCCCCGTCAACGGTGACGGGGCAATGGCGGTGAACTCCCACAGCTCGTCGTTAGGAGAGTATAATACGCGTGGTGTGAAGTTTAGTCCGCTGCTGTCCGTGATCGAAGATATGCTATCGTTGCAGACATAGAATCCGCATTCGGCGACCAGGATTATCGCGTCATTGTTTTTGGTCGTAGTAATGGATTGCGCTGCACAATTTTGAACCCCACAGTCCATGGCATTCCCGACCCCGTCTAGTCCTGGCGAAGTGTCCGCGCGCACCGACTTCACGTGAGAAACGGCCAGTGCCGCCACGCTCATCAAGAACAGAACGATAATCGGGCGAGCAAGCCTTGCCCTCCATAAATGCATGGCAATAGCCACATCTATCCTGAAATATCAAGGGTACGTGTACACGTCATACAGATTTCTCCATGTGTAACACAAATGGTGAGGATCACCTCAGTAGCTCTGGGATGCGATAGATAGACCCGCAGTTCGGTCGAGCAGAACAACTATTACTACTCTGCACTTATGAGAGAGTAGGGTTCCGGCGGGCAGACCCGTCTCCTGCGGAATTGTCCTCCTCTGCAATCTCTCCATCACGATTCAGTGTTCGGCCCAGAACGCGGTTACCTTGTATCTTACCTGGGAGGTCCTCGGAGAATTCTCGCACGCATCCTTTCAGGCGAATCCCGTTTCGTGTAGAGGCTTTCGAGCCACCACGTCATCCCGGCTTCAGTGAACGCTGCAACCTTCTCAGCATCCTTCTCTTGGTTGACCCCTGTCGTCCAACCAATGTTAACAAAATCAAAGCTTCCGGCGACGGATCTGCGCCTCTTGATGAACGCGGCAATCTCCCTCAAATCGGATAGCCGTGGCAATCCCTCGGGGAGCCTCAAGGGGAGCACACCGTCCCATCGGGCGGCCCTATTGAAGGGACCCTGCCTAGGCCAGGACCCTCCTACCCAGATTGGAATCCTAGGACGCTGTTTAGGGGTCGGGAGGAAGATTGACGGTCCGACATGGTAGTGTTTTCCTCGAAAGCTGAATCTCTTACCTGACCATAGTCCAGTGATGATTTGAAGGGATTCATCGAGCCTCTCCGCCAAGACGACATTATCCGGGTCCTCTCCGAACCTCGCATAGTCACAACTCTCGACAACCCCTAAGCCAACACTCAGGATGAATCGTCCATTGGACAGATGGTCAAGGGTGGCTGTTTGCCGGGCCAGGGCCCAGGGCTTGTAGCGAGGAAGCGGAGAGAGCGTGGTCCCGATTCGAATCCGTTTGGTCTTTACCGCGATGGCAGCGAGCATCGTGAGGGAGTCGGATAAGGGGAGTATCTTGTCCCACTCCACAAGGTGGTCCCAGAGAAAGAACCCATCCCATCCGGACTTCTCGGCATCAACAGCCATCTGGACGAGAGTCAGAGGATAGGAACTCCTACCGAAGTTCGGAACGTAGAGTCCGAACTTCACCTTGTCCGTTTGACTTCGCCCCATGTGTCCGCTGAGCGGAGTTCACGGCTTATGGCATACGTAGACGGGTGAAAGTGAAGAAAGTGAAACTAGTGGCTACAGGAGCTATCGTAGGGTTGCAAATGGGCCTCGGAAGGTTTGTAAAGCGTTTTTGAGCGGGGTTTGCTCTTCGGACTGGAAGAGATACTGTTCTTTTTCTTGTAACCTAGCTTTGTCATGTTTGGATATTCAACGCGTAAGACCAGTTGTAGACGATATCCTTCACGAAGGACTATCTCACGCAGCTCCCAATGCGTAACGATGGGATCGAGGTCCAGGCCAAGGTCTGCAGCGAATGCAGACAGCTTGTTCTGACCTACCGCCGGTCAATGAAGTGTATAGTCTGCGGCGGAATGCTCAGACCAGTCAGAGAGAGCGACCGAACCGGTCCTTGACTGAAGCCCAGCACCGTCTACTCCTCTTCGATTCGCTTCTGTAGCTCCTTTAGCCGCTTCCGGTTCTCCTCAAGTTCATCAAGCGTGTTGGGTCCGACACGCTTGGCCCGAGTCCGAGGATGCTTTACGTCCTGTTCGGGAAGCTTACGCTTACGCGCCTCCTCTTGCATCTTGAAGAGGAGTCGTGCTTCCTCCCAAGGAGGCAGACGCTTCTTGTCGGGCAAAGTAATCACACTACTCGCGTGGACTAGCTCCGTCCGGGCTTAAATTTCTACTGGCCGAATTGATATAGAATGTGAAAGCGAGGTAGATATTTCGGTATGTGCTGAATGAATATTAGATGGCTAAGTGATTATTCGGTAAAGGTTGATCTCATCCAGTGGACGATTGATCGACTTCTTCGAGACCGGCTATCATGTAGCAAAACGCATGTACTACCTTGCCTTGTTGCCGTTTCTCGTCGACTCTGTTTTCCTAACAGGTAAGTTTGCTCAGTCTATGAGCACCTATACGTTTCGAGTTGGCGTAAAATTTTCGCTTCCCTTCTATTTTCCGTCGTTGACCAACGTTTACGATTTTCCAGCCCGGCCTGGCATTTCGACGGAGTTGCCTGTGTTCGGCCTTGCGCCCATCTTTGGTAGCGCATCTGCAATACTCTATACGGTCATTCTTGCTTACGTTAGCGCTGGATACCTCGGCCGACTCCACTCCTCCATCACAGGAACACTATCTACGATTCTCGATTCAGCCAACAAGTATTTTCTCCGTATCCTAGCATACGCCGCGCTATGGCTTGGTCTGACATTGGTGGGAGTAATCATCGCTTTGGCTAACCCATTGTCTGCAGTTCTGTATGTCCTACTCCTCATCGTTGTAAACTATTTTCTCTTCTTGACTCCTTTTGCAATAGTAGCTGACAACGTCAGTCTCACCGAGGGCTTGCGTCGAAGCCTCAATGCGAGTGGGTCCTTGTCATCAAGGACTATTCCATACGTCCTGTTGTATGGTCTTGTGACTATTGTTGTATCGGTCCCAGTTTATCTGATTCTGAACTTCGGTCTACTCGGCTTCTTCGCAGCCCTTGCGGGCTTCGCCTTCATAGGAACAGTCCTTGTAGCCTCAACCTTCTGCTTCTACTCAAACATAGCTCCGCAGGAAATGAAAACAGGGTCAGCTGTTCCTGAGGGTCAATAGTCCTAGTGACTCGGAAGAATCCATCAGGGAGACTATTCTAGACGAATCTTGACTCGTTCTAGACAAGTAGACTTCCATCGCGCATGATTGCTCTGCCGTCAATTGTCACGTTGGCTTGGGTCATCGAGGCCCAGAAGCCGCGAGGGGTGGACTTGTTTTTTCCACCTTTCTCAGAATTATCACCGAATCCGATGGTTACCCCTCCCAGGACCTTGTCATCCTGAGTGAATCCATGACGAAGTTTGGGGTTTAGGCCGAATCCGAAGAAACCAAATCGGTCGATGTCTCCGCTTCCTCCTTTCAACCATCGGTGAAAGGCCGACGAATTCGAGTCAGCCGACGATTCGAGTATATGACCATCTTTGACCTTCAGAGTGAGCCTCTCGATTCTTCCTTCCTTTACGAGGGAGAGAATAGGTGCATCAAAGACAATCCTTCCTTGTCCGCTATCCTCGCTGGCAGATGTTTCCACTCCTCCGGCCGGGATGAATACAACGCGTCCTTTTTGAACGGTCTCTTGGTCGGCCAATCCATAGCCATCATCTGCTGGACGGCGGTCGAGTCGAAACTTGAAATCGGTTCCATGCGGTGTTGTGATACGCGCTTCTCCCTCTCCGCAAATGATCCTGGCAAGTATTCTTGCTTTTGCTGCGATCTCGTGATAATCGGCCATACATCCATCGAACATGACCTTCCTCCACTCTTTGTAGTTGAGGCCAAGAGCCTTTGCTGTATCAGGCGTCGCGAGCGTGGCCTCGATGCCTAACATTCTGATCCTGTTTGCTTTGGCTATCGTCTTCCAAACTTTCACGAAATTGTTGTCTTCCAGGAACCAGCGGGTGACAAACTTGCGACGCTCTTTCGGAATCTTTTCCCAAGGGACTGGTCTGCTGGGTCCCAAAGTGTAGATGTAGACATCAGTCTTCTCCAACGCCGCTACCATATGTTTAGGCAACCGGTCGAGGCTCTCGAAAGGGGCCTCGATGATTGAACGTAACCAGAGGTCCTCCTGCTGAATCGTAGTTAGAATCTCACAGCCCCGTTTCCTGCATTCCCATGCCAGTTGAGAAGCCAGGCCGAGGGTATGGTCCCAGCTATTGATCCAGACACGTTCACCTGACTTGACGCTTAGACATACGTCTAGAAGCTGACGGGCTAAAGCTTGTTGGTCCCCGATAACCTTGGCCGGGGCTAGAGGCATGATCTAGGGTCGACTTTGCAAACACTTGAACTTTCGGACCTCTTACAGTCATTCTGAAACAAAAAGGCCCCAGACGCACGCGTCTTCATTGTAAGTTTATTGCTCGGACACGCCTTCTCCTTCTAAGCCGAGACCCGGGCCTTGGGATGAAAAATACGGATTATTATTTCTCACAAGAATAACGACTTGCCCGGCCGGGCTAAGCTCAATGTCCTTTTGATCATGATAGTTCTCACACTTGCAACTCTCACACCTTTGCATGCCTCCGATCTTCAGCCTCATGGTCAGACGAACAATGGGGATGCCGTAAGGACCAGCAACCCATCTTTGGCCAATGTGCAGGAAGGATCTCAAACTCTCGCCAGCATGAAACTGACCCAAACCGGAGGATATGCTCACAACACTCTACTGGCTGATCCCCCTGCGGCCTATCAGACCTCTTCCACTATTCCTCCCGCAAACTACGATGAACAGCTAGGCACGACGTTCACACAGAGCTTCACAAGCATCGCCTACAACCTAACCGCCATTCAACAATCCGACAGCAATGGCTACGGCCCCGCCTATCTGCTGAACGGTCTAGGCTCTACAGGATACTGGTACCAGGTCGGAATCTCCTATGATTGGCCATATGTTGCTGGAGGATACAACCCAGGCTTCGCCATGAACTATGAAGTGTTCAGTGCCACAGGCGCATCAGTGTTTCCATCATCCGGTGGGGGCGGACTAACCAGCATTTCAGTGAATCCCGGAGACCTCGTCCTGTTAAACCTCTATTTTTCCGGGCGAAACGTCGTCATGCTAGCGAAGGATTGGAACACGAGTTCGACTGCATCGGAGCCGTTCAGTGCCCAGAGAGCCACGTCCTTCATCGGCCTAACAAGCGACGTTTCCAATCAAAACGGGTTTTTCACAGGCCTAATGACCGAATGGTATCACGCCGATCCGTACTACGGCAACGAGGGCGAAGTCATCTATTCCGATTACAAGTTCGCCCTTTCATCGGCTTGGATGTGGATGGATGAATTCAACGTTGCCAACGGACAACTCTTATTCTCCAGCCAAACAAGCACAGCCGTGACATACTCGTCCAGCCCAAATCAGCTTCACCAATTCGCTTCCAATGGAGCTTCCGAGGCAGGTGACGCCTACGAGTTTGTGACTGGCTTCCAGACCATCGCACTATCAGCTGTGGGAACCTTCCAACCTCAATCAGCGGACGTCGGGCAATCGGTCACATTCACATGTAACTCTTCAGGAGGTGGCCCACCATACAGTTACTCTTGGACTTTTGGAGACGGTTCGACCGCGGACGGGCAGATCGTGATCCACAGCTACAGTTCGCCAGGGACCGTTCACGTTGTCTGCACTGTCACAGACAATCTTCAGAACACCTACCTTAGCACAACGTCTCTCACAATATACTCAGATCCTTCCGTAACTGTCCCAGCACCTTCCCCTGCTTCTGTGGACATCGGCCAAATGGCCACGTTCACAACCCAGACGTTCGGAGGTTCGGGCGGCTATACGTATGATTGGCTGAATACCCCGACGGGATGTGAGTCCCGTAACGCCAGCTCGATTTCGTGTGAGTCGTCGACAGCTGGGACATTCCAGATCGCGGTGAATGTGACTGACTCAAACGGATTCACTGTTCTCAGCGGTGCCCTGTCATTCATCGTCTATACAGACCCATCGATAGATTCGTTCATGGCCTCACCGATAGGTTTCGATCTAGGTCAAGGATCTACCCTTCTCGTATCAGCGTCGGGAGGCTATGGAGCCTTGTCGTACTCGTTTTCAGGACTTCCACCGGGATGCGCAACGGCAGATGCAACAGTCCTGTCCTGTACCCCGTCCGCGACAGGAAACTTCTCGGTGATAGTCACCGTCGCTGACCTGAACGGATTTTCAGTCGCTGCCGAGCCTGTCTCCCTGGTCGTCAATCCGGATCCGGTCACCACGATTGTAGCCGCTCCATCCGAAACCGATGTCGGTCTGAAGATTGCATTCGCCATTACAGCGAGTCAAGGAACAGGACTCTTCTCCTACTCATACCAAGGGCTTCCTCCCGGTTGCTCGTCGTCAAATACCCCTAGCCTGTCTTGCACTCCATCATCGAGCGGAGCCTACCTTATTGAGGTGTC
>Ga0134088_10000475_pt1 | contig 13671 bp, 8 predicted proteins | sample 15_taG_3_FD_94461 | JGI IMG/M metagenome (GOLD analysis project Ga0134088, IMG submission 94461) | Grasslands soil microbial communities from the Angelo Coastal Reserve, California, USA - 15_D_Rain_20cm_5_09182015 | ecosystem: Environmental > Terrestrial > Soil > Grasslands ...
ACACATCTCGAAGCGTTGGTCGGCAGCGATTGTCGCAGCCGCGGGGTTATTGGTCAGCGGCGCCACGACGACGGCGGATCTAGCGCAGCAGCCAGCCAGTGAGTCACCGCGCGTCACGGTTGGCGACGACGGCACCGTGCACGTGCCGGCTCAAGTAGTGCCGATGTCGTCGTTCCTGTCGCCCGAGGCGAAGGCGTACGTCACGGATCATCTCAAAGCCATGACCGCTCCGCGCGGCGGAGGCGGAGGCAGCAATGGCGTGCCAGGCTTCATGGCGCCGTATCTCACGCGCCAGAAAGAGATCTACCCAACAGAGCGGCAGGATACGGAGATCGCCGGCGTTCATGCGTACGTGTACACGCCGAAGGCCGGTATCGCTCCAGCGAACAGAAACCGGGTGCTGATCAATCTCCATGGGGGCGGATTCTCCGGTTGTTGGCCTGGATGCGCGGAGCTGGAGTCAATACCAGTCGCCGCGCTCGCGAAGATTAAGGTCGTCGCGGTCGACTATCGGCAAGGTCCAAAGTACAAATTCCCAGCGGCAAGCGAGGATGTCGCGGCCGTCTACAAAGATCTGCTGAAAACCTATCGGCCGGAGAACGTCGGCGTGTTCGGCTGCTCGGCCGGCGGCATGTTGACCGCGATGTCAATGCCCTGGTTCCAGACGCACCAGCTGCCAAGGCCGGCAGCGATCGGCATCTTCTGCGCCGGCGCCGGTTCACCGACCGGCGCAGGGTTTGGCGGTGATGCAACGTACACCGCGCAGCCGCTCGGCGAGGCGCGAGTCGTGTCGAGCACTGGGGGTACCGGCCGTGGCCTCGGATATCTCGAAGGCACGAATCCGAAAGACCCGCTCGTTGCACCGATCAACTCGCCGGAAACCCTCGCACGCTTCCCGCCAACGCTGATCATTACCGGCACGCGCGGCTTCGAATTGAGCGCCGCGCTGTATACGCACACGCAGCTCGTCAAGCGCGGGGTCGAGGCGGAGTTGCACGTGTGGGAAGGCCTCTTCCATGGCTTTTTCTACAACCCTGATGTTCCCGAGTCGAAGGATGCATACGACGTCATGGTGAAGTTCTTCGATCGTCATCTTGGAAAGAAATGATCGGAGCGGCCGAAGAAACGCGCGAAGTCTCACGTCGCACTTATGGCGATCTGCGCGAGCTCGTCACGCTCCGCTCCGGCTCTCCGTTTCGTAAAACGAAACAGTCGATCGCCGGCGAGCGAGCGCTGACTGCGGCCGGCAGACAGCTCGACATCGAAGCGTCGTTCCGTCCGCAGAGCGCTACCAAACTTGGCCTCAAGGTACTCGTCGGCGCGAACGGCGACGAGACGGTCGTCGGATATGACACGGCGACGGGACGTCTGTACATCGACCGCACGAAGTCCGGCGTCGCCGCGGGTTCCTTAAATGGTTTCTCTGGTGTCCACTTGGCGCCGCTGACGCTGCGCGATGGGACGCTCAGTCTCAGAATTCTGATCGATCGCTCAATCGTAGAGGTCTTCGCCGAGGATGGCGAGCGCGTGATGACGGATCTCGTTTATCCAGCCCTGGAGAGAGCAATGGCATGAACGTCTTCGCCGAGGGCGGGACTGCCCTGCTCGAGCAGATCACGGTTCACGAGATGCGATCAATCTGGGCACCGTGAACGATCTCACACTGTAGCCTCGGCGTCCGCGTGACCACAGGGGAGCCTCGAATGAGACAGACCTCATCATCACGAATCTCTCTGTTTTTCTCAGCGTTGTCGCTCCTGACAATTGTGACGCCGCCCGCAACCGCTCAGCGGGGCATGGCGCCGGGAGATCAAGGTTCGTTGAAAGAGCCGATCCAGGTGACCGGAGGCCTGATTACGGGTACGCCCACTATCCAGTGGGTTCCCGGCGTCCGGCTCTATCGTGGTATTCCGTACGCGGCGCCGCCCATCGGTGATCTGCGTTGGCGGGCTCCGCAAGCGGTCGTGCCCTGGACGGGAGTCAAGGCGGCCGATCGGTTCAGTCCCGCGTGTATGCAGCCGCCGACCGAAACGAGCGGCAGCAGCGCATGGCACGAAGGCCTCGTCCCGATCAGCGAAGATTGTCTCTACGTGAACGTGTGGACGCCGGCCAAGCACGCTAGCGACCGGCTGCCGGTGATGGTTTACATCTACGGCGGCGGTAACGTTCGGGGCGCCGCATCGGAGAACCAGTACGACGGACAGTACCTTGCCAGGAAGGGAGTCGTATTCGTCAGCTTCAACTATCGGTTAGGCGTGTTTGGGTTCATGGCTCACCCCGAATTGACCGCCGAGTCGGAGCATCGCTCGTCCGGCAATTATGCGATTCTCGATCTGGTCGCCGCGTTGAAGTGGATCCAGCAGAACATCACAGCGTTCGGCGGTGACCCCACTCGCGTGATGATTTTCGGCCACTCGGCGGGAGCCTCCAATGTGTCCTCCTTGGTCGGAAGCCCACTCGCCAAGGGTCTCTTCCAACGTGCGGTGTCACTGAGCGGCAACAACCTATCGAACACCACCAGCTTGGCGGAGGCCGAAAAGGGCGGCGTAGCGCTCGGGGGACGGCTGCAGGCGCCTTCGATCGCGGCGCTCCGTAAGAAAGCAGCGGAGGAGATTTTGGGTGCGGCCCAGGGTCGATGGAGCACCAATATGGATGGCTGGGTCTTTCCGGAGGATATCCGTTCGATCATCGCCGCTGGACAGCACAACGACGTGCCGCTGATTGTCGGGACGGTGGCCGTCGACGTACCCGGATTCGGCGGCCAGATGAAAGCGTCGGATGCGCGGGCGTACGCTCAGAATACGTTCCATGAGCTGGCCGATACTTACTTGAAGCTCTATCCGTCCTCCACGGACGCCGAAGCGACCAAATCGGCGATTCAATTCCGGTCCGATAGCGCGATGGCGAGCGCCAGGGCCTGGCTGCGCCTACAGACGCAAACCGGGAAATCAAACGCCTACTGGTACTACTTCACGCACGTCTCACCGATGCCGCACGAACTGGTCTGGGCCGGGCGGCCGGCGTTGGATGCGGGCGCATATCATGGGAGCGAAATCGTATACGTGTTCGACGCCTTCCCTTTGCAGGCTTGGGCGTGGAGATCCATGGACTTGAAGTTGGGCGAGCTCATGTCCTCCATGTGGGTTCAATTTGCCAAGACCGGAAATCCCAATCTGGCGGGGATGCCCAATTGGCCGGCCTTCGCGTCCGCGACCGACGTACTGATGGAATTCGGCGACACTCCTCTAGCTCGCCGGACGCCCCTCAAGGAGAAACTGGATTTCATCCACAAGTGGCGGGCCGCCGAAACGGCCCGGTGACGAATCGCGGCGAAGCTGTGTCGTCTGGCCCCGCTCTACCGATCAGGCTGAGTATTCCGTTGACAATCCCGGCGTGCTATTTCAGATGCCGGTTGAAGAAATTCGCCTCCGCCGCCATCGCCTCGCGCGATTCGGGCAGCTCGGGGTACTGCCAGAAGTAGTGCCACATGCCCTCGAAGACGTTGAGATCCGCTTCGATACCCGCATTACGTAGCTTGCGGTGCAGAAGCACCGTTTCGCTCAAGCACATGTCGCGGGTGCCGGCGATCAGAAAAGCTGGCGGGTACCCTTTGGCAACCTCGCCATCGAGGGGCGTGGCCGGCGGGTCGCCTGGCTTTCTCGGAGCTGCGTTGCGCCCCCCAGAGTTGCGTCCCCCCGACGGCGGCTGCAGGGCGGTGGATAATGCCGGGTCCAGCCCGTTGAGGGTGTTCCGCACGTCGCCCGGATTCGATCCGCCCGCGCAGCTATTCAGTCCCACAGCGCCAGGAAAGGGAAGCTTCTGCTCCGGAAGCCACATGACAGTTGCTTGGGCGAGTCTGCAGCCGCTGGAGGCGCCGAACATGCCGATGTTCTTTGGCTTGTAGGTTTTCAGCAATTCGCGATAGACCGTGACGATGTCGACAATGGCGGGGATTCCAGCGGGCCCGCCCCGATCACGATAGCTGGGTCCGGCTGTGTCGAAGTGAATCACCTTCAACTGGCCGAGACTAGCGATTGAGATAGCCTCGACGGCCATCTGGAACTCCATCACCACTTTGTGGCGGTTCTTCGCAGGGAGCATCTTAGGCGAATAAACAGTGATCTCGACGCCCGCGATCGTCTGTTTTTCCTCCAGCACCGGATAGATCTTGAGGGCGGCCACCTTGAGGGCGGGCTCGGGGGGCACCTCTGCCACGTTCCCTTCGGTGATTCGCACGGAAGCCAGACCGCCCCGTGCGGCGGAGGCCTGTGCTCGCTGAACCGCCCAAGCAATATACGCGCGTTTGGCTTCAGGGCTGGCGAGCGCAGGCATGGGAACTGTGCGAGGCCCAAAGTGCAGCGTGCCATCGGAGTCCACCACCATCTGCGGCACAGTCGGCGCATTGACCAGGAGTTCCGTGTCGAGCTTTTCGTCCTGCCTCTGGCTCTGCGCAATAACGGCGCAGCAGCCAATGACCAAGCCCGCCAAAAAGAGAAATATTCTGGGGCGCGGGATGAACCTCGTCATAAATTCCACCTCAGGGTGGTCACGGCGACGGTGACGATTGCCGTCAGAGCACGGGCGCACCGACGTTGCGGGCGCGTAGAAATGCGGGCGACAGATACTCCTGCGCGGGGTCTATTCGTGCCCTTCGGCAGCGCGAAGGCAACGTACCTCCGGGCTGCGGGTGTGAACACGATATTCCCTGGAGCTCCGGTCGCCTCCAGCAGGATGAACTCGCGGCCGTCTACCTCGTACGTCAGGAGCACCAAGCGCTCTACCGGTGGCTTCGCTGCTTCGCGTTCCACTCGTCGATGAAATCGAGGGCGTCACGATACGGCGCGGGCTGTGCCTTCGGCACGTCGCCCAAGTTCATCAACATCTCAGAACTCGCCGCGAACTTTGGCCACTCCGGCAGACCGGCCGCGTTGGGTGAGCCGCTCTTCACGAAGTTCACCCACATAGACGACATCGTGTTGCCCAACTGCCGATCGAGAGGACGCCAATCCCAGTCTTGTAGCGGAAATGCGTTGAAGACATACACGAGCTCACTGCCGTGATAGGCGCCCCATGTCTGCGCCGGCCGTCCGCCCCATACCAATCCTTCGGGCATCGGCGAGACGTGCGTGAAGTAATACCAGTAGACCGCCGACTTACCTGTCTTCGTTTGCAATCGCGCCACCGCCCGCGCGTTGGCCAGCGCGTTGTTCGTACGGAACGCATGCGCGGATTTCGTTGCTTCGGCGTCCGTAGATGCCGGATAGAGTTTCAAATAGCGGTCCGCGAGCTCACCATACGTAGTCCGCGCGGCCACCTGGGCGTCAGCGGCCTTCAGGGGTCCTGTGCCCGCGCCGGGCGCGTCGTCCGCGACCGTACCGACGATCAGCGGCACGTCATTCTGTTTCCCAGACTCGAAGATCGAGTACACATCCGTCGGCAAGACCCACCCGTCAATGTTGGCTCCCATTTGCGAACGAGGCGCCTTCAAGATTTCCTCTGCGGATTTCTGTCTGAGTGCCGCAATGTTCGGGGCGCCCAGTCCTTCTGCGAATTTCGCGCCGATCTTTTCTGCATCGCTCAGCGCCGTCCGCGTGGACAAACTATTGCCGCTTTGCAGCACTGCGCGATGAAACAACCCTTTCGCGAGCGGACTGGCCATGAGGGAGTTCACGTTCGACGCTCCAGCCGAGTGGCCGAAGATCATCACGGTACTCGGATCGCCGCCGAACTTCGCGATATTCCGCTGGATCCATTGCAAGGCGGCAACTTGATCGAGCAGCGCGTAGTTGCCGGACGAGTGGTGCGCTGACTCGCGGGTCAGATCCGGATGCGCGAGGAAACCGAACACGTTCATGCGGTAATTGAAGCTGACGAAAACGACGCCTTTCTTTGCCAGGTAGGCTCCGTCGTACTGGTTTTCCGACGCCGCTCCTCTCGTGTTTCCTCCACCATGGATAAAGACCATGACCGGCAGTCGGTCACTTGCGCTGCGTGCAGGCGTCCAAATGTTCAGGTACAGGCAGTCCTCACTGACCGGCACGTGGCCTTCGCGCCAGGCATTGCCTTCCGTGTCCGTCGGCAGTTGCATACACGCCGGTGAAAAATGGTCCGCGCGCAGCACACCCTGCCAGGCTGTGACAGGCTGCGGTGCTCGCCATCGCAGATTGCCGATGGGAGGTGCGGCGTACGGAATGCCGCGGAACAACCGGACACCGTACGTCCATTGGATTGTCGGCGTCCCCGTGACCTGACCGCCGTCGAGGGCGATCGGCTCTTGCAGGCCGCTCGTCGCATTGAGAGCGGGCGCGATCATCGCGACGCAGCCGCTCAACACAAAGACGAACATCCATCGTTGCGTCATGATTTCACCTCATCTGCGCGAGAGCTCGCGGCGCTGTCAGATAGCGACCGCTTCTTTTTTCGCGTCGTCCCACTTGAACGCGCGCCCTTCTCGAACTGCCTTGATCGCGAGCAGACAGGGCAATGAGGCATAGAAGCCGATTTCGAGATCGGACACGGGTTTCTGACGGCTCTTCACGCAATCCAGGAAGTTCCTGCCGTGCGCCACGGTCATCGAGTTGCTGTCCGACCCGTCGGCTTCGACCCACGGGCGCCGCCTGGATTGAACCGGCGGAGGCGCCGGTGTCGCCGGCGCCTCCGGCACGCCGCCCGCACCCGGCGGCTGAGCTCCCGCTCCCCGGGCGCCGCCTCGTCCGCCGCCGAATCCGGTGTTCGGCGGTCTGATCTCGTACCCGGCCCGGTGAATTAAGAGGCTGCCGCGCGGACCGAAGAAGAAGTTGCCTTGACGCGCAAATTCCCAATCGGCCACGGCGGCATTCGTAAACGTCATCACGAAGTTGGGGTACTGCCAACTGACGGAGAACGCGTCGGGCGACTGATCCCGTTCAGGATTGACGAAGTTCACATACTGCGACGTCCCGGATGTGACCAACGGCCCGGTATGCTGCGAGTTTAGGTACCAGAGCGCGATGTCGGTCAGATGCACGCCCCAGTCGGTGATGAGACCACCACCGTAGTCCCACCATCCGCGCCAGCGCAGCCGTCCAGCTTTGAACGGATGCCGGCCCGCCGGGCCTTCGAACATTTCCCAATTCAATCCCGCGGGCACGGGAGCGACGGGCTCAGGCGCGGTGCCATATCCCGACCCTGGAAATTGAATCACCGCGTGCGTGATTTTGCCCAGTTGCTCCTCCTGAATAATCTTCGCGGCCTCTTCAAAGTGCGGACCGGACCGCTGCTGTGTGCCGAACTGCACGACGCGATTCGATGCCTTGTACGCACGCAGCGCGTCGACCGCCCGCTCCACAGTGTTCGACAGCGGCTTTTCGACGTAGATGTCCTTACCTGCCGAAATCGCGTCGGCGAGTATCTGGCCATGCCAATGATCCGGCGTCGCAATGTGCACGGCGTCGATGTCCGAACGATCGAGCACACGTCGATAGTCTTCATAGGTGTCGAGCTTGGTGTCCAATTGACGGGCGGACAACTGCTGTACGCCTTGATCGAGGCGTGTCTTGTACACGTCGCACACCACGGGATACTCGACGTCCTTCAGGTGCCGCAGGAACAGGTCGGCCACCTGCCGGCCGCGATTGCCCGATCCGATCAGCGCGACGCGCACGCGATCGCTCGGGCCTCGACCGCGCTGCGCGCGCGCTGCGGAGGTGTGGAGCAGACCGACGGCGGTGGCCCCGCCGGCAAGATCAAAAAATGAACGGCGCGTCATTCGACGAGTGTCCATCACGTCTCTCCTTGGAGCCTGGCCGGCACGAGCCAAGCCGCTCCCCCTCAGAATTGGTATCGCAACCGCACCTGCACGGAACGCATCGGCTGTGCGCCGGTAACCCCTCCAAAGCCGGCGTTTGTCGGAAGCACTCGCGCTGGGTCGAGCGATCCGTCGGCCAAGTACTGGCTGTTACGAACGGTTTGATCCATCGGACTGTTGAGCTGCAGGGTCGTCACGCGCGCGTTGTACACCACCGTGTTGAGCGCGTTGAACGCGTCGATGCGCAGTTGAAGGCTGTGGCTTTTGCCAAGACGCACATTTCGGGCAATCGCGAGGTCCAGCGTGCGATCGGGACACCCGATCATCGTGTTCCGTCCAGACTCGAGCCCGACGCTGCCCGGCAACGGCCCCGAAAACGCTGCCACGTTGAACTGGCGATACTGGTTCGAGGAGCAGCCGCTGCCTGGATCGCCTGTAATGACGATGGTGGCCGGATATGTTGGCGACCCGGTCAGGTTCACCGACGAGATGCCGCCCTGATAGGCGTACGTCACGTCGTAAAACGCGCCCGAACCCGCGCTCAACACGCCCGAGAGTTGCCAGCCGTTGATGACGGCGCCGACGGCGCGGCGCACGGCCGACGACGTGTCCACGACCGGCAGTTGCCAGACGGCGTTCATCTTCAGGATGTGCCGCGGCGTCCCCATGTTCTTGTTCAGTTCCTCGTATTGCGCCTGATCGGCCCGGATTGCGAACGTGCCGTCGGCATTGTGCTGGAGCCGCAGCGGCGGCTGAGAACTGCCAAGCGGCCAGATATTGCCGTGGTGGGTGAGCGTAAGCGTATAGCTGCCACCGAATGCAAATCCAGCGCGGAGCCGGCGGCTCCACGCCGACTGGATCGAGTGGAAGGTCTCGTGGAACTGCGGCAGATTCATTCCGATCGACCCGAAGCCGCGGTACGGCCGCAGAAAATCTGTCGTGAGTGCGGTCGCACCCGGCGTCGGGCTCGCCGCCAACGTCGGATCCTGATTGCTCGCGGCAAACGCCGCCCCAATGTCCGGCGCATTGATGTCGACCTGCACTTGACCGCGAATCTCGGACAAGCGATGGTAACCGTGCTGGCCGACATAAGAGACGTCCAGCAGCGATGACCAGGGCAGCGCCATCTGCGCGCCGATGTTCCATTGCACGGACGCGGGGATGTCTGACTCGTACGGCCAAATCGCCGCCAGGGCCGCGGGGCCTTGAACGGCCGTCGCCGACGACAGATCCTGCAACCGTCCGAATCGTACGACGCGCGAGCTGTTGAATGGCGGATTCGTGACTTGGTTGTACGCCGTATCGCCTGCCGGCCGGTCGTGGAACAGCCCGATGCCCCCGCGAATGACGAGTCGCTGTGTGCCGTTCACGTCGTACGCGGCGCCGAATCGCGGCGTCGCGAGGAGCGCGGGCCAGGTGTAGCCGTATTTCGATATGCCGTCGCCTTGCGGGACAATGCCATTGATGACGTCGCGGGAACCCGGGACGATTTGTCCGATGAGCGCCGCTGAACCGACGCCGAGCAGTTGGCCTGTTCGTGGATCCAACGCCTGCCGGTTGTTGCCGGAACATGGGTTCACGCCGCCGACACATCCCGGCAGGTACAGGAACGGCGCAGCGGACGCCTTCCACCGATCGAGGAAGAAGGTCGAGCCCTGCATGCGCGAGTCATACGTCGGCACCATGTGTTCAAATCGCACGCCGTAGTCGAGCGTCAGCTTGGGATTCACCTTCCAGTTGTCCTGGAGATAGAAATCGGTGTTGCTGTAGATGTATTGACCTTCAACGATGAATGACCGCTGATCGTAGAAATTGAAAACCCCGGCCGCGGCGTTGGCGAAACCGAACTGCGTGTCGAGCGGATTTGCGGTGTTGTTGCTGAAGTCCAGATCACCTTGCCAGCGGATCGTCAGCGTCGACCCTAGCTGTTCCTGCTGCGCCTTGAAGGCGCGATTCCAGTAGAAGCCGCCTTTGATCGTGTGACGGCCCATCAGCTTCGTCAGGTTGACGGTGAGATCGTGCGAAGGATTGATGTTATCAATCGCGAACGGAAAACTCGGCGGCGCCGTCGAGATGCGATTGCCCCACGTGAACACCGGCGGCAGCAGCACTGTCCCGTTCGCGTAGTACGGCGCGCCGGCGGCAGAGAGCACCTTGTCCATCTGACTTCCGGCAAACACCTGGCCGGCAGTCGGGAACAGCATCGGTAGATCGGCCAACGAATTCAGCCGATTCGAGAGCGGGCTGGCGAAGATCGAATCGATCTGATTGAAGCTGTAGCCGTACGAGGCTTCGAGGAACGTCGTGGGCGTGATCGTGTAATCGACCGTCATCGACGGCGCGTGACGATTCGGATTCCAGTTCGTCGTGTCATTGAATCCAGGAATGCTGCCCGGGGTCGTCAAACGAGGCGCCCATTGCGCGGCGTACTTGCCCATGACGCGGAAGGCCGACGAGAGCTGGTAATCGACCCGTATCAGCGGCTGATCCGTCAGGGAGTGGAACGTCGGCTGCGTCGAAATCAGGTTGAAGGTCTCGCCCGGCGCTTGATCGTGATTCGGCGTCGGCCAGAGATTCAGGATGGCTAGTCCCGGCGTGTACAAACGGGATGCCGGTATCCTGCCCATCACGCCACCGTCCTGGAAACATCCGGCCGTGTTCGTGGCGCTGCAGGGAAGGCCGGTCGCCGCGTCACGAATGTAGGGAAACAGCGTGCCGGTGTTGTCCAGCGTCTGGGAAAAATCTCCTCGGCGTTCGAGCGCGGTCGGCACACGAAACCTGTTGATCGCGCCGCCGGCGGTCCGCGGCCGGAATTCGTGACTATAAAAGAAGAAGATCTTGTTCTGGCCTCCCGCCTTGCCGACAGGTCCGCCGATCGAATAACCCCAATCGCGCTCCTTTAACAGCGCCTTTGGATCGCCATTCCGCGCATTAGCCCAAGTGTTCGCGTTCCAATCCGACCGCCGTTCGTACGTGTAGAGCGATCCTTTGAACTGGTTCGTGCCGCTCTTGCTGACGGCGGTAATCTGAAGGCCGCTGGATCGCCCGTATTCTGCTTGATAGCCCTGTGCAAGCACCTTCACCTCGGCAATGCCCTCCGTGTTCATTTGAATGTTCTGGCCGTTGTTGCCGGTGTCCATCGTGGACAGGCCGTCCATCATGATGTTGTTCTGGCCACCGCCTCCGACGCGGCTGACACCGCCAGCCGCCGCGATGCCGCTCATCCCGCCGATATTCGCGCCGCCCACGCCGGGAACGAGTGACGCGACCAGCGAGAAATTCCGGTTGACAATCGGGAGACTCGAGACAGTTTCTGTCGCGACCGAAAAAGACCGCTCGCCACTGGCCGCCTGCACGAGCGCGGCTTGTGCTTCGACCGTCACATTCACGTTCAACCCGCCGATGGCAAGTGTGAGTTGAGGCACGACGACGCGATCGCCAGGGCTGACGTTCACGCCCTCTCGCCGCAGTGTCTGAAAGCCTTCCAAGGTAATTTCGAGGATGTACGTGTCGCCAGGAACATTCGGGAACACGAAATTGCCATCCTCATTTGTCTGGGTTGTCGCCACGCGCGTACCCCGCGCGGTACTGATCAGCGTCACGGTCGCACCGGGAATCGAGGCACTTTGTTGATCTTTGACCGTCCCTGTCACGACAGCCGCGGTGACTTGAGCCTCGGTCGGCGCCACGAACCAGACCAGCGCGCTCACGAATGCAACCACGATCGCAGCAGCTCTTCGCATTTCACGCCTCCCGCACTCTCCGGGCTAGTCAAGTGAGGCTGAAAACATATACAGAGTGGTCCATACCTGTCAATACAAATGCGGGTTTTGAACGGTGGTACTAGCCCTTTTTGGCACGATCACTGTCGACGGCCGAGGAGCGGGATTCACCAGTGGCAGCTAGTATTGCGGCCGAATCGCACGGGCGAATCGGCCGCAGCCGCCTGGTAGGAGCAACATGTTATGACAGATTGCGCCCCAGCCGAGTTAATCTTGGCCGGCGCGTTGCGGGCCGTCGCGCGACGAGATCGTGACGAAACTTCAGCCCGCGTCGCACTTTCCGGTACTCCCAGTGCGTGCTCCGCAGCCGGCGGGTCCTCCGTGGCCACCAGGCGCTTCCTTCGCCGTCAGCTTGGCCTGGTCGGCTTCCGCAGGAGCGGCGAGCGTCAACGCATTTCATGCGCCGTCGGGTCTGGGACTGCGCGGGAGGATCGAACGTTCTGCAGGCGGCGTTCAGCGCAACGTGGCGCGAGATCCCTCGACACGTTTCACGCCGGTGATCCGGAGATCGTCGTGACAGGCATCGCGACCACTGTCATGCCGACGTTCGACGTTCTGAAACCGGCCGCCGCGGAGCCGATCGCGGCGATCGTCCGCACGATTTTCGCCCAGCGGGATCACGCGACGGCGATCGCGCATCTGCGGAAGGTGGTGGACGGGCTGCGGAGGGGATTTCGGAAAGCGGCGGGCCTGCTGGGGAGGCGGCCGAGGACGTCCTCGCGTATCGCCGGTTTGCCAGTGAGCACCAGCGCCAGTTGCACAGCACGAACGTGCTCGAGCGGCTCAACAAACAGATCAAGCAGGGGCCGAACGTCGTCGGCATCTTTCCGTCGGCGAAGTGGACCCTGCGCTGATCGGCGCGTTGCTGCCGGGCAAGACGAGGAATGGTCGATCGCGCAGCGACGCTACTTCCGCGTCGAGTCCATTAGGAGCCTTCCGCGCCGGCCTTGCCGCCGAGCGCCCAGGAGCTCTTGGCAGGGATCGCGTAGCGGATCAGTGTGGGCGCGTGTGGGAACCGCTCTGTGGCTTTCCAAGCAGCGGGAGACGACGCTCTGTCCGTCCACGGCTGCGGCAGCGTCCACGCAGTTGGTGAACTCAGGAAGATGCTCGACTAATCTCCAGCACTTGGCGGGACACTACCGGCAGGAACCCATGATCTCACGAACCCACGTTCCGAGCGGCAACAACAATCTCCCCGCCCTCGAAGGTGATCCCCTCCTGGCGATCACAGAGCCGTTCATCGCGAAGAATCGCCTCGCGGTGTTCCGCTTTCACGACAACCGGCACGCGCGCCGGCCCGAGCCAATGCCCCAAGCACCCGCGTAGGCGCTAGCGCGGGACAAAGAAGCGTGGACGATCCATTCCGGCCTCAGCGCTGTCTGAGGGTGTCCGGCATGTGCAAGCGGCACGTTCATTTCGGACGTGCCTGTTGCGTGGATCCCGCAGCCGAACCTTCGCGTCCTAGTCCGATCCAACCCGCGTTTGTCCACTCGACATGATGGGTGTGGTCGATCTGATCAGTCAGATGCTGTATGATCAGGTCGTGCCTCAACTGGCTGAATCGACGCCCAAGTACAGGCAGATTTACGATAGCCTGAAGGATTCGATCGCCGGAGGGCAGTATCGAACCGGCGATCGGCGGCCCAGCGAATCCGAACTCGTTCGGACGTTCTCGGCGTCCCGCCTGACGGTCAACCGCGCGCTGCGCGAACTTCAACTTGCTGGGTTCATCGAGCGGCGCGTCAGGTCTAGCAGTTACGTCTCGACGACCGGCGCGCCTGGGCTTACCTTCGGTCTGCTCATTCCCGAGCTCGGCGTCACGGAGATTTTCGAACCGATCTGTCGCGTCATGGCCGAAGTCGAGCTCGCCGATCACCACGTCCTGCTGTGGGGCAAGTCTCCGGACGGACACAGTCGGTCGAAGCCCGCGCGCGCGAGTTGTGCCAGCAGTAGGTCGCGAAGAAAGTGTCTGGCGTCTTCTTCGCTCCGCTGGAGCTCAGCGGTGACAATGAGGTGATCAATGGGCGCATCACCGAGATGCTCCAGCAATCGAGCATTGCGGTCGTCCTCATTGACCAGGATCTCGTCCCGTTCCCGCAGTGT
>Ga0134088_10000478_pt1 | contig 13658 bp, 10 predicted proteins | sample 15_taG_3_FD_94461 | JGI IMG/M metagenome (GOLD analysis project Ga0134088, IMG submission 94461) | Grasslands soil microbial communities from the Angelo Coastal Reserve, California, USA - 15_D_Rain_20cm_5_09182015 | ecosystem: Environmental > Terrestrial > Soil > Grasslands ...
GAAAATCACCAGGTTGTTCTGCCGGGCGAGTTCGACGACGGCTTCCAGGGTGAGTCGGGGATAGACGGCCCCCGTCGGGTTGTTGGGATTGATGAGCACGATGGCGCGCGTCCCCGCGAAAATTCTGCTCGCCATGTGTTCGAGGTCGGGTTCCCAACCGAGGTCTTCATCGAGGCGATAGCTATTCGGCGTGGCCCCGAGCTTGGCCAGGACAGCCGAGTACAGCGGGTAATCGGGGCTGGGCGTCAGGACATTTTCTCCGGGATTGACAAGCGCCGTCAGGCAGGCGTCCACCGCTTCGCTCACGCCGTGCGTGATGAAAACGCTCCGGATGTTTCGAATGCCCTTCCGCTCGGCCGCGGCCCGCACCGCCTCGATGGCCTCAGGGACTCCGAGGGACGGCGCGTAACCGTTTTTCCCATCGCGCATCGCTCGGGCGACGGCCTCGATCAAGTGGGGAGGCGTCTGGAAATCAAATTTCAAAGGGTCGCCGATGTTTAATAGCAGGATCTCTTTCCCTTGCTGGGCAAGCTGCTCGGCGAGGACGGTAAGGTCTCGAATGGCATATCGGACGTGCTCGAGCCGGGCTGCGGCGAGGATTTCTCGAATGTGGCTGATGCCTTGTGCCATGGGCCAGAAGGATTTGTAACAGAAATGCAGGGGAGGGTCAATTCCACTTGCCGCTCGGATTTTCGCAGGAGAGGCTGTTTTTTATTGAACCCATGAAAGTTAGATGGCGCATGCTCGCCCCTGTTTTGGGGATAAGCTCGCACTAAGACCCTCGTGGCGAGGCCTTCTACTTCGGAGGCTGAGGAGCCGATTGTTGCGGCTGCGGGGTCTGTTTCTTTTTGAATAGCCCGACGATGCCTTGGACGAGGTCGCCGGGCTTTTGCTGGGTCTGGCCCGACTGCTGCGCGGGCAGCACCCCGGTTGTTGCGCCGAAAGGACTCGGCTTTCCTGCCTGTCCGGCCCCGCCCGCGCCGGACTTGAGGCTGAACTGGGGATTCTGCATGCTCCCGCGGATGTTGAAGGGGAAGGTCAGCTTGCCATTTGCGAACGTCCCGCCTGAAAGGTTGACTAGGAGATTGGTGAGAGGGGTCGCGCCTGCGGCGATGTTCGCCACGCCTTGATAATCCAGGCTCCCCGCCCCGGCCAGCGCCAGGCTACCCGAACCATCCACATCGATCCCGTTGCCTGCAACTCTGACCTTGCTGCTGGTAATTCGCTGGTCCGCAATTGTGAAATCGGCGGACATCGAAGAAAACGATGAGGGAGACCCCGTGGATGCGCCAAAGTTTCCGACGCGCGCCAGCGCCATCAAATTCTTGTTGAGCTGGAGACTGGGCATTTCACCGTTGCGAATGTTCACTTGTCCAGCGCCGCGCATCCCCGCCAGAGGATCCGGCGAGTGGGAGAGCTCTCCTGAAACCTTCAGGTCTCCTTCCATCTTGCCGGTTAGCTTTCCGCGAGCTTCAGGAAAGGCCTCGAGCAGCCGCGCGAGGTCCACTCCGCTGAGTCGCGCCCTGGCGGCATATCGCGGGATGCGTTCACCGGAGTCGAAGGATACGTCGCCGTCGGCACGACCGCCGTAGAAGTCAAATTTCAGGTCATCGAAGAAAACCTGCCCCGGATAAAGACGGAGTCTGGTCTTTACGGATGTTGCCTGGAGCGAGCCGAAGCGGAGTGATTCAGCGCGCAGCGTCCCCCGGGCCGCAGGCCTCATCGGAGGTGCCGCAGCATACGCAACGGAAATCAACAGCCTCGCCGCAGTCGTCTCGTGCCCGAGGTCTGCCTGATAGACAGCGGCGGAATGTCCAGGGGAGGCCAACGCATCGAGGTCAACGTCCTCGAGGTCGGTTGTGACACCCTGCCCTTCGAAGAATGCAGGTCCTGGCCGGCCTGAAGGGAGCAGGTTCGCCGCGGTCAGCCGGGCTTTCGAGACTGTAACTCTTGGGATGACGTCCAGCGAAAACGCGGACTCATCCTTCCGAAACGCCGCCTTCAGAGCGTTCCCCTTCCGCGGGTTTTCAAAATTCCACCGGCCTCGACCGTCCGCCAGCAGTTTCACCTCGGGCTGGTCAAGGTCGAGAGACTTGATGAGGATTTGTCGGTCCCAGAGCGCTCGAGCGTCGAGCTCCGCGCTGATGCGCCGCACTTTCAAAATATAACCTTGAGGAAATCCCGCCGGATTGCCGAGCGCGAAGTCGTCAACGCGAATCGAGACGGTGGGGAAGAGACGAATCGCCAGATGACCGATCGCCGCGGGTTTGCCCGTCACCTCGCGGATGCGGGCCGCGACCCGGTCGCGGTAGCGGTCAACGTCGAGGAGCAGGGGAACGACAATAACCAGCGCTCCCAGGAGAACGACGAAAAAGATCAGGACTCCAAGGGCAACCTTTTTGCCGACGCTCATAGTGATACCTTTTCGGATGAAGGCTGAGACTGTTTGGGTTGGCCGACCCAATTCCGCCGGGGCCGACCGCCCCATCCCCGCCGCCACAGCAACGGGATCTTAATGCAGCAAGTAGAATTTTATACCATCGTTTGACCGGGAGGTTGGGAGGGGAGGCCGAATTTCTAGCGCGGGCCTGCGCGGCTGAGCGTCGCGGTGTAATAGTCGAAGAAGGGCTTATTGGGGGGCGCCATTTGGACGGTCTCGTTCAAATCGCCGCTTTCCGACCGCCGCGCTGTTCTTCGGAACAGCCATCCGGGCGGGGGCTGCTCGCCGCCTTCAGGACTGAAGTGGACTTCGGGCCCTTCCATCGAGACACGATAGTTGATGATGAAGCCCGTACTCGAATAGGTCCGCAGGAGAAAACCCGCGTCCGGGCCTCCGCCGCTCAGCACTCCGATCCACGACTCGCGCGTCGCGGAAGCCGATTTTGTGGGGGCAAGCGTAATTTCCTCCCTGAAGATCATGAAGCGTTTGTCGAGCGCGTACTCGACAGAGAGACGGATTTCGCCCTGGGGACTGCGACCCGTGGTCTTGCCCACCCATTCGCCGACGAGCCACTCAAGGGACGAAAAGTCCGCTCTCGGAGGAAGCGGGATCGAGTAAGTCGTCGGGGGCTTTTCTTTCGCCGGCGCTCTCCCGGTCCCGAGGGCGTAGAGGAGCAGCAGCAATAGAGGTCTCATTTCAAGCCTTTCCGGCGGTCAGCCCGCTGCGGACGAATCCGAGGTGCGTGTGCCCGTGACGGAAAATCCGAGCCTCCGGCAGAGCGGAAGTTCGGAGCAAGTCGCCAAGCTCCTCGCTCGTGTACGCCGCTCGGACCGAGACTTCGTACAGCTTCTTCATCAGGCCGGAGTAATAGCGCCCGAACCACCGGACATGCAAGGGGAAAGTGAGGCGCGAGGGCCGGCGAAGGTCGCGGAGCAGGATGACCCCGTCCGGCTTGGCGACTCGGGCCATTTCCGCGAAAACCGCGCGAGGGTCGCGGAGGTGATGAAGGAGGGAGTTGGAGAGAACCAGATTGAAATGGGAATTAGGAAAACAGAGGCGGTTCGCGTCGCCGACGAAGAAATGCGCGCGCCTGGCCAGGTCCTGGTCGAGCGCGGCCCGGCGCGCTACCTGAATCATGCCGGCGGAGCGGTCGATCCCCACCACGCGCATCTCGGGGAGCCGCCGCGCGATCTTCAGCGGAATGCCTCCGGGGCCGGTGCCGATATCGAGCAGCAACCCTCTCCGCGGCCCGGCCGAGAGGACCTGCTCCACCAGAGTGTCGTCAATGGAATCGAGGTACGCCTGGGCGGCGGCTGAAGCGTAAGCTTCCACCTCCGGATCTTCACCCATCACTTCCGGCTCGGGCTCGCGGGGAAAGGTCAGCCAGCCCATCCAGCACCCCGGCGGTTCAACCGAGCCTTCCGTTGGCGTCGCGATCCTCAATGGTTGGAAGAAAAAATGGTCTCATGCGGGACGGGAGGAGTCCTTGGAAACCAGCCCTTTTTCATTCAGCAATTTGACGAGCAGTTTCAACATGTCGGTGGTCGAAATCACGCCCACAAGCTCGCCGTTTTGGAGCACTGGCAGGAGCCCCACACGCTTCTTGTAAAGGATTGTCGCCGCCTCAAATATCGACTGGTCAGGTTCGACCGTCACCGGGTCCCGCGTCATGACGCGGGAAATCGGGGTTGTTTCCAGAGCGCGGTTGTATTCTTCCGGCGTCACTTTGGTGAGCAGCGTTGGTACGAACTGCTTCACATCGCGCTCGGTGACAATCCCGACCAGGTGCTTGTCGCGAACGACGGGGATATGGTGAAACGTAGTGCGCACGAAAATCATGCTGGCGTCGAGCAGCGTATCGGTCTCTTCGAGGGAGGTCACTTTGGTCGTCATGAACTCGCGTACCAACATGCGCTGCTCCCCTGTCCGCCGGGACGTGCCATCAGTTACCGGCGCAATGCTTTGGGACTTGCCTCTTTGGATCGGCGATCAGGAGGGAAATTGACGCCCCAAAATTCCGGGTGGTCGAGGATTTCGAAACCCAGGTCGAGACCTTGCGAGTTGATTTTGGACGACATCCACACTACTCGAGCCCGCGCCGACCGCTCGTCGTCCCGCCGGCGCACATCCAGGGTGACCCCCACCGGGTAAGTCTGGTGGGTCCGGACCATGCCTCCGTGCAGGCTGACGACGACGGTCTCCACTTGTTCCCAAGACGCCTCACCGGAGGAGTCAACCGCGTTGATCAGCAGAGGGACGCGAAGCACCATCCGCGAGCTCCGGCGCCGATACAAGAGTTCACCCTTGTCGTTGCCGTCCATTTTTGTCCGTTTCCTACTCACGGGAAATAAGCCCGGGCCCCCCGTCCAAGGGCTTAGAACATGCCCCATCATACCATAATGTGGAGGAACGGGAAACGCGCCCAAGATGGGCTCCTGCGCGCAAATGCCTTCGGACCTGTGGGTTACAGCCGGGAAAATTACTCCCAAAACGAGAAAGTCGGCCGGGCAGTTGGAGGGCCCCCCTCGGCTCGCCGGGTCCCCAGCAGGCTTCGGAGTAGACGAAAACTATTTTTTCTGCATCCTTTTTCGGAGCTGGAGCATCACAAAAACCAGTGACAGACCACAAATAATTAGCCACTAACCACCCCCAAGAGGGGGAACAAGACACGCAGGACCGGGAGAGCCGGAGCAATGACCTACCTGAAAACGCTTCGGCTCCTCCCGCTTTTTATTTTTCTGCCGGCTCGAGTTCCCTGTTTGCTTGAAATTTCCCAGGCTTGGGAAGGTCCAGGAGACAATACCGCGAGGCCAGCGCGGCAAACCACGTCCAGTCTTCCCGCTCGTCGAAACTGCAGGGTTTGATTTGAGCTGGATTCCTGGTCGGCCGTGGGACGGGGCTGAGCGCTCGACCCTATTGTTACGGGGTTCCCATTGTGCTATATAAACTTAATTTCATCAGCCGGTTGGCGCCGCGGAGTACAGCTCAATTGTTGAGCGCAGTCGGCGATTCCCCCGCAAAGACGCATGCGGCTTCGGGACAGGCTTACGGATTCGGGGACAGAGGGCCTTAGCGCGTGAGCTTTATCAACTTCGCTGCTCGCGAAATTAATTGCAAGATCGTCTATTACGGGGCAGGGCTCGGCGGGAAGACCACGAACCTCCAGTGGATTTTCGACCAGACCGTGGCGAAGAGCGGCGGCAAGATGATATCCCTCGCCACGGAGACCGACCGGACGCTCTTCTTCGACTTCCTCCCTCTTGACCTGGGGACCGTGCGTGGATTCAAAACCCGCTTTCACCTTTACACGGTGCCAGGCCAGGTCTTTTACGACGCAAGCCGGAAGCTGATTCTCCGCGGCGTGGACGGCGTCGCTTTCGTTGCCGACTCCCAGGTAGAGCGAATGGACGCAAACCTCGAAGCCCTGGAAAACCTGAAGGGGAACTTGAAAGAGCACGGTTACGACTTGATGAAGATCCCCTACGTCCTGCAGCTCAACAAGCGCGACCTTCCAACCGCCTTGCCTATTGAATACCTGAAGAAAGCCCTCCTCAAAAAGGGCGAGCCGGTTTTCGAGGCCATCGCTTTCCAGGGTGTGGGTGTCTTCGAGACGCTCCGCGAAGTGGGCCGCCAGGTCTTGACAGAGTTAAAGAAAGGTTAAGTGCCTCGCTCGAAAGTTTCCTCTCCGATGACGGGCCCTCCCTAAAATATTCCCCGCGCGGCCCTGGATTGCCGTAAAACTATACGTGAAGGGCCCGTCCATCGAGCTGTGCCAAAGTCGGCCTGACGTGATCGCCCCTGCCCCCCTGGCTCATCCAGTCCTATAATAGGCCAGGGCGTCATGCGCATCCTGCTGGTTGAAGACGAGCGCAAGGTGGCGAGCTTCATCGCGCGCTCCCTCCGCGAGAATGCGTACGCAGTGGACGTGGCTGAAACCGGCGAGAAGGGTCTGGAGCTCGCCCGCGAGAACCCTTACGACCTCATCTTGCTCGATATCCGCCTGCCGGGACTCAGCGGGATCGAGGTCTGCCGAAAACTGCGCCAGGAGGAGGTCGAAACTCCCATCATGATGCTGACCGCGCGCAACCAGGTCGGGCAGCGCGTCGAAGGGCTGGACGCCGGCGCGGACGACTACCTGTCAAAGCCCTTCGCCCTGGCAGAACTCCAGGCCCGCGTGCGGGCGCTGATCCGCCGGGGGTTCAGCAAGTCCGGCGCCAAGCTCTCCTTTGCCGACCTCGAACTCGACCGCCACCGGCGGCGGGTCACCCGCAGGTCAGAGCCGATCCCGCTGACCACCAAGGAATTCGCCCTCCTGGAGTTCCTCCTGCTCCGCGCGCCTGAGGCTGTGACGCGGAGCGAAATCGTCGAGCACGTGTGGGACTGTCACTTCGACAGCGAGACGAATCTGGTTGAAGTCTACATCAACCGCCTTCGCCAGAAGATCGATCATAACCGTCCCGCCAAACTGATCCATACTATCCGCGGCGTGGGTTACCGACTGGGGCTGCCGGAATGATTTACGCGCGCTCCCTTCGCTTGCGAATGATGCTGCTGTTTTGCGCGGTCGTGGGCGTGCTCCTCGCGGGCTCGCACCTTGCTATCTACGCGCTGCTCTCTCGCGAAGTCCATGTCCAGCTCGACCGCCAGCTCCAGGGGGCCGCCCGGCCGATCATCGCCGACCTGGTCTCTGACCCGAACGAAGAGGACGTCAACGAACTCAACCTGCCGGACGAGTATTTTGAGTTGCTCGACCCGTCAGGCCGCGTGCTTCAGCGTTCGATGAATTTGCGCGAGCGCCCGCTCGACCTCGGAGGAGCCGGCCCGGACATGTCGCGGCCCGTCTTCCGGACCGTCAATGACCCCAGCCGCGGCCGCCTGCGTCTGGCCCTCATCCCTTTCCGGCGAGGCACGGAGCCGCGGGTGCTTGCCCTGGCCGCGCCCACCCGCGAAGCCGAACTGGTGCTCGGAGGTTTCCGGCGGATGAGCCTGGGGCTTTTGCCTCTCAGCCTCCTGGTGATGGGAGCGATTTCGGCGTGGTATGTCGGCCGGAGCCTTCGTCCCGTCGCCGAACTGACTCGCCAGGCCGCGCAGATGACCGAGCGAATTCGCAGCTCGTCCCCTGAAGCAAGGGACCAGGCGCAGACCCTGCAAATACCCGTGCCCTCTTCGAGTCCCCAGGATGAGCTGGGACGCCTCGCCTCGACCTTCAATCAGCTCTTCGAGCGCCTTGACGTTACCTTGCGACAACTGCGCCAGTTTGTCTCCGACGCCTCGCACGAACTTCGCACGCCCCTCTCGGTCCTTCGCGGTGAGACGGAAATTCTCCTTTCCGAGCCCCGGACTACCGAGGAATACCAAAAGACTCTCCAGGTGATTGACGGCGAGCTGAAGAAGCTTAGCCGGATTGTGGAGGGTCTCTTCACTCTGGCGCTGGCGGATGCCGGGCAGTTGCGTCTGGCCTCCGAGCCCGTTTACCTCAATGAAGTTTTGGAAGAGACCTGTGCGCTCGTCTCCGGGCGCGCGCGTGCGAAGAGCATCGCCATCGAGCGCACCCTGAATGAAGAACTCCCTTATTTCGGCGACGAAGCCTTTCTTCGGCAACTCTTCCTCACCTTTCTTGAGAATGCGGTCAAATACAGTCCTCCGAATACCCGCGTCCGCGTCGGCCTGGAGAAAATGGACGGGATGGCTCGCGTCAGATTTGAAGACCAGGGCGTCGGCATTCCCCCTGAACATCTGCCTCACATCTTCGAGCGGTTTTACCGCGCCGCAAAGCCCGAGACGGGAGAGGCGCAAAGCGGCGGCCTCGGTCTCTCCATCGCTCAGGCGATTGCCCGGGCCCACGGCGGCACCATCGAGTGCAAGAGCTTGCCGGGCGTCGGCTCGACTTTCACCGTTGACTTCCCCCTTCCGACCTCCTGACGCTTACCTGAACGGAAATTAATCCTGGGTTCACATTTACGCCGCAGCCCGGCGACTACACTCGACTCCTGGACGAGTCGTCCACCCGCGAATAGAGGACTCAGCGCTCCTTGTCCAAGTGTCGCAGCCGAGGCGGTGCCATTTGCTCTTGACCAGACTCCAAATTTCGAGGTTCACTCCGTGGGCGCTTCTGCTGGCGCTGGCTTCGCCTTTCCCGAGCGTCGCCCAGCAGCCGGCTCGCCTCACACTTCAGCAGGCCCTCGAACTTGCCGAAAAACAGAACCTCGACTTGGCTGCGGCCCGCCGGCGACGCGACGTGTCGCTGGCGGGAGTCCGCATCGCGAGGCAGATTCCCAATCCGACGGTCAATTTCACTGCCCTGCGCGACACCCCGCACGAAGGCCTCTTTTTTAACCAGCCCATCGAGCTTGGCGGGAAACGCGGCCACCGGATGGAAGTCGCTCACCAGGAAGGGAGGCTGACGGAAGTTGAAATCTCGGCCCTCTCCCGCCAAGTCCGGCGGGAGACCCGCCTGGCCTACTATCGCCTCGCGTTCGCCCGCGCCGAGTCGGACCGGTTGGCTCAGGTGCTGGGGCTCGCCCGGCGGCTCAAGCAGATCGCCCAGGAGCGTTTCGAAGCCGGCGCCGTTCCCCAGCTTGAAGTCATCCAGGGGGAGCTCGAGGTCTCGCGCGCCGAAGCTGAGTCTAAAATCGCCGCTCAGGTAGAGAAGGTGGCCCTGAGCGAGCTCAACGCTCTTTTGAATGAACCTTCCGGCACGCCTTGGGGGCTTGCCGAAGCGCTCGCCGATTTGCCTCCGAGCTACTCCCTCGCCGACCTTATCCAGCGCGCGTACGCCACCAATGCCGGGCTCGAGCACCTGGCGCAAGAACAAAAAATTGAGCAGAGTCGCCGCGCGCTGCTGAAGGCGCAACGGGTCCCGAACCTCGACCTCGAGCTCGGGACGGACTTCAACTCGCCGCCGGATTTCCGCGTGGGGCCGCGGAGCCAAGTCGGGCTAACGATCCCGCTCTTCACTCGCAACCAGGGTGAGATCGCTCAGTCGCTTGCGAACGAGCGGGTGCTTGAAGGGGAAACGGAGGCTACTCGTCGCTCGATGGCCGGGCGCGTCGAAGCCGCTTTTCTCGGCCTGAACGCCCAGCAGACGCGGGTGGAGATTTATCGGCAAACGGTCCTGCCCACGGCGCGTCAGCTCGAGCGCATGAGCGAAGAGAGCTACCGCGCCGGCAAGTCCAGCCTCCTCGTGGTCATCGAGGCGCAGCGGAACGTCCGCGAGGCCGAACGCGGCTACCTGGAAGGCCTGCTCGGCGCGCATAATGCCTTTGCAGTCCTCGAGGAAACAGTCGGAGCCCCGCTCGACGGCGGACATCCGTGAACGATGAGTGGTTGAAGGTCCCATGCAGCCGGTAATCACAAGACCGAGGCCATCCCGGAAACTGGCGAAGCGGGCTTTCGCGGGTTACGCGGCGCTCGTACTGAGCGCGACGTGGTTTTCCGCGTGCTCGCGCAAGCCGGCGGCGGGCGATGAAGACGAGTCCGCCAAGCCGGAAGCCGTCGTCGCGGAGGTCACTTTAACCCGCGTGAAGCGGGCCGCGATCAGCCAAACGCTTTCCGTGACCGGCACGATTGCAGCCCTGCCCAACCAGGACGTCCGCGTCAGCGCGCTTGTTGCCGGGCGCATTGCCGGCATGCTCGTGTCGGAGGGCGACCGGGTGCCGCGCGGTCAGTTGCTCGCGAAGATTGACGACCACACTTACCGCGACATGGCACAGCAGGCGGAGTCAGCGCTCGATCAGGCCAAAGCCAGCCTCGAGAACGCCCGCCTGAACCGCGAGCGTAACGAGAACCTTTTCGGCCGGGGCATCGCCGCGCGCAAAGACCTGGAAGACGCCCGCACCCAGGAGAGCGTTACGACCGCCTCCGTGCAGCAGGGGGAAGCCACGCTTCGCCTCGCTCGCCTCCAGCTCGCCCGCACCGAAGTCTCTTCGCCGCTCGACGGCATCGTGGTCAAGCGCTTCGCCAGCGTCGGCGAGCAGGTGGACGGCACCGCCGCCCAGCCTCTTTTCGAAGTCGCAAACCTCAGCCAGGCGGAGCTTTTCGGAAACGTGCCGGCGGTGTACCTCGGGAAAATCCGCGTCGGCCAAACTCTGACCGTCACGACGGAAACCTTCCCCGATAAAAAATTCGCGGGCCGTATCGTCGCCATTTCACCCGCCGTCGATCCCTCGACCAATGTGGGACTGGTACGGATCCGCATCGCCAATAACACGGGATTCCTGCGGCTCGGGATGTTCCTCACCGCCGCGGTGTCGCTAGAGACCCATTCGGGTGCGCTCGTGGTGCCGGCCCAGGCCATCTATCGAGATGAACAAGGGCAGGCGCGCATCTTTCGCGTCGAGGGCGAAGACGCCGAGGCGGTCCCCGTGAAGTTGGGGCTGGAGCTCGAGGACCAGGTGGAAGTGCTTTCCGGCATCCACGAAGGCGAGACCGTGATCCTGACCGGCGGCTACGGACTGGGCGACAAAGCGAAGATCAAAGTGAAGTCATGAACATCGTCAGGTTTTCACGGCGGCACAGCCGCGCCCTCCTCCTCCTCACCGCCCTGCTCGTTGTCGCGGGCCTGGTTTCTCTCTTCCGCCTGCCCAGCAATATCTATCCCGAACTCCAGTTTCCCCGGATTGAAATCCTGGTCCACTCCGGCGATATCTCGCCCCAGACGATGCTGCTGACGGTGACCCGGCCCATCGAGGAAAGCGTCAGCACCGTGCTGGGCGTGCGGCGCGTACGCTCGAGGACAATCCGCGGCGCAGCGGAGATATCGCTGATCTTCAACCCGGGCGTGGACTTGCAGTACGCGCTCCAGCTCGTGCAGGCGCGCGTCAGCACGGCGCGCGGCGATATGCCGCCGGAGACGGAAATCGAGATCGAGCGGCTGACTCCGGCGATCTGGCCCATCTTGAGTTACGTGCTCAACGGAAACGTTCCGGCTTCCGACCTGCGCGACTACTCTTTTTTCGTCCTCCGGCCGCTTTTCACTCGCGTGCCCGGCGTCTCGCTGGTAGAGGTCCAGGCCAGTGACGTGCGGGAAATTTCCGTCATCGTTGACCCGCAGAAAGCCTTGGCCCACCGCCTGGCACTCACCGAAATCGCCGAGCGGTTACGCCAGACGAACGAAGTCAACTCGGTGGGGCGGCTGGACAAGAACTACTCGCGTTACCTCGTCCTGGCCACCGGGCAGTTCACCAGCCTCGAGGACATTCGCAACACGATCGTCGCGGTCGAAAACCAGGTGCCCATCCGCCTCCGCGACGTCGCGGATGTCCGCCAGGGAGTCGAAGACCGGCGGATGCTCATCTCCGGCAACGGTGAACCGGCTGCGCTGATCACCATCGCCCGCCAAATCGGCGGCAACATCATCCAGGTATCCCGCCAGGTGAAATCGGTTGCGAGCCACCTCGGTTCGGCCATCCCCTCGACCTTGCGCCTTTCCGTGGTCTATGACCTCGGCGAATTCGTGCGCGAAGCGATGGGGAGCGTCCGCGACGCCATCCTGGTCGGCGGTGTGCTTGCCGCTCTGATTCTTTTTATCTTCCTCCGCGAAGGCCGCACCACGCTGATTGCCGCCACCACGCTCCCTATTACCGTCATCGGGACTTTCTTCTTCATGAATATTTTTGGAGGGACGCTCAACTTGATGTCGCTGGGCGGGCTCGCCATCGCCATCGGCCTGATTATTGACGACGCCGTCGTGGTCATCGAAAACATTTACAGGCACCTGGGGCTGGGTGAGCAGGCCGCCGGAGCTGCGGAGAAGGGGACTCAGGAGCTCCTCGGCCCGGTGATTGGCTCGACGCTCACCACAGTCGTCGTGTTCCTGCCCCTTGGGCTGCTCAAGGGGGTGGTCGTAGATTTCTTTTCCGCGCTTTCCCTCACACTCATCGTCTCGGTTCTGCTTTCTCTGGTCTTTGCTCTGACGCTCATTCCCCTCCTCGCCCAGCGCTTCCTCTCCGCCGAGCGACACCGGCAGGTCTCAAATCGGCTCATCGAACCCGTCAACCGCGGTTACGAGAAGTCCGTGCGCTGGGCGCTGCGGCGCCGCTGGCTCGTAGCGGGCGGGACGGCGCTGTCCGTCGCCCTCGCGGTCTTTCTCTACACCAGGGTCCAAACAGGTTTTCTTCCCGAGATGGACGAAGGCGGCTTCGTGCTCGATACGTTTACGCCACCCGGATCGTCGCTCGCGGAGACCAATCGGCTGAACCAAGAGGCGGAGGCGATCGTCCTCGCGGACCAAGAGGACGTCGCTTCCACTCTGCGCCGGACGGGAGCGGAGATGGGCCCGTTTGCCACCGCTCAAAACGTGGGCGAAATCGTCGCCAAACTCAAACCCCGCTCCGAGCGCCCCCACAATATCTACGACATCATGGACGACCTCCGGCACGAGATCCTCACTCGCGTACCGGGCCTTGAAATTGAATTTACCCAGGTCTTGCAGGACATGATCGGCGACATGGAAGCCAATCCCGAGCCCGTGGAGGTCAAGCTCTTCGGCCCCAACATGGAGGCCCTCGAGAAGCTCGCCGCAGAGGTTTCGCCGCGGCTCCAAGGAATCGAGGGGACCGTGGATTTCAAGGGCATTCGGCGGGGAAACCCCGAGATGGTGATTCATGTGGACCCGGTCCAGGCCGGAAGGCTGGGCCTGGGCGTTGACCAGGTCTCCGCGCAGGTCAGCGCGGGGTTGCTCGGTTTAACCCAAACCGAGCTTCGCGGCACCGACCGCACCGTGGGCATCCGGGTGCGATTTCCTGATGGGTTTCGATATAATTTCGAACGCATCCGCGATTTCCCGATCCTCACTCCGGCGCACCAATACGCGCCGCTTTCGGCCCTGGCTCAGGTGGAAGAGCTGCACGGGCAAAACCAATTGCTGCGCGAAGACCAGCACTTGATGGTTGACCTGACCGCGCGCCTTGAAAACCGCGACCTCGGCAGCGCCATCCGGGATGTCCGGCGGGTGCTGGCTCAAGTCAATTTTCCACCGGAGACCAGCTGCGAAATTGGCGGGCAATACGAGAGCCAGCAAAGCTCCTTCCGCGACTTGCTCCGGGTGCTCGCCCTGGCTCTGGCCGCGGTGTTCATCGTCCTGGTCATCCAATTCCGCCACTTCGCTCCGGCGCTCATCATCATGTCGGCAGCGCCGCTGTCGCTGGTGGGGGTCTTCGCCGCTCTGGTCCTCCTGCCCATGCATTTCCATCCCTTCGAAATGGGCACCGCCCTCAAC
>Ga0134088_10000486_pt1 | contig 13621 bp, 8 predicted proteins | sample 15_taG_3_FD_94461 | JGI IMG/M metagenome (GOLD analysis project Ga0134088, IMG submission 94461) | Grasslands soil microbial communities from the Angelo Coastal Reserve, California, USA - 15_D_Rain_20cm_5_09182015 | ecosystem: Environmental > Terrestrial > Soil > Grasslands ...
CCCTTTCAAGGAAGACGGGGTCGGCCTTCCCTCGGATGCGCTTTTCGATCTTGTAAACGCGCCAGGCCGCCCACGCATGCAAGGGCGGGTTGACGTCGCCGAAGGCCCATTCGTAGGCGGGTAATTGCCCGTTCGGGTGCATGTACCATTCGCGAAGAAGCAGCACAAGCTGCTCCTTGGCAAAATCCGGGTCCACCAGGGCCATGGCGATGCAGTGAAATCCCAGGTCCCACGCGGCGTACCAGGGATATTCCCACTTGTCGGGCATGGAGATGACGTCGGCGTTGTAGAGGTGAGTCCACTCGTGGTTTCTGCCTTGCAGTCGTTCCGGCGGAGGGGGCGGGCCAGCGGGGTCGCCTTCGAGCCACTCGCGGACCTGGTAGTGATAGACCTGCTTCGACCAGAGCAAACCGGCAAACGCCTGTCGCTGGACGGCGCAGGCGTCTTTTGAAATGCATTTACCGACGAGTTTCACGTAGAACTCGTCGGCCTCCGCCATGCGGGTGGCGAAGATTTCGTCAGATTCTTCCTTGACCAAGCCGGCGGCCGGCGGGCGATCAATGAGCCGCAGGCGGAGGACAGCACTCCCCCGCTGGTCGATCTTCCATCGGTAGTGCGCTGCAGCCTTGGTGCCGGTCAACGCCGGGTTGACGGCGCTGCGGACCCCGCCGACAACGAAGTCGTGGAAGCCATCCTTGACGTACGGTGAGCGATTCGGTATGCCGAAAAGTCGCTCGAAGTTCGTTTCGTTCTCTGTAAACAGCAGGTCCGGGCTGCCCTCGCAGACGAGCCAGCGTCTGCCGTAGTAATAATGCTCTGCTTCAATGACGTTGGTCCCTGGCGGAGCGGCGGCTCGCGTCACCTGCGGGCGGCGGCTGTCTCGCCCCCAGGACCAGGTGTTGCGAAACCACAGCGTGGGGAGCAGGTGAAGCTCAGCGGGGTCGGGTCCGCGATTGTGAGCCGTGATGCGGATGAGGATATCTTCAGCCGAGGCCTTCGCATATTCGATGAAGACATCGAAATAGCGGTCTTCATCGAACACGCCCGTGTCGAGCAGTTCGTATTCGGGATCGTCGCGGCTCCGGCGGCGGTTTTCTTCAACCAATCGCGCGTAGGGAAATTCCGCCTGCGGGTACTTGTAGAGGTATTTCATGTAAGAGTGGGTGGGGGTCGAGTCCAGATAAAAGTAGCACTCTTTCACGTCTTCCCCGTGGTTCCCTTGATTGCCCGTAAGCCCGAAGAGGCGTTCCTTCAAAATGGCGTCCCGGCCGTTCCACAGAGCGAGAGCGAAACAATTAAACTGGTGACGGTCCGAGATCCCGCCGATGCCGTCCTCACCCCAGCGGTAGGCCCTGGACCTTGCGTGGTCGTGAGGGAAGTATTCCCACGCAGTGCCATAGGGGCTGTAGTCCTCGCGGACGGTCCCCCACTGGCGCTCGCTCAGGTAGGGCCCCCAACGCTTCCAGTTGATTTTGCGCAGGCGGGATTCTTCTAGTCTGACTTCCTCCTGAGTCAATTTATCCTCCAAAAGATTGGATGCGGGGAGACACGCCACAAGGCTCGCCCGGAAGCGTCATGGAGAAGGAAGTTGGACGCGGGAGCTGTCGCGTCCGAATCGGCTCGGAGCGTCGGGCGTCATCCGGGCGCGCCGGGTCTCGATAAATTGACTCTCGACGGCGGGAATTGAAGCGACTACGGCTTGCATGGGAGGCCGCAAGGCGGGCCCTCTGGCCGGCTTCATCGTAACTCGTGGAACTGAACACCCGACCGAAGCGATAGCGCGGGCCGGGCCCGGCATTTTCCCGGTGCTGCTGGAGTCCTGCCACACACTCCACCTTAATGAAGTTTGGATGAGGGTTGAATTGAGCGGGAAGTCAGCCGGAAAAACCTCGCCGGGATCCGAGGGTCGAGCCCTTCTCTATTTGAGTCGGACTCGAAAACCTTTCTTGTCTCGAACGATGTCAACCTTCCCTTCCCGCGCCAGCCACCCGACGGCGAAGTCCAGAAGGTCGCCGGTCAGGTTGAGTTTCTTCTTGGCTTGGGCGAGTGTCTGCGGCCCCTCGCGCTCGAGCAGGTGCCAAATTTTTCCAGCCGTTTCGCCGACTTCAGCTTTGATATCCATCGCCAAATCAAACGTTGTAATTTTATCTGCTCTTGCAAGGGTATTCAAGGTGGTGTGGGACAAACGTCAATCGCCGGACCCACCGGCGCCGAGTTGCATATTCCCAATGAGGGGTCCAAAATACCGGGTTGTAAAAATCCTGGTCTAAAAAAGAACCTCAGCAAGAATCGTAGATTAGTTGCTCGAATATCATCATTCGACGTAACGAAATTCAGTCGCCAAGTGTCCATCGTCAGTCTGGCTCATAGCCACACTTAGCGGAGAGCACGGAGGAGGAAACAATGCTTGAGAAATGGTTCGCCGGCCGGCATGACTGGGCTCCGGTACCTTTACGGCTGTCCTTGGGAGTAATCTTTTTTGCCCACGGGGCGCAAAAAGTTCTGGGCTGGTTTGGAGGTTACGGCTGGTCCGGCACAATGCAGTTCTTCACTCAAACGCTCCATATTCCCGCGCCGGTCGCGGTGCTGGTATTTCTTGCTGAGTTTTTGGGCGGGATCGCGCTGCTTGTGGGCGGCTTCACCCGGTGGGTAGCGCTGCTGCTTGCGGGGGAGATGTTCGTTGCCGCTCTTCTCATCCATCTCCGCAACGGGTTTTTTCTGAACTGGACGAACGCGCCAAACGCGGGCCACGGAATCGAATACAACGTCGTCCTGGTCGGCGCGACTCTGGCGCTGGTCATCACCGGTGGCGGGAAGTTCAGCTTGGATAACGCACTCAAGAAATAAGCTGGCGCAGTCAACTCGCCTTATCGCGCGCGCGGCCCGCAGATGTCCCCAGGTTTTCCCACAGAGGGGGTGTATCTTGTGTTGAGCCCCCGCTGAGCGTTGTATTCGGGATGCGTCTTGACCCAGTACCCGGCGAACTTTATCAGACGACCCTAAATCGTCCGCCTGCCCTCTTGCGCGCCACGTGTAACGGCACTATCGCCTATTTCCGCGGTGAATAAGAGAAACTTTGGGATTCATTTCACGCGTGCGCGATTGCGTCATCCGGCTCGGCAAGGGGATAATAAGCCGCTCGGAACGATTGGGGCCCGCCCCGAACTGCTTAGGTTGAAGGTCGCCCGTGGAGGCCCCTTACGGAATTGACTCGGGCGGCTGGCTCCTGGTGTTCTTGGCGAAGGTGGGCCAAGTCGCCTTGTCGTTTGGCGGGTGGGCAAGTGACTTTCCGTTAAAAAGCACTTTGCATTTCTGGCCATCTTTTCAGCAGATCCACCAGAGAGGAAGTTCGCGTATGAACCTCTACAAACGGTCTTCGGAAATTCTGGCAAGAAATCGCAATTTTATTCCTGGAGGCGTCGTCTCCGTCAACCGGGCGACTTATCCGGAGATCGTGTTTGTCAAGGGTCAGGGCGCCTTTATTTGGGACGCCGACGGGAATCGGTACCATGACTACCACGCTGCGTTTGCCCCGCACTTCCTCGGACACAATGACCCTTACGTGACCGAAGCCGCCATCCGAGTGCTTCGTGACGGTGCCAGCCTTTTTGGTTCCGGCACGACCTTGCTGGAGGGGCGACTCGCGGAATTGATCTGCCGGCACGTCCCTTCGGCGGAGTCCGTTCAGTTTCTCAATAGCGGGAGCGAAGCGACTTTCCAGGCGATCCGGCTGGCGCGGGCGGTTACAGGCCGGGAGCACATCATCGTGATGCAAGGCGGATACAACGGCTGGCACAACGACGTCTCGTGCAATTTGATGACGCCCCTGGACCAACTGGGGCCCAGGGTGTCTCCGGGAGAGTACCCCTATGTGCCAATCAGCGCAGGCGTCCCCGCCGCCCACCGCCAGCTCGTCCACCCCGTCAATTTCAATGACCTGGAATCGGTCAAATACGTTTGTGAAAAATACTCCATCGCCGCCCTGATTACAGAACCGGTCCTGCAGAACATCGGGGTTATCAAGCCACTCCCCGGTTATCTCCGCGGACTTCGCGCGCTGGCCGACCGTTTCGGCTTCGTGCTCATTTTTGATGAGGTAAAGACCGGCTTCCGACACGCGCTGGGCGGCTATTCAAGCATTTCAGGTGTGATGCCGGACCTGGTTGTCTTCGGTAAAGCTCTCGCCAACGGCTACCCCATTGCCGGTTTAGGGGGGAAAAGGGAATTGATGCAATGGTTCGTCCATCCTGATCCGTCCAAACGTGTCTTGCTGGCGGGCACCTATAACGCGCACCCGGTGCCGACAGCCGCCGCCATCGCAACGATCGAGCGCCTGCTTATGAATGACGGAGAGGTCTATCGCCATGTGGAGTCCCTGGGTCACCACATACAGACGGGCCTTGAAAGAATGATCCCCAGGATGGGCTTAAAAGCCGTCGTGGCCCGTGAGGGTTCGGCTTTTTGCCTCTACTTCATGGACCATTGCCCCGTTGACTGGCACGATTTGGCCACCCACCATGATTTCGGCCTGGACGAAATGATGAGGAAACGACTCGTCGAAGGAGGAGTTTACTTCTTCCCCCACCCGGCGAAGCAGTGTTCGATATCATTCGCGCATACGCAAGGGGACATTCAATACACCCTCGAACGCATCGAAATGTCCTTAATTCAAGGGAAGATCGGGATGTGCCGGAGCGAGTCGAGGCACAGTGCATAAGTGGGAAGCTGGCACCCTTTTCCGGCTCCGCTGCCTTCCATTCCGCGGCCTCGTGTGTCAACCACGGTTACCGAGGTCAGACCTGACGCCGCTCTTTTTCTTTGATGCGCCGCGCGTCATTCCTTATGCCGCGAGAGTAATGCCGGCCTGTGCCCGAGCGAGGCTCGGCTCAAGTAAGGTGCCGGGGAAACGGGGGATTGAGGTCCCCAGACGAAGATCAGGGTTGGTCATAGAGAGGGCTTGGGGGAGTAGGAGGCTCGTAGTCGCGGCCGTACAAGTTTTTGTGAGCGAGCTCCAGGCTTCCGGCCTTTTTCAGGCGGAGTGTCCCGAAGGATGCGGAGTCGTCCGTAACCGTAATCTCGCGTGTCAGGCCCTCGAGGACTTCCGGCGAAGCGCTCTCGTGCCAGACTTGCAGGAGGTACCGCCCGGGCAAAACGTTTGGAATGGTTATTTCTCCCGACTTTTCCGAAACGCCATAATATGGGGACCTGACCGCTATGACGATAGCGCTCATCTCGGGGTGTATGTTACAGAAGATATAACTTACGCCGGGGCGGTCGAAGACAATGCCGCGGGTCGTCCCCGCCTCGTATAACCCCAGATCGAATCGCTTCCCCTCGAAAAGCGAGAAAACGTTGTGAAAGAAGGGGTCGAGGTTCGGGAATTCAATCGTCGAGCCGACGGGGACGACGAGGAGGTGCGGGTCGAACCGCTTGTGCTTCTGCACCAGCCGGAAGCGCTGGCGGCGGTCGTGGTCTCGGCTTTCAGCACCCGGTGAATCGCCCCGGGGAGTCAGCCAGACGACTGTGCTCGAGTTGGTCGAACGCTTTGCCTCTCCAACACCTTGTGTAATCGCCACCCGCCCTGTAACCGCAACTCCTTCGGCGCGTGCCGGCGGCGGGCCGATCAGTCCTTCTATGCCAAAGTATGATGCGCAAAAGAGGACGAAGTTCCTTTTTGAGCACGACCGGATCAAATTCAAAACAGGACTCCTACGCCGAGGTTGATGTGGTCCGCCGTGTACCGGGCCGCATAAATCTCATCCGTGCGGAGGTGGCGGTACTCGGCGGAAAACAGGAGATTGGAGCGCACGTGGTAAATTGCGTTGATCGACGTGCTCCGGTTTCGAGCCACTGACGGGTCAATGTAACTCTGGGGTTGAGCAAAGCGGCGGAGGTCCGACGCCAGCGTGGAGTCGCCACCTGCCGTCCCGTTGAATTCGAGCTTCTCGGTGGGCCTGAATTTTAGCTGGGCCCATCCGCCCACCGAGTCGAGTCCCAGCACCGATGAGTTCGGGTCACCGAGCGGCCCGCTGAAGACGACGCTTCGACCTAGGCTTCCTCCAAGCCCACCCAACGCGCGGCCTCGGTAAAACTCCCCGGTCAGCGAAAACCGTCCTCCGAGCGGGACGCTCCAGTCCGCCGTCCCGGCCCACGAGTCAACTGTGCGGCCAAATCCCCAATTTTGGCGCGCGTAATAGCCTCCTGCGCCGAACGTCAGGGGAGCGGCCCACCCGCCATAAGTCCAGCCCACTCTCATGGCGTAAGCAGGGTGTCGGTTTCTCTCACCCGCTTGCGGAGTTCGATAGAACTGGTAGTAAGGCAGTTCGCCCGTCAGTGGGTCAAGGACACCTGCCTGGACAGAGAGGCTGGAGCCCCGCGAAAAATTCAGGATGTCCTCCACCCGGATCTGGGGCGTCCAGGTCCACAGGTTGCCCGAATAGGCCAGGGCGGGCAAGCCGAACGAAGCGAGCGAAGTCGGCGAGAGTGGGGAAAAGAAGGGCGCGTCCTGGCCCGCAACAAGAGAGGTGTGGGGCCAGTCGAGGCGAAACCTTGCGGTGCGGAGACGCGCCAGACCCGTGCTGACTCCATCCAAGGTGTTGGGGAATCCTCCGAAAAAGTCGAATTGCAGGTCGCCGCTGCTCTTGGCACCTGCAAGCTCCGGCCCGAAGATTTCAAGGCCCAACAACGACTGGCGTACGGTGGCGCCGAAATTTCCGTTCGAATCGAGCGCGTTCCGCGGCCGGGCGAGCGTGGGCAAGTCCTGGTTGTCCACGGAACCCCGAGTCCCGAAAACGTTGAGGAGGGCCATACCCGACAATCTCACACGGTGCTTGGAGGCGCTGGCGACTTTCGTCTGATACTGGTCGTCGACTTTCGCGGAAAGCAATTGCTGCTCTTCTTCGACCTTTGCAAGGCGCTCGTCGACCGCGCCTTCCGGAGTTCGGGGGGCGGCTCCAGGACTCCGGCTCGGCGCCGCACTGGCGAAAGCCGACGCCTGGTCGTGCCACCGTCCCAGCTCCTGCTTGATCGACTCGAGCTGTTCTCGAGTCTCCTGGATCTGTTTCCGCAGGCCCAGGGCCTCCTGGCGGGAGCGAGCGATCTCCGCGTTCATTTCGACGAGGGCGGAGTGCAGTTCGTGAATTTCCGCCTCCGCGGCTTTGAGCGAAGGCTGAAGGGAGGTCTCCTGGGGTGGGCTTTCCCCCTGAGCTGCGCGCGTCAGGCGGCCTTCCGCCAAGCCGATGAGAGACAGAGTCAGGACTGTTCCGAGCTTCCCCCCTAAAGAAGTCCTCTTACGCGTCCGCATATTTCCTCCTGTAGACGGGTTCGCCTTCGTGTTGCCCGGCGGCGGGTGAAATTGCCACGGCGGCTGTTTCCGCGCTGACGAAGTTGTTCGCCGAATTTTGAAGACGCCATTGTAACTCCAATTCTCATGGCCCACACCCTCTGGCAGGCGATCCCGAATTGGTATAGCCTATGAATGGAGGTCGTTGTCCGGTCTTCAATCCGAATCTTCGCGGGTGAAGCGCAGGGAGACAAGAGGCGGCTGTGCAGAGGCTATTCTCTCGAGGGCTCTTCAATGGAGAAAATCCTGGTCATTGAGGACGATCGCTCGATCCAGAAGGCGCTTTCCCGCCTCTTCGAGTCTGAGGGATTCGCCGTTGAAGTGGCCGAAAACGGTGAGGCGGGGCTCGCGAAGTTTCGCGCAACGCAGCCGGTTCTGGTCGTCCTCGACCTCAAGCTGCCCCAAATTCCAGGGAGGGAAGTCTGCCGCGAGATCAAGATGGCAGCTCCGGCCCTTCCGGTCATTATATTAAGCGCCACTTCAGACGAAGTGGACAAAGTCCTGCTCCTTGAAATCGGGGCTGATGACTACGTCACGAAACCGTTCAGCCCCCGGGAGTTGCTGGCGCGCGTCCACGCAGTCATGAGGCGGTCACGCCGTCCCGCAGTCGAAGACCGATACACCTTCGATGACGTTTCGATCGATTTCTCCAGGATGGAGGTGAGCCGCGGTGGACGGCGGGTACCGCTGACCGCCCAGGAGTTCAAGTTTCTCAAGTATTTAGTCCAGAATCCCGAGCGGGTCCTTACGCGGGACGAAATCTTGAACGAAGTATGGGGTTACGACAATTATCCTCATACGCGCACCGTGGATAACCACGTCATGAAGCTCCGGCAAAAACTCGAAAAGGATCCTGCAAACCCCATTCATTTCGTCGTCGTCCACCGAGCAGGGTACAAGTTCGTGCCTTGAGGCAAAGAGCCAGTGAGCAGCGATAAGTCCCAAGAGCGCGTCGCCAGCCCACGTGAGGGATTGCTTTCCTCCGTGTTCCGGAGCCGACTTCGGACCAAGTTTCTCCTGTCGCTCTTATTCATCATCACGGCGCTCATTACAGCCACTCTGTTCATCGTCAGAAACCGCGTCAAGCTGCGAGTGCGAGATCAGATCTACGAAGAGCTCCGGAATTCCGTGGTCACTTTCCGGAACTTCCAGCGCGAGCGGGAGGTGACCCTGACGCGGTCTGCGGCCCTGCTGGCCAACCTCCCGCACGTCAAGGCGCTGATGACGACCCGGCATGAGCCCACCATTCAGGATGGGTCCACAGACTTCTGGCGACAGATCGGGAGTGACTTGTTCGTTCTCGCCGACCGCGGGGGCAAGGTCATGGCGCTGCACAGCGCCACGGGCGATTTTGCCCGGAACACGGCGCAGGAATTCCTGACCCGATCGTTGCGAAAGGGCGAATCCCGCGACTGGTGGTACGGCAACGGGCACTTATGCGAGGTCTTTATTCAGCCGATTTATTTTGGTTCCCCGGCCGATAACTCGTTACTCGGGATTTTAGCCGTGGGATACGAGGCCGATGAAAGAGTCGCGGCAGACGTCGGGCGGATGGCCTCGAGTCAGGTGGTCTTTCGATACGGGAAAGCGATCGTCGTGAGCACTCTGCCGCCCGCGCAGCAGGCCGAGCTGGCGCGTCGCGACGAGCTGCTTCCCCCACTGAACGCCCTGGGGCCGGAGGACATCCAGCTTGGCGACGAGCGCTTTCTTTCGACATCAGTGGAACTCGCGCCGGGAAGCGAGCCCGCCGTGAGCATGCGAGTCCTGAAGTCCTATGACAAGGCGACGCTCTTTCTTGAGAGCCTGAATCGCCTGCTCCTGGGCGTGGGCCTGGCGGCAGTCCTGGCGGGTTGCGCGCTCTTTTACCTGATTTCGCTGACTTTCACAGAGCCCCTTGAACAGCTCGTGGCCGGCGTGCGCGCCCTCGAACAAGGCGACTTCCATTATCCTCTGGCCCCGCGGGGAAGGGACGAAGTGTCCGAACTGACCGGCGCCTTTGACCGGATGCGACAGAATCTCCAGAGGACCCAGCAAGAGCTGCTCCGTTCCGTTCGCCTTGCGACCATCGGCCGCATGGCCAGTATGATCTCCCACGACCTTCGCCATCCTCTCACGGCGATCCTCGCCTATTCCGAGTTCCTGTCTGAAGGAAACCTGGATGAGCAGCAGCGAAAAGACCTCTATCAGGAGGTCCGCTTGGCGGTCAACCGGATGAACGAGCTCATTGCCTCGCTTCTTGAGTTTTCCAGGGGCAGGGAAGCCCTTCGGTTGAACTACGGCAGCCTCGAAGAAACAATTCAACGCGCCGTAAGCACGGTCCAAGCGAGGCCTGAATTTCGGGGCATCGCGGTTCAGGTGTTAAAGGAAGGGTCGAGCATGGCCTGGTTCGACCCCCAGAAACTCGAGCGCGCTCTGGTCAATCTCCTGCTCAATGCTTGCGAGGCAGTTACGGTGCACTCGGGGAAAATTCTGCTCAGCACGCGCCAGACACCGGAAGGTGTTGAAATTCGAGTGGCGGACAACGGGCTGGGTATCCCTGGGCCGATTCGCGAGACAGTTTTTCAACCTTTTGTGAGCTACGGGAAGGAAAAAGGGACGGGTCTCGGCCTCTCCATCGTCCATAAAATCATCAAGGAACATGGAGGAGACTTGAGTGTCGAAACGACGAGCCAGGAAGGGACAGTTTTCAAATTGACTCTTCCGCTCGCTACCCCAGCAGAAAGATAGTCGTGGAGCTCTTTCGTATCTTTAAGCGGGAGAGGGATCCTTCGCGCCTGCCCTTCGCTACATAGGTAGGCTCTTCGTGGAACGCCGCAAGATTTGCAGCAGCTAATTTTTGGTGGTATAAAGGTGTTTTAAGGCTTATCTATGTGTGACTTGCGGGTAATCGTCTGTTTGCCATTTTTAAAGCTTGCTGGGAAAACAGGTTCCTGGAAGGCAAATCGACGGATTAGAGGTTTGTCCCCAGTGTTTGGCATCCTACCCCGCCGGCGTCTCTGTATGCGCCATGGACGGCGCCGTGCTTGAAGAACTCCCGAAGTGGCAGCCCGGAGCTGTAATCCAGAGCAAGTTTCGCATTGTCAGCAAGGTCGGCTCAGGCCGAATCGGCGTCGTCTTTAAGGCAGAGAATCTGGCCCTGAAGGAGATGCGGGCTCTCAAGCTGCTCCTTGGTCAGGTCGCGCATGACGAACGGCTGGTCCAGCTCCTCAGGGAAGAAATCCGCTCCGCGAGGATTTTCAACCACGCAAACGCAGTCCGGGTTGAGGACCTCTGCCGGGCGGAAGACGGGTCGGTCTTCCTCGTCATGGAGTACGTGGCCGGGGAGAGCCTGGGGGACACTATCCGTAAGAGCGGCCCGTTGCCTGCCCTCAGGGTCATCGAGATCACGCGTCAAATCTGCTCGGTTCTGGAGTTCGCCCACAACCTTGGCGTAGTCCATCGAGACATCCGACCGGATAATATTCTGTTGGTTCAGCAGCCGGACGACCGATACCTGGTTAAAGTTCTGGATTTCGGAATGGCGAAGTTCAAAGAAAGAGTGGCGGAACGGGGAATCGAGATTGGAGGGATCGCCAAGACAAAAGCAGGACTGGCGGTTGGCGTACCCCCTTACATGTCTCCCGAGCAATCGAAAGGGCTGTCTGTCCAGGGGCTCGACAGGCGATCAGACCTTTTTTCACTCGGGGTATTAATGTACGCGGCCCTGACGGGAGAGCCTCCATGGCCACCGGACGCTTCGCCCGATAGTCCTCCGCTTCCACTACAGGGCCGAGGAGAGGACTTGAAGCTGCCTGACTTGGCCGTCGAAATCGTCATGAAAGCGCTGAAGAATAATCCGGCCCTGCGGTACCAGTCCGCCTCCGAAATGGGATTGGCCCTGATCATGGCGGAAGAGCTTCTGGAAAGAGAGGCCGAGACCAAGAAAAAGGACTCCGAGGCCTCGGAGGAATTTGAAATCATCGGCGATGTAGCTCCTGCAACCGCGGCTGCACCTGGCTCATCCGATGCTGGGGGCGCAGGAGGTATTTCAGTGAGTCCGCCGTCATTCCAAATCGCTTCGAGCGTGGAAGAGAAGCGAATCGGGGGGGCTGATAAAATCCCTGTGGTTCCCTCGGAATTTGAGATTGGTGAGATCCTTGAAAGCGAGCCGATATCAACGGCTCCGCCGAGTCCGACGCGCCATTCGCCCCTAAAGGCTTCAGTCGAGATGGAGTCTTTTTTCGAGACACCCTCGTTGTTGCTGGGCGACTTCGCATCCGGCCAGGAAGCTGGCGCCGCGGCCCCGCGGGAAGCTGAGGCTAAGGACACTCGAGGTGGCCAATCCAAGCAGTCGGAACGCGGGGCTTCCTCCCCTCGGGTTGGGGCACCCTCGAAGGGACCGACCGCTCCAAGTCCCTCCGCATCTCAGCTTGCTGCTGGCAAGGGGGAGCCGGCAGCGAAGGGAAGTCCCGTCCGGACTGCTTCTGCAGCCCAGGGCCCTTCGAGCCGCCTCGACCAGACTGCCAAGATGGTACCTCCGGTTCGCAGCCCATCGGGCGTCCAAAGCGTGTCAGGCTGGGTAGGCCCTCCTTTGAAAGCACCTCAGGCGCGAAAGTTGCCGGGGTTAGCGTTTTCATGGAATCGGGCCTCACTAGGACTCGAAGGTAGTCCCTTGCGCGTTGGCTTGATCGCCCTCACCTTTATCCTGCTCGTTTTGCTCGGCGCCCGATTGATTTTTCACGTCGTGCCCTGGACGGAGTCCTCTGTCGAGACTCCGACGAACAACCAACCGGAAGTGGGAACGCCCGCTTCACAGAGCACGACCCAGTCTCCTCCAATAGTTGCGACCACTTCGACGAACGAGGCCGCCCCTCCGCCGGCTCCGAAGGAGACCCCGCCTCCCTCGCTGCCTAAGGAGGGTGCCGTGGCTGGCTCGCTTAGCCCGACAGAAACTGTTGATGTAGGCCGCGACCTCAAAACGCCGATTTCAGAAGAAAGCCGAGGGCCCGCGGGCGAGAAAAGGGCTGGTTTGAAGAACGAAGTCCTATCGGGGCAAACTCGGGATCGTGCCGTTCGCGCTCGGAGTTCTACGGCCGTCCAGCCACGGGTGCGGAGGCTATCGCCCGCCCAGCAGGCCGAGCTCAGAGATAAACTCGTCGTTGCCGGATTTTTGCTTGACCGTAGCGACACCCGCGGCGCGATAGACGCTTATGAAGCGGCGCTGAAAATCGACCCCACCAATCCCGATGCCAAGGCTGGCCTCGCGCGTGCTCGCCTGGCCAGCGACTCTCAGAAGACCGGCACGAGGCCATGAGACTGCTTCGCTCTATTCTGAGAAGGAAACTTGGACCCCGCAATGCAGTCCTCGCAATTGTTCCCTTGGCGGTGGCCATTGGGTATGGCCTTTTTCAGTTGTGGGCGGCACCTCAGGCCGCCGGCCCACTCGCCGAGGAGGACGTGGTGAAACTCCTGGCGATGGGCGCCAGCCACAACGCAATAACGGCCCTGGTGCGTAAATACGGCATCAGTTTTCAGCCGGAAGAGGGGACTCTCCGGCGCCTGAGGAATGCGGGCGCGCAGGAAACTCTGTTGCAGGCTATTCGAAGCGCAGCCCCTCCTCCCAAGGCCCCTCCCAAAGAGGTCCCCGCGCCATCTCCTGCCTCGCCGGGGGAGGCAGATGCAGCCGTTTTGGTTGAGGCGGCACGTCACCTCGAGCTCGCCCAGCTCAGGGCACTGAATAGAGATTTTGATGGAGCCTTCCGCGAATACGCTGAAGCGCAGAGGATCCGCCCGCGCGCGCGGGAAATCTACTTCCAACGCGGCCTGCTCTTAGCTGAGCTCGGTCGTTATTCCGAGGCTGCGGCGAATTGGAAGAAGTATCTTGCCGTCGCGGGCTCGGGAACGGACGCGGAGACCTTCACCCGGAAAATCGTTGAATGGGAAAGCCAGGCCGAAAAAGATGAAAAGGTGAGGCGACTGGCCGAGCGGGGGTACCAGGCGCTGGCAGACTTCAATGCGGACGGGGCGGTGAACTCTTTCCAGGACGCCGTCGGACTGAACTATTCGGTGAGCGATTTGCTCAACTTGGCGGGGGCTTGCCTGTTCAAGGGGGATTATGAGTCTCTCTCGAAGACGGCGACCCAGGTCCTGACCCTCGATCCCTACTCCGGCCTTGGTTATCTTTACCGGGGCGCTGCAGAACTCGCCCGGGGCGACGCCGGCGGATCAATGGCGACCGTACAGAACGCCCTCATCCTCAACCCTGAGCTGGCGTACGGGTACGCCCTGCTTGGGGCTGCC
>Ga0134088_10000489_pt1 | contig 13603 bp, 12 predicted proteins | sample 15_taG_3_FD_94461 | JGI IMG/M metagenome (GOLD analysis project Ga0134088, IMG submission 94461) | Grasslands soil microbial communities from the Angelo Coastal Reserve, California, USA - 15_D_Rain_20cm_5_09182015 | ecosystem: Environmental > Terrestrial > Soil > Grasslands ...
ACCTCCTCCGCAGTGCTCTTCGAGGGTGTGATGACCGTCACACGCCCCTTGAACACGTTTCCGCTGGACCCATCGACTGTGACGACCATCCCCTCCTTCAGAAGCTTCGTCGCGTCGGAGGTCCCCACGACACAGGGCACGCCTAGCTCCCTGCTGACGATTGCGGCGTGGCTTGTCATCCCACCCTCGTCGGTGATTATTCCGGCCGTCTTCACCATCGAGGGGACGAAGTCGGGCGTTGTCATTTTCGTGACGAGGATGTCACCCTTGCTGACCCTCCCCAGGTCTTTCATCCCGAGCACGATCTTCACGGGACCCGTGCCGAGCCCCGGGGAGGCGCCGAGCCCCTTCGCGATGGGAGATTCTTCGACGACATGCTCAACCCTCTCCTTCGCTAGGAAGGTAACGGCCCTCGTCTGGACCAAGAAGACCTCCCCCCTTTCTATCGTCCACTCGAAGTCCTGAGGATACTTATAGTGCTCTTCTAAGGCCCGTCCGAGTCTCCACAGCTTCCTCAGCTCATCTTCGGTCAGGACCGGCTTCTCCCTCAGAGATTTCGGGACCCTTACGGTCACGAGGCCCGACCCCGATCTGCTCGTGGTTTTCATCGAGGTCTTGCGAGTTATCCGGGTTTCGATTAATTTCCCGCTCTTCTTGTCGATGACGAACGTATCGGGGGTAGCCCTCCCCGACACAACATCCTCCCCCTGCCCGTACCCTCCCTCGATGACGATGACCTCCTTGTCTCCTGTAAGAGGGTGAAGGGTGAAGCCGACGCCCGCCTTCTGGCTCGCGACCTGTCGTTGGACGACGACCGCCGTAGGAATTGAGTGGGACCCGAACCCCTTCTTGACCCTGTAGAATGTTGCCCTTGCCGTGTAGACCGACGCCCAGCATTTGCGGATCGCCGAGAGTATCGCCTTCTTCCCCCGCACGTTAAGGAGCGTGATCTGCTGCCCCGCAAAGCTTGCCTCTCTGAGGTCCTCCATCGTCGCCGAACTCCTGACTGCAACTGGGAGATTTCTGACGGAGGACCTTCTGCAGAGTTCTTCGTAGGCGAGTCCTACTACGCGCGAAACCTCTCCGGGGAGGGCGGACGACTCAACGATCCGCCTGATCTCCGCAGCTCCCTTCTCCAGATTTGCGAAGTCGTCCACGTCTATCCTGGAGAGGATTCTCTCGATCTTCTGCTCGAGTCCGTGTGACTTCGAGAAGACCTCGTAGGCCTTCGTCGTAACCACGAAGGCGGGAGGCACGGGAAGGCGTGCTCGGAATATCTCCCCGAGGTTGGCCCCCTTTCCCCCAGCGAAGCCGGTGTCGTGCTTCCCAATCTCCTCCAGGAATCTGATAAAATCGGAGTTCATCGGCAGCCCCAGCGGATGATTCTTATCGACTTTTAAGATTGCGACCGTCGAGGTTTGCTAGTCCAGGATGAACCTGGCCAGCTCTGGCCTACCCCGGGTTGACACATAGACACCCTGGCAACCAACGGCGCGCAGCCTATCGGCCACCCTCTTCGCCTCCCTGAGCAGCTCCGGTTCGCCTCCTTTCTCCGCAATCGCGCCGAGGTGAGGGGGGATATCCCAGCCAAACTTCTTGCGGCAGTACTCTATGTCATCTGAGCTCCTGAAGGGGAAGACGTTGAGGAGGACCCTGGAGTTCAGCCTTCGCCTCCTCAGCGTCCTCATGTGAGAGGGGAAGGTGTAGGAGACGTCGGCCGTCGGCGGCTGAGCGAGAAGGTACTCCGCCCCGGATTTCAACCTCGAGTGGGCGAGGCGCCTCCCTCGGGGGGCATCGAGCGTCGCCAGGTCAATGGGGGCGAAGAAGGTAGGTCGAACCCCCGCCCTCTCGAAGAGTGCTCCGGCCTCTATCATCATCTCGCCCACCCCCGTATAGTCGTAGACGTTCTTCGCGCCGTCGTCCGCGTAGGTGTCACCCCAGACAAACATCAGCGAGTCCAGCCCCAACGAGAGAGCAGTGAGGATCGCCGAGCGAATCGCGGGTCTGTTCGAGTCGCGCGCTGTTATGACAGGGACGGCCTCGATTCCCACCTCCTCCTGCACCATCGCGGCCGAGTAGATCGTCCCCAGCTTCAGCCTCGAAAGGTCTTTCACGTCAGCTACGAGTATCGCATCCGCGAGGTTCTGTATCTTCTTCACCCTCTCCAGAAAGTCGCGCGTCTTCTGGCGGAGGCCGATCAGAGGCTCCCTATCCCTCTCCGCGGTGAAGTTCGGGGGAAAGACCTCCACGATTCGAAGGAAGTCCCTTCTCTCGAGTTTCTGCCGAAGCTTCAAACACTCTACCATCTCTGCCTGTACAACAGGTGGGGTGACTGCAGGGACTCCTCGGCCCTTCCGAGCTCCAGGGTGATGTAGGCCATGTGCCTTCTGCTTATGCCCAGCGTGTCGGCCTCTTCGTTGATTGACTGAAGGATCTTCTCAGCCTGCCTCGATTTGTACCTCTTGAGCACTTTGTGCTCGTAGGTGTAGAATGTCGCCACGATCTCTCTAGTCTCCCTCCTGACAGAGACCAGGAAGTATCCCCTCCTGTCGTACTCCTTCTTTTGGAGCTGGTGAGGCCTCGCCTCCTCCGCCTCCCCAAAGTAGGCGTCGTCTCTCGCGAGCGTGAGGTTGGCGTTCTTGGCGTAGGCCACCTCCCTGTCCAGACTCCGCTGCCCGCAGTGTGGGTGGACGAAGCTGACCCTCTCTTCACCGAGTGCCTTCCTCGCCCGCTCGATTACGCCCCTGACCTCCTCAACGTCCTCGATTCGTGGGCTCTGTGCGTCGAGGGCGCCGACCCCGATCCGCTGGTCGTAATTCCCCTTGGCCACCTCTTCGAGGAGGCGAGGGTAGTGGTAAAAGTCGAGGGAGAGGACGTCGACCTTGGCTTTCGTGAGGAGGCGAAAGAGCCTCGTCGTGTCGCCGCAGGCGTGGAGGACGAGCGGGAGTTTGGCAACCCCGGCGATCTCCTCGTACAGGTCGAGAATGTAATCCGGGGTGGAAGACTCTGAAGAGATGCTCGGCGAGTCGAGTTGCAGCATCGAGACCAAGTTGCCTCTCTGCAGGTCTTCTATCTCCGGCAGGATGATCTCCCTGTTTATCGCGCGCGCGAACTCTCGGGTGTCTCTGTAGGCCCCGGTCGTCACCTTCGCGAACTTGGCGAGGGTGTACGCATCGGTTATCGGCTCCTTGAGCTCGAACTGCTCGGGGAGGATCTCCCTCGCGTGTCTCACATCGTTGAGCCTAATGCTAGAGATTCTCTTGACCTTCTCCGAGACGAACGCCTCCGCCCCTTTCCATCCCACTCCCCTGACGAACTTCGGGTCGAGGAAGATGGAGTAGAGGTCCCCTCGAGTCTGGCCTGTCGAGACGACCTCGATTCCCGAGGCGGTGAAGTCTCGTATCGCCTCCTCCAGGCTCCATATGTAAGGGTCGACGAGTTCGTCCGTGACTCCGTGCTCCTGCATCTTCTGGTAATAATCAACGTCTTCGTCGAGCGGGAAGGCGGGATAGCTCCCGATCGTCGTAGTCCTGGGTATCAATTGCCGGCTAACGCCTCGCGGGCCTCGTCGGCACCCGCGGCGACGAGGCCTAGCATCTCGTAGGCAACCTCAGGGCTCCGCGTCCTCAGTCCGCAGTCGGGGTTGACGAAGATTTTCTCCGGCGGAAGGTCGGTGACCTTCTGAGCGTAAAGAATTCTGTCCCTCACGGCGGCGAGGGTCGGGAGTCTGTCCGTGTGCACATGGACGACGCCAACGCCAAGTTCCTTTTCGTATCCGTAATCCCTGAAGAGTTTCAGGTCCTCGTAGCCTACTCTCCTTCCGTCGTCGACCCCGACTGCGTAACCATCCCTGTTGGCGTACTCGAACGAGAACCTGCTGCAGTTCTTCGCCTCGAGAAGGTGAGGAAAGAGAATCCCGTAACCGTACTTGGGAGGAAAGCAGCTGTGAAGGCTGAAGGTTCCATCGAGACCCCTTGTCGTTTCGTTGAACGACTCGGCGACGAGCTTTGCGTCCTCAACCGTCTGGTACTGGGTCGCGGCAGGGCTGTCAAGCTGTATCTCTCGAGCACCTCGCCGGAGGAGGTCTCTGACTACCCGGCGTATCACGCCGGCCAGCTCTAGGGTCATCTCCCTCCTCGCGCTGAACCTCTTCGCCGCCGGGGCGAGAGACCTCCTACCCCACTTTCGTGTGTAGTAGTAGTGGTCAGACCAGGCGACGATCGTGATCGCGTCTGTCACGGGGATTTTTGGCCTTCTGCGGGCGTGGCTCTTCGTGTAGAGGAACTCGTCGAGGTGGTAGTCTCTCAGGTAGGCTGGCTTCCGCCTTACCGACGCCTCGCGCCAGTACTTGTTGTCAAAGCTCCTGACTCTGCCGAGAAACTCGAATCCCTTAATGTTGGAGACGGGAGTTTCGTACATCTCGGTGCGGGCCTGCTCTCCGCTCCAGACCAGATCCAGCCCAGGCTCTCGTAGGTGCTCCCCGGCTTTCTCCTGCATCGCTATCGCATACAGCATCGAGAACTCGACGATCCTCCTTCTCTCCTCGTCCGTGAAGCCACTGCGCTTCTTGAGTAGGCGGAGGAGCGACTCGAGATTCTTCACGCCAAGCATCCTCCCCCAAGCACGCGCCACCGCGATGTCCCCTTCCTCGAGGGGCTGCTGTCTGAACGGCTTCGTCCTCCACGAAAATTTTGGTAAGCTCCCGATCTCCTGAGTGGGGAAGGCCTTGTGGTCGGTCACTTACCAATCAACCTCAGTCTGGCTGCGGCGAGGTTTCTCAGCTTCGCGTCCGCAACGCTTCTCGGGACGTACTGCAGGTCACATGACGGTGCGAGCGTTATCTTTCTGAACTTCTCACCGAGCCCACCCATTCTGAGTGCGAGCTCCCCCGCGCTCTCGACGTAGCTGCTCCTCGCGTCGGCCACCCCCGCTATCAATCCCTCTCCTGACCCCAGCGAAGCGGGGTCTGTCTCGGTGAAGTCGAATCCAATGTCGTCGGTAGGGATGAGGTCGAAGAGTGCCGGGAGGTATGGTGCGGCATCGCCGAAGAACGTGTGGTACCCAGACCTGACCTTGACCCCCTTCAGGACCGTTCTGAGGCCCTCTCCCGCTTGTTCGAGCTCCGCCCTCGGTAGCGGCTTCCCTCTGAAGCGCGCGACGACGCCCGGCGCGGAGAACTGCACGTATCCTATCCCCATCCTGGAGAGGTGCTCGACCTCGGGTCTTAAGACGTTGTCGCAGTAGGCGAAGATGAGTCTCTCTCTACTCGTGTAATATGAGTTTTCCGCCAGCTCGACGAAGGTCAGAGGGTCGGGAAGGATTACCTTCGTTATCGCTCCGGACTTCACGAGGCTGGGGTTGAAGGTGCGCGAAACCGCGCTCCCGTCGCTCAGTAGCTCTCCGGCAACCACGGGGGTGAAGTAGAAGGTGTTTGTGTTGAACCACCGGACCATCGCGCCCTTCTTGACTCCCTTCACACTCGTCGTGAACGGCCTCAGGATGTCCTGCCAGTGCATGGTGAGGAGCCCGTCGGAGACGAAATCGAAGCTTAGGGACTGCTGCAGGTCGACGAGGCGACGCGTGTCATCGCTGAACCTCTTCGAAAGCTCCCTGGGGCTTATCCTGGCGCGCTCCCAGTCCTGAGTCGCCTGGATCGTCTCTTCACTTCGTGAGTGGATTCCGGTAAGCGCGATGAGGTACTCGGCTATTCGTGATCACCGGGCAGAGCGGGGGCGGTCAAAGAAAGACACCTCGAAAACTTCTCACTATTCAATTTAAGTATGACAGTCGAGCTTGCCGTCCAGCCTGGAGACGGGGAGCGCCGGCGAACGACTGCCTGCGGCTACTTCTTTCGACTCTTTGCTACCAGCAGCGGGACTACAACCGGGGCAGGTTCGCTCGTTTCGAGCGCCACTTCTTCGAATTCCTCTTCATAGCAGTCGCACATGCCATCACGGATGTGCGCGCGGTTCATAAGCATTCCGTCTAGGCCGAAAATGACCGAGCACCCCTCGAGCCAAGTATCAGCGCGTAGTCACCCCGTGGATTCCAGGTGACGCAGGAGATGTTGTAGTCTGGTTCTCGGTGGATGACAGAAGGCTTGACTCCGTCATAGCTCAGAACCATCCCCGTCTCTCCTCTGTTCACGCCTCCGGTCACGATGAGGCCGTACCTCCCAGAGGGGTGCCAGGCGAAGCCCGTCGGGAGGAGATTCTCCTCCTTCCAGTCGGAGGCACTTACGGACTTGCCGTCGAAGAAGTAGAGTTCGGACGTTTGCCAAGTCTGGTCGTATCCGACTATGATGCACTGGCTTCCGTCCGGCTTCCAGCTCACGCAGGTCAGGTCCTTGGGCGTCTCGGGGGAGGTCTGACGAATTTGGGTGAGGAAGAAGGAGTCTGTATCGAACCTGTAGAACCCCGGGGCGGGCACGAGCCCCGCGAGGGTGGCCTTCACCGAGTTTCCCACGACCACGGCGTAGTCCTCCTTGGGATGCCACGCTGCCGACCGAAGATTGTTCCCTATCCCGTAGACTCGCTTGAGTCCCCTCGAGGCCAGGAAGTAAGCCGCCCCCTCGTTTCCCACGATTAGGGCCCCGCTGCCGTCAGGCTTCCAGGCCACCCTTCTCAGGTTTGAGGACGTCGCGCTCTCGAGACGCCTGAGGAGGTCGGAGAGGAGCAGAATAGTTCCCGAATTGCCCACAATAACGGCTAGCCTACCGTCGGGAGAGAATTCCACACCCCTCAGGTTGGCCTTGACGGGTGATGAGACGTTCCTGACACCTCTCTTGTCCACGGAGTATGCCAAGATCGTCCCGTTGTTCCCCACCATGAGAGCCTCGCTCCCGTCAGGCCTCCACGATGCCCATCTCAGGGCTCCTTCTGACTCAACGACCTGAGACGAGACCTCCGACCCGTCGTAGAGAAGAACCTTATTGCGAAGCATCCATGTGCCAGCTTGACGACGGGGGCTATAAGTATGGTTTACGACAAGTCGGCGTTCCATGGGCGCTTATTAGGGAGAACGATATGAGGTGTTGACGTGAGCAGCACAAACGGCAGCGTAACTCACTTCGAAATTCCTGCAGACAACCTGAAACGCGCGCAAGCGTTCTACAACAAGGCATTCGGCTGGCAGCTGAACCAATTCGCCGGTACGGAATACTTCCTTGCTGGAACCACACCCTCAGACAAGAACGGCCAACCTACCACCCCCGGCGCCATAAACGGTGGCTTGGGCAAGCGACAAGGACCGCTAAAGTCGGTGACTGTCACCATCCGGGTGGCAGACATCGAGAAGGCGCTGGAAACCGTCAAGAAGCTGGGCGGAAAAGTCGTCGCGAAGAAAACGGAAGTACCCGATATGGGGTTTACGGCCTACTTCAAGGACTCGGAAGGGAATACCGTAGGCCTCTGGGAAGACGCGCAGAAGAGATAAAGTAGTGCAGGTTGAAAATCGGCGGAACGCCGAAAGGCGTCCGCCTCACTCGTTTTTTCGTGCTCGAAGCAACGGCTATCTACGGATAAGTTGAATCACAGACCGCCCGGGGCGCCACGGGAGGGCTGATCCCGTTATGTAGAACCGTCTGTCCGGGTGTTCGCAACGGTCAGTCTGCTCGGGCCAAGTGTCCTCTGTGACTCGAGGCAAACTCGAGAAGCGGACAACACCACCCTTTTATGGAAACTTCAGCCTCTCGAAGAAGGTGGCTCAGAACCCGCCCGATTGGTTCCGGGGAGCGGAGATCATATTCGGGCTCGTCTCCGTTCTGATTTCGATGGTGATAATCCTCAACCCTGGTTACGGGAACGGGACACTCGTCCTGCTTCTCTCTCTGGGCCTCTTCTTCAACGCGGTGAGGATGATATCATCAGGGGGTGTGGGGCATCTCTCTCGGAGCTTCAGAGGCATGGGTCTCATAGGGGGAGCACTCGTTGTCACGATTGTCGCACTTGGGTTCTTCTCTCCGGGACTCGGAGTTTCGACCCTGATCTCTCTTCTCGCCTCCGGCCTTATCATCCAGGGCGCTGCTCGACTCGCGAATGTAGCTCACGCCGGGCATCCTCGCTGGCTAAGAGTCTCGGCGCTCACGGTGGGGTCCCTCACTGTGGTTCTGGCCAGCGTAACACTGCTCGAACCGAATCTGGCGTTGGTTTCGTTGGTGGCCCTCTTAACAATCGTCCTTCTCATCAACGGCTTCGAGAGCATCATCTCAGGGGTGAGACCGAGCAGCAGGAAGCAGCTGACGCTGCTGAAGCTCATAGTATTCGCCATCTTTTATGGGTTCGTGAACATTAACTGGATCGACCTCTTCGCAACGAGCGCACCAGGCTACCACATCTGGCTAATCCTCACCTACATGGCACCCTTCGGGGTCCTGCTCGTCTTCCAAGGACTCAAAGACTGGCAGTTGGCGCTCAGTCTGGGACTGCTCGTCTCTCTCCTCAACGATGTGGGGTACTATTTCACCGGTGACCTTCTCTTCGGCTTCCACGTCCCGCTTGTTCCGTGGCTTGCTGGCCAGCTGGGCTTTCTGGGGAGCACGGTCCTCTTCGTCTTCCAGGGATGGCTCTTCACCTTTCCCGTCACCTCAACCCTGATGGGCCTCTCGATTTACTCCAGAATAGCGGTGGTCACGGCTGTCCTTTTCCACTGGTGGAGATACCCGTCGGAGCTTGTTGCGTAGGCGGAATTCGCCTACTCCTCTCTGTCCGCAGACGCACGACAAGTATGACAGCAGATGCGGAGATAACCGCCCTCGCTGAACGAAATGACGCGAAGGTGCAGGGAGGGGCAGTAGTTGGGTGGTGGAGTCTCGAAGAACTTATTATTCCCGACCCCCTCCTGAGATTCGTGTCTGATGAGAACCGACGCCCCGGCAATCTGAAGACGTTGATAGCGAGTTGTTTCAAGGCTTGGGACACCATGAATCCCGGGAATGCCGCCCAATTTTACGCCAAGGACCCGAAGCTCGTCTTCTTCGATCTCGGCCCTCTGAAGTTCGACGGCTGGAGTGAGTTCAGTGAGGGCGCGAAGAAGACCTTCGACAGCATGCTGAGCAGGAATCTGGAGATGCGGGACGACTTCAGGGCAACGAGGAGGGGGAACGTCGCATGGGTGACGGTGACCTTTCGTCTCTCGGGGAGATTGAAGAACGGAAAAAGACTCGGAACGGAGGGCAGATACACTGCGATTCTAGGGAAGACTGGAGACCGGTGGTTGATCGTTCACGACCACTGGTCCGCGCCCCTCTCATAGTCTGCCTCTCGACTACGGCCGCGAAGTAGCTCTGTGTTGAGCCACACCGGAACCATACCAAACGACACGTGCGAGGCAGCGCCTCGCGTTCGCCTCGTGTCGTGAAGGCCTCATCTCCCGATCAGCGTGTCTCTTCGATCTTCTTCTTGGCTTTCCGGCTCACCTCTTCCAGCTCCAGGATTTGGTTCTGAAGCTCCTTCTTCCGCGATTCCAGCTCGGAGACTCCCTTTAGGGCCGACATCGTCTTGACCGCACTGCAGAAAAAGAGCAGCTGCTCTGCGTCATCAAACTCGAAGTAGACCATGATCTGCCTACCGCCACCCTCCTTAATGGCGTACGCTATCTTCGCGAGGTCGCCTATCTCTCCTATCCTGACGCCGACTTCCCTGAATCCTATTTGCAGCATCCCCGATCACGGTGCGTGCTTTGTTACGTAGCGACCGGCCAGCTTGAAGGATATCTTGTCTGCGTAGATCTCTTTGGTGATGTCGCGGGCCACTGCGTCTGCACAGTCGGAGTTCTCCACAACGAATTTGCAAGGCTTGAAAACCGGTTCGTCCACCTCTTTCAGCACTAGGCTCATCTCTATTTTCTCACCTCCATTGCCTCTTCCCCTGATCTTGAAATATGGTAGGCCCAGCTCCCGTGTCGCTTGCCGAGCCAACCGAAGAGAAGAAAACCGAGAAGATAGGCCGGGGGACCAGCGGCCAGGTTGAGCGCCGGGTTCGCGTTGATTGCGTTCACGAAGTAGAAAGACCCTTCCATCGCGAGACGCACGAGCCTACTCGATCCCATCACTTTCCCTCATCGGAATTCAGAAGTCGCGCGCCCCTTATCTTGCTTAGGATTCTTTCTACCAGAAAGTCAATTAGAACATCTAGAACAATTTACTCCTCAATTGCTCTTGAGTCGAGGACCCGTTCTAGGGCGACACCGTAAGAGCGAGGGGGTTCCCGCGCCTCATTTCACCCATTACCTGATTGTAAGGTTGCCTCTGAGCGGCACGATACTCGAAGAACCACGTGTGTATCCGATATACTTGACGTCGATAGTGGAAAAGACAAGGTGAATGAAGAGCTTGTGAAGACCGAGAGTCAGATTCGTGTTCGGAGACTGCAATTCGTAAGTTGCAAAATTGGGTCCTGTCTGCTCGACGACTTTCACCCTCTTGCCCCTTGCGCTCCTTTTCGTTAATCTGCGCCGAATGTACGCGGTCAGTGAGAATACGTAAAGTGACGGCGGCGGGGATGGCCTGATCGACTCGGTCGTCACGCCCACGAAGAATTGGAAACTTGCGTCGACTGAGGGTTTGCCCGTCCGGTTAGTCACCCGCGAGTCTGGGGAACAAGGAGGCCTCTTATCCTGATACGAAGTTCTCTAGATTCGCCGCGAAATGCGGAAGAAGAAACCTGGAAAATCCTTGGGAGCGATCCCTCATCCACGAAACTTGTTATGGAGGGAGGCGTGCCCTCTTCAGCAACTCTCCGAACCTCTTATCACTGCGCACATTCTCGAGAAGAGGATAGCGGCGGAACCACCCGATGAATATCTCTCGCCTATCGTAGGCATAGTCAAGCCACCTGAAGCACTCGTCGAGGTCACCGAGCCCCGCATAGACGAAAGCGAGGAAGTTGCCCTTGATTCGAGCGCTCTCGGGGACGGCCTTCAGCTTCTCGACCAAGAGAAGTGCCTCGTTTCTTTTCCCTGTAACCGCGTAGATATACGCGAGGTCCATGTCCAGGTAAGGGTCGTCGGGGTCTGCTTCTATCATCCTCTTCAGGTAGCGGAGCGCATCGTTCCACTCCTTCCTTACAAAGTGGTATGCCATCCAAGCCTCCGCGACTAGGGGACCTTCGGGGTCAATCTCCGATAGCTTCCTAATCCGCTTCAGCGCCTCGTCGAATGTTCTCGTCAAGATGAAGCGGTAGACTGCGGAGAGAGAGATGGCGGATGACAGAGGGTCTAGTTCTTCCGCGAGCATCATCTCGGCGAAAGCCTCATCGGTCTTTCCAAGCTGGTCGAGGGTGCCCGCGAACCAATGGTGGGCCGAAGCGTAACTCGGGTTGAGCTCGATGGCCCTCCTGAACTCATTCTCCGACCCGACAAAGTCGTAGTTATACATCAGATAGTTCGCCAGAGAGACCCGGGCCTCCGCGAGATTTGGGTCCAGCTCGAGCGCCTTCCTGATCTGCTTCTTCGCCTCCTCGAGAGAAGAGGGGAAGGGAGAGAAGAGGTAATCGCCCAGGATCATGTAGGTGTCAGCGAGGCCGGAGTAGGCTTTGGCGTACCCCGCATCCTCCCGGACCGCGAGCTCGAACTGCTCCTTCGCCCCCTTGATAGCCTTCTCAGACCTGTCGTGGAGCAGCGTTCTGCCCTTCAGGTAGGCGACGTAGGCGACGGTGCTCTCGGTGTCTTTCCTTTCAATTCTCGCGCGCTCACCCTTCAGGAGAGTTACCTCGAGGGAGTCGGCGACCTTCTTTGCGATATCGCTCTGAATTGAGAAGATATCGTTGAGGTTTCTGTCGTACTGGTTTGACCAGATGTGTTCCTGGCTCTCGACATCGATAAGCTGGGCTCCGACGCGAACCTTGTTACCCGCCTTTCTGACGCTCCCCTCAAGGACAAAGGACACTCCCAACTCGTTCCCTATCTGCGCGACCGTCTTCGACGTTTCTTTGTAATGATTGACGGAGGTGCGCGCAATCACCCTCAGCCCCTTCACCTCGGAGAGAGCAGAAATCATCTCCTCGGTGAGCCCGTCGGCGAAGTAGCCGTCCCGAGGATCAGGGCTGATGTTAGCGAAGGGAAGGACCGCGACCCGACTCCATGCCTTGGAACTCTTGTGTGGGGCGTCAACCCCGGGCTCGAGGACCACGCGGTATAGGTCGATGGGCTGCTCGACGTTCTTCAGAGACTGCGCCGACATCTTGAGCAGAGGATACTCCAGCTTGTTCACCACTTGAGCGTAGACCTGCCCGGAAATGCAGATACCTCCCTGCTCAGCAAAACTCACAATTCGGGAGGCGATGTTCACTGCATCCCCGAAGACGTCCCCGCCCCGGTGGACGACGTCCCCGACATGGATTCCTATTCGGACGAGAATTCTCTCTGCTCCTCCCACGAGCTTGTTCTGCTCGTTCAGCACGGACTGAATCTCTATTGCACAGAGGACAGCCTCGAGGGCGCTCCCGAATTCAAGGAGGAAGGCGTCGCCTACGGTCTTTACCTCGCGGCCCCGGCGCTGCTTCACAACCGACCTGAGCAAGGTATTGTGTCTCTCGAGGAGTTCGAGCGCGAGCGACTCGTTCCTCTGAGCCATCGCGGTGTAACCGACCAAGTCAGTGAACATTATCGCAGCCAGTCTACGTTCGGCTTCCAACACGGGTCACACTCTCTCTCCCGACTCTTGCTCAACCCGATAAAATCGTTTGGGAATTCCATGACGGAAGAGGCCGAAGCTCTTACCTCGCACTGTGGCCACGGCTGCACCGAGATTGAGTGGGGCTTCCCTCTCGGCGCGCCTGCGGCGCTCTCCGGAGTCACGGGGCGGGTTGGGAAACCTCGGAAGGTGCAGAAACCGTAGGTGCAGGAACCGTAGGTGCAGCCTTCTCGTGAGGCTTCCAGACGAGCCCCATTATCGACCCGGCAATCCCCAAGATGAATCCCACGATTAGCCCGCCTGCTGTGAAGAGCAAGCCGACCAGGGTGAAGATGAGAACGAGAACCGACCCGGTTCTTACCCTGGACCTGTCAGTCGAGCGCATCACGACAGCACCCACTACCATGAGGACGCCGCTGACAAGCCCGATCGAGAGAATCACCAGAAAGACCGCCCCCAGCCCGGGCACGAGACTCCCCGGGACGCCTCCAACCACGGCACCCGCTAACGCAAAGAGAATGCCCACCACGAGGTAACAGATTCCGGCGATCAGCGAAAGAACGAAAGCCACGGTGGGCCTCTCCGACACGAGGCTCAGTGGCATCCGACCGTATTTAAGGTCCGACGGGGTTCACCCCGCCAGGGTGGCCCAGCTCTGGCGAGTCCTTCTTGGCTTTTTGCCCTTCTGATTTGCAACGTCTGGACCTTAGCTATGGAGTTGCAGGAATCCGAGGACGCGTGCGTTGAACTCTTCCGCCTTATCGAGGTGGGGAAAGTGCCCCGCCCCCGAGATCCTAGCCCTTTCGCAGTTGGGGTAGCTTCATCGGAGCCTACGCCTTCTACTTCCTGGAGCTCTAATACGCGAAGTACATGTGGGGGGGGATGAAACTCCTTCCATAGGTATGGAATAGCGGGACAGAAGATATGGTTGAGCCTTTGGGTTTTTCCTTACTACCAGAGGGGAGAGTTATC
>Ga0134088_10000497_pt1 | contig 13545 bp, 9 predicted proteins | sample 15_taG_3_FD_94461 | JGI IMG/M metagenome (GOLD analysis project Ga0134088, IMG submission 94461) | Grasslands soil microbial communities from the Angelo Coastal Reserve, California, USA - 15_D_Rain_20cm_5_09182015 | ecosystem: Environmental > Terrestrial > Soil > Grasslands ...
AAGTATCGTCGTCAATCGCCTTCTCCCATTCGTCCAGTGGGACGATTCCGTTCTCGTCTCGTCGCAAAAGTCGGACATCCTTGGCCCGTCCATGTTTCTTCTGGAGATGCCAGAGGTAGATGTTGGTTGGAAAATTGAGTTCGCTAATTACAATGTTCCCACTTGGCTTGTACTTGATACTGCTTGCTAGGGCCATCAGGGCCGAAGAGACGTTCGGAACGCTGGCCACCTCTTCCATGCTTGCTCCGATCATCTTTCCGAAGAGTCGACGAGAGTCGACGATCATTGGCAGCCACTCTTCCCAGTTCTCGCCATAGTCACGCCAGTCTGATAGATACTCGTGAATCGCATTCAGAACGTTGATTGATGGTGGACCCGTGCCCGCGTTATCGAAATAGGCGCGTCGAGAAGTTACAGGGATCTCTTTCCTGACAAGGTCGATGTTCAAGGGCTCACTATCAGCCTGATGTTCCACATGTTTTGTGTCTCCGTATAAAGGCAGTACTGGATCGAGTGGAATGGTTTTACGTCACTGCAAGTCCAATTAACGTTTGGCCGGCTGAGTCTGGCGAAAAGATGTTTGATCGTTAGTCTCTAGTGCGGGAATGTCTGTGTTCCATTGTATTGGGCTGTGTTGCGTTGGATTGAACTGTACGGCGCTGGGATAAGCTTATGCGGTCGGGTCAGGGTTGTAACCTTGAGTAGCATGCCAAGCTTGAGGCTTCTACTCACCTTTACTATCGTCTTCTCACTTGCCAGTCTTCCCAGTGTCCTCTCGAGCAGCTTCTATCTTCCGAGTATTCCCGTTGTTAGGGCTCTGCATCAGACCGGGTATGGCTCATGGTATCCAGCTGGCGCCCAGGAGATGACCATGACGATAAGCCAGGGTGACGGGGTACCCCAAACCCAGGTCGACTGGCTGACAACAAACCAGGTCGACGCCGAGGACTGGCCTCTCACCGCGAACCAGTATAATTTGGTAAACTGCTCCGGCAGCACTACGATTGAGTGCAGTCATCCGGTCGCGGACAAGGGATACTTCGAGATCGAGTTCAACCTGGCCAACGTCTTCTGGGGAATACCGATGCAGTACGGCAACAGCACGGTGGGGGTCCAGTTGCGTCAGGGGATCGCCCACCTGATCAACAAGGCAGGGTTAGCCGCAGGCAATCCTGCGTGCGCGGGCATCGTATGTGTTCCGAACGATGATCCGCTGCCTCTATGCTCGGGCTTGTCCTGTCCGAACGGTGGATTGGTCAATCCGAACCCTTGCGGCTGGGACGCCTTATTCCCAGAAACCAGTTCTACCAACTGTATTGTTGGAGCGCCTGGAGGCACAGCTTACAACTGTGCCTACTCGACTGTATGTCCCACCGGAACAGTCACGGGAACGACCCAGTTCCCGGGGCAGGTGGCCATCGGAAGCCCTGACTTCTGCGCAGCTGCCCAACATTTCCAACAAGCCTTCGAGATTCAACTCGGGATCAACGTTACTCTGAACAGTCATTGTGAGCTTCTTCCTCCAACCGGCGGCTGGCCCGCAGTAGTCTATGCGGTCAATACGTCAGGTGGTTGCGGATTCCCACTTGCAACGGCGAACATCTGTTTCTTCGTCCGTAAGACTGAGCCTCGCCAGAGCCTGGGTTTTGGTCTGGGGCAGGAGATCTGTGCACTCTTCTCTCCCGCCTGGACGGGTGGTGCTGGCTGGACCACTTTGGCAGGTCAGTCCATCTCCTGCGACAATTCGAATACCGGTACGGGCAACAATGCTTGTGGCGGCGGGTCATGTCCATTCCTCCAGGTAATCCAGCCCGAGCTCTTCTGCGGATTCAACACTAGCACTAGTGGCATCCCGAACAACTGCTGGGATTGGGAACATTCGGCTTTGGACAAGTCTTCCCGTTTGACAGTTCCACATACTTCATTTACAATAGTCTCTTCTCGACTAAGACCGACTACACCTGCCTCAGTGGAGATTGCACGAACAAGACTCCGGGTTCACCATGCGCCAGCACGACGTACACGAATTTTGCTAACGACTACATGAATGTCTGTTCGTCCGAGTATGATTCTCTCAGCAGCCAGATGGAGCATGCTCCCTGCTTGACCGCCTCCGGTGATCCTGTCCTCGGCCAGTCAACTCCCACCTTTGCCAACTGTCCAGGCACAAGTGCTTTCACGTCTGTCAGTGCTGGATACCAGGCCGTCGACTATTTTGGGAAGAGTGTCCTCACTCTGCCTATCTGGACCGGGAACGACTACTATCCCCGTCTTAGCAACTGGTCTCAGGGTGATTCAGCGCCCGGGTTCAGTACAGCCGTGGGGTCCGGTTTTTACAGTATTCCGAACTATTTCAACTGGCTCAACGCCTACAGCGCCAACCCAGCCGTTGCTGGAACCTTCCGGCAAGGCACTTTGACGACGGTCGATAGTCTGAACCCGTTCGGCGCCACGAGCTACTGGGACTTCCACCTACTAGAGAACATTTACGATAGTCTCTTTGAGGCTAACCCGCTCTGCTCAATCGCTATTACATCTGGTGAAGTAACCTGTTCTCAGCCCTGGCAACTTATCGACTGGATGACTACCAGTCACAGCTTCCTCTGCTATCCAGGCGGCCCTGCATGTAACGCAACAACTTTGGGCTATGGTAACTCGACATACTTTGCAAACACCCCTGCTGATCTTCGTCTGAGTCTGAACCGTGCCAACCACTGGCACGATGCTGGTCCTGTTACGGCGTGGGACGTGAAGTGGACCTTCATGAACCTCAACGCTACAGGCGCATTCCAAGCCACCTCTCTGGCCAACGTTGCTCACATCAACGTGCTGGACGAGTATACTCTCGACCTCAACCTCAGGGCTAAGGGTCCATTCACCGATTATCTCTTAGGCTCGATCACCATAGTGCCTGGCCATGTCTGGTCTGCTTGCGGTGCGAGCACCTGGAACGGCGGAGTGACAGGCAAGAACCTTGCTGGAACATGCATTGTCAACGCTCCAGAGGACGCCTGTGTCGGAACATTCACTTCGCCCAACATCGTCACCGTAGGCGGTATACGTGCTGACAGTCCAAACTTCGACCCCATGGCAAACAACTTCATCATCGGATCAGGCCCGTATACGTGCGAGAGCGTTGGTGGGAGCGGTCATCCCGTTATAGGAACCATCGGAGGGGGATGCAGTATTGACAACACGCAGGCTCCCTCTTTCGGTCTCAACGATTTCACTCTGACGCGGACTGGCTGTGCTCTCACTTCAACTGGGACTATTTGTGGTGTTGCTGGTTCTAGTAACGACTACTTCCGGAGTAGCGGAGCGCTTGCAAAGTACATCTGGTCTGGCGACATCGGTTCGGGCAGCGCTGACTTTTCCAAGGTGTTGACAGTTAACAGCTGTCACTCATCCACTCCCTCGGCTAACTGTCCACACTGGACACAGGGTATCGGTAACCCAGGCGGGACAGGTAGCAACGCTGTGGGTCTAAACCAGCGGCTGGCCGTCAACTCGAACAAGGGTGTAAGCTGGATAGCCTTCTCCACATCGCAGTCTAGTGGCACACAATCGATTCTCAGCTGTGTCGCAGGATACACGCTTCCAGGAACAACAATCACGCCATGTAACACTTCGAACGCTGGATGGACAGGCACTGTCCTACCAGGCATAGGAACATACGCCTCGACACGCTACGAGGTCGGAAGCGCAGTCCTGAGCACCAGTACTTCGACGCTAGCACCGGCCAGTATTGTCGGCTGTGCAGCTCCAGTGGGAACTGTGGCAGCCTATCCAAACGGCGGATACGACTGCTAGGGACTCGCTGAGAAAGTAGCCGTCAAGTGCCCTATTTGCTCTTGATGATTTTTTGGTGTCCAAAGCTTCAGGTATTCCTGCTGCGAGAGAGGCAAGCGCCAAATAAGCTATGAACCTCTCTGTTCACGGTTGGGAAGACGAGCCTTCGCTCCTTTCTCCTGAAAAGACTCGTATACACTGTAATTCTGATCTTCGTCATAATCATTGTAAACTGGTTGATATTCGAGGGCATCCCCGGACAGAACGGTGCTCAGCAGTTTCTTGCTGGCAGTCCCCGGATCGCCTCGAACCCCCAGGCAGTCGCCAGGCTCTGCGCTCAGTGGAATTGTCACGCGTCACGCTATGACCAGTTTGTCGCCTATATTCATAATATGCTCACGTTCCAGTTTGGAGTATCCTACCAGAACGGCGCCCCCATCGCCACACAGGTCATACAGCAAGGAAGGCTCCAGAACACCCTAGTGCTGCTCGGAGTCTCCACGATCTTATCTATCATCATCGGCATAGTTCTTGGGGTTGTCTCTTCCAGCAGACGAGCATCCACGTTGGATAGTCTTAGCGTATCTGCCTCGATCATGACCTCTGCTCTCCCAACCTTCTGGGTCGGCCTTTTGCTCATACTTGTCTTCGCCATTGGTCTGGGCTGGTTTCCTTCGGGCGGCCTTCAGCCCGCGTCGTTCACCATACCGGGCCACCTTCCTAGTCCCCTAACCCTGATTCTAGTCCGTCTCCAGTTCCTCTTCCTCCCGGCGCTCACGTTGACGCTATTCAGCTACGGCGGCTTTGTGCTCTTGACCAGAGCTACAATGATGGAGGCGCTGACCGAAGATTATATTCTCACGGCCAGGGCGAAGGGGCTGTCGCAGGGAGTGATACTCTTCCGCCATGCGTTCAAGAACGCGTCACTCCCAGTGATTACTGCAAGCGCGCTTGCATTCGGAAGCATTCTCTCTGGAGCGATTATAACGGAGACGGTCTTTGCCTATGAGGGCCTGGGCTTCTGGCTCTACCAGGCCGTAGGGGTGAAAGACTATCCAGTCATGCAGGCGATGTTCTACCTCATCTCCCTCACTGTGGTAGCTGCTAACCTCATTTCAGACATCATCTACGGGATCGTTGATCCGCGGATCCGGTATGAGTAGGAGAATCAAGGGAGAAATTGGAAGATAGGCAAAAAGTGTGTGTTGTCTCAGGATTTCCTCCTGTCAGCTCATGAGTGGTCGCCTTGGGATATTTCAGCCGATAGGCTCACGCAGTTAAGTTTATTTTGCGATCGTGAGGCTCTAAGTCTCGAGTAGCATGGCCACATTGAGGCTCCTACTCATTCTTACAATTGTTTTCTCACTGGCCAGTCTTCCCGGTGTCCTGTCGAGCAACTTCCATCTTCCAAGTATTCCTGTTGTGAGGGCTCAGCAAGAGAACACATACGGCTCATGGTATCCGGCCGGCGCTCAGGAACGGACCCTGTCGATAAGCCAGGGCGACGGCGTTACCGGTACCCAGGTAGGCTGGCTGTTGACAAACCAGGTCGACGCGGAGGACTGGCCACTAACGGCATCCCAGCAAGGCGGCGGTTCAGGGAACGTAAACTGTTCAGGCAGCTCCTCAATAATCTGCAGCGCGCCCGTTCCTGACCGTGGATACTTTGAGATCGAGCTCAACCTGGCCGGTGTCTTCTGGGGAATACCAATGGACTATGGCAACAGTCCAGCAGGCATTGAACTTCGTCAGGGAATAGCCCATCTCTTCAACAAACAGAGCTTCGCGGCGAATGACGCTGGGTGCTTGAGCGTAGCTTGTATCCCTGATGATCAGGCGATCCCAGTCTGCACAATATCAGTCGGATGTGCAAATGGTGGGCTCTATGCGGCCAACCCGTGTGGGTGGGACACAAAGTATGCCCAGACCAGCTCCACGAACTGTGTCGTGGGCGCTCCAGGCGGCACAGCCTACAACTGCAGCTTCAGCAGTGCATGTCCCACAGGCACTCTCATAGGTTCTACCACCTTCCCATGGCAGGCAGCGATCGGCAGCCCTGACTTTTGTGCCGCCGCACAACACTTTATCCAAGCCTTCTCGGATGCTGGCATTAACGGCGTAACGACGAACACGAACTGCGAACTTGTCGCGCCCACTGGTGGCTGGCCGGCATCCGTTACCGCTCTTCCGCCGCCCTGTGACGGTTTCATTTCCCCTACCGCCAGTGTATGCTTCATCGTCCGTACAACGGAACCCAGGAAGAGTCTTGGTGAGGGTCTAGCGCAGGACATCTGCGCGCTCTTCTCGCCCGCGTGGAGCGCATGGACAACCCTCGCCGGTCAACCATTCTCATGTGACAATTCGAACACTGGTACAGGCAACGCTGCCTGTGGCGGCGGATCATGCCCTTTCCTTCAGGAAATTGAGGGCGTCGAACAAATCTGCGTCCTTACAACAAGCACCAATGGCGTTCCCAATAACTGCTGGGGAATGTACACAGCAGGCTTTGGCCAGGTCTTTCCGTTCGATAGTACGACATACTTCTATTACAACAGTCTCTTCGCCACCAAGACCACTGTTACCTGCACTAGTGCCAACTGTTCCTCTAATGTTCCTGGCTCACCGTGTGCCAGTACCATATTCACCAGCTCCGCGGCCGACTACATGTACGTCTGCAGCCCAATTTACGATGGCCTGAGCCAGGCGATGGAGTTCTCACCATGCCTCAGCGCGACGGGGGATCCAACACCAAATGCTGACTTGCCAACTTTCGTAAACTGTTCGGGTGGCATCGTAGGGCCTGGTACAGGGTCAACATCATGCATCGGCGCATCCGAAAGCTGCACAGCTATCAGCGCCGGCTACCAGGCTGAAGACTACTTCGGCAGCCACGCGTTCACGATACCTGTCTGGTCCGGCCGAGACGTTCAGGGTCGTCTCAGCAATTGGGCTATGGGGGGCTCGTCCCCTGGTTTTATCACCGCCTTTGGCGGTGGCTACTCGGCGTCGGCAAACTACTTCAACTGGCTTAATGCCTACAGTGCTACTCCGGCGATTTCCGGAACATTCCGGCAGAGCTTCTTGACAACCGGTTTCAGTCTAAGCCCGTTCGCCACTTCCAGCTACCCCTGGGATGGGTACATAATGAGTAACATCTACGACAACCTTTTCGTACAGAACCCACTCTGCAGTCAGACTCCTCCCACAGGCTCCGGTGTCAACCAATGCTCCTCGATATTGCAGAATATTGACTGGATGACTACCAGCCACAGCTTCCTCTGCTACCCTGGCGGTCCCGCATGTACTGCAACAAATCTGGGCTATGGAAACTCGACATACTTCGCGGGTACAACAGCTGATCTTCGTCTTACTCTGAACCGTAGTAACCACTGGCATGATGGTGGACCAGTCACAGCGTGGGACGTAAAGTACAGCTTCATCGATCTCAACGCCACAGGCTCCTTCCAGGCAACCTCGCTCGCTAGCATCGCTCACATCAACGTGCTGGACGAGTTCACTGTGGACCTGAACCTCAAGGCTAAGGGTCCGTTCACTGAGCTCTTCCTGGGCGGCATCACCATCATGCCAGGCCACGTCTGGTCTGGATGTGGCGCGAGCACGTGGAACAGCGGTGTTCTAGGCAAGAACCTTGTGGGCACTAGCATCGTCGCTGCTGCTGAGGACAATTGTGTAGGAGCATTCGGCTCACCCAATGTTGCTGTCGTAAACGGCGTACCTGCGGACAGTCCGGCCTTCGACCCTATCGCGAACAACTTCCTCATCGGATCAGGACCATACACTTGCCAGAGCATCGGTGGTACTGGTCATCCTGCTGTGGGTACGCTTGGAGGAGGCTGTAGTATTGACAATACTCAGGCTCCGGCCTTCGGTCTTGGTGATTTCACCCTGACCCGGACGGGCTGTACTCTCACAGGAACAGGCACAACCTGTGGCATTGCTGGCTCTAGCAGCGACTACTTCCGCAGCAGCGGCGCACTAGCAAAGTACATCTGGTCTGGCGACATCGGCTCTGGTGGCGACTTCAACAGGTTGTTGACGGTCAACAGCTGCCACTCTACAAACCCGTCAGCAAACTGTCCTCACTGGGCACAGGGTATCGGTAACCCTGGAGGCACCGGTACGAACCCTGTCGGTCTAAGCCAGAGGGCGATTGTCAACTCGCTCAGGAGCATTAGCTGGATAGGCTTCTCGACAGAGAAGACTGCCGGTTCACTGCTGATACTCACCTGCAGTGCGGGATACACCATGCCAGGAACAACAATCACACAATGTAAAGCTCCAGCTCTGGGGACGAACTTTGGCGTCGATTCGCTGATAAAGTTCGTTGACAACCCCCCAGCTCCGGTACCCAATGCTGCCGGCACCTGGGCTCCGGGGGATACGGTGATCTACGACGCTGACACAAGCGGAACTTACACAGCAGGCGACATAATCATGGGCGAATTAGGATGGACGACAACCGTCCTACCGGGCATCGGAGCATATGCTACAACACTCTACGAAGTAGGTAGCACAGTCCTAAGCACTAGCACCTCAACACTCACGCCAGCAAGCCCAGGCTTCCCCAACTGTGCTCCGCCCGTAGGAACAGGCTCAGCATATCCAAACGGCGGGTACGACTGCTAGCACAAGACTTTGCGCAACTCGCTCCGACCAACTAAGAAACCGTCTGACGAGCAGGAGACTTAGGGGGAGGGCTCGAGGCCGCCGGCAATACTCCTATATCTCAGCTCAACGCATGAGCAGGTCTCACGGAATGGTCAGCCGGTGAGTAGCGAAAGCCTCGAAGGCGACCGGTAGGAGTGTCGTATGGGCCGTAAGAACGAGAAGGAGACTAGCTTTGATACTCTTCTCAATCAAGCATTGGAAAAGCAGGGTCACGGTAGGCCCGAGGCAAGGTATGCTGGGAAGGCTGCTGGTAAGATTTGGCCGCGGCGACATATCCGTCTCGCTCTCTCACTAACCGTTCTCTTGGTAGTGGGACTCGGAGCATCTGTCTGGGCCTGGCAGAACGGTGTATGGTTCACCGGAACTGGTCCCAGCGGGTTGAGAGCCGTGCTGGTTGACGGGCTCTCCGTAAGCTACCCCAACCCTTCATTCACAAACAACGTGACGAAGACACTCTCCTCTGTCGGCTATGCGGTCGACTACATCGGTCCAGACAAGTTCACAGTGGATACTTTTGCAAATCTTCCCTCCCAAGGATACAGTCTCGTGATCATACGAGCCCACACCGCGCATTCAGCCATCATCACATCCGAACTCTACAGTAGCTCCAAGTACGTCCTCGAACAGCTCGCCGGCCACGTGTCTCCTGCCACCATAGGGACTCCGGTGCAGTATTTCGCCGTCGAGGCACAGTTCATCAGTAGCGCCTCCCACGGAAGATTCCAGAACGCTATCATCGTACTGATGGGCTGTGGCGATTCCGGTGACCGAATGACCTTTGCATCGGCCTTCGCGGATAGAGGGGCCCGCTACATGATTGGGTTCGACAATTCAGTCAGCGCCCAGTACACGGACTCCGCGACCCTCACGCTCGTATCGGCGCTTGCTCATGGAAATACTGTACAGGAATCAGTCAACGTGGCCTCCAGCCCTGACCCTGTGTACCATGGCCAGTACGGGTTTGTGGAAGCAAGCAGTGTCATGCAGCAGAGGACGGAAATTCTTCTCTCCCAACTAGCCCTCTTCGCGACTTTCGGCCTCTTACTTGTATTCGGTCCACTCTCCGTGTTCCTAGTTCCAAAGCTGCTTTCCAGACGGTAGCCACTCCTGCCTGCCGAAAGAGTTGAGTGTTCGACGCATAGTTTCTCGCCAGGCTATCGTCGTTAGCGTCAACCGCCTTTTGAAAGCCGCCTGATGCTGAGGGCAGTGGCGTCCTATTGTCATGTTTTCCGGCTCCTGAAACTTGCCTCGAACTCTTCGGCTGTATCTGCTTCGATTGAGCTAGGGAGTAAGGTTGACTATATCCGATCGCGCCTCACTTGAGTGGAAGAGGGTAGAGCGGTATGGGTCTTCCTGAAAAGATCAAGCAGATAGAGGAGGAGATGAAGAAGACCCAGATCCACAAGCACACGGAGCATCACATCGGCCTATTGAAGGCCAAGCTTGCTCGGCTGAGGGCAGAGCTTGAAGCGTCGACCTCGAAGGGCGGCGGGCTCGCATTTGAGATCCGTAAGGGCGGAGATGCAACGATCGTTCTCATCGGCTTGCCGAGTGTCGGCAAGTCAACTATCCTGAACAGGCTGACGAATGCCAAGTCAAAGGTTGCCGCCTACGCTTTCACAACGCTAACTGTGGTCCCGGGAATACTGCGATACAATGGCGCTGATATTCAGATTCTCGACCTCCCCGGGATCATCAGCGGCGCCTCCTCCGGAAGAGGTAGAGGCCGGAGAGTCCTCTCCGTGGCTCGAAACTCTGACCTCGTCCTCCTGGTCTTGGATGTCTTCCAGCCAGGCCAGGTAGAAGTGTTGAAACGCGAGCTTCACGAGATGGGAATTCGAATCAACCAGAAACCGCCCGATGTGGTGATAACGAAATCCAACAGGGGAGGCCTAGCCGTAACGACTAGTGTCAAGCTCACCAAGCTCTCCCAAGCAACAGTCAAGGGGATAGCTGAAGCCTACGGGCTGAGCAACGGCAGCATTCTGATCCGCGAGGATATCAACGACGACCAGCTCATCGATGTCTTGACAGGGAACAGAAGATACGTTCCCGCACTCGTGGCCCTCAACAAAGTGGACCTAGTCAACGAACAGTATCTCTCTGTTGTGAAGAAACAGGTTGGCGCCGATTTCGTACCCATATCTGCAGAGAAGGGTCTGAACATAGACCTGCTCACAGAAAGAATCTGGGAGACCCTGGATTTCATACGTATCTATCTCAAGCGTCCTGATGGAGATGCTGACTTCGAGAGCCCTCTCATTCTCCCCGCAGGGTCCACACTACGAGATGTCTGCAAGAAGATTCATCCCCGATTTGTCGAAGGGGCCAAATACGCCTTCGTCACAGGGTCCAGCGTAAAATTCGAAGGACAGAGAGTCAGCCTAGACCACGTTCCTGCCGACAAAGATGTCGTCACGATAATGCGATAGTACTACGCATGGGAACAGAATTTGAGTCTGAACTCTTCATGAATCGCGATTGCCGCTTCTGCTCCTCCCTACAGACAAACCATCTGTTGTGTTTGGAGGATTCTTGCGCTACACGCGAGCGTTCACTCTGTGACCAGCGAGGGTACCAAACACTCTCGCTGTAACCCCCGCGGAGTTTGTCATGAGCAAAAAGGCTCTTGTCTGCTACTTGGCGGCATTCCTTTGAATCGTCCCTGAAGCAAGTTTATTCGTAGTTAACATCTATGGACCCGATCAATTTCGTGACACTTAATATCAGAATTCTACGGGTCGTTCTATCGACGAGAGTTTCCATTATACTCTTCGCGCAGCCAGCCTGGTGGTGGTCTCCAGAGAGCCTCAGAACAGCGATTTCTCGAGCTTAGCAACTCACTAGTTCTATCGTCTGTTTCTCCGCTTTCGAAGCGAATGAGTCTTCAGATCACTCTGAAGTCTGTCTGTGGAATGTCCGCTCTGATTACGCTTCCACTATTGCCGTCAATAATTGCATTGAAGTTTTTCCCCTTGTACTCGTACTGGATGAACCAGAGTGGTGCGTGCAGGTAGGTCGGCTTCTCTACGTTGAAGGTCGTGTCGAACTTTGTCACCTGGTCTACTTCCTGTTTCAGAAGGAATCGTTGGTTGTCTTCAACCTCGTCCTTTGCATGAGCGATCGCCTCAGAGCTGTCCAGTTCACTGTTCAGAAAATTAGCCTGGGGTTCCACCTTCGTGAAGTCGAACGGTATCTTACCTTCAGAGGGAACCTTGTAGTCTCTTGTCGGAAACTCTGCGGCTTTTCTTCCCAGCACCAGCCAGTCGTAGTTGTTCTCGATCGTGCCCTTTCTCTGGGTCGGGGGAGAGATTCTCTCCAGTACTCCCTCGTACGTGCTGGTTGCGGTCATGGGCACCACCCAGAAGGGCAGGTATCTGAGTTCTATAGCGATGATTCGGCTTTTCTTTGCTAGGTCTCCAGGCTTCATGAACCCTGACCTCATCCATTCTTGGAGGTCCTGAGTTATTCTATTGCTGTCAAGCTCGTTGAGTATGAGGCTGTGTTCCAGCTGGAATGGAGTGTTGGCTCCAACCACTGACGTGTAGCCGCAGTATCTGCATGTAGCTACAAGCTCCCCAGGGGAGAGCTTGAGGGGCGCTCCGCAGTTGGGGCACTCGATGTCTGAGACGATCTGAGACATGATGCGTTGTCTCCTCGTTCTAGGATAGAATTAAAGAAGGGCCGAATTAAGTTCTCTAGGATCAGGAATGGATCATGGCCGGGCTGGGCACTTTGAAGCGTACGATGAGCTTCACGATCATCATGGTCTTCGCGATATTCCTCGGGCTGATCTTCGTTGTCTCCTTCTTCTTTTTGGACCCGTTTCAGGGGCTGGTTCTCGCCATCGTGGGTTCCGTTTTCATAATCCTGTTTCAGTACGCGATCGGACCCGTCATTGTTAGAGCTACCAGCCGGCTCCACTATCTAGGCCCTGGCGAGAACCGGTGGCTGGAATCAAAGGTCGCCCAGCTAGCGGCGCAGTCGGACATTCCGGTGCCTCGGATCGCGATATCGCCTGATCCTACGCCCAACGCGTTCGTTTTCGGGCGGACTAGTAAGGGCGCAACGCTGGCAGTTCATCAGGGACTGTTACAGCGTCTGAACGAGGATGAGATAGAGGGCGTGATCGGCCACGAGCTCGGCCATGTGAAGCATCGCGACTTTATCGTAGTCACCATGATCTCCGCGATTCCCCTTGTTGCGTATCTGATCGCCCGAGCTGTTCTCTGGGGAGGCTATGCCAGCGGTTATAGCAGGCGTGGCTCCGGCAAGAACAATAGCGCTGGCGCGCTGATCATCATCGCAGTCGTGGCCTATCTTGTCTACATCTTAACAACTCTGCTAGCTCTCAGGCTTACGCGTCTCCGAGAGAGCTACGCGGACGCCTACTCTGCATTTCTGACCCAGAGACCGAGAGAGCTTGAGAGTGCGCTTACCAAGATCGCCTATGGACTAGCTATCGCGCCGGGGGAGCCTCATGGTGCCCGTGCCTTCTTCATCGAAGATCCTGCTCAGGCGAAACAGGATGTGGCCCGGATAATTGATCAGAAGTCGAAGTATGATCTTGACCATGACGGTGTCTTGAGCGAAAGGGAGCTGGAGTTAGCTATGGAGGCCGAGGCCAAGTCAAACTGGAGGAAGGCGGCTGAGCTGTTCATGACCCATCCGCCAACCTACAAGAGGATTCTCATGCTGAGAGAGATCGAGCAGGATATGAATACTGGAAACTTCCAGCAATCAGACATCTACAAGCACGTCTAACTCGGGCTTCGCCAGCGCCAGCCATCCGAGTGCAATAGGACTATAAACAGGCAAAGTCCGAGATTTATCCAGTCTACAATGAATCGTCTTCCTTGGGCGCCTCTCAACGCTGGCGTCTTCCTGATAATCTTCGGAGGACTGATCCTCGTCTCATTCTTCAACTTCGCCGGAATCAACCTTTTCACGGTCTTCCCTCTCATCTTCGCCGTTTTTGGAGCATGGCTCGTCGTCGAAGCCTTTGTCATCCCGCCCGCCGATGCATACGCGCCTCCCAAGATCATGATTGTCGGCTGGGGCGCACTC
>Ga0134088_10000499_pt1 | contig 13541 bp, 13 predicted proteins | sample 15_taG_3_FD_94461 | JGI IMG/M metagenome (GOLD analysis project Ga0134088, IMG submission 94461) | Grasslands soil microbial communities from the Angelo Coastal Reserve, California, USA - 15_D_Rain_20cm_5_09182015 | ecosystem: Environmental > Terrestrial > Soil > Grasslands ...
GCGCACGACTCGCGGTAGATCTTGGCCTGCGGCAGGTAGAGCGGATTGTCGCCCTCGATGTCGCGCGACGAGACGTCGTTGCCGACGGTGTAGCCGGCGATCTCGCCGTGCGCGGAGACGAGCACCGCGATCTCCGGCTCGGGCACGTTCCACGACGAGTCGCGGCGGATGCGGATGGGGCCGTTGTGGCCGCTCACGCGCGAGGCCGCGCCCTTGAAGAAGAGCTCGGGACGCTCGGCGGTGTAGACCTTGTCGTAGAAGTCCTCGGCGCCCCTGGTCTCCTCCATGCGTGCGACGCGGCTGCGCTCGTACGTCACGCCGGCCGCCCAGACCTCCTGGAGATCGAGCGGCGGCAGCAGATGCGGCGCGGCGGCGCTCGCCGTTGCGCCCAGGACGTCCGCGGCCTTCAGCGCCTGCGCGCCGCGGCGCCGCTCGGCCAGCACGCGCGCCGGCCGCGGCAGCTGCAGCAGCGAGGCGAGGAAGCCGCCGTTGGTGCCGGCATCGGTCGCCACGATCTCGATCCGGTCGTCGACCAGCACGCCCCACGCGGGGCCGGAGGGCAGCGCGACGCGAGCCAGGAGCACGTTGGCCATCATGACCTCCCGGGTGAGTCCGCGCCCACGACCTCGCGCGCGACCGTGGTGTCGATCAGGTCTTCGTAGCGGTACGGCCGCGTGATGAAGCCGCCGTCGAGCAGGATCTGCTGCAGACACTCGTAGCCGGCGCGGCGGATGATCGGATCGCGTGCCCACGTGCTCTGCGCGAGATACCGCGCGACGGCGCGGTATCGGACGTCCGGCGCGACCTCGGCGAACGCGGGCGCGATGACGTCGGCGATCGCCTTGGCGTCCGCACGCGCCATCCACCGCTGGGCCGCATCGAGCGCGCGCGTGACGCGCAGCACGACGTCGCGGCCGTCCCGGAGGAACCGCTCCGTGGTCATGTAGGACGAAAACGGCACCGGCCCCGTTGCCTCGCCCATCGACGCGGCCAGGTGCGCCGTTCCGTCGGCGATCAGCTGCTCGGTGAAGGGCTGGCCCGTCTCGAAGAAGTCACCGGCTCCGCGCCGGAACGCCGCGACCGCCTCGGCCAGCGGGAGCGTCCGCTCGATCCGCACCCGCCCGGGGTCGACGCCGTGCTTGCGCAGCACGGTGAGCATGCACTGCCATGGCGTCGGCGCCTCGGCGAAGCCGAGCACGGTCTTGCCGACGAGATCGCTCCAGCGGAAGTCCGCGCGAGGCTCCCGGGTCAGGAGAAAGAATCCGTTGCGCGAGTTGACCTCGGCGAAGTGCACGAGAAACGGTCCCCCGCGGTCGGCCACGTCGAGACTGCGCATGATGCCGCCCAGCGCGATCTCCGCGTGGCCGTCCATGAGCGCGGCCGTCGTCGTCACCCCGGCGCCGGCGGTGACGATCCCGACGTCGAGGCCCTCGGCGGCGAAATGGCGGCCGTGGAGCGCCACGAACTGGGGGGCGTAGAAGATCGACCGGAAGGGCTCGTAGATCGTGAGGCGCCGCGGGCCGCTCATGGCGGCCGCCATGATACTCCGCCGGCGCGCGGCGGGCGCGGCGGGGCCTCCATCGGCGCACGTGAGGCGAGCCAGCCGTGCGCGGAGAGACCGCACGATCCCTGGCGGTGAGGCCGCGAGGGTGGCTCCCGCGCGTCAGTGCGCGGTGAACTGGTTGCCGAGGATGGCGCCGGCGAGCGCTTTGTGGTGCGCGCAGACGTTGTCGAACGCGCACGGCTCACGGGCATCGCACTCCATGTTCTCGCGCAGGGTCTCGCGGTCCTCGCTCACCGCCTTGTGGATCTGCTCTGCGATGAGCTTCTGCAGCAGGCCGGGCGCGACGGTCAAATCGGGGACTTCCTTGGAATACATGCTCAGGACGTGACGGGCATGGCTGTCAGCTGGCGCGTTCATGACAGTCCTCCTGGCCCCGGTTCCGGCAAGGAGTACGCCAGACGAGCTTGGGCAAGAAAATCAGGTATTTGGCAGCGATCAGCCGGCGGTCAGCGTCATTGGTCTGACGCCGACTGACTGTGTGGCACCCGGGTTGTGATAGTCTCTCCGGCGCCCGCTGGTCGCCGAATCCCCGGCGGCCTCAGAGGCGAGGAGGTGCGTGCCTATGCAAGTCACGGCGTTCTCGACACCGAAGCGACCCGACTGGCGCTGGCGCATCGTCAACTACGCCGGCGAGACGATCCAGGAGTCGCGCGACACGTTCCCGACCATCGCCGCCGCCGTGGCGCGCGGCACACAGTACATGAGCCGCCTGCGCGAGGATCGCTCGGCGCCGGCGCGCGCGTGGCGCTCCACGTCTCACCTGCGCAGCAGCAGCAGCCGCTAGGCCCGGCGTCGCCGGCGCCCGCCGGTCAGCGCGCCGTCTTCCCCTGCGGCAGGTCGTACAGCCGGCACACGTTGTCGAAGACGATCTTGCGCCGCACGCGCGGCGAGATGGCCGCCAGGTTCTTCTCGATGGTCGCGTGCGACTCCGGCCAGATGCAGTCCGGGTGCGGGTAGTCGGCGCCCCAGATGATGTTGTCCTCGCCGATCAGCGGGATGATCGGCTCCAGGTACATATCTTGTTGATAGGTCACGAAGCCCTGGCGCTTGAAGTAGTCGCTGGGCTTCATCGAGAAATTCAGCGCGCGCGCCCGGTCGTGGTACTCCGTGTCGAGCCGGTCGAACACGTACGGCAGCCACGTGACGCCCGACTCGCCGAGCACGAAGTTGAAGTCGGGGTACTTCTCGCAGGCGCCGGACGCGAGCAGCGAGACCAGCACCTCCATCGTGTCGAGCTGGAACAGCGCCGACCGCACGAGCCGCCACTGGAGGTTGAACTCCTTCTCCATCTCCGGCGTGTCCGGCGCGCGCAGCCCCTTGAATCCCGTCGAGTGGAACGAGATCGGGAACCGGCACTCCGCCGCCGCCTCCCACAGCGCGAACCACGCGGAATGGTAGAGCGGCGGGCTCATGCGCTTGAAGGCGAGGTCGCCGCCGCGCAGCCCCATCCCGGCGCAGCGCCGCACCTCGGCCGCCGCCTCCACGGGATCGGTGTTCGGGATGATCGCGAGCGGAAAGACGCGGCCGGGATCCGCGCGCCTGGCGAAGTCCGCGGCCCAGTCGTTGTAGACCTTGTTGGCCCACGCGCGCCGGTCGGCGCTGTCGATGAGGTCGTTGATCATCAGGCAGCCATAGACGACCTCCGCCTCGACGCCGTCGCGGTCGAGGTCAGCCAGCCGCAGCTCGGGGGTGGTGGGCCGCGGGCGGACGTCAGGCGTGTTGCCCCACTCGAAGCCCAGCTCCTTCATCTCGTCGATGTGGCCGAACATCCCCTTCGTGTACTTGAGGAAGCCGGGGCCGACGCCGTTCCACATTCCGCGATCCTGCGCGTCCACGAACCAGTGCAGGCCGTCCTCCAGCTCCTCGACGCGCGGGGCCAGCAGCCGCCACTTGGCCGGCGCCTGGGACGACCAGAGGTCGGGCGGACAGTAGGTCAGATCGATGTGGTTGTCGCCGGAGATCAGACGGTCTTGGGTGACGGCCATGGCCTCGCTCCTGGCGTTAGGGTGGCGTGATCGTAGCCCGGTTCGGTCGCGGGCGCCACCGGACATTTACAAACAGGCGCCACCCGACATTTAGAATAGGCCGATGACCGCTGCGCAGCTCTCCGTCGCGTTCTTCTTGCAAATGGCGCTCATCCTCGCGACGTGCCGCCTCGTCGGCCTCGCCGGCCGCCGTCTCGGCCAGCCGCAGGTCGTCGGCGAGATGGTGGCCGGGGTGCTGCTGGGCCCGTCGCTGTTCGGCCTGCTGCTGCCCGGCGCCCACGCGCGCCTCTTCCCGCGAGAGTCGCTCGAGGTGCTCTACGTCGGCGCGCAGCTCGGCGTCGGCCTCTACATGTTCCTCGTCGGCGTGGAGTTCAAGACCGAGCTCTTCCGCAGCCGCCTGCGCAGCGCGCTGGGTGTGTCGCTCTCGGGCATGCTCGTGCCGTTCGCGCTGGGCTCCGGCCTCGCCGTCGCCTTCGTGCGCATGCCCGGCCTCTTCTCGGAGCGAGCGACGACGGCGGAGGCGATGCTGTTCCTCGGCGCCGCGATGTCGATCACCGCCTTCCCGGTGCTCGCCCGCATCATCCACGAGCGCGGCCTCACCGGCACCAGGCTCGGGACGCTGGCCCTCGCCGCCAGCTGCATCGATGACGCCGCGGCGTGGTGCGCGCTGTCCGTCGTGCTGGCGAGCTTCGGCGCCGGTGCCTCGCCGGCGGCCACGGTCGCGGGCGGCGCCGGCTACGCGGTCGTGATGCTCACGCTCGGTCGCCGCGTCCTCCGCCGGCTCGAGACGCACGCACAGCGCGCGGGCGGGCTGACGCCGACGGCGCTCACCGTCGTCCTGATCCTCTTCACGCTCGCGAGCTGGCTCACCGACGCGATCGGCCTGCACACGGTGTTCGGCGGCTTCCTGCTCGGCGTGGCGATGCCGCGCGGGGTACTCTCACGCGAGCTGACGCGCCAGCTGGAGCCGTTCGCGCTCGTGTTCCTGCTGCCGATGTTCTTCACGTACTCGGGGCTGAACACGCGGTTCGACCTTGTCACGGAGCCCGCGCTCCTGGCGGTGGCGGCCGCGGTGCTCGGCGCCGCGTGTCTGGGCAAGGGCGTGGCGTGCTGGGCCGCCGCGCGCTGGCAGGGCGAGAGCCAGCGCACGGCGCTCGCCGTCGGCACCCTGATGAACGCGCGCGGGATGATGGAGCTGATCGTCGCGAACATCGGCCTGCAGCACGGCATCATTCGTCCGGCGCTGTTCTCCGTGCTCGTCCTGATGGCCATCGTCACCACGCTGATGGCCTCGCCGCTGTTCGCCTGGGTCTACGGCCGCCACGCGAGCGTGTCCGCGCCGGACGCCGCGCGCTCGGAGGCGTGAGGCCGCGGCGCGTGGGCCGCGAGGCGTGGCTCAGGCGAGCACCGTGTCGAGGAAGCGCCGCAGCCGCTCGTGGCGCGGGCGCCCGAAGATCTCGTCCGGCGCGCCGATCTCGACGACCTTGCCCTGATCCAGGAACACCACGCGATCGGCGACCTTCCGCGCGAACCCCATCTCGTGGGTCGCGACCAGCATCGTCATCCCGTCCCTCGCCACCTGCTCCATCACACGCAGCACTTCGCCGACCAGCTCGGGATCGAGGGACGACGTCGGCTCGTCGAACAGCATGACCCGCGGCTCCATGGCGAGCGCACGGGCGATGGCCACGCGCTGGCGCTGGCCGCCCGAGAGGTGCTCGGGATAGACCTCCATCTTGTCGGCGAGGCCGACCTTCTCCAGCAGCGCCCGACCCTTGGCGGCCGCCGCGCCGACACTGAGGCCTTTGACGGTTACGAGGCCTTCGATGACGTTTTCGAGCGCGACCCTGTGCGGCCAGAGATAGAAGTGCTGAAACACCATGCCGATCTCGGCGCGCGTTCGGGCCAGCTCCCGGCCGCTGGCCCGGCGCCTGCCCTCCCAGCCCACCCGCCGGCCGTTGACGCGCACGACGCCCGACGTCGGCTCTTCCAGAAAGTTGATGCAGCGGAGCAGCGTGCTCTTGCCCGAGCCGCTCGGTCCGATGAGGCACACCACCTCGCCCGTGGCCACGGACAGACTGACGCCATCGAGCGCGCGCACCGCGCCGAAGTGCTTGGTGAGATCGGCCACCTCGATCACGCGCGTTCCATGAGCACGTACGGAACGTCGACGGCGCCACGCCGCAGCGTAGAGCGCTCGATCTCGCGGAAGCCGAAGCGCGCGTAGAAGGGCGCGGCGTTGAGCGTCGCCTCCACGCGGATCCGGCCATCGTGGCCGCGACGCGCCAGCTCGAGCGCGCGCGTCATGATGACCGTCCCGACGCCGCGCCGCACGAGTGCCGGGTCGACGTAGCAGGCGACGATCACGCCCGGCGTGGCCTCGCCGAAGCCGACGATGCCGCCTTCATGTTCGACCACGAACAGCTCGCCGCGCTCGATCGGCGCCAGGCAGCCGGCCGGCCCGCGGTTGGCCAGCCAGCCGTCGATGACCTCGGGGGCGTAGTGCGGCGCGCAGATCCGGCGCACCGACGCGGTGTGCAGCGCGTGAAGCCGCGGCGCGTCCGCGGGCGTGGCCGGCCGAATGCCGAGGTCCATCGCTCACGAGGCAGGCAGGCTCGGCAGCGGCGCGTCGAGCCGCAGGCGCCGCCGCCGCCCCTCGCCGAGGCCGCGCTGCTCGTAGGCGGTCACGCGCTCGAGGTACATCTGCAGCGCGCTGAGCGCGCTGGTGAGCACCAGATAGATGACGCCGGTGACACTCAGGATCTCGATCGCGCGGTAGGTGCTGCTGTAGATCATCTGCGCGGTCAGCATCAGCTCGGGCACCGTGATGACCGACGCGAGCGACGAGTTCTTGCAGTGGGAGATCGCGTTGCCCATGTAGGGCGGGATGACGATGCGCACGGCCTGCGGCACGATGATGCGGCGCACGACCTGACCGTAGCGCATCCCCACCGCGTAGGCCGCCTCGAGCTGGCCGCGGTGCACCGCCTGCAGCCCGGCGCGGATGATCTCGGCGTTGTAGGCGGCGGCGCTGGCCGACATCGCGATGATCGCCGCGGGAAACGCGTCGAGCGTGAGCCCGAACGCCGGTGCCGCGTAGTACACGAAGAAGAGATGCAGCAGCAGGGGCGTACCGCGCACCACCCAGATGTAGGCGATGGCGGGCCGGCGCAGCCACGCGCGCGGCGACATGCGCGCCAGCGCCACGAAGAACGCGGCGAGGGTGCCGAGCACCTGGCTCAGCGCGAACAGCGCGATCGTCATCAGCGACGCCTGCAGCAGGATCGGCAGGAACTTCCACGCGACGCCGAAGTCCAGATGCATGTCAGGGCACCTGGTCGATCAGCTGCGCGCTGAAGCTGTCGATGCCGAAGTACTGCTTGGCCCAGCGGTCCAGCAGCCCGTCCCGGCGCATGAGCCGGATGGCCTCGTCCATCTTGGCCTTCAGCTGAGGGGAGCTCTTCTGCATGGGAATGCCGACGAAGCGGACGACGTAGGGCTTGCCGACGATCTTCGCGACGCCGGGCTTGTCCTTGATGAAATTCGCCGCCGCCGTGTCGGGCGCCACCGCCGCCTCGATGCGGCCGATCTCCATGTCCGCGAACATCTCGGCGTAGCCCGCGTATCCCTTGAAGCTCTTGAATGCGCCGTGCTCCTTCTCGATCGCCTTGGCCGGGATCTCGCCGTCCATGCCGCCGGAGATGGCGCCGACGGTGCGGCCTTTGAGATCGCCCGGCCCGCCGATGTCGCTCACGCCCGCGCGCGAGACGACGACAACCGCCGAGCGCGAATAGGGGATCGAGTAGTCGAAGATCTCCTTGCGCTCCGGCGTGACGTTGACGTTGGAGAACACGGCGTCGAACCGTCCGGTCTGCAGCCCCGGCAGGATCCCTTTCCAGTCCAGACGCACGAGGTCGAGCTTCACGCCGATGTGTTTGGCGATGAACCTGCCGACCTCGATGTCGTAGCCGACGAGCTCGTTCTTGTCGTTCAGGAACGTCACGGGCGGCAGGTTGCCGCTGGTGGCGGCCACCATGTGGCCGCGCTTCACGATCTCCGGCAGGTCGGCGGCCCGCGCGGGCACCGTCCCGAGGACGACGAGCGTCAGCGGCAGGAGGATGCGAATGCCTCTCATGGTTATGCTCTCCTTTTTCGTCAGAGCGCGCGGGCCACGCGCGTGCCGTCGAGGATCGCGTCGTGGACCCGGCGCGGCGAGTACGCGTCGCCGATCACCTTCAGGTCGGCCACCGTGCCCTCGAGCTGGCGCGAGAGCGGATCGTGGGCTCGGCCGCCGAACGCGAGCACCACCGAATCGGCCTCGACGAGGGCCTCGGCGTTCGAGAACGTGTGGCGCGTGCGCACGCCCTGCGGCAGGATCTCCACCGCGCGGGTCATCGGCACGGGGATCACGCCGCGGGCGAACAGTCGCGCGTAGAGGTCGGAGCGCGTGCCATCGTCGATGTCCTCGCCCACCATGAAGTAGCGGCACACGATCGTGACCTGCGCGCCCCGCTCGGCCAGGAAGTCCGCGGTCGTCGGCGCCGCGAAGTAGCCCTCCTCGTCGACGATCACGACCCGGCGGCCGGGCGCCGTGCGGCCCAGGAGGACGTCGACCGTGCTCGCCACGTGCGGCAGCTTCACGCCGGGGATGTCCGGCAGGCGCTGGGTGGCGCCGGTGGCGAGGACGACGGCCTCGGGCTCGAGCGCGAGGACATCGGCCCCGGAGGCCGGCGTGTTCAGCCGGATCTCGACGCCGGCTTTCTTCGCCTGGCCGGCGAGCCACGTCACGATCGACGCGTAGTCCTCGCGCTTCGGCGCGCGCGCGACGGCGAGCACCTGGCCGCCGACGGCGGTGCCGGCCTCGAGCAGGATCGTCTGATGCCCGCGCAGCGCGGCCACGCGCGCCGCCTCCAGCCCGGCCACGCCGCCGCCCACGACGACGACGCGCCGGCGCTTCGCCGCGGGATGGATCTGCATCAGCTCGGCCTCGCGCCCGATGGCCGGGTTCTGGATGCAGGTGATCGCCTTGCCCTGGCGCAGGCGGCCGATGCAACCCTCGGCGGCGCCGACGCACACGCGCACGTCGTCGACCCGGCCCTCGCGGACCTTCAACGGCATTTCGGGATCGGCGATCAGGGCGCGCGTCATGCCGACGAGGTCGCAGACCCCCGCCGCCAGCGCCGCCTCGGCCTGCTCGGCCGTCACCATGCGCCCGGCCACGATGACCGGCACGCGCACGACCGTCTTCGTGAGGGCGGCGAGGTCGTTGAAGACCCCGCGCGGGTGGTAGTGCGAGGGCGTGACCGCCGCCTCGTAGCGCAGCGTCTCCGTGTTCGAGCCGCTGACCATCCAGTAATCGGCGATGCCGAGCGCGTCCAGCCGCCGCGCGATCTCCAGCAGCTCCTCGCGCGTGAGGCCGCCCTCGACGAAATGGTCGCCGCTGTGCCGCAGGCCGATGATGAAGTCGCGGCCCACCGCGTCGCGGAGTGCGCGCAACACCTCGGTGGGCAGGCGCAGGCGGTTCTCGAGGCTGCCGCCGTACTCGTCGGTGCGCGTGTTGGCGAGCGGCGAGATGAAGTTCTCGAGCAGGTGGCCGCCGTAGAGCGGGATGTCGGCGCCGTCGTAGCCGCCTTGCTTGAGCCGCACGGCCGCCGCCGCCCACGCGTCGATCACCTCGCGGATCTCGGCCCGGGTCATGACGTGGGGCCACTCGCGGTGCCGTTCCTCCCGCGTGTCCGAGGGCGCCCACAGCGGCGTGCCGGAGTACCACGAGTGGCCGCGGCGGCCGCGGTGCGAGATCTGCGACAGGCAGAGCGCGCCGTGACGGTGGATCGCGTCGCTCATCTCGCGGAACTGCGGGATGACGCCGTCGTCCCAGTTGTTGACCTCGCCCCAGTCGTTGATCGACGTCGGGTGGATGCTCGAGGAGCCGAACATCATCACCACGCCGCAGCCGCCCTTCGCCTTCTCCTCGTGGTAGCGGATGTAGCGCTCGGTGATGTTGCCCTTCTCGCCGAAGGCGGCGCCGTGCGGCGTGGAGACGATGCGGTTCTTGGCCGTGGCGTGGCCGAGGCGGATCGGGCTGAACAGCCGCGAGAAGGCGCTCATCACTTGAGCCGCGCGTCGTAGAGGAACAGCATGTTGTCGATCCACGGCTTCCAGTCGAGCCGGCTGCTGATCCCGAAGATGTGCGCCTGCTGATAGGCCTTGATGATCGGCGCGTCCTCGAAGATCACCTCCTGCGCCTTGAAGTACAGCGCGCGGCGCTTGTCGGGATCGTTGGTGCCCTGCGCGTCCTCGAGGATCTTGTCGAGCGCCTCGTTCCGGTGGATGGCCAGCGCGGACTTGGAGTGCAGCGAGTTGACGAGCAGGTCGCCGTCGAAGACGCCGGCGCCGCCCCACGCCGTCATGTACGCCGGCAGCAGCTCACGCTTGCGCCACTTCGTGGTGTACACGCTCTGCTCCCACACCTGCACGGTGGCCTTGATGCCGACTTTCCCGAGCATGGCGGCCATGGCCTGCATCACCTCGATGTCGTTCATGTAGCGCCGGTTGGGCGCGTGCAGCGTCATCTCGAACCCGTTCGCATACCCGGCCTCGCGCAGCAGCGCCCTCGCGCGCTCGGGATCGTAGCCCCACCACGTCATGGCGGGGTTGAAGCCGAACGCCTCGCGCTCGAGCGGCACGCCGAGCACCTGGCCGTGGCCTTCGAGCACCGTCTTGATGATGGTGTCCATGTCGATCGCGTAGTTGATCGCCCGCCGCACGCGCGCGTCCTGCCAGGGGCCGGGCATCAGGTAGTTCGTCATCTTCACCATGATCACGAAGCCGCCGAGCGTGCTGACCTCGGTCCGCGCGACCCCGCTGGCCTTGATCTTGGCCATCTGATCGGGCGGCACGTCGCTGACGAGGTCGGCCTGCCCCGACAGCAGCGCGGCCACCCGCGTGGTGAGCTCGGGGACGGGGCGGAACACCAGGCGCTCGATGGCGGGCGCCCCGCGATGATAGTCGCGGTTGGCCTCGAGCACGAGCCGCTCGTCCTTCACCCACTCGACGAACCTGTACGGCCCCGTGCCGACCGGCTTCACCGCGAAGCCCGCGTCGCCGACCTGCTCGATGTACTTCGGCGGCACGATGCCGACGGTGCCGCAGTGGCCGGGGCTCATCCGCACGGGCAGCAGCGGGAAGGGCTTGCTCGTCACGACGTTCACGGTCAGCGGGTCGACCATGTCGACGTGGTCGATGGTCGCGATGCTCGTGCGCCCGGGCGCGCCCTGCTTGGGATTGAGCATGCGCTCGATGCTGTACTTGACGGCGGCCGCGTCGAGCGGCTCGCCGTTGTGGAACCGGATCCCGCGCCGCAGCTTGAACTGCCACGTGGTGTCGTTGACGAGGCGCCACGACTCCGCGAGGTTGCCCTCCAGCTTGAGGGTCTTGAGGTCACGCCGCAGCAGCGTGTCGAAGATCTGCCGGTCCGGCTCGTGGGCGTTCTTGTCGCAGTGCATGTGCCAGTCCAGCGTGGCCGCCTCGCCCGACTGCACGACGACGACGGGCCTGGGCTGCGCCTGGGCGCCGCCGGCGAGCAGGCCGAACACCGCGAGCGCTGCGAGCGTGATCCCTCTCATGATCTCGTCCTCCTAGAATCGGTCGATGATTCCCCGCGTCTGCACATACGGATCGAGCGCGTCCCGCAGGGCGTCGCCGATCAGGTTGATCGCCATCACCGTCGCGAAGAGCGCGGCGCCGGGCGACAGCGCCAGCCAGTAGCGCGTGTCGACGAACTGCCGGCCCTCGGCGAGCATCCCGCCCCACGACGGGATGGCGAGCGGCACGCCGAGGCCGAGGAAGCTCAGCCCCGCCTCGGTGAGGATCGCGCCGGCCACGCCGAAGGTGGCCACGACGATCAGCGAGGCGCTCACGTTCGGCAGGATGTGGCGCACGACGACGCGCGGCAGCGACATGCCGAGCGAGCGCGCGGCGTCGACGTAGGCGCGCTCGCGCACCGCCAGCGTCTCCGCGCGCACCACGCGCGCGTACGTCGCCCAGCTGCTCAGCCCGACCACCAGGATGATGTTGCGGATGCTCGGCCCGAGCACCCCGATGACCGTGATCGCGAGCAGGATGAACGGAAACGCGAACTGCATGTCGGCCAGCCGCATGATCAGCTGATCGGCGAGGCCACCGCGGATGCCGGCGGTCAGCCCCAGGCTCGTGCCCACGCTGCCGGCCAGGAGCACCGCCGACATGCCGATCAGCACCGACGTGCGCGCGCCGTGGATGACGCGGCTGAGAATGTCCCGGCCGAGCTGATCCGTCCCGAGGACGGCGAGCTCGCCGTCGGCGGTGCGCGCGATCGGCGGCGTGAAGCGGGCGAGCAGCCGCTGCTCGTTGGGGTCGGCGGGCGCGAGCAGGCCCGGCGAGAGCGCGCAGAGCGCGACGAGCGCCACCGCCGCCAGCCCGAGTCCCGCGCCGGGCGAGCCGATCAGCGCGCGCGTGCGGCGGCCGCTAGGCAAGGCGCACTCGTGGATCCAGCGCCATGTACAGGACGTCGATGGCGGCGTTCAGGAGGATGAGGCTCGCGGCCACCGTGAACACGACGGCCTGCAGCAGCGGCACGTCCTTGTTGACCACCGCCTCGACGGCCAGGCGCCCGACGCCGGGATAGGCGAAGACCGCCTCGGTGATGACGGCGCCGCCCAGGAGGTTGCCGAGCTCGAGACCGATGGCGGTGACGATCGGGATCGCGCCGTTGCGCAGCGCGTGTCGAAGGACGACGCCCCACTCGCTGATGCCCTTGGCGCGCGCGGTGCGGAGGAAGTCCTGGTGCAGCACCTCCAGCATGCTCGAGCGCGTGATGCGCGCGGTCCGCGCCATCGCCCACACGCCCAGCGTGAGCGCGGGCAGCGCGAGCGCGCCGAGCCCCTCGCCGCCGTACACGGGCACCCAGCGCAGCTGCACGGCGAAGACGAGGATCAACAAGATGCCGAGCCAGAACGTCGGCATGCACTGACCCGACAGCGCGAGGGTCATCGCAAGCGTGTCGAGCGTCGAGTTGCGGCGCAGCGCCGAGAGGATCCCGAGCGGCAGCGCCAGCGCGACGGCGAGCACCATGGCCGCCAGCGCCAGCTTGAGCGTGGCGGGAAAGCGAGTGAGCACGAGCGGCAGCGTCGGCTGCTGGTGGCGCAGCGAGCGGCCGAAGTCGCCCTGCACCGCGCGCAGCAGGAAGCGGCCGTACTGCTCGGCGAGCGGACGGTCGAAGCCCAGCGCGGCACGAACGATCTCGTAGTCCTGCCGCGTGCCCTCAGGCCCGACGTAGAGGGCGGTCGGATCGCCGGAGAGGTGGACGACGAGGAAAACGGCGAGCGAGATGCCGAAGAGGAGCACCACCGCCCACGCCAGGCGCCGGGACAGGTAGCCGAGCACCAGCGGAACGTACAGCAGAACACGGTCCCGCTCCAAGCGGACCCGGCCGACGTGGTCGCGTCAGTGTGCGGGCGTGTCTGCCGACGTCTCGAGTGCCTCAGCCCCTCCCCGCCGCCGCGGCGTCCACCTTCTTGAAATCGGCCTCGGTGAAGCCGTACAGATGCGCGCCGCCCACCAGGATCTGCTCGGCGATCTCGCGCGGGACGTTCTTGAGGAGGTTCTCCGAGACGTGCGGGAAGTTGGAGTCGAAATGCGGGTAGTCCGTCGAGATGCACATCCGATCGGCCCCGATGAGTCCCGCCGTCGCCTCGATCTCGGGCTCGCTGCCCTCGACCGCCGCCCAGCAGTTGCGCCGGAAGTACTCGCGCGGCGTCAACGTCAGGTACGGCGCGTGCGAGTCGCGGTATTGTGGGTAATCCCACTCGATCCGCGACAACAGCCCGGGCGCCCACGAGTTCTGGGCCTCGAGGAAGCCGACGCGCAGCCGCGGATGGAACTCGAAGACACCCCCGATGATCATCGCCACCAGCGCCTGCTGCATCTCGATCCAGTGGCTGGCCACGTGACGA
>Ga0134088_10000503_pt1 | contig 13528 bp, 18 predicted proteins | sample 15_taG_3_FD_94461 | JGI IMG/M metagenome (GOLD analysis project Ga0134088, IMG submission 94461) | Grasslands soil microbial communities from the Angelo Coastal Reserve, California, USA - 15_D_Rain_20cm_5_09182015 | ecosystem: Environmental > Terrestrial > Soil > Grasslands ...
GGCGAAATCAGCTCGAAAGAAGCGGCAAATCTGAGGACACCACACCCGGTCAAGGTAGGAACGTATCACAGGGTACTCGATCAGGCTTTGCGAAACCTTCATTCTGCCATCTGGACAGTGATTGTTGGCTTGAACTTGGGTCTAATTCGCGGCGAAGAGCTCAAGCGCCTCATCGAAATCCTCCCGTCAAGCTTTGAACCTGACGAGGCTCACCAAGAGGAGCTTCTGGATGTGATTCGCGAGATTGTGAGGAGAGTCGTGATTGAGTGACATGCTTTATAATCGTGTAACATCACAGTTGGGGCGTCCTTGGACGGCGACGTAATCACATACTTTGCGGCAGGGATAAGCGGTTTCTTCGTAGTGTTAAGTTGGGTTCTCCTGTCCAGGTACAGGAATCTTACGGCGAAGGTTGCAGAATCTACCGAGCTCGGTCGCGACATCTGGAACGCCTTGGATTCTCGCCTCAAGAAGCAGGACGAGAGGATTCTTGATCTTATGACGAAGTTCGAAGTCTATGAATCAAGGTTAGCCGAAGCGCAAGTGCTTACAGCCACAAAGGAACGCACACCCTTCCGGACTACAAAGGTGGAGTTGCAGCCACAGCCGGAGACGGAACTGAAGGAGGACCGAAGGGAGGAGACGGAGCCCGCCGCACCAACAAAGGAGGGCCTGGAACCAACAGAACGCGTCGTACTCCAGCTCCTCTTAGAGCGTCCCCGGACCTCGATTGAAATCAAGACGCTCGTGAAAAAATCTCGAGAGCACTCCGCCAGATTGATGAAGACTCTCTTCGAACGGCGCCTCGTTTCTCGAGCTGACGAGAAGAAACCCTTTGTGTATGAACTAACGGAAGAGGGACGTCGTTACCTGTCGGCGAGCTGAGCAGTCTTCAGATAGACTCTCCGATACACCCACGAATTGCCAAATTTTTCGCGCCGTAAATGATTCTTATCAGCAAGCCGAGAAAGGTACGTGGAGACTGTGGCGAGCCTCACTGGCAAGCCGTATCTTTCCTCGAATTCCTGAGCTACGTCGGAGGAAGAAAACTCGCCGCCAGGGAACGATGTTTCAATCAGACCGTACAGTTTCCCGAAAAAAGTGTCTTGACTCGGTGTGGGTCCATGACCATCTTCGACTGGGACGTTTATCATCTCCATCAAGTCCATGACTTTCATCACCTTCTCTCTCGACAGCTTCCCTTCGAGGGCCAGAGTGTACTTCGTTCCTTCATCATCTTGGAGTTCGATCTTGACCCTCTTTCGCAAGTCGGTGAACACCTCCCCTTGTAAGGCTGATTTAAGGCACTCTGGGTGTGAACTTGTGAACTATGCAACAAGAATCTTTGACCACACAATGAGAGATTCTGGAGAGTTCACAGGTGTTCACTAGACTCCGTCTGCGAACGCCTCTGTAACGGCTTGTTTTGCACTATAGGAGCGAGAATCGACCCCCTCTTGGACCAAAGGCGTAGAGTTGTTCCAGTGGAAACATTGGGGTCTGCTGTCATCTCGCTCTGGGGTCTAGTTCACTCTGGTTCACTATGCACCCCCGACCCCTCTCTTTCCAGTGGAAAAAAACTCGGTATGGAACCGACCGTTGTGGACGAGGCTGCGATGCTTGGTTTCGAATATTAGACATCTTGGCTTATCTTGATCGTTCTTCAACCAAGAACGGGCTACGTGCCGTGCAATTCTAACAGCCACGAAACCGTTCACCTGTAGCACCGGAAATGATGGGGCGGAGAGCTTATCTAACCAGTGTTTCCACTGAAATATGAATGGCCGAAAAGGTCGATTCAATCTTCAGGAGAGCCAAAGAAGGCAAGGCCCTATTCGTCAACAGAAAGGTGCTCACCCCCGAGTACGTTCCGGACAAACTTCCTTTCAGAGAGAACCAACTCAACGGGGTCGCCGAAGTCCTTGCGCCAGTCCTTCACGGCTCGAAACCATCTAACCTCCTCCTATACGGAAAGACAGGTACTGGAAAGACTGCCGTGGCGAAGTATGTACTGGGAAGACTTCAAGCCGAGACCTCGGAGTCCACGCTTGCGGTATCATACGTAAACACGAGAATCGCAGGAACAGAATATAGAACTCTGGCCGAATTCGCCCTATCTCTCGGACTATCCAAAAAAGAAATCCCTTTCACCGGCCTCTCTATCGGAGAGCTGATCAGCCGGATCTTCGAGCGGATTCGGTCTGGAGGGCGTCAGGTGATCTTCGTAATTGACGAGATAGACTACTTGGTGAAGACCCGCGGCGACGGCAGCCTGTACGAGTTCACAAGGGCGGGGGATAGAATAATCCCCGGCTCTTTGAGCCTGGTAGGCATCTCCAACGACCTGAAATTCAAGGAAGACCTTGACCCACGCGTACTCAGCAGCCTAGGAGAGGAAGAGATGGTGTTCCCCCCGTACAACGTAGACGAGTTGAAGGAGATTCTGAAGGAGAGAGCCGCCATAGCCTTCGAACCCTCTGCATTCTCCGAGTCCGCGATCAATCTATGCGCAGCGATGGCCGGGTCTGAACACGGCGACGCGAGGCGGGCGGTGGACTTGTTGAGAATAGCTGGCGAGGTCGGCGAACGCGAAGGGCTGCAGACAGTCGACGACACGTGCGTAAGGAAGGCCTCCGACAAGATGGAACACGACCGCATCGAAGAGGCAGTTCGTTCTCTCCCTCTTCAGAACAAAGTCATACTGCTGGCCGTTTCGAGGTTCATAGGCGGAACAAATACAGGCGAGGTCTACCTCGCCTATAGTTCGATAGTGAAAAAGACTTCGACGGAGCTACTGACACAACGCCGAGTCAGTGGCATCCTTGCAGAGTTGGACTTGCTGGGTTTGGTCGAAGCGGCCGTAGTGAGTAAGGGAAGGCGTGGGCGAACAAAGAGAATAAGGTTGCTCCTTGAACCCGAAACACTGAACAAAATACTCGGAGAGGATCCTGCACTGGCCGGCCTATTCTAGGAGGCGCCCAACAGGCCTTCTTTCCCGAAGTTCCTTCGGACCACGTGAAGGTTAGAGAGATTCACTATCGGGATGATGCTGGGTGTGGGTTCAAGACCCATATTTGCTTGAAAACTCGTTTGCGATTGCCAGGTGCCGGAATTAACTAAGAGTGTTCCCCTGTAGTTCGACACGTCGAAAGCATGCACGTGACCGCAATGCATCACGTCGGGAACGGGGTCGATAACAAGCATGTCTCGAAGCTCCGGAGCCAGGGCGGTCCTCTTCCCGTAGGTCGGAGCGAGGTGACGCGCCCTGAGCAACAGTTCCATGGCGGCTCCGGGCCTACTGTAAGAGAGTTCTGGGACAGTGGCAATAATGTAATCTAGGCTCCTGCCATGATAAATCAAGACACTGACGCCGTTCAACTTGACAGAGGCGGGGTTGCCCACTGCCTTGACGTTCTCCATCCTATAGAGCCCCTCCGCGACTTCAATCGGAATGGCGGGCTGCGGTAGAGCCTGCCTAACGGCATCGTGATTACCTGGCGAGACAACGATTTGGATGTGCCTAGGAATCTGCTCCAGCAACTGTATGGCGAGGAGGTACTGTTTTCTCAAGTCCCTCTCACTCAGCTGCGCTTCCTGGTTAGGATAGACGCCTACGCCATCCACGAGGTCTCCAGCGATCACGACATACCGTATGCGGCCGACCATCTCTCGATCCCCCAGTTTTCCATTCAGCCAGAGAATGAACCGTTGAAAATCATCGTGAAGAAACATTCGACTACCGACGTGCAGGTCTGACAGGAAGACCGCATAGACCTCATGTGCAGAGGTGGTCGGCTTCTTGTGGGCGATATCCGGAAGAGTCGGGGAGCTAGCGAAAAGCTGCCCCGACTTTGACCGCGAGACCTCCACCACGACCAGACTGTCCAACGGAAGGCGCAGGGTCGATTTCGCTACGCTCTCGGAGCAAATTATCCGAAGTGTACCAGTTAGATCGTCGATAGTTAGCTCCATGTTCCCTCGCCTCTCGACCCGATTCGACAACAACCCCGCAACTTTCCTACTCTGGCCAGCGACCACACTCTTGGCCGACTGGACCGTCGTCAGCCCTCGCATATCCGGCCGCTTCTGCAAAATCGAAAGAAGGTGTTCATATCTATCTCGGAAGAGTTTCTTGTATCCCTCATCCGCCTTGATTGGGGCTAATCGAGGTGTTGGATCAGTCATGACTTCTAGGCTGGACTCCAAGTCCAGTTGTGCCGATTCCATCTCATTCTCATGCGTGACCAGGTCAGGCGGAAGGAATGATTCCAAATCCTCACTCGTAATTCTTCGCTCAGCCGATGGCGCGCCCTTCTTCTGGATGATGATCCTCTCAACCAATTCGTTCGGGTCAACCTCTGCAGGCAGCTTGGCCAGGAGGTCAAATGCAGACGCATCCAGCATGAACCCTAACGAGAGAGCCCTCGTCACTACGTTCGAGTGGTCAACAGACAAGCGTGCCTAACTAGACCCGTGCTGATTATAAACAACGCTTTCGATACACCTCACACCCTCCTGAATCAAGAGCGCCAATTCCCCAACATCCCTCGACTCAGAGTAGACCCTTGTCTTTGGCTCTGTTCCAGAGAGTCTGAACATCACCCAAGAACCATTCCCAAAAACCATCTTGTAGCCGTCAAGCATACGTTCTTCTTTGATTCTGAACCGTTTGAAGGCCTCCCTTGCTCTGCTGACGAGTGCGGGTAACTCCACCCTCCGAGCGAGGCTAACCTGCCTGTAGTGCCAACTTTCCGAAGCGGTGAGCTTCTCTAACAACTGCGAGTCCTTCGAAATTGTGGTGGCGATGAGGGCCGCGGCATTCATTCCGTCCTCCCACAGCCCCCAAGCCGGGTCGGTCACTTTACTGGGCTCCGTCGCAAAAACACCGCCTTCCTTCTCCAGCGAAGCGAACGTCTTACCCACCTTGCTGCGGACAACGCGCAATCCCATCATTAGGGCCTCCTCCTCCACAGCGGTCGACGTATTCTCTGAAAGGATAGCGGCGCCAGAAGTCTTCCCCAACCCTTTTAGTGCCAAGATTGAGCATACCGAGTCTGGGAGGACGCGGCCTGCCCGGTTCACCATCACCAGCCGGTCAGCGTCTCCGTCATGAGCGAACCCGAAGTCGACGCCCAAGTTAGGAACCATTCTGGCGAACTCCTCGAGATTCTCAGCGGTCGGCTCCGGTTGGCGTCCCGGAAAGCGCCAAGATACCTGAGCATTAACCGGTATAACATCATGACCAAGACCTTTGAGGACGTACGGGGTGATCAAGCCCCCCGGCCCAGCGGCACAATCGACCGCAATTCTTAGTCTCTTCCCCGCTGGCTGGTACCTCGAAAGTAGCGCTCCTCTGTACTCGTAGAATATTTCCACGTCTCGCGTAGCCAAACCAAATTTCGCCGAGTTCTTCTTGACCTCTACAGCAAGAGCTCTCTCCACTCTCTCCTCATCCGACTCAGAGAGTTCCATCCCACGTCCGTTGAATAGCTTCACACCAGAGAATTCTGGTGGGTTGTGCGAAGCCGTAACCGAAAAACCGATGGAGCACATTCTGCCCCTTGCCCCGAAGGCCGTCACAGGCGTGGGGACCAGACCGAAGAGCAACGCTTCGCTACCGGTCGAGTTAATGGCGGCGGTTATGGTTCTCGCCAACAAGGCCGAACTCTTTCGTCCGTCCCACCCTACTCCGTAAGTACCGCGTCCGAAAACGAAGGCGGTCGTCTCCGCAAACCGGTAAACCTGCACAGGCGTCTGCGTCTTGTTGAAGACCCCTCTAACCCCGGCAGTCCCGAAGACTTGACTCACCGTCTCTACCTCTCGATAATCTTCGTCCAGAGTTCAGGGGTGGCCTCTCTGGCCAGATTCAGCATCACATTCGCAACCTCCTTAATCTCCCACTGAGCCTGGAGTGCAGTCCGCTGCCAGACGATGTGCATCAAACTCTTCGCGGTCACCGTCATCACCAGCTTCGTCTTTATGGCGTTAGGCAGAACATACCTCGCGTCCTCCTTTGGCACGCCCAAAGCAATCATGCTCTCGAAGGCCTGATACGCCGCCTTCAGCGCTTGGTCGTAGACTTTCATGGCGCTCTCGTTCGACTGCACACTAGGGGGCGTGACGAAGCCTTCCCTCGATGCCGAGGAGAAACGCTGCGATTCTTGATCATACGAGGCGACCCTGTGCCGAACGAGCTGGTGGGTCGTCACCCGGCTGCAGTCCTCAATCTCGAACATGTATACCACATGATCAAGCAACTGAGACGGGTCAAACGACACGTTCTTGACGCGCAGAACATACTTCACGGCTTCGAGTTCCGTGTGAGAAAGAAGCTTCACTCGCATACAATCAAACTCCAAAGACCACAGAATTGAACACCGGGCTGGTTCCATTCGCATTCAGCCGTTCGATGATGGTACTTGCGAATGGCTTGTGAATTTCGTCCCTCCACATCTCGATTAGGGTTCGTGCATTCATCGCGACCAACCAGTCCCTGCCGTTTAAAGGTAGCAAGCGAATGAAAGGATATGCGGTAGCCACTGTTCTCATCTCAGCTTCCGGCGTGTCCTCAATCAACAGCTCCAGACAATAGTGCTCGAAGACATCCAGCGACTTGTCTTGTAGCGCCCGCGTCAGGAGATACTTCCAGTACTCCCGCCCCTTCTGCTCCAGTTCCACTTCAATATCTTCGATTGGCTTAGTGCTGTAACAACGTCGCATTGCGACAGCAATCGTCCTCTCCGGATTAGGGGTGTGCCAAACCAAAGAAACCTTCATGACAGGCTGGCAACACACCGGCGTCCTTCTGATTTAAACATCCCTTCTTTCGAGGAGCCACTTAATTGGAGCAAGGTCATCTGAGCTTTGAGAGCACCGGTGGGAGGGTGCCCGCGTTCTTTGCCAAACCCGCGTCCCCCGCTGGCTCCGTGGTCGTCCTCCATGAAGTGTGGGGTCTCGTGCCACACATAGAGGACGTATGTAAACGCGTCAGCAAACTCGGGTTTACAGCGGTCGCTCCAGACCTCTACTGGAAGCATAATGAGCTGCTTGTCCCAGAAAAGATACGTGCAGCGATGGAGGGGGTGTGGAACCTCTCTTTGCTTGAGAGACGTGACATAAACAGGGTCAGGGAGGCTCTGGCAAAGAAAGGCCTTTCACACGAGATTATGCAGGTGGCCACGACACTCTACAACCAGGACTTCAGGGACCAGATGCTGGATGACGCGGTCGCATGTGTGAAATACTCTTACGAAAGAACTCCTAGAGTTGCAACCCTGGGATTCTGCCTGGGGGGCGGAATCTCTGCACGAGTCGCCACAAAATTTTCGCAGCTGACTGCGTGCATCGTCTTCTACGGGGAGCCTCCAGACACTCTTGGGGTCCAGAAGATCAGGGCTCCAATCTTGGCCATCCACGCAGAACAGGACGAAATAATCAACTCAAAAATTCCTGAATTCGTCCAGTCCGTCTTGGCCTCAGGGAAGGACTTAACTCTCAAGGTGTACCCTGCAACAAGGCACGGGTTCTTCAATGACTCGAACAGAGAAACCTACAACGGGGCGGCCGCGGAGGACGCGTGGGAGCTCACAAAGTGGTTCCTCTCACGAAAGCTCAGACAATAGCGAGATCATCGATTGCTTCGTGACGTGGAGCCAAATGCTTGCGCCTGCCAAGAGCAAGAGGAAAGAGTGACGGGTTCAGGCCGCGGCTAATTCGGCGACGCACCATCTCTTCGTAAATCAGACGGTTTCTGCCTTCTTTTCGCCAAATAAACTTGTAATAGTCTTATTTGGGGCGCCGGGGGTGGGACTTTCGCCCGAGTCCACCTTCCTTCAATGCTGAGGCTTCCTCCCAGCGGGATTCGAACCCACACGACCCATAGGGTCACGGGCTGACTTGCCTGAACGATCTCGAGTTGCGGATCCACTTTGAGAAGTGGATTGCCCGCGCGTTACCAGGCTCCGCCACCCCGGCAAGACTGCCGGAGCCAAAGGAGCCATTATCTACTTTTTGTGAGAACGCGTTTCCTAAGGCGTTAAACCGTTCTGAACGATTCGCCGCAGCCGCAGGTCGATACCGCGTTGGGGTTTGTCACCACAAAACCTCCCCCCATCAGCTTCTCGCTCCTGTAGTCGATAATCGACCCTGCGATGAACGGGGCGCTGGATTTGTCGACAATCACCTTGGCGCCATACGCCTCGACTACGTAATCGTCTTCAGTTATCCTCTCATCAGGAACCATTCCGTAAGAGAGCCCAGAACACCCTCCCGCGGTAACGAAGACACGAAGCCCCGCACTCGGCTTCCCCTGCTTTCCCAGATATGCCTTGAGCTCCCTGGCGGCTGTCTCGGTCATCTGGACTATTGGCTTAATCTCCGCTTCCTGAGTCATTCTGGGGTAAGAAGCGTCAACTCCTATAAAAACTATCGCGGCGTCTTGGCGACGGCGGCCATAACCTCTTCGTAGGGTGGCTCGTTGCTGGGGACATCGGTTATCCACTTGTACCTCAAGATCCCCTTCATATCCACCACGAAGACAGACCTCTTTGCCACCCCTCTGTAACCGTACCCCACCCAGGGATCCTGCAGGACGCCGTACAGCTTGACGACCTTCTTGTTGAAGTCGCTGAGGAGGGGGAACTGCAGCCCATACGTCTGCGCGAAGACTTTCAGAGTGAAGAGGCTATCTACGCTTATCCCCGCAATCTGACCTCCCGCGCCACTGATTCTCGAGAGCCCGTCACGAAAGGTGCACATCTCCTTGTCACAAACGCCAGAAAAGGCGAAAGGAAAGAACGCTAGGGTGGTCGTTCCTTTCTGCAGGAATTCCGCAAGGCCTCTCTGTTGCTTGTTGTAATCAGGCAGAGAGAATTCAGGGACTCTTTGGCCGATCCTCAGGACCAAGATGCAGATCCCTCTCCGCCACTCATTTAAGGTGTATCTCAGCGATTCTCGGGTAGCTTTTGGAGTAACTCCACATACTTCGAGATGAGCGAGACCAGCTGGTCCTGCTTGAGCGTGTCCTGCTCCTTCTCCAGCAGGTCAGCAGCTTCCCTCGCCTTCGAGAGTAGAAGCGTACGGAGAGACGAGGCCACAGCCTCGTACGTAACCTCTTCCGTGGTGAGGACTCCAGAGAGGTCGTCGTGACTCGTGCAGATGACCTTCCCGTGGTACCTTACTTGGACACCGCCACAAACAGTACAGGGTTCCTTTAGGAGGGTTGCGCCTCGTCGAACAAGTTCAACCGTGATCCGCATCTTCTCCTTTGAAGCTCTACTCAAGCGAATGAAGCACCAAACCCCATAGTTATAAAAATCAGTTTGGTTTCGACGACAGAAAAGCACATATCCCGTCTAAAGGAAGCGAAGAAGGCACCGACCACGGTGATTTAAACTACGAGTACCAAGATTAAGAAGCAGCAGGAGAACGACGCGAAACTGGCGAAGGCAACCACGACGCTCCAGCAGATAGCCGACTCGAACATAACGCCCAGGAACATCCGGAAGATAGTCAAGGACTCAATCTTGATGCTCCAGGACCCGAAGCAGAGCCTCGCCGTGAGAGCAGCCAACGCGATAAGCCTCCTCGACGAAGTCGCGCAGGACCCTAACATGCCCTCTTTCGCCAGAGTTACACTATGGTCTGCTGTCTCGGAGCTCGAGTCTATCAGAGAGCAGTAGGGTTCTGTCAACTCTTCGGCCCATGACCGACGCTAACCTCCATCCATCTGCTCGGGGGATTACTCGCCTTCTCCTGCCTTCGAGGTTCCCCTTCACGGCTTTCCCTGGATGGCCGAGCCGCACAAACCAATGGGGCCATTATGTTTCTTGAGGGGACTACGTTCCTATCCCCGCCCTGCTGCAGGAAGGGCACCACACTCTCCGTCCTACTTCTAGGCTTCTCCTTGAGGGCGATTCTGATCGCATCGTTGCACATCAAGCGGAAGCCCTCGAAGAGGGAGGCTAGTTCATCCGAAGCTACATACCTGAACTGGATTGCCTTGACTGCTCGCATATCGTTTCATGTCAGACGGATATTTAACCGCCACGAGCCGAAGAGTTAACTGAACCAGAGTAGGAAGCTTTTAACACAACAAGAAAGGATGAGAGAAGCTCGTTTGCCTGCCTGCCCGAAGTGCGGTAACAAAGAGGAAGCGCCTTCCAGATTCTTCACGGTGATTGTGGAGCCGGCCAAAGGAGAACGCGGCTTGACCGAAAGGAAGGTCGGGATGTACACCTGCTCCAAGTGCGGGACCAAGTTCCCCGCCGTCCTGAGCCGACAGCACTACCTGATCGTCGCGGCGGAAGAGCTCCATGGCATTCAGCAAGAGCTCAAGGCGGTCACGGTTGACAACAAAGAACTCAAATCCAAGGTCCAGGCGATGGCGAAGGAGCAGGAGAGGCTACAGACCTTCCTCGAGAAGACTCAGAAAGACACCGAACTCAAGCAGCTTGAGACGAAATTGGACGAACTCGAGACGTACGTCAAGTACCTGAGAAAAGAGAGGGAAGAACTCGAGCAGAAAGCCACGAGACTGCGTTAGTTAGACCTGAAGGCCCTCAGACCCCTGAGATTCCACTTCGAATGTTTCTTCGCTGAACTTCGCTGCCTTCTCTTCCAGAACGGCCTTCTCAGTCCTGAGCGCCTGGACTTCGCCTTCCAGCGTATTTACCGCCTTCTCCAGCTCCACCGTCGATATCCTCTCCTTGAGCGTCGCGATATCGCCGAGAAGCGAGTTGCGTTCAGTCTCCAGAGACCCTATCTTCCCCTCGAGCTCCGTCTTGCGGTCTGCGTACTCGGTCACGGTTTCCATCGGAACCAAGGCACCGAGCGCCACCCGTTCTTTTCTCCAGACAGACGCAAAACAATTCACTTAATCGTAAAAGTGATTCAATCCCCTGTGATTCACCCCAAATCACAGAGCGTTTATCAACGAAGAATTCACCGCCACCCGACGTGAAAGGGGGGATCTGGGTCTGGCCGACGGACCCGAAGATGCAGCGACGGACGCTCAGGAAGGTGTCGCGTTCCCCTCAGCTCTCCACTCTCCTGAAGGCAACTGCCGGGAACAGCGAGGGACTCAGCAATCCAGAGGTTAGCGAAGTGCTCGGGAACGACTCAGGGTGGCTGGCGATTTGGACTGTAAGACAACTTCTGTCTCTGGGCTTCGTGACTTACAAGACGGACCTCTTTGGCGAACCAAGCAGGTACGTGATAACAGACCTGGGCAAGCGGGCCGCGGCTATCGTCTCGGGACAACCGATGCCGAAGCCTGAACCCTCACAACTGACCCTCCCCCAACAAAAGCCGGTATGAGTGGATTTTCTCGCCCGTCGAGGAGGAAATAGCTCTAGAGCTACTCGATCTTGTATCGCTTGGAGACTTTCACGATGAGGAAGATTACGAAGGCCACGATCATGAATGTAAGGAGCGCGTTCGCGAAGTCTCCCACCCGGAACGGCCCCACCTCATACGTGTTGAAATCCTGTCCGGGTGGAAGGACGAATGAAAGTATTGGCAGAATCAGGTCGGTCACCAGTGCCTTGACAAGTGCGCCCAAGTAGACTCCGAGAATGAAAGCCACCGCCAACCCAAGCACCTTGTACTGCGAAAGGAACATCTTGAACTCCTCAATCAAGCCCTTAGGCGCCGCCGGAGGCGCAGGTGGCGCTGGTGTGAGCAGCCTCTTGATTTCGCGTAGTTCAGCGAGAATCTGCTCGTCTACGGAAGGCATTGAAACATTTCTCGCAATTCGAAATTTAACCATTCAGTAGCGGATGAACTCTCTCTCGTCAAGCCGCTCCCTTTCTCATGCCGCGCATGCCCTTCTTTCGCAGTTTCGCCGCGTACTTCACAGATTTGATTATGTTCACATACCCAGTGCACCTGCAGAGGTTGCCCGAAAGTGCTTCCCTAATCACCTTCTCGTCCGGGTCCGGCTCAACTTCTAGAAGCTCGTAGGAGGCCAGTATCATCCCTGGAGTGCAGAAGCCGCACTGTAGTCCGTGCTTCTCCCAGAAGGCAAGCTGGATGGGGTTGAGGTTCTCAGCTGTTCCTATCCCCTCGATCGTAGTCACCTTCTTTCCTTCAGCCTGTAAGGCTAGGACCGTACATGACTTCACGCCCCGACCGTCGAGCAAGACCGTGCAAGCGCCGCAGTTTGTCGTTTCACAGCCGACGTGCGTTCCCGTAAGGCCCAGCTCTTCCCTCAGGAAGCTGACGAGAAGCAGCCTCGGCTCAATCTGGGCATCTCTCATCTGCTGGTTGACTTCCATGGATACCCGGACCTTGGTCATCTTTCTGTTTGCCTTCTCGCCGCCGCTCGGATCGTCCTCGAGGTCATGACTTCAACCATCGCACGTTTATACTCGGCCGAACCTCTCAGGTCACCGGAGGGCTGGGCTTCCTCAGCCGCGGCCCTCGAGGCCCGGTCGATTGTGTTCTTGTCTAGCTCGACTCCTTTCAGAATCTCTCCTGCTCTCGTCGCCTTCACTACCGTTGGGCCGACGCCCGTGAGGGCTATCCCAGCTGCCACACACCTGCCGTCCGAAGACATCTCCAGTACCGCTGCGACTCCAACAATTCCGAAGTCGCCTGCCTGCCTCTCCAGTTTCAAATACGCTCCTCGCCGAGTCGGCCCAATCGGCATCTTCACTTCGACGAGTATCTCCGTTCCCTTCAGCGCGGTGGTGAACGTGTCCACAAAGAAGTCTCCAGCCGGAATGACCCTGCTTCCTTGGCCAGAAGCGGCTACGATGCTGGCGCCCGCCGCCACCATGACTGCAGGCATGTCGTTTGTCGGGTCGGCGTGAGATAGATTGCCTCCAATGGTGCCCATATTGCGGACGAGTGGGTCAGCAATCTGGTGGGCGCATTGGCTCAGGATTGGGCACTGCTTCCTGACCAGGTCAGAGCGGGCTATCTCGGCTATTCTCTCCATGGCCCCGATCGCAAGGTGGTTCCCTTCGTCCCTGATGTATGAGAGACCTGGAATCCTCCCGAGGTCGATTAGATGGGAGGGCGACAGTAACCTCAGCTTCATCAACGGGATAAGACTCTGCCCACCAGCCAGGAACTTTGCATCCACCCCATACTCTTCCGCGAGCGACGAAGCCTCCGCGACCGACTTCGGCGCATGATATTCGAAGGACTTGGGGTTCATCCGCATTCGCCACCTCGCCCTTCAGTAAAATCTTTACCTATCGAATTTGGCACGTCCGACGCGTTGCCTTCCACCCAGGTCGTAGTGAAGGAGGAGACCGCAGTCCTCGGCCAGCCTCTGAAGAGGGTCGAGGACCCCAAGTTCATAACTGGAACCGGCCTCTTCGCAGACGACATCGCTCTCCCAGAGGTGCTTCACTCGGTCTTCGTCAGGAGCCTCTACGCACATGCCCGCATAAAACGAGTCGATGTGACGGAGGCTTTGAAGCAGCCCGCCGTGAGACTGGTGCTGACCGGGCAGGATTTGCTCAACCGGGTCAACAAGATGCCAACCGTCGAAGAGGGGGGGGACACGAAGCCTACCGAC
>Ga0134088_10000505_pt1 | contig 13517 bp, 13 predicted proteins | sample 15_taG_3_FD_94461 | JGI IMG/M metagenome (GOLD analysis project Ga0134088, IMG submission 94461) | Grasslands soil microbial communities from the Angelo Coastal Reserve, California, USA - 15_D_Rain_20cm_5_09182015 | ecosystem: Environmental > Terrestrial > Soil > Grasslands ...
AGGGACGGCGACGCATTCTCGTGCGCCCGCTCGCCGGGCGCGGGACGACGCTGCTCGCGGCGGCGGGACCGGTGGCGCGGCCCGGGCGCGCGTGGCGCGAGGCCGACCGCGCGGCGGCGGCACTGGAGGCGCGCTGAATGTCCATCATCAACTACGCCGCCAAGGTCATCAACTTCAAGCTCGTCTACTACGGGCCCGGCATGGCGGGGAAGACGGCGAACCTCCAGTTCGTCCACCGCTGCCTGCCCGACGACAACCGCGGCAACATGATCTCGCTGGCGACGGGCGACGACCGCACGCTCTTCTTCGACTTCCTGCCCGTGTCCGCGACGAGCGTGCGGGGCTTCACGACGAAGTTCCAGCTCTACACGGTGCCCGGCCAGAGCCGCTACAACATGACGCGCAAGCTGGTGCTGCGCGGCGTCGACGGCGTGGTGTTCGTGGCCGACTCGCAGTGGGACCGGCTGAAGGAGAACGTCGAGAGCCTCCGCAACCTCAACGACAACCTGCGCGAGTATCGCCTCGACCTCGCCACGGTGCCGTACGTCGTCCAGTACAACAAGCGGGACCTGCCCGATGTGGCGCCGATCGACTACCTCGAGTACACGCTCAACCGCGGCACGCGCCGGGTGCCGGCGTTCGAGGGGGTGGCGGTGACGGGCAAGGGGGTCTTCGACACGCTGAACACGCTGTCCCGGATGGTCCTCCTCCGGGAGTTCGGTCAGGTACAGGAAGGAGCCTCGTGATGCGACACGACCTCGTCATCCACGAAACCGACGCGGCGCGGATCGACGCCGTGCTGGAGCGGTTTCTCGGCGACTCGAGCAGCGCGGCCGTGCTGCTGATCGATCGCAGCGGCGAGCCCCTCGCGATCGCGGGGGCGGCGCGCACGCTCGACACCGTCTCCATCGCCGCCCTCGCCGCCGGCGCCTTCAGCTCGACGGCGGCGCTCGCCCGGCTGCTGGGCGAGAGCGAGTTCTCGGTGCTCTTCCACGAGGGCCTGAAGGAGAGCCTGCACGTCAGCACCGTGGACGACGACGCGATCCTGCTCGCCATCTTCGACGAGCGGACCACCGTCGGCATGGTGCGACTGTTCGCGCGCGACGCCAGCCAGGGCCTCGGCGCGATCCTCGTCGAGGCCCGTCGGCGGCCGCGCCGCACGGGTGTCCTGGCCGCGCCGCTGACCCCGGAGGAAGCGCGGAGTGCGATCCGGCAGCGGCCCGCGTAACGGCGCCGACGAGCGCGAGCTCCGCGACAGCGCCGAGATGTTCGAGGCGGCGCTCGCGGAGAACCCCGCGGACCTGACCGTGCTGGAGGCGCTCCGAGAGATCTACACGCGGCTCGGCGACATCGAGCGCCTGATGGAGACCGCCGAGCGCATCGAGCGCGTCGATCCCGATCAGGGCGCGCTCGGCGGGGGCCGTCCTCGTGCCGTCGACCCGACGCCAGCGGCGCCCATCGTCCCCGCCGCGCCGCCACGCGCGCCCGCGCGGCCGTCGATCGGCCCCGCCGTGCCGCCGCCCGCACCCGCGCGGCCGTCCATCACTTCCCCCGTGCCGCCGCCCGCACCCGCGCGGCCATCCAGCGCCCCACCGTCGATCATCACGCCGCTGTCCCTCGTCACGGCGCCGAGCACGCCCGTCCGACTCGCCAACGCCATGCCGGCAGCGCGCTTGCCAGCATTCGAGCCGGGCAAGGCCGGCGGCGTGTCGCCGGTCCGCAAGCGCGGGAGCCGCGCGCGCATCGGCGAGCTCCTCGTCGCCGAGGGCGTGATCTCGCAGGACCAGCTCCACGAGGCGCTCCGCGAGCACCGCCGCTCGAAGGAGCGGCTCGGCTCCGTGCTGGCGCGCCGCGGCCTCGTCACCGAGGAGCGGCTGGTGGAGGTGCTCTCGAAGGAGCACGGCCTGCCGTCGGTGGACGTCCGCCAGCAGCCGGTGCCCGCGGAGATCCTGGCCCTGGTGCCCGGGCACCTCGCGCGCAAGTACGAGGTGCTGCCGCTCTCGCGCGTGGACGGCGCGCTCACCCTCGCCATGTCGGACCCGACCAACGTCGTGGCCATGGACGAGATCGCCGCCACCACGCGGCTCACGGTGCTGCCGGTGGTCGCCGTCGGCGCCGCCATCCGCGCCGCGATCGAGACGCACTACGCGAAGCCGGTGATCACCTCGGGGATGGACGACGTCCTCTCCGAGCTGACCGACGCCACCGTGGAGGTCGTCTCCGACGAGGATTCGCGGTCGACGGGCGAGGTCGTCGAGCTGCGCGACGCGGCCGACGGCGCGCCGGTGGTCAAGTTCGTGAACAAGGTGATGCTCGACGCGATCAGGCGCGGCGCCTCCGACCTGCACTGGGAGCCGTACGAGAAGGTGTTCCGCATCCGGTTCCGCATCGACGGCGTCATGCATGAGATGGTGTCGCCGCCCAAGAAGGTGGAGGCGGCGGTGATCTCGCGGCTGAAGATCATGGCCAACCTCGACATCTCGGAGCGGCGCCTGCCTCAGGACGGACGCATCAAGCTGCGCCACGGCTCGCGCGAGATCGACTTCCGTGTCGATCCTGCCGACGATCTTCGGCGAGAAAGCCGTGCTCCGCATCCTCGACAAGGAGTCGCTGCAGCTCGACCTCACCAAGCTCGGCTTCGATCCGTGGAGCTTCGAGAAGTTCACCGACGCGATCCACCAGCCGTACGGCATGGTCCTGATCACAGGGCCGACGGGCTCGGGCAAGACGACCACGCTCTACTCGGCGATCTCGACGATCAACAAGATCGACCACAACATCATGACCGCCGAGGACCCGGTCGAGTACAACCTCAAGGGGGTCAACCAGGTGCAGGTGAACGACGGGATCGGCCGGACGTTCGCGGCCGTCCTGCGCTCCTTCCTGCGCCAGGACCCGGACGTCATCCTCGTCGGCGAGACGCGCGACCTCGAGACCGCGCAGATCTCCGTCCGCGCGGCGCTCACGGGCCACCTCGTCTTCACGACCCTGCACACGAACGACTGCCCGTCGACGGTGGCGCGGCTGGTCGACATGGGCGTCCAGCCGTTCCTGCTCTCCTCGGCGCTGCTGCTGATGCTGGCCCAACGGCTGGGCCGGCGGATCTGCAAGGAGTGCAAGCAGCCGGTGGAAGGCAGGGAAGAAGACCTCGTGCGCTACGGCCACGTGCCGCAGGGGCGCGGCCCCGTGATGTTCTACCGCGGCGCCGGCTGCGCGACGTGCAACTTCACCGGGATGAAGGGCCGGGTGGCGATCTACGAGGTGATGCCGATCAGCGAGACCATCCGCGACATGATCCTCGAGGACGCCTCGACCGCGGTGCTCCGCGAGCAGGCGCAGAAGGAAGGCATGAAGACGCTGCGCCAGGCGGGCATGGCCAAGGTGCTGGAGGGCGTGACGACCGTGGAAGAGGTCGTGCGCGTGACGCTCGCATGAGGGCAGGGGCGTCGTGAGGTTGTGGGCGTCGCGCGGCGGGCGCGAGCCGCAGACGGTACCGGAGGCGCTCCGGCGCGCGGAGCAGCGGCGGCGCGAGGGCCGTGATGCCGAGGCGGCGGCGCTCGTGGCGCGCGTGCTCGAGCTCGATCCCGACAACCTCCACGCGCACCTGCTCGCCGCCTACTTGCACGTCGCGCGCCGCGCCACCGCGCCCGCGAGGCAGGAGTTCCGCTGGGTGCTGGGACACGACGCCAACCACGCGCGCGCCCTGCTCGGGCTCGCGGGCATCGCGCTCGAGGAGGGCGACGCGCACGAGTGCCGCGACTTGCTGCGGCGCGCGCTGCGCTTCTATCCCGAATTCCCCGAGGCGACCGCGCTGTTGGAGGCCGTTCGGACGCGCGAAGCGGCGCCGCCGCCGGCGGCGAACGCAACCGCGGCGCCGCGCGTGGACCGGCTGCGGCTGCCGGGCACGGGCCGCGCGCTGATCATCGGACGCGCCGACGGCGGGCTGATCGCGTCGCAGCCCGTGGCCGACGACGCCAAGGACGTCTCGGAGGCGCTGGCCCGCACGCTGCAGCTGGCGGCGGCCACGCTCGGGCGCGCCGGCCTGGGCCCGCTCCACCGTGCCATCGTCGAGGACGACCACGACGCCGTCTTCACGCGCACCGACGGCGATCTCGTCGTCTCGCTCGCACTGCCGCGCGCGACCGATCCGACCCAAGGGCTGCTCGACCTGAATCGACTGTGGTCCGCCACGCTGCACGAACTGGGATTGGCCGCCGGGCCGCCGGCCGCTGCGCCCTCTTCCACGCCGGCTGACACGCCGGTCGACCGGACCAGGAGGGTTTCATGAGCGGACCACGCCTCAAGCTCGCGCTCGAGTACGACAGCACCTCGCGGGGCCGCCACGTGCGGGACATCGTCTCGGAGCTGAAGCGGCAGCACTGGGTGCGCGGCGCCCTCATCGTCGCGGCGGACGGCTTCGTCATCGCCGCCGAGCTGCCCGGCACGATCGAGGTCGATTCCATGGCGGCGCTCGCCGCCACCCTCGGCCGCGAGCTGGAGACGAGCGCGCAGCGTCTGGGGCGGCCGTCGTTCTGCACCGCCCTGTTCTCGGCCGACGACGGGACGATGTTCCTGGCCGCCAGCCGCATCGGCTATCTGGTGGTCCTCGCCGAGCAGCAGGTGAACGTGCAGGCCATCCGCGGCGCCCTCGCCGAGGCCGTGTCGCTGATCGACGCCGCATGGGCGGGCGAGGCGGCGGGCTAGAACCTCGGAGGGGGCCTGGAACCTCGGAGGGGGCCTGGACGGCCCCCTCCGATGCCTACGGGATAACGAGGGCCGCCACGGCTGCGCCGGGGCGGCCCGAGCGCTTGGGGGGTATGGGGGGCCATGTCCGGGCCCCCCATTTACTAGACGGCCGCGGCGGCGATTTCCGAGAGGATGGCGGCTGCCGCCGCCCTGGGATCCGGCACGGCGGTGATCGGACGGCCGACCACGATCGCGTCGGCGCCCGCCCTGATCGCATCGGCCGGCGTCGCGACGCGCTTTTGATCGTCGACGCGCTCGGCGGGCCGGATCCCGGGCGTGACGATCACCCACCGCGGGCCCAGCGCGCGTCGCAGGAGCCGGATCTCCTGCGGGGAGGCCACGCAGCCGTCGAGCCCGGCCTCGCGCGCGCGCTCGGCGAGCCGCAGCACGTGCGCCTCCACGTTGGCGACGACCCCGACCTCCTCGAGGCCCTTGCGGTCGAGGCTCGTCAGCACCGTCACGCCGAGGCAGACCGGCCGCGCGACGCCGAAGTCCTTCGCCGCCTTGCCCGCGGCCTCCGCGGCCGCCCGCATCATCGCGCCGCCGCCGCCGGCGTGGACGTCGAGCATCGCCACCCCGATGCGCGTCGCCTCGCGCACGGCGCCGGCGACGGTGTTCGGGATGTCGTGAAATTTCAGATCGAGGAACACGGGGAACCCGCGCTTGAGCGCGGTCTCGAGGGCGGCGGGCCCGGCGGCCGTGAACAGCTGCGAGCCGATCTTGGCGCCCATCGTCTCGGGCGGTCCGGCCCCGGCCAGCCGCTCGAGGAGCCCGTCGGCCTCCTTCAGCGTCTCCACGTCGAGGGCGACCCAGAGCCGCTCAGGCATCGGCGTGGTATTCCTGCAGGCTCAGCACCTGGTGCTCGCCCTTGAGCAGCGCCTCGATGGCGCCGATGGCCGCCTGCGCGCCGTCGATCGTGAGGTAATAGGGCACGTTGAGGCTCACGGCGGCGCGCCGGATGGCCGCCGAGTCCTTGCGCGCGCGCCCGTCCTCCGGCGTGTTCAAGACCAGCGCGATGTCGCCGCGCTTCATGAGATCCACCACGTTGGGACGATGGCCCTCGAGCACCTTGTACACGAGCTCGACGCTCATGCCGTGGCGCTCGAGCACGCGCGCGGTGCCGATGGTGGCCACCAACGAGAAGCCCATCTCCACGAGTCGGCGGGCCAGCGTGGTGATCGCGCGCTTGTCGCGGTTCTTCACGGAGACGAAGACCTTGCCGCTGGTCGGCAACGGCGAGCCGGCGGCGATCTGCGCCTTGAGATAGGCCTTGCGGAAGTCGCGATCGAGCCCCATCACCTCGCCGGTGGACTTCATCTCGGGGCCGAGCACGATGTCCACGCCCGGGAACTTGACGAAGGGGAACACCGACTCCTTCACCGCGATGTGCCGCAGCTCGCGCTCCTCGATCGGCGCCAGCTGGTCCACCGGCTCGCCGAGCAGCGCCCACGTCGCCACCTTGGCGAGCGGCAGGCCGATGGCCTTGGAGACGAAGGGCACCGTGCGCGAGGCGCGCGGGTTGACCTCCAGCACGAAGATCGTCTCGTTGCGGATCGCGAACTGCACGTTGATCAGGCCCACCACGCCCAGGGCCTTCGCGAGCGCCTTGGCCTGGGCGCGGAGGGACTTCACCTGCCCCTCGTCCAACGAGTAGGGTGGGAGGGCGCAGGCGGCGTCGCCGGAGTGCACGCCGGCCTTCTCGATGTGCTCCATCACGCCGCCCACGACGACGCGCGCGCCGTCGGCGACGGCATCGACGTCGATCTCCAGCGAGTCTTCCAGGAACTTGTCGATGAGAATCGGATGGTCGGGCGCGGCCTCCACCGCCTCGCCGACGAACTGGATCAGGTCCTGGTCGTCGTAGACGATGCGCATCGCACGGCCGCCGAGCACGTAGGAGGGGCGCACGAGCACGGGATAGCCGAGCCGCTGCGCCACCTCCCGCGCCTCGGGCAGTGAGCGCACGGTGGCGCCGGCCGCCTGGTTCAGCCCGAGCTCGCGCAGGAGGTCGCTGAAGCGCTGGCGGTCCTCGGCGCGGTCGATGGCGTCGGGCGAGGTACCGAGGATCGGTACGCCCGCCTGCTGCAGCGGCACCGCCAGCTTGAGCGGGGTCTGGCCGCCGAACTGGACGATGACGCCGAACGGCCGCTCCTTCTCGACGACGTTCAGCACGTCCTCGAGCGTGAGCGGCTCGAAGTAGAGCCGGTCGGACGTGTCGTAGTCGGTGGAGACCGTTTCCGGATTGCAGTTGATCATGATTGCCTCGACCCCTCGCTCGCGCAGCGCGAAGGCGGCGTGGACGCAGCAGTAGTCGAACTCGATGCCCTGGCCGATGCGGTTCGGTCCCGAGCCCAGGATGATGACCTTCCGGCGATCCGTGGGCGGCGCCTCGTCTTCCTCCTCGTACGTCGAGTACAGGTAGGGCGTGTAGGCCGCGAATTCCGCCGCGCAGGTGTCCACCGTCTTGAAGGTGGCGCGGATGCCCTGCGCCAGGCGCCGCGCGCGGATCTCGCCCTCGCGCGTGCCGGTGAGCCGCGCGATCCACGCGTCGGCGAAGCCGAGCTGCTTGGCGCGACGGAGCACGCCGGCGTCGGTCAGGCCGGCGCGGCGGATCTCGGGCTCGAACTCGACGATCTCGCGCATGTTCTCGAGGAACCACGGGTCGATCTTCGTCAGCGCCTGGACCTCGGCCGTGCGCATCCCCCGGCGGAACGCGTCGCCGATGGCGAACATCCGGTCGGGGTTGGGCACGCGGAGCAGCGCCTCGACGTCGTCGTCGGTCAGCGGCCGGTCGAGCGACAGGCCGAAGCGGTCCTGCTCGAGCGAGCGGATCGACTTCTGCAGCGCCTCCTTGAACGTGCGGCCGATGGCCATGACCTCGCCGACCGACTTCATCTGCGTCGTGAGCGTGCGGTCGGCCTCGGGGAATTTCTCGAACGCCCAGCGCGGGAACTTCACGACGCAGTAGTCGATGGCCGGCTCGAACGAGGCCGGCGTCTCCCGCGTGATGTCGTTGCGGACCTCGTCGAGGCGGTAGCCCACCGCGAGCTTGGCGGCGATCTTCGCGATGGGGAAGCCGGTGGCCTTCGAGGCGAGCGCCGACGAGCGCGACACGCGCGGGTTCATCTCGATGACCACCAGCCGGCCGTCGTCGGGGTTCACCGCGAACTGGATGTTGGAGCCGCCGGTCTCGACGCCGATCTCGCGGATGATCGCGACGGCGGCGTCGCGCATCAGCTGGTATTCCTTGTCGGTGAGGGTCTGAGCGGGAGCGACCGTCACCGAATCCCCGGTGTGAACACCCATGGGATCCACATTTTCGATCGAGCAGATGATCACCACGTTGTCGGCGAGGTCGCGCATCACCTCGAGCTCGAATTCCTTCCAGCCGATGACCGACTCCTCGATGAGCACGGTGCCGGCCGGTGACTGCTGCAGCCCCCAGCGCACCGCCTCCTCCAGCTCCTCCGGGTTGTAGGCGATCGAGCCGCCGGTGCCGCCGAGCGTGAAGGAGGGCCGGATGATGGCCGGATACCCGGTGGTGCGGACGATGCTCTTCGCGTCGTCGATCGTACGCGCGTAGCCCGAGCGGGGGAGGGTGAGCCCGATGCCCTCGATCGCGCGCTTGAACAGCTCGCGATCCTCCGCCTTGCGGATGGCGGGGATCTTGGCGCCGATCAGCTCGACGCCGAAGCGCTCGAGCGTGCCGTCGTCGGAGAGCGCGACGGCCAGGTTGAGCGCCGTCTGACCGCCCAGGGTGGGCAACAGCGCCTGCGGCCGCTCGCGCTCGATGATCTTGGCCACGAACTCCGTCGTGAGGGGCTCGATGTAGGTGCGCGCCGCCATCTCGGGGTCGGTCATGATGGTGGCCGGGTTGCTGTTCACGAGGACGACCTCGTAGCCTTCCTCGCGCAGCGCCCGGCAGCCCTGGGTGCCCGAGTAGTCGAACTCGCAGGCCTGGCCGATGACGATCGGCCCCGAGCCGATGATCATGATCTTCCGGATGTCGGTCCGCTTCGGCATCCGCTACTCTTCCACCAGCCCGTAGACGATCGAGGTGTCCGGCGCCGCCTCCTCACGCTTGTAGAGGACATCATCGATGCGGCCCGCTCCGACCCAGACCACCTGGCTGTCTCCCCACAGCTGCTCGCCCAGCACGCTCATGCGGCGCTCGACGCGCTCCTTGATCGCGTGCGCCTCCAGCGAGGCCTCGCTCTGCGTGGTGAACGACGCCCACTCGGGCTTCTGTCCTGCGCTCTCGACCTTGCGGTACGAGATCAAGTATTTGGGCATGGAAGATCAGCCTCCTTCCATCAGATCCGTGAAGCGGTGGAACAGGTAGTTCGCGTCGTGCGGACCCGGCGAGGCCTCGGGATGGTACTGCACGCAGAACACGGGCAGCTCCGCGTGGCGCAGGCCCTCACACGTTCCATCGTTGAGGTTGACGTGGGACGGCTCCCAGCCGCGGCCGGCGAGCGACGCCGGGTCGACGGCGAAGCCGTGGTTCTGCGAGGTGATCTCCACGCGCCCGGTCGCGAGGTCGCGCACCGGATGGTTGGCGCCGTGGTGGCCGAACGGCAGCTTGTACGTGCGGCCGCCGGCGGCGAGCCCGATGATCTGGTGACCGAGGCAGATGCCGAAGACGGGCACGCGCCCGAGCAGCGCGCGCACGCTGTCGATCAAGTACGGCACGCCTTCCGGATCGCCGGGGCCGTTCGAGAGAAACACGCCGTGGGGCTTGCGCTCCAGCACGGCCTCGGCCGGCGTGCCGGCCGGAACGACCGTGACGTCGCAGCCGGCCGCGCGGAGCTGGCGCAGGATGTTGAACTTGATGCCCGCGTCGAAGGCGACGACGTTGAAGCGCGCGGGCGGCGGCGGGCGATAGCCCTTCGCGAGATCCCACTCGCCCGTCTTCCACGTGAACGGCTCCGCCGCCGTCACCTCGGCCACGAGGTCGCGGCCCACCAGCCCGGGCAGCGCTCGCGCCTTGTCGCGCAGGCGGTCGACGTCGAGATCGGCGGACGAGATGATGCCGTCCTGCGCGCCCGCATCGCGCAGGTGGCGCGTCAGCGCGCGCGTGTCGATGCCCTGCAGCCCGACGAGGCCGTGCGTCTTCAGATAGGCGTCGAGGCTCACGCGGCCGCGCCACGACGAGGGGCAGACGGAGGCCTCCTTGACGATCAGGCCGTTCGCCCACGGCCGGTGCGACTCCACGTCTTCCTCGTTGAGGCCGTAGTTGCCGATCATCGGATAGGTCATGGTCACGATCTGCCCGCGATACGACGGATCCGTGAGGATCTCCTGGTAGCCGGACATGGCCGTGTTGAAGATGACCTCGCCGTCGGTCTCCCCCACGGCGCCGAGCGCGCGGCCGCGGAAGACGCGCCCGTCGCGCAGCACGAGCACGGCCTCCCTCATTTCGGCGGGCATTCCCACACGACCTTTCCGGCCACGATCGTCTTCCACGGCCGGCCCGTCGCCGCCCAGCCCGCGAACGGCGTGTTGCGGCTCTTCGACTTGAACCGCGCGGGATCGATCGTCACCGCGCCGTCGGGATCGATCAGCGTCAGGTCGGCCGGCGCGCCGGCGCCCAGACTGCCGCCCGGCAGGCGCAGCAGCCGCGCGGGGTCCCTCGACAGGCGTGACACCAGGGTGGCCACGGAGAGCCGGCCCGGCCTCACGAGCCGGTCGATGAGCACGGTGACGGCGGTTTCCAGCCCGACGACGCCGTTGGCGGCGTGATCGAACTCGCCTTCCTTCTCGCTCAGCGCGTGGGGCGCGTGATCGGTGGCCACGCAGTCGATGGTGCCGTCGACGAGCGCCTCGAGCAGCGCCTCCGCGTCGCGCGTGCTCCGCAGCGGCGGCGCCATCTTCGTGTTCGCATCCCACGAGCGCACCGCGTCTTCGGTGAGGAGCAGGTGATGCGGCGTGACTTCCGCCGTCACGCGCACCCCGCGCGCCTTCGCGTCGCGCACGAGCCGGACGGCTCCCGCCGTCGAGAGGTGCGCGATGTGCACGTGAGCGCCCGTCAGCTCCGCCAACAGGAGATCGCGCGCCACCATCACGTCCTCGGCCGCGGCGGGGATGCCCTGCAGGCCGAGCTCGGTGGACACGACGCCCTCGTGCATGCTGCCGGCGTGCGCGAGCGTATGGTCCTCGGCGTGGCTGATGACCGGCGCCCCGAAGGGCAGGGTGTACTCCATGGCGCGGCGGTAGAGCTCGGCGTTCATCACGCACTTCCCGTCATCGGAGAAGGCCACGCAACCCGCCTCGGCCAGCTCCGCCAGCTCCGCCAGCTCCTTGCCCTCGAGCCCGCGCGTGACCGCGCCGATCGGGTACACGCGCACCACGCCCTCGCTCTCCGCTTTCGCGCGGATGTAGTCGGTCACGGCGCGGTTGTCGTTCACGGGCTGCGTGTTGGCCATGCAGCAGACGGCCGTGAAGCCGCCCGCCGCCGCCGCGCGGGTGCCGCTGGCGATCGTCTCCTTGTACTCGTGGCCGGGCTCGCGCAGGTGCACGTGCATGTCGATGAAGCCGGGGCACACCCACATGCCGGCGGCGTCGATCACCGCGGCGCCCTGGGGCACCGCGAGCTTGGCGCCCACGCGCGCGATCTTGCCGTTCTCGACCAGCACGTCCTGGACGCCGTCCACCGAGCCGGCGGGATCGATCACGCGCCCACCGCGGATCAGCAGCGTCATCGGGAGATGCCTCTCCGGGGTCATTGGGCCTGCGCCTCCCCGCTCCGGCCGCCGGCGAGCAGCAGGAGCACCGCCATGCGCACCGCCACACCCTTGGAGACCTGGTCGAGGATCACCGAGTACGGCCCGTCGGCGACTTCCGGCGACAGCTCGACGCCACGATTCACGGGTCCGGGATGCATGATCAGCACGTCGGGCCGCGCGTGGGCGGCGAGCCGGTCGAGCGTGAGGCCCCAGTAGCGCGAATACTCGCGCAGCGACGGGATGAGGCCGGCATGCATCCGCTCCTGTTGCAGGCGCAGCATCATGATCACGTCCACGTCACGGATCGCGTCCTCCAGCCGGTAGCTGACCTTGCAGCCGAGCTCCTGCGCGTAGGGCGGGATCAGCGTCGGCGGCCCCGCCACCGTGACGGTCATGCCCAGCTTCTTCATGCCGTGGATGTTGGAGCGCGCGACCCGGCTGTGCGCGATGTCGCCGACGATGGCCACGCTGAGCCCCTCGAAGTGGCCCTTCTTCTCGCGGATCGTCAGCAGGTCGAGGAGCGCTTGGGTGGGATGCTCGTGAGCGCCGTCGCCCGCGTTGACGATCGAGCAGGACAGCTCGCGCGCGAGCAGGGCGGGCGCGCCCGAGGACGAGTGCCGCACCACGACCACGTCGGGGCTCATGGCCGCGATGTTGCGCGCGGTGTCCACGAACGACTCGCCCTTGGCCGCGCTGGAGCCCGTCGCGGAGAAGTTGATGACGTCGGCCGACAGCCACTTGCCCGCGATCTCGAACGACGTCCGCGTGCGCGTGGAGTTCTCGTAGAACAGGTTCACCACGGTCTTGCCGCGCAGCGCGGGGACCTTCTTGATCTCGCGCGTGGCGATCTCCTGCAGCGAGGCCGCCGTGTCCACGAGCGTGAGGATCTCGGCCGCCTCCAGCTCGCGAATGGTCAGGAGATCCTTGCGGGTCCAGCCCATGCTCAGGCCTCCTCGGGCTCTTCGATCACGACGCGGTCCTCGCCGTCGTGCTCGGTGAGCCGCACCGCGACCGCCTCGCGGCGGGACGTCGGCAGGTTCTTGCCGATGTAGTCGGGACGGATCGGCAGCTCGCGGTGGCCCCGGTCCACCAGGATGGCGAGCTGGATCATCTTCGGGCGCCCCAGGTCGATCAGCGCGTCCAGGGCGGCGCGGATCGTGCGACCGGTGAACAGCACGTCGTCGACCAGCACCACCGTCTTGTCCTTGATCGAGAACGGGATGTCGGTGGCGCGCACGACGGGGGCGCCGATCATGTCGAGATCGTCGCGATAGAGCGTGATGTCGAGCGTGCCGACGGGCAGCGAGGCGCCGTCGATCGACGCGATCTTGGCGGCGAGGCGCTGGGCCAGGGTGACGCCCCGGGTGCGGAGGCCGACGAAGGTGACGTCCTTGGCGCCGCCGTTCTTTTCCAGGATCTCGTGGGCGATGCGGGTCAGCGCGCGGTCGAGGGCCGCGGTGTCGAGCACTTCGGCCTTTTCGCGCAAGCGGGACGGTCGGGCGGTCATCGTCCTCTCCTTACGGACCTCGCAGGGCCCGCTTAAAGGAAAGCGCACGTCGAGTCGAGGGTCAGTCTACAGGCGCGGCGGCCGTCCTGTCAACGCGGGGCGGAAACGAGCAGCGCCATGAGCTGCTCCAGGTTCACCGGCTTCGTGAGGTGCGCCTCGAAGCCTGCCGTGAGGGCCTCGCGCATGTCCTCCGCCCGGCCGTAGCCGGTCAGCGCGATGAGCCGCACCCCGGCGAGCTCGCCGCGCGCGCGGACCCGGCGCGCGACCTCGAAGCCGTCGATGTCGGGCAGGCCGATGTCGCACAGCACGATGTCCGGGCGCATGCGCACAGCCGCGCGCAGCCCGTCCTCGCCGTCCGCCGCGGTCTCCACGGTGGCGCCCTCGACCTCCAGCATGAGCTTCAGCACGTCGCGCGTGTCGGCGTTGTCCTCGATGACGAGGACCGCGTGGCTCTCGAGGCGCGGGCGCGCGCCGGCGGGCGGCGCGCTCGCCGCGGCCTCGGGCCGCGACCGCGGCAGCTCGACGCGGAAGCGCGCGCC
>Ga0134088_10000514_pt1 | contig 13450 bp, 6 predicted proteins | sample 15_taG_3_FD_94461 | JGI IMG/M metagenome (GOLD analysis project Ga0134088, IMG submission 94461) | Grasslands soil microbial communities from the Angelo Coastal Reserve, California, USA - 15_D_Rain_20cm_5_09182015 | ecosystem: Environmental > Terrestrial > Soil > Grasslands ...
ATCGAACTCGCCAAGCAGGCGGATGTAGGCCCCGCGGTCCAGTTGCCAGTCGAACTCCAGGAACTGGTCATCTGTCTGAGCGGCCGCGAACGTCAGATCGGCTAGCAGCCGAGTCGTACGTCCGTTGCCGTCGACGAACGGGTGGATAGCTTCGAACTGAACGTGCATCAACGCTGCCTGCACGAGGACCGGCAGCGACCGATCGCGCAAGAACTTCTCCCATGCCCCCAGGCAATCCGCGAGTGCGTCCGGCGGCGGCGGTACATAGATCGCGTTGGTGAGCGTGCAGCCCGGTGGCCCAATCCAGTTCTGCGTCGTCCGGTAGACGCCGGGCGTCGCGTGCGCGCCTCGCACGCCGGTCATCAATTTGGCGTGGAGCTCGCGAGTCAGCCGAAGCGACAGCGGGAGCGTCTTGAGCCGCTTCACGCCGTACTCGAGCGCCCCGACGTAATTGGCCACTTCACGAAGGTCGGCCGGGCTCCGATCCACCGCCGCGCCCGCCTCCGCGGCCAGCAATTCTCCCAGGGTCGCCCGCGTCCCCTCGATCCGGCTCGACAGCACGGCCTCGCGTCTGACGAAGGGTCGGATCAGGAGGTGCGGGTTCGGCAGACGCCCCCCTTCTCCTGCCAGGCGCCCGATGAGACGATCAGCGTCCGACAGCGCACGTACCAGCCCGGGCGCCCATCCGAGCGGCGGAGGCAGTGGGTCGGGTACGAAGGCCATGTAGCCTCCGGCGCAGCGCACCTTGCGGCCCGGTGGTCTAACCGCGGGCAGGGAGGATCTGCTCATTTGCGCGGGCGCTAACGGCGACGAGAGTTATTTTCGATACGGCCACAATTCGATAATACCACTGCTCGGAATGTAGGGACCCTTTCAGACCCCCTTCGCTACTCGCGGGTCGCCGTGAACGGGCAGATCTGGTTGTACGCGCAGCTCCGGCACGCGTTGTAGGACGGCGTCGCCGCGAAGGCGCGCGCGCGGATGCCGGCCGCCGCGGCCCGCACCGCGGCGATCGCCTCCTCGAGGTCCGCCTCCGCGGGCGCGTGCCGGCCCACCAGGTTCGACTCGAGGAAGCGCAACTCGACCCGCTGCGGCAAGGCGCCTGTCATCTCCCGCCACGCGAGCGCGTAGAGCTTGAGCTGGAGACTCTCCGCCGCGCGACGGTCGGCGACCTTCTGCCTCGCGATCTCGCCGGTCTTGTAGTCGATGATCGTGGCGCCCAGGAGGTCCTCGTCCACGCGATCGAAGCGGCCGCGGACCCGATCGGGCCCCAGCGCGAAGCCGAACTCTTTCTCGACGTGCGTCGGCTTCTGTCCGCTCGCCTCCTCCTCGTGCCAGAAGCGCGTGAGCGCCTGGCGGCCTGCGCCCTTGCGCGCCTCCTCGTGCTCCCGCGTGAGGAACCCCTGGTTGTCCCACTCGCGGTCGTAGACGCCGAGGAGATCCTCGAGCGGCGTGTAGTTGCCAGCGGCGCGGCGCAGCAGGTAGTACTCGACGACCCGGTGGACCGTGGCGCCGTACACCACGGCGTGGTGGCGAAGGATCGGCACGCGGAGCATGTGGACGTAGCGGTACTTCAGCGGGCACGTCTGGTAGTCGTCCACCTGCTTGTGGCTGATCACGAGCTCCTGTTCGGGCGGGATGGGCGCGAGCGTCTGGTCGGCCACCTCCGCGGGCGGCGCGAAACGCTGGATCTCCTCGATCGCCTTCGCCGTAAACGGACGCGCCGAGTCCTTCGGCAGATCGAGCGCCTCGAGGACGAACTGGCTCACCTTTCGCTCGCGCGTACCGCCGTAGTCGCGCGCGCTCGTCAGGTGGAGCTCACGCTTCGCTCGGGTCATGCCGACGTAGAAGAGGCGACGCTCCTCCTGCTTGTGGAAGTCGCCCGACGGGAGCGTCTCCTTGATCAGCTCGACGGGCAGCTCGAACGCGTCCTTCCGCCCGCGCAGCGGGAACTTGTCCTGGACCAGCGTGACCAGGAACACCACGGGGAACTCGAGCCCCTTCGCCTTGTGAACGGTGAGGACGCGCACGGCGGGCGTCTCGACCTCCGCCTCGGCGACGGCCGGGTCTTCGCCCGCATCGATCAGCGCATCGAGGTGGGTCACGAACTCCCGTACGTTGTCGTAGCGGAGCGCCTTCGAAGCGTCCTGGACGCGCCGGAAGAACTTCGAGATGTTCTGCACCTCGGCCTCGTCCCGCGCCGTGGCCGCCTTCGACATGCGTGCGAGCCAGCCCGAGTCCACGAGGAACTGGTAGAGCAGCTCGCCCGTCGGCATCTCCCGCGCCAGCTCCATGTAGCGCGTGAGGTCGGCGACCAGGCGCCGAACCGCCTCGCGACCCTCGTCGTCCACCTCGTCGCGCAGCTCCCGGATCGTCTCCACCGTACGAAACACGTCGAACAGCCACCGGTGGCGGCGGTCGGCGTAGGTCGAGCAGCGCGTGAGGTCCACGATCGGCACCTGGTAAAGGTCGGACGACGCGAGGTAGTGAACGCTCACCGAGTCGTCCGGATGGGCCACCGCGCGCAGGAACGCGATGAGGAGGCGGATCTCCGGGCGCCCGTAGAGCCCCGCGTTGCCGGAGAAGGTCCACGGGATCCCCCGGAGGTTGAGGGAGCGCAGGAACTGCTCGGCGTCCGCGTTCGAGCGGACGAGGATGGCCACGTCGTCGTATCTCCACGCCCCGTCGGCGACGCGCTCGGCGATCAATCGCGCGACCGCGTCCGCCTCCTGCGTCGCGGTCTCGAAGTGGCGGTGCTGAGGCTCGGGGCCCGTCGCTTGCTTCACCGCGGTGAGGTGCTTGCTGATCCCGTACTTTACTTCGAGCCGATCGGGATCGTTGTGCTTGATGAGTCGGTAGGCGCTGTCGAGGATCCGTTGGTGCGAGCGGTAATTCTCGGTGAGCACCACCTGTCGAGCCTTCGGATAGCGCTCGAGGAAGCCGAGAACGTTGGAGATCGCCGCGCCCCGCCACTTGTAGATGCTCTGGTCGTCGTCGGCGACACACGCGACGTTCGTGTGGCGCGCGCCGAGCAGCTTCACGATCTCGAACTGCGCCCAATTCGTGTCCTGGAACTCGTCGACGAGGATGTGCCTGAACTTTCGCTGGAGCCCGGCGAGCACGTGCGGTCGCGAGCGCAGGAGTCTGAGGGCGTGGACGATCTGGTCGCCGAAATCGATGGCGCCGCTCGCGGCCATCAGCTCCTGGTATTTCGCATAGGTCCGCGCGAGCTCGAGCTGCTGCGCGGCACGCTCGCGCAGCTCTTCGTCGTCGGGCGCCGCGCGGGCGAGGGCCGCCAGGCGCTCCGCGTGGGCGGCGTATTCCTCGGGCGAGACGTCCTCGTCCTTGCAGCGGCTGATCAGCGTGATCAACGCCCGGATGTGCCGGGTCGGATCGCCCAGGGGCCGGTAGCGCTCGAGCGGCAACTGGAAGAGCCGGTCACGGAGGAAGATGACCTGCTCGGCACGATTCAGGACGCGGAAGTCGGGCTGGAGCCCGAGCTCGAGGGCGTGCTCCCGCAGCAACCGGTCGCCGAACGCGTGGAAGGTGGCGATCTCGACGTCCGCATACCCGTAGGGCACGAGGGTGTCAACGCGCTCCTCCATCTCGGCCGCGGCTTTGTCGGTGAAGGTGAGCGCCAGGATCTCCTCGGGACGGGCCTTCTTCTGGGCGATGAGCCAGGCGATGCGGCGGGTGATGACGGTGGTCTTCCCCGTCCCCGCACCGGCAATGATGAGAAGGGGGCCGGCGTCGTGTGTGACGGCCTCGCGCTGCGTATCCTTCAGGCGGTCGAGGATGCGGTCCGCCGCCATCCGACTCTGACTATACTACGCCGGGATCAACACGACGCTGCGATCAACGACGGACGTCGGGACCGTCGCCGAGGACCTCCTCGACGTCACGCGGCGTGACGAGCGCGATGTCGCCCCACATCGAGCACTTGAGTGCGCCGACGGCCGTGCCGACGTCCACCGCCTCCTGGAGCTCGCGCTTCTGGAGCACGGCCCAGAGGAATCCGGCGACGTACGCGTCGCCCGCGCCGATCGGATCGACCACCTGGACCGCCGGCACGCGCCGCGGACGATAAAAGCGGCTCCCGTCGAGCGCCAGCGACCCCGCCTCGCCCAGCTGGAGGCTCACGGTCGCTCGCGGCGCCAGCCGCGCCAGCGCCTCGAGCGTCTGCTCGGCGGTGCCCGTGAGGCTGAAAATCGTCCGTGCCTCCGCCTGGCCGAGGAAGAGATAGCGGACCTCGGGCAGCACCGCGTCCAGGAACCGCCGCGCCTCGGCCGGCGCCCAGAGGCTCGCGCGGTAGTTGACGTCGAACGAAAATGTCGGCGCCTCGCGGATCGCGCGCCGCACGAGGCTCCGGGGACCGTCGCCGAGCGCCGGCGTGATGCCGGTCAAGTGGACCAGCCGCGCGCGTCGCACCGCCTCCCAATCCACGTCCCCCTCCGTGAGCCGGGCAAACGCGGAGTCCCGCCGGTCGTAGAGCACGCGGACCGGCCGCGGGGGCACCCCGTACTCGAGGAAGTAGAGGCCGACGCGGGCGTGTTCGGTCATGCGGACGTGCGCGCAGTCGACGCCGTGACCCACGAGGTCGCGCCGGATCCGCTCGCCCCACTGGTTCGCGGGAAGCGCGGAGATCCAGGCGACCTTTAGGCCGAGCCGTGCGCAGGCTGCCGCGACGTTCGCCTCGGCGCCGCCGATCTGGACGTCGAGCTGGCGCGCAGTCTCGAAGCGGCCGGGCGACGGGATCGCCAGGCGCAGGAGCACCTCGCCCAGCGTGACGAGGTCGTGCATCTAGAGCGCCCGCAACTCGACCTTCACGGAGCTGCCGAGGATCAACGGCATCGACATCAGCTCAGGACGCCGGTCGCGACCGAAGGTGACGTGGGCGGGCTCGCCCTTCTTCGCCCACGACGAGAAGTACGTGAGGTCGAAGCGCGCTGTCGGCTTCCCGGAAACCGGATCGGGGTCCACCTTGAGCGCGAACGGGGCCAGCTCGGCGCGGTACATTTGCTGGACGTCGTCCGGGCCCTCGTCCTCCGCTCGCTTCCGCCGGACGACGTGCGTTTCGTAGCTCCCGTCCGCCCGGGCGGGCCAGACGCCGTCGGCATAGTTGAGGGTCGCGCTGATGGAGTCGTCCACATGCAGCCCCTCGGGCACCCGCACGAGGTCCTCAGCGACACGGGAGCGGCGCAGGAAAAAGGTCTCGCCACGGAAGCGGTACTCGACGGTCCGGCGGGTCCAGTCGTACCGGAGCTCCGTGCGCGATTCCCGGCCCTTCACGCTGAACCAGGAGCGCCCCTCGAGAGGCGCCCAGCGCCCGTCCTGGAGGAACCCCCGGGACTCGAGCCGGTTGGCGATGCCGTCCCCCTCCCCCACGACCGTGACGCGATAGTGGCCGGCCACCCGGTCGATCGCCTCACTGAGGGCCCCGTCCAGGCGAAAAGTGAGCAGGCCGTAGAGGATGCCGACCTCCGCGGTGTAGGTCCTCTTCCGCTCCTCGGACGCGGTGGCCCACCCCCGTGCCGCCCAAGCGCCCACCGGGGCTAGGAGGACCGCCAGGGGCAGCCCGAAGAAGCGGCGACGGCTGATCAGGTGCCTAGACATGTCAGAGTGGTTCGCCTATTCTAACAGTCTGCCGGTATGGAACTTTTGTCGTTCCTGGGGGACTCCTGCTAACGTAAAGCGCTGGGTTTGCGGCGAAACCCGGATGGTCGCGATCGGAGGGAAGTCGGCCCGATGAAGCGCCACCGTTCACTGCTGGCGTGCGTAGCCTTTAACCGCTTTAACGTTTGAGCGCTTAGGGTGCAGCCGCCTATGAAGAATTCGCATCGGCGAGTGGTAATCACCGGGCTTGGGGTCGTCGCCCCTAACGGAATCGGTAAGAAAGCCTTCTGGGAGAACCTTATCGCTGGTAAGTCCGCCGTAGACTACGTTAGCGCGTTTGATGCTTCGTCCTATACATCCAAGGTGGCAGCCGAGGTAAGGCAGTTCCGGGTTTCCGACTTCATCAACAGTCGAAGAGCAAGAACGATGGCACGCTTCTCGCAGTTCGCGGTCGTCGCTACACAACTCGCTCTTGAAGATGCTCGCCTTTCGATTACCCCCTCTCTGTCAGCGGATGTCACGATCTGCTATGGGACTTCCGTTGCGGGCCTCGAGCTTGCTGTCGCGGGCGTTTATGACTTTGCTCAGAGGGGTACTGGCGTAATAAAGCCCTGGATCGCGCTTGACTACCCTCCACATGCAGCGTCCAGTTACCTCTCAATCGAGTTTGGCATAACAGGTCCTGCTCTCTCGATTTCTTCCAACTGCTGCACCGGAATAGACTCGATCCAAGTGGCGTCGTCCCTGATAGCGACCGGTAGGGCGAAGATAGCGCTGGCCGGCGCCTGCGACACGCCCATATTCCCGCCCATTTTTGATTCCTTCTGCACACTTGGAGCGCTCACAAGGCGAGCCGACGTGCCTCAAAAGGCTTCCCGGCCATACGACCGACTCCGTGATGGGCTAGTGCTGGCAGAAGGGGGCGCCACCCTAATTCTGGAAGACCTTGAATTCGCTCTTGCCCGCGGCGCGCATATTTACGCAGAGGTGCTCGGCTACGGAGCCGCGAGCGAGGCTGCTGGGATGCGAGCAGGCGACCCGTCAGGTCAAGTCATGGCCAACGCCATATGCGCTGCGATCAAGAGCGCCAATCTGCGCCCAGAAGACATTGATTACATCAATGCGCACGGAAGTTCGCTGCCGGATTATGACATTGTTGATTCCAGGGCGTTCAAACATGCTCTTGGCGCTCACGCCTATCATGTTCCCATCACATCGATCAAATCGATGATCGGGCAACCTGTGTCTGCGGCAGGCGTGCTTCAAGCCGCCGCCGCGTGTCTCTCCATCCAACACCAGCTCGTTCCCCCTACGATCAACCAGGAGGTTCCCGATCCTCACTGCGATCTGGACTACGTGCCCAATATGTCACGAGTGGCCAGGGTGCGGCACGCACTCATCAACGGCCACAGCTTCGGCGGAAGCGTTACGGCGTTAGTTCTAGGTCGTCTCCAGACGTAAGGCGGTCCAGACTGTGCCTTTAACTGTTAACCCCAACGTTGTTGGCGCGACAATCTTAACCGTCGCCCTTGTCGCGCTGGCCTCATTCGTTCTCATTCACAGTCCTAGGGCTACACTCAATCGTCGCTTCGGCATCATGGCGCTCACCACCGCCGGCTGGATCATTACGATCTCGCTTGCGCTCGCTGCCAAAGACCCATGGCACACGGTCCTGCTAGGCCGAATTGGCTTCGCATTTGCGAGCGTGATCCCATTCACGCTGACCTGGATGGTGAATGCCTTATCAGGAACACGGGCCAGCGGTGGCCGCGCTCGACTGGTTCTCTCCGGCATCCTGTGCTTCGGCTTCGTCCTGGCCTCGCTTTCACCCTGGGTAGTCGCCGAAGCAGTTCCCGGCGTGCCTAGGGCCAATTTTCTCTACGGCCCGCTTCATCGAGCCTTTGGCATTTACTTCCTTCTCTCGTTCGGTTCCGGTCTCTACGCGCTCTGGACCGCAAGCAAGTCCGCTTCGGGAATTACTGGACTCCAGCTGCGATATCTTCTTCTCGGTATCTCGCTTACGGGTGCTGGGGCCATCACTACGAATCTCCTCGCACCCCTCCTTTGGAAGACGTCCCACTACAGTGCGCTTGGCCCGTACTTCTCGCTACTGTTTTTCTCGTTCTCTGCCCACGCAATCATCCGTCACCGCCTTATGGATGTTAAGGTCTTCGTCCGCAAAGGCGTGGTCTACTTCTCCGCCATATTAGTTTCGTCACTCCTCTTTCTTACTGCGGCCACTCTGACCATGCGACTTAGCGGACATACTGCTACCGATTCGATACCGCTTACCGCCGCCATCGCAATTGCGGTCGTGATCGCTCTTTCTTTTCAACCTCTCAAGCGATGGATCCAGGATTCGTTCAATCGATACCTGTACCGCGAGACTTATGACTACCAGCGAACGGTGCGTGAAGTAAGTCGACGCTTAAGTACAATTCTCGATCTTCAAACACTACTAGATTATGTCGCCGAGACTATCGAGCGCGTACTGCGGTGCGAGTCAGCTAGGCTGTATCTAGCCGACGATCAACGAAAGGATTACTACATACACGTCGCGAAGGACCGCTCTGTCTCGCTTAAGCGGCAACCACCCATCCTCTCCGCCACTTCTTCGTTGGCTACATTCCTAAGGAAAGAAGCCCGAGCTCTGATCCTGGAAGAACCGGACTGGAAGAACAGTAATGTCCAAGAAGCTGCTCAGGAACTAAAGATGCTCGGTGGGGAGCTTGCGTTTCCGTTCCTCGACGAGAATTCGCTTCTCGGAGTACTCATCGTTGGACCGAAGCTTTCTGGTGACCCGCACTTCTTAGACGACATTGATCTGGTTTCAACTCTAGCCAGCCAAACGGCCATCGCTATGAAGAATGCGCAACTCTACCGACAAGTAGTCCTTGCAAATGAACACATTGAAAACATCGTTGAAACGATGGAGAGCGCAGTCATCGCGGTGACTGCTGAAGGAACAGTGACCCTATTCAACTCCGCTGCAGAGCGTCTGACTGGACTGAAGGCCGCGAACATGAAGGGCCGTCAGCCTGATCGTGGTGTCTTCCTTGATGTGTTGCCGTCTGAGGTTGCCTGGGCCTTAGCGTTTGCGGTTAGCGGTTCCTGGCAGCCTCGTGACGCTGAAGTCACAATCGATCACGGATCGACCGGACGCCTGCACCTCATCCTTTCGACTGCGGTGCTGCACGATGACCAAAAGCGCGTTACCGGCGCTCTCGTGGTAGCAACTGATCTCTCGGCCGTCAAGGCTCTAGAAAGAAATCAGCGGCGGGTCGAGCATTTGGCGGTGATGGCGCGCTTCTATGCCGGGCTGGCGCATGAGATTCGAAATCCCCTCGCGGCGATCTCCAACTTCATTTCCATGCTCCCTGACAGGTTCGATGATCCGGAGTATCGCGACACAGCAGTGAGGCTCCTGCCGATCGAAGTAGCCCGCATCGTTCGTTTGGCTGACCGACTTCGCCTGATGGCCCCAAGTGAAGGAGGGAAGCTTAGCGACGTTGCCCTTCTGCCCTTGCTGAATGACATCGTCGCGATTCACTCGCCGGCGGCGCAAGATCAGCGCGTCAAGATCCTCCTCCAGTGCCCAGAAGAATTACCGAAGATTCAAGGTGATCCCAGCCAACTGGTACAGCTCTTCGTCAACCTCCTACGAAACGCTATTGAAGCCATGCCGGACGGCGGCTCGATCAGTATCGAAGCAGAACACCTCTCGACCAGAATTACTGCGGAGCGCGTGATCGTCCGTGTCATTGACGAGGGCCCAGGCATCGATCCCGCGGTCCGAGGAAAGATCTTTGAGCCTTTCTTTACCACGAAGCCCTCAGGGACTGGGCTCGGCTTGTCAATCTGTCAGGAGATTGCTGATTTTCATAGGGCTCGGCTGACACTCAGCTCTCGAACGAGTTTCGGCGGCACAGTCGCGGAAGTGGAGTTCCCTTGCCATGGCTCGGGATTGACCCCCGCATGATCCATCTTTCTCTGTGCCTCGTTGCGGCCGCCATAGCGGCACTCGCCCTCTTTGTGTGGCGGGCGAGACCTGACAGCAAGGTGAACCGCTGGTTTGCAGCTTTCACTTTTTCTACCGCGGGATGGGTTCTCGGTGTGGCTGGTTTCTTTGGCGGAACTCATGTGGATGCCTGGGGTCGCTTCACCTTCGCCAGCGCGAGCCTAATTCCAGCCGCGTTCTTCTTGTTTGCTCATTCGTATTCGACAGCTGCCCAGTGGCCTTCTTCTGTATGGACCCGCGTCGTTCTGTTCTTCGGCCTTACGTTCGCTTTCTTGTCGTTCATGACACCACTCATCGCCCATGACACCTCCATAACGGCGGCGGGACTCACGCGAAAATCTGGACCCCTCTACCCGCTATTTGCACTTTATTTCATTGCGACGTGGAGCTGCGGGCTCGGCATCTGTGTCTATAAGTGGCGCCGGGCGCGCGGGCAGGAGCGGCTCAGGCTTCAGTACCTCATCGCCGCGGTCGCACTGTCCGGACTCGGCGCGATTTCGGTCGACCTCTTTCTCCCGCTGATCACCAATCAAGCGCTCCACGGCTGGATTGGTCCATATTTCGGTTTGGTCTTCATCGCCCTCGTCGCCCATGCGATCATCCGACACCGGCTCATGGACCTGCGGCTGGTGATCCATCGCGGATTGACGCTCGTGGCGGCGATGCTGGTCTCGCTGCTCCCGGTCGCCATCTTCCTCACCGTCGCGTGGCCCCGACTCTCGCTCCACCTCGAGTCTCACGAGCTCGTCGTCCTGCTGACTGCGATCGCGCTTGTCAGCCTGCTCATCCCACTCATCCGCGACCTCGCGGGCCAACTCCTGGACCGCTACGTCTACCGCACGCACGCGAACTACCAGCGCACGCTGCGCGAGGCGAGCCGGGCGCTCACGGGGTTCCTCGACTTGAAGGCGCTCCTGCCCTTCCTGACGGAGACCGTTGCCACACCCACCCGGTGTGAAGGCGTGGCGATCTATCTGCGCAACCGGCGTGGCTTCCGGCGGGCTGCGCGCGAGCCGCGGCCCGTTCAGGGGCACTTCGAAGCGCCGGACGAAGCGCCTGTCGGAACCGTCGCCGCGCTCGACCGCACGCGAGACCTCCTCCTCTGCGAAGAAGTGATGCGTGAGCGGCCGACAGAGGAGCGGCGGCAGCTCCACGAGGAGCTGACGCGCCTCAACTGGTCGCTCGTCCTTCCGCTGATCTCGGAGAACACGGTGATCGGGCTCATCGCCATCGGGCCCAAGCTCTCGGGTGACCCCTTCTACCCCCAGGACCTCGATCTCCTGATGACGCTCGCCAACCAGGCGGGCGTGGCGGTCAAGAACGCGCAGCTCTACGCGCGGGTCGTCCTCGCGAACGAGTACATCAACAGCATCGTCGCCACGATCGAGAGCGGCGTCGTCGCCATCGACGCCACCGGCCAGATCGAGCTCTTCAACCGCGCCGCCGCGCAGCTCACCGGGCTCGCGACCGAGCAGACCCTCAGCCAGCCGGTCGCCGTGCTGCCCCCGTGCCTCCGCGACGCGCTTGTGGGCAGCGTTGCCGAGGGGCGGGCCCTCACGCAGCCCGAAGTCGACCTCTCGGACGGCGCCACGACGCGGCCGATCATCTGCGCAACGTCGCCCCTGCTCGACCCGGCCGGCACCGTGCTCGGGGCGGTCGCGGTGTTCAGCGACCTGACCCCGCTGAAGGAGTTGCAGGAGGGGCGCCGACGCGCCGAGCGGCTCAGCTACTTCGAGATGCTCGCCTCCGGCATCGCGCACGAGATCAAGAATCCACTGGTCGCGATCAAGACCTTCGCCCAGCTCCTGCCGCGCCGCCACGCCGACGCACAGTTCATCGCTGAGTTCGGGCGGATCGCCGCGCGCGAGATCCAGCGCATGGAGCGGCTGCTCGAGCGCCTGCGCACGCTCTCGCGGCCGAGCGACCGGCCCCGCCAACCCCTCGACCTGCGGATCCCGGTCACCGAGGCGGTCGAGACCATGCGGGCCGCCTTCGAGGAAAAGAATATTACCGTCGCCCTGACGACCCCGCCCACGCCGTGCATGATCCGCGGCGACCACGCCGAGCTCGCGCAGCTCTTCCTGAACCTCTTGATGAACGCCCACGAGGCGACGCCGCCACGTGGCTCACTCCGGGTCGAGGTGATCGTGACCGAGACGCACGCGAGCGCGGCGGTCTTCGACGCAGGGCCAGGCGTGCCGGCTGATCTGCTCGACCGTGTCTTCGAACCGTTCTTCACGACGAAGCAGCGCGGCTCCGGGCTCGGGCTGGCCATCTGCGCCGCGATCGCGCAGACGCACGACGCGAAGCTCAAAGTCGCCAACCAGCCGGCGGGTGGCGCCGTCTTCAGCGTCGAGTTCCCGCTCGCCGCCGGGGCGCGAGCGCCAGTGTCCGCGTGAACACCGTCCTGGTCGTCACGCACGACGACGCCCTGCGCACGAACCTGCTCGGCGCCCTCAACGACTACTCGGCCTTCATCGCGCAGAGTGACACCGAGGCGCTGAAGATCCTGCGGCTCATCGACATCGACGTGGTGCTGCGCGATTGCGGCGGCCCGCCGCGCGGCCTCGAGGCGTTCGCGGCGCGCGTGAAGGAGATCCAGCCGTCAACGCTCACGATCGCGATCGGGGCGGGCACTGACGAGGGCGAGGCGGTCGACTTCCGCCTCCCCTCTGGCTTCGGCGCGCCCGATCTCGAGGATGTGCTGCGCCATGTGGAGGAGAAGCTGCGGCTCCTTCGCGAGCTCGCCGCGCTGCGCGCGAGCGTCGCGACGCCCGCGGAGGCGCCGACCGCGCGCGCCGAAGAGTCCTGGGACGGTGCGGCGTTCGCGCGCGTGCTGAAAGAGTTCACTCGGGCCTTCGCCGCCGGCTTTCACCTGCCCCGCGTGCTCGAGATGTTCCTCGACGCGATCGGCGAGCTCGTCCGCCCGACACGCACGGCGCTCCTCCTGGCCGAGGCCGGGGGTCGGGACTACCGGGTCGCGGCCCACCGGGGGCTCGCGCCCCAGATCGTCGAGTCGGTGCGCTTGCAGGCGGCCCAGGGGCTCGCGCACTGGCTGGCCACGCAGGGGCGACCCGCGCGGGTGCACGAGCTGACCGACCCCGCGATCGTGCGCGAGCTCAAGCTGCTCCAGAGCGTGCTGGCGGTCCCCCTCCTGGCGCACGGCGAGCTCGTGGCGATCCTGGTCGTCGGCCAGCCGGTGGTCGGCTCGACCTACGGGCGCCGCGAGACCGAGACCCTCTTCGACCTCGCCACGCACCTCGCCACGGCCATTCGCGACATCGCGCTCCACAATCAAGTCAAACGCGAGAAGGAGTTCAGCGAGCGAATCCTCGAGCACATGTCGAGCGGCGTGATCACGATCGGGCGTGACCAGCGAGTCGGGACCATGAACCGGCGGGCGGCGGAGATTCTCGGCCTCCCGGCCCAGACGGTGGTGGGCGAAGATCTACGCGTGCTGCCCTCGCCGCTCGGCGACATGCTCTACGACACCCTCCGCTCGAGTCGCACCGTCACACGCGCCGACCTGCAACTGGCCCTGCGCGGGCTCTGGCTCGAGGTCTCGACCTACCCCGTCCGGGGTGACGACCCGCAGCCGCTTGGCGCCGTCCTGGTCTTCGAAGACCTGACGGCACAGAAGGAGCTCGCCGCACAGCGGCGCCAGGGGGAGCAGACGCAGCTCCTGACGCGCGTCGTCGCCCGGATCGCCGACGAGATCAAGAACCCGCTCGTGTCGATCAACACCTTCATCGAGCTGATCGGCGAGCGCTACGACGACCCCGATTTCCGCAAGCACTTCTCCTCGGTGGTCCGGCGCGA
>Ga0134088_10000522_pt1 | contig 13413 bp, 14 predicted proteins | sample 15_taG_3_FD_94461 | JGI IMG/M metagenome (GOLD analysis project Ga0134088, IMG submission 94461) | Grasslands soil microbial communities from the Angelo Coastal Reserve, California, USA - 15_D_Rain_20cm_5_09182015 | ecosystem: Environmental > Terrestrial > Soil > Grasslands ...
CCGGGTACGCTGCCGATCTTGATCTCGTTGACCGCTTTTGCTAGCTTTGATGTTCCTTTCCTGATTCTGCCCGCTCTACGGTCTTCAACTCGAAAGTCGTCATCAACGGTTGCAAAGTTGCATCTGAACGCTACGTCGGTTGGGGATAGATTGAATCCGGCTCCCATGGCCTCGAGGGCGCCTCGTCCTGTGTAATATTTCGCCGGGTCGTAGCCGAGAAGAGCGAAGTTTGCAACGTCGCTGCCGGGCCTTACACCTGGGGCAATGGGATCGAGCTGGCCTAGAAGACCGGCCTTTGCGAGTCTGTCCATGTTTGGAGTGTTCGCGTATTCGAGAGGGGTCTTGTAATCGTGGTCAATAAGGGGACGGTCGGCCATTCCGTCCACTATGAGCAGTACTGCTCTCTTGTCAGCCAATATTCTGCATCTACAACTGCGTCTCGGTAAAACAGTATATGAAACCTTGGATTGGCGCCCTTCTGGATAGGATGCCTAGGATCGGTCTGGAAACTAGCTCCGTACATTCTTGACAAACGTTGGTATCTGGACTCTGGATATCTTTGTCTACCCTGAAAGAGCCTCGGGGGGGAATCCGATGCCTGCACGCGAACGGATGAGTGATTCATTTTCTCGTGGGGTAAAGCCGGGACCAGATCCCAAAGCGTCCCGGACGGCGATTACTAGAGAGCATCATTTATCCTCATGAAGCTCGCTGCTAAACTGCTCGAAATTATGCGAGTTTGGTTGACCAAGTTGAGGGAATGTTTGGTTTGCGGGGTCCAGACTGAGAGTGAGGATGAATACTGCGGCCAACACCAAGCCGCACTGCAGAACATGCATGATTCCTTTCACAACTGGTCAAAGGCGTATGGTAGCCTTAGTGTCGGGGGGTTCCTGTCCAAGCTTCTGAAACTGCGGGAAACTGGCGGCAGCGTGAAAGATGTTGCGACTTTTCTCACGTCGAATCCCGAGAGGTGGTGAGATTGAGAACTCTGGTCGTATGCGAGAAGCCTAGTGCGGCAGCTCGGGTTGCTCAGGCAATCGACGAGGAGAATATTCCGCGAAGGTTGAAGTCGCAAGGCGTGACCTATTTCGAGTGTGGCACAAGACAGGGGCCAGTTATTGTATGCTCGGTGCTGGGCCACTTATACTCTGTAGACTCAAAAGGAACAGGAAAGCGATCGTATCCTATATGGGATAATTCTTGGAAGCCGAAGAGCGAAGTAAAGAGATCATATTCGAGCTGCGCGAGATGGATCAATGTCATCGAATCGCTCTCGCGGCACGTCGATCACTTCGTAAATGCCTGTGATTACGATACTGAGGGTTCGCTAATTGGGTATACGGTCCTGAAGTATGCCTGTAGAGCCCCCCTCTCACAATCCTCCCGAATGATCTTTAGTACGATGACTGATAGCGAGCTCAAGCTGGCTTTCAAGAATGCGGCTTCTGGACTGAGAATGCCTCTGGTTGAGGCAGCGAGATGCCGTCACGAACTCGACTGGCTGTACGGGATCAACCTTTCAAGGATGCTCACCGATTCTGTCCTCAAGGCGAACGCGGGCTATACTACGTTGAGCACTGGTCGCGTCCAGGGGCCTACGCTCAGGTTTGTGGTGGAGCGAGAGAAGGAGATCGCTTGCTTTGTGCCCACCCCGTTCTGGACAATAGAAACCCAAGTTCAAGCGCAGGACAAATCGTACCCTGTCGACTATTTCATAGAAAAAGTCCTGACCCTCCAGCAAGCGGACCAAGTTGCCGTGGAGTGCAAGGGAAGGCTTCTCACGGTGCGAGAGGTCGAGATGCGGACCCAGGAACAAAAGCCTCCATATCCCCTCGATCTCTCCGGGCTGCAGTCCGAAGCATTTCGCCACTTCGGCTACACGCCAGCCAGAACAGTCGCCTTAGCTGAAGGTCTCTATCTAGACGCTCTGATTTCCTATCCTAGAACTGGCAGTCAGAAACTGCCCGCTTCAATAGGGTTTGAGAACATTCTCCAAGAATTGTCGACTCAGGAAGAATACCGAGATCTAGCGTCTATGATTCTGAGCCGGGGGAAACTCTGGCCGACTCAAGGGATGAAAGATGATCCGGCTCATCCCGCAATCCATCCCACTGGGGTAACCCCCGCCCGGCCACTGCATGGTCCCGAAGCGAAGGTGTACGACCTTATCATCCGAAGATTCCTCGCCGCCTTCACCGATTCAGCGATTCATCAAGTTCAGCAAGTCAGCTTGGAGTTGGGCCAGCACGTTTTCTACATGCACGGCTCGGTCTTGGAGAAGAGCGGGTGGATAGACTTCTACAAACCATATGCTTCCGTGGTGGTCCGTCAATTGCCGAAGCTCGACGTGGGGGACAAGGTTCCGATTACGGATATCAGAAATCAAGGGAACTTCACTCAACCTCCCTCAAGATATGGTCCCCTCAGCCTTCTACGAAAGATGGAAGAGGCGAGTATAGGAACAAAATCGACCAGATCAGAGATTATCGAGACCCTCTACAAGAGGGGATACGTAACCGATTCTCGAATGAGAGCGACATTGCTCGCAATGACAATTACAGGTTTACTTGAGAAATACTGCAAACTCATAGTTGACGCAGGTTTCACTGCATCGCTTGAAGAAGCGATGGAGAAGATACAGAGAGGCGAGACGACACGGAGGATTGTCCTGGTCGAGGCCATCCAGCACCTGAGACAAGTCATGCTTGACCTTGTCGAGCGCGGGGAGGCACTTGGGAGTCAGTTAGGGAGTGTAATCAGTAAACAGAGGCTCGTGGATTCCTCGTTCAAGACTCCCTGCCCCATCTGCGGTGGAACGTTGCGGATTGCGAAGAACTGGAAGACTGGTAAGAGGTTCATCGGTTGCAGTCAGAGGTGGGATAAGAATTGCAGGTTCACCCTGCCGCTTCCACAGTTTGGAGGGCTGTCGATACTGGATAGAACTTGCAAGGAGTGTGGTTTCCAGATGGTGCAGACTCGGTCGAAGAAGGGGGGTCGTATGGTCTCCTGCCCGAGATGCTATTCTCGTCAACATGGGGGCGTAACGGATGGGACAGCTACCAATGTTAAGAGAACTGTTGGGAAGATGGAGAAGGAAATTGTTACTTGAAGCTCTTGCGCTTGTCCAGAATGAACAGAAAGGAGAGCGTAGAGAGAAACATTAGCACGACTAACGAAGCTGCAAATATGATAATGACAATGTCAGACTCGAGGCCTGGTCCCTCCACTGTGGCGAGGAAGGCGAAGACTGGCGCGACTATTTGGGCCGGATAGAGAGCTGCTCCTAGCCATACGCCCCACTTGGTCATCCTGAAGAGTCCATAGCTCGCAAGTAAGGAAAGTGTACCGAGCGCAAAGATCGGATAAAGGGTGACATCACGCAATAGCGGGTAGACAAGGTAGTAGACACCTAGGATTGCATTGGCGGCGAAGGAGAAAGACACGCCCCACGGTCTCAGCACGGACGTTACTTCCGAACCGAAGTCTGTCTTGGAAGGTGGCTGCGACATTTGTGAGTCTTATTGGTGAAGCAAATTCATCATGAAATAAGCTTTACAATCTCGGAGTCATTTTTCAAATGTCGTCTATGAGCCGAGCCGAGCTCTATCTGTCTCCACGAGCACCATTCATGGGCGTCTCCGCCGCGTTCGATCAGGCCAAGTTTGTCTTCTTCGGAGTCCCTTATGATAAGACCAGCACATTCCGTTCCGGCTCGCGACTCGGCCCGAGTGCCTTGAGAGACATTTCCGCGAACCTGGAACTATACAGCATAAGAACTGGAGTGGACCTTGAGAGAGTACCGGTCCATGACATGGGAGACGTGGACATCGTTGAGAAACTTGACGACACACTTGATAGAGTAAGAGCCGTGGTTACCGAGCTGAGGTCCAGAGGTAAGATGCCCATAATGGCAGGAGGGGAACACTCAATAACCAAACCGGCGGTAGAATCTATTTCAGGAAACGTAGGCGTAGTCAACTTCGACGCTCATCTCGACATGAGGGACGAGTTTCTGGGTGAGAAACTCTCTCATGCAACCTTCATGAGACGAGTCTCAGAGCAGATCGGACCGGACCACATCATGGAAGTAGGTGTTCGAGCTTTCTCCAAGCCAGAGCTAGACTTCTGCAGAAAGTCGAAAGTTGAAACAATTACTCCGCTTGAACTTCGCAAGGATGGTCTGGTCAAGGTTGGCAAAAGGATCAGTACCTTCCTCTCCAGCTTTGAGCAATCATATGTGACGATCGACATCGATGTCTTGGATCCTGCGTATGCGCCTGGTGTCGGAAACCCTGAGCCAGACGGTATCTCAACTGATGAGCTCTTGACTCTTGTATCCTGTTCAATGGTTGGAAATCTTGTAGGCTTTGACTTGGTTGAGGTCTCCCCGGCTCTTGACGCAGGACAGACAGCCGCCGCGGGGGCCAAGATCATCTTTGAAGCGATTGCAGCGATACACTCAAGAGGAAAACCTGAGTGAAATTCGACAATTGCGCAACTGCTTCGACGTCGCGCGCAAAAAGCGACAAGAACGTTCCCAAAGCAAAATTTCTCGAACTTAGAGACCTCGCAGAGAGAAGACTCAGGGCGAGTGAGTCCTTCCGCTCTAGAGCAAACCTGAACGGAGTCACTGTGGAGTTTTGGGGAAATAGTCGTCACCAATTCGACTTCTGGAAGCTGAATTGGAACGAGACATCCTCTCATGACATCGATGGAAGGATCTTCTCCGCTAATGGAGTGCCTGGCTTCGAGCCGTCAGCCTACTATTGTCCGGAGACTAACGAGTCAGTTTTTTTCAACACTGAGTACTATGGGCAGTGCAAGAGCTGGGCTCTCGGAATGGCAGCGGCTGTGCTGGAGGAGAAGCATAACACGCATTCCATTCACGGAGCATGTGTTGATGTTGGTGGGAAGGGAGTCATCATCGTCGCTCCCACAGGGACTGGTAAGACGACACAGGCGTTCAGGCTGATGCAGCTGCCTAATGGGAGAATTGTGGGCGATGACTGGGTCTACATCGACCATGACGAGGGCGACAAGCTCGGCTATCTTGTCGGACGCCAGCCTGAGAAGAGCCTGTACATGAGGACGGAGACCCAGTTAAGGGAGGATTGGCTAGGAAAGACCTTCGACGAGAGCAAGTGTGAGAACGTAGTGACGAAGAAGGCTGACTGCGAGTTCACAGAGGGTGATACCGGGTGCAAGCTGAACCATGACACGTGCGTCTTCGACGCTGGACGTGAGTGGTGCTACTACGCGTTTGGGAACAGCCGGGCCCTTGTCCCTCGTGAGAAGTTGTACGGAGCTTCGAAGATTGCGGACGAGGCCAGGATTAGCCTCCTGGTATTGTTGAGGAGAGATGAGGTGAGCCTGAACGAGGTTCGTCTCAACGCGGACGAGGCGATCCAAGTTCTTCGGAAGGGGGAGTACATGATTCGTCCTGGTGCGGGTCCCAAGGAGATGTGGGGTAAGATGGGACAGGAATCCTGGTACAACCCGTACCTGCTACAGCTTGACCACGCTAAGCAGGAGTGGTTCTTCCGGCGGATGATCTCCAAGTTCGGGGTCAGGTGTATTCTTCTGAACACTCGCGTCGAGAAAATTGGCGAGACCCACCAGAGAATCCTAAAAGCTCTCAACGAGCCCTAGACGGTGCAGAATCATGCATGGAATTTCCTGCGAATATTAGATCTCCATCCACAACGAATGTCTTGTGGGACTTCCCAGACGTCGAAATAGGAACAAATCGTTCCTTTGGAATTCTGAAGCATCCTCGATCTTGACCATAACACAGCGATTGTTGCTGATAGGGACAGTGCCTAGAAGGGCGGCATTGAGTACTTAACTAGCCCAATTGAAAGTGTGGCTTGTGGGCGTGCCTTTGCAATATTCGAAGCTGGTCGAAACCTTCGAAAAGATAGAAGCGACCAGTAAGAGGCTTGAAATCACAAGCCTTCTCGTTCAACTTCTCAAGGAAACCCCGCCCTCGGCGATTAGCAAGGTCGTCTATCTGACTCAGGGAAAGCTGTACGCTGACTATCTTGGGGTGGAGTTGGGGATTGCTGAGAAATTGCTCATTAGAGCAGTTTCACTCGCAACCGGGGAGAACGAGGCTCACGTAAACTCGACCTACAAGAAAACGGGAGATGTGGGAACGACTGCGCAGAAGCTGCTTGCGGAGAAGAGTGAACCGTTGTTGACCAAGGAAGATGTGTCTGTGGAAGAGGTGTATGGTGCTCTTGACAAGATAGCGAGGAAAGCGGGGTCAGGCTCGACCGGGGCCAAGATCAGGCTGCTTACCAATCTGATCAACAGGGCATCGCCGGTGGAGGCCAAGTATCTCGCTCGGATGGCTGTTGGAAACTTGAGACTCGGAGTGGCCGACATGACGATTCTTGATGCGCTGGCGATTGCTCTAGGTGGAGGGAAGGAGTCTCGTGGGAAGCTGGAACGAGCCTACAACCTCTCCTCGGACCTGGGCCATGTGGCTTCGACCCTAGCGACGGGTGGGATGGAGGCTGTAGAGTCGTTTCGTGTTACTGTTGGGAAGCCGATTCGGCCTATGCTGGCGGAGCGGCTAGGTGATTCTAAGGAGATTCTTGCGAAGATGGGGGGTGAAGCTGCTGCCGAATACAAGTACGACGGTCTACGGATCCAGGCTCACCTGTCGAACGGGAAAGTGAGCCTCTACTCGCGGAGGCTCGAGAATATCACACCCCAGTTTCCTGACGTCCAAGAGCTTGTGCGGAAAGGGTTGAGCGTCAAGGAGGCGATCGTGGAGGGCGAAGCAGTTGCAGTAGACTCGTCCACAGGCGACCTCCTTCCATTCCAGCTGGTTTCTCAGCGTCGAGGTAGAAAGTATGAGCTGGAAAAGACGGTTGAAGAGATACCAGTCGGGGTTTTTCTATTCGACCTCCTGTATGCTGACGGGACAGATTATACTCGGGTCGCTTATCCTGAGCGTCGGAGGATTCTTGGACACCTTGTGAGTATCGGGGAGAGACTGGGTCTCTCGAATCAGATAATCGTGAAGGAGCCTGACCAGCTTGACTCTTACATTGAACGGGCTGTTTCTGATGGCTGTGAGGGGTTGATGATCAAATCCCTTGGTCCGGACTCGTTCTACAAGGCCGGTGCCCGTGGCTGGAACTGGATAAAATACAAGCGGGACTACAAGTCGGAGATGCAGGATACGGTGGATCTCGCGGTGGTCGGGGCTTTCTCGGGAAGGGGAAGACGGGGGGGAAACTATGGTGCTCTGTTGCTGGCGGCGTATGATGATCCGGATGATGTGTTTCGCACGGTGTGCAAGTGCGGCTCGGGTTTCAAAGACGAGGATTTGGCCAAGCTGCCAGCTTTGCTGGAGAAGTATCGGGTTACTCATCGACAGGCCCGGGTTGATTCTAAACTAGAAGCAGACGCATGGTTTGTGCCTGGGCTGGTTCTTGAGGTGACGGGATCGGAAATAACGCTTAGTCCCATCCACACATGCGGTATCGACGTTGTCCGGGCAGGTGCTGGTCTTGCAATTCGTTTTCCAAGGTTCACTGGCCGCTACCGTGAGGACAAGTCGGCAGAGCAGGCTACGACAACGAAGGAGATTGTTGGAATGTATCAGTCCCAGCTAAAGAAGCTCAGCGGGGATCCAGTGCCAGACGAGACGTAGCCCGAGTGTAATTGGACTAGCCAGACGATTCCAATGGTTTCATAGGCACGCTCGGTCCGCGAATCTCCGGCTAGTTCCAATCGGGAAATTTCCGTTGCGAGTGGTTGATTCTGAATGGAATCGAGCTAACGCCGCCCCGAGATCCGAGAAATACAGGGGTCGGACAAGCGTGATCCTCCTGCAGTCGAGCAGCCCCGGAGCCCCTCCCGATGTCTACCTTTTAGACGCAATTCAATAACAACTGAACTCGTGACCCAAACGCTCATGGGGAGAGAATAGCCGCCAGGACCGCCGCCCAGAATCAGCCAACCCCAATTCCAAAGCCCTGGAGTAGTGCAGGGGAAGTATTGCAGGGGAATTTCTCGAAAACAACCTATCTCTCGAAAAACACTGACTTCTGAAAACACTGATTTCCGAAAAAAGAGTACCGCCAAAAAACACTGATACTGAGATACCTGTGAAAAAAGCAGGCATACCGGAAAAAGGGATCATTCAAAAAAAGAAATCTAGCCCCGGGGCTACTCGAAACTCGCGATGCAGAGACTCCAAGCTCTTCACGGCAAGAAAATCGCCCAGAATTAGCCCTAATCTCGAAAACAATCTGCCACCATCAAACCGCATTAGGCCGTCCGGCACCTTGCTTGGGAGACAGAAAAACCGGGACAAGCCGATTTCGAGCCTGAATCAGCCATATCACCCGGAAACATGCCCCGATTCGACACTCAATACCTTAGAAATGAAATGTAGGCGATAGCCATCCCATGACGCGGGAGAAGGATTCCCAGCTCTCAATGCCCGTCAAGGTGTAATCTGGGTGCCTGAACGGCCCTCCACCGAATCCTTCAAGCTGCCAAGATACGCAATAACCGCCGACCCACCACCATTCCGTAGGAATCGGACAACCGCCTCCACCTTGGGACCCATACTCCCAGACGCGAATTGGCCGGTACGCGCAAGTCTTGAGAGTTCTTTCGAACTGACCTTCGACAAGAATTCCTCATTCTTCTTCCCATAGTTCAAGAACACGCCCCGAACATCAGTTAGGATCACGAGTCGCGATGCCCCAATCGTGGTTGCGAGTCTCTCTGCAGAGAGATCCTTGTCTATGACTGCATCCACACCGTATCGTGAAGGTCCAGAACCCGCTACGGGTATTCCACCTCCGCCGCACGCGATTACAATTACTCCATCATGAACCAGCTTCTTTATCGCTGCACCCTCCACCACAGTCTTGGGTTCCGGAGATGGGACGACCCTTCTGTAGCCTCTGCCCGAATCCTCCACAAGCACCCAGCCCTTCCCGGACTTCTCTATCTCTTGTTTCTCCGATTCCGAGTAGAAGGGCCCCACCGGCTTCGTCGGGTTTTGAAACGCGGAATCCTCCCTATCCACTTCGACTTGGGTTAGAATTGTCACGACCGCACGATCGTGGCCGCGTTGAGCCAGCTCCGACTGGAGAGTCTGTTGGATGACATAGCCCAGGAACCCCTGAGTCTCAGCCCCGCATGCATGAAGAGGTAGCGCTGGCACTGTCCGTTTAGAGAGCTCATGACGTAGCAAGGTCGCTCCTATCTGAGGTCCGTTCCCATGCGTAACCACGACTTGAAATCCGTCGGCGACAAGATCAGCCACTTGAGCCATTGTTGCTTGAACGTTCCTGTATTGTTGGTCAAAGGTGCCCTTTTCACGTCGCTGCAGAATTGCATTGCCCCCGAGGGCGAGAACAATGGTTTCTCGATTGTTGACAGTCAATATTCAAGCATCACGTGCTTAGGCCTGACAGTTCATCTCGTGTCGTCAGCAGTGTTTCCTTAAACACTTCCTGAACCTAACACGGAGGCTTCGAGAAACGTTCAATGGGAATCCGCAATCCGGTGGACTAAACCGATCCATTCTTTCAAGCGAGGCTCCAAGCCGACGAAGAGGCAGCCAAGAGCCAGCCCCGCCGTTATATAGAACTAGAAATCCGTAATCCTCAGACGTGTCAGACTATCGCCTTCCATACTGGCGCCGACTATTGTTCGTAGCAGCGCTTCTGATCATACTCGTGCTGACGCTGGCACCATCCGTCACAAAAGGCAATATCAACCTCAGAGTCTACGCCCTCATACCGCGCGGCGCGGTCACGCACTTCTTCGCCAGCTTTTCCGATGTACAACTTCACACAGCGGGGCTTCCGGAATCCAGCGGGTGGTTGAAAGTAGCCCAAAACTCAGTGGGACCAAACGTGGACCTAATACCACAGTCAGACCAGCTCATCCCTAGGGAGATTCTCTCTGCGAGCATAACCTCGGGGAGGTACGACTCGATTCGGATGACATTCTCAAACTCGACACTCGTCCTCGACAGCGGTCAGAAGGCCTCTGTTCCCCCCGTGACTTCACCACTCTCCGCCAATACCATTGTTTCCGTGCCCCCAAACGGTAATGGTGATGTTCTATTCATTCTCTCACTCGATTACTCACTCCTAATTTCGACGAGCCCGTCGGTTTCGGCAGAGATCGCCCAAGTCACCTCATTCTAAGAACCGAAACAATCAAATTGGACCTTTAGCCACCCGCGCCGCATGTGCGTGATAGGGAAGAACGAGGTCATTGAGCTAATCAAGAGCCATCGATGTATCCACCCCTTCGATTATGATCTTCTGGATGGCGACGGGTATATTCTAACGGTGAAGGAGGAAAGGACCCTTCACTACCTCGAGCATCAAAATCTCATCTCCAACGAAGTAGTCTTCACTCCACCTACGTTCGTTGCACACCTGACTGCCAAGAGCAAGTACGGGAGAATGGGATTATCGTTTCTGAACGCGGCCAAAGTCCACAGCGGCTTTGTTGGAAGACTGGCTCTCGAACTTGTTAATCTGAGTAATGAGCGACAGCCAATCACCATCAAGCGAGGAGACCCGCTAATGCATATGGAATTCATTCGACGGGAAGGCCAAGCCTCGCCATATACCGGAAATTACATGTTTCAATACATGACCGAGGACGAAATTTCCGAGTACATGTCCATACTAACCCGCGACTTCAAAGGGCTCTTCGACAAAGAGTCTCTCCAGAAGGCAGCAAAAAACAGAGTCGCCATCTCAGCGGTCTAACTCGCTAGGTTTTTGCCAACAGGCGCGCGCTCTTCCTTATCTCTACATCATTGATTCTGCTAATTGCTGATCTGTAAAATTTCTTCAACTGTCGTCGAGGAGCTCCCAGATCCGCATAGCGCCTGGCCTGCAACAGCATTTCAAGCTTGTCAAGGTCCTTCACCAACCGCGCTTCCCTTGTTCGACCCGTCTCTAGGTCTCTCCACATGCGTGTATACTGAACCCGCTCCTCCATCGGAACTGAATTCGCGATCCGAGTCCTTGCGGCTTTTCTCAGAGAGCGGACTTTCTTCCACCCGAGCCTATTCTTGTCCTCGGGAGTCAGATCACCGGTTATTGCTTCCTCTAAGTCGTGAATCAAAGCAAGTGTCAACATTCGCCCGACATTGAATCCACGTGTCCTGCCCTCGAAAAGCGAAAGAACCGCGACTCCAAAGGAGTGATCTGCCACAGACTCCACCCTCCCGATCCTGGAGACCTGCCTCCAGCCGCGTCGAGGCTCAACTTTGAGTCGCCCAGCGAATTCCCATAGCTCCAAGGCTCTCAAGACGTTTTCTAGCTCGTCGTTTTTGACTTGAAAGTGTTCGCAACTCCTAAAAGGCTTTAGCTATGTAAATACGTCCATATTCAGTCACGTAGATGGATGCGCAATTGGTTAAGAAAATAGTCACGAAATTCGCCATCGCAAAGAAAAGGAGCGGTCGCGAGGGAAACGTGTACAGGTCTCCAAGGATATACCTCCCGACGAAGCTTACAGATGACTCCAGGTTTCCTCTTCGGGAGGACGATCTCATTTCGATAAGAGTTGATGGGAGACGTCTCATAGTACAGCGCGCTTCGAAAGCGCAAATCATCGAAGAATCTTCGGCCCTAAAGGTTCGGAAGTCATAATAGAAGGCGAGGCGTCTCCTATAATTAGCTAGGTTCATCCATGATAAGGATTGCCGTTCAAGTCACTAACTTGTCGGGGGAACGTTACTGGGGCTATGATGCTCAGCTTCCCCCCCAAGTTCAGATTGGAGTCAACATAAACATCGTCGGGTTGGACCAGAAAGGGGAGCTTTCAGCAGAAGCTCCTTTTGTGTTCACGGTGACTTACGCGCCGTCCATAGCTCAGCTGAGCGTCAAGGGTAAGGCGCAAGTGACCGCAGACAAGAATGAGATCGCAAAAATGTTGGAGGAGCATAAACAGAACAAGCCGCCATCAACGGCAGTGATACAGGCAGTCTCTAGCATTGCGATGGCGGAAGCTATCATTCTGTCGAAAAGCCTAGGTGTTCCGCCGCCACTGCCCCCCATGAGCATGCCATCAGAACAACCGGCCCAAACCCCGAAACGTCCCGAATCGCGGTACACCACCTAAGTCTTGAAAAGTTAAGGGGGTCTCCAAGGCTCTTTTGCGCTGAGGCCCCGTTTGACATCGGTAAGTGAATTCGAGATCAAGTGAGACGGAGGCTGGTTAAGCGATTGCGAAAAGCCTGTCTTGAACGAAAGCAAGGAGAACGACGTGATCTCGAGATTTACGATCTCCAATTTATTGGAGAGATGTTACGTCTCCAATTTATTGGACCTGAGCGCGACAACTAAGGACCCAGAGAACTTCGCTCTTTAGAGGCATCACCCCTGGTGCGAACACGGAACGTCCGAGTGATGGAACCGAAAGTAACCATGAATACATTCGGTCCGAGCCGAATGTAATGTCTTATAACTGAAGCGCCCCCGGCATCGTGCCTGAGGGAGGGAGGTTCGGTGGATCTGTCTGTCGCATTCGACTCTGAGGTTCTCCAGAGGAAACCGGTTGAATGGCAGAGAGAGGTTTCTGGACGTTTTCTCCCAGGTCCAAAAAGCTATTCATGGCTTTTGGAGGATTCTGCAGTAAACGACTGGATTGACGGATATACCTCGGCTGAGACTAGGGAGAAGAAGCTCTACCAGCTTGAGAAGGTTCTTGCTGCCAATAAGCTGACGGGTACGGCTGAGCTCCTACGACTCCCGGATCGTGAGATCAAGGTCCTTGTTCGTCGAGTGGCGAATTGGTATCTGCAACAAGGGAAGAGTGTGTGGGCAAAGCAGATTACGATTACGATGAAGGGGTTCTTGGAGTCTCAGGATAGATCGTTCGATCTCAAGCGGTCGGAGCGCATACGGACTCCACCGAGAAAGAAGGTCGTTGTGGAGCATGTTCCAACAAAATCTGAGGTGTTTCAGATGTCAGAGGCCAGCGGGTCTCTTCGAAACAAGGCGATTATCCTCTCTCTTTTTCAGAGTGGTGTCCGCGTTAGCTGCCTGTGCAATTGGACCTTCGGGTTGATTGGAGACCAGTTGTTTCCGGTTCTCAACCCGCCTGTGAGAATCAGGGTTACTCCCAACCTAGACACTAAGCTCAACCTTTACGGTCTAAGCTACTATCTGACTGGTCTGGGAGAAGAAGCCGCGAGGTCGATAATTGCCTACCTGGAGGCGCGAATGAGACAGGGATGGAAACCGTCAGCTGCCGACCGGATATTCATTGCCAACGAGCGTGATGGAGCAGGCAGCTCTGTGAAGCGGGAAAACGTGTGGCGGATCGTCAAGTTCTCGGCTAGACTGGCAGGGCTTAAGCCTGAGTCGGTCTGGGTTCACTGTTTAAGAAAGAGTTTCAGGA
>Ga0134088_10000526_pt1 | contig 13376 bp, 13 predicted proteins | sample 15_taG_3_FD_94461 | JGI IMG/M metagenome (GOLD analysis project Ga0134088, IMG submission 94461) | Grasslands soil microbial communities from the Angelo Coastal Reserve, California, USA - 15_D_Rain_20cm_5_09182015 | ecosystem: Environmental > Terrestrial > Soil > Grasslands ...
GCCCGCCGCCGATATCTCTGTAAATAGAATTCCCCTCGCCTTCCCAACGCCCGTGAATCTCAACCGGTGGCAGCCCTATGAGGAGCAAAGTCAACTCATGGAGTTCCAGAGGGACCTGAGTATAACGGAGGAGATTTTCTTTGGAGCTCTTGCCGCGAAGGAAAAGGGCCTCCCTCGGATGGAACCCGATAACTTCCTGCCCATTCACGGTAACAATCAGTATCGCCCCTAGAGGCGAGAGAGTTTCCAAGCGCAAGCGGTCCGGACGACGGACCACAACCGCCTCTTGGAAGCTCCCCTTGCCATCTCTCCCCGAATAGGAGACCGAGGCCAAGGCACGAAGGGAGCGGAATTGCTCAAGCCTTTGAGCCAGACCCTTAACCAGCTCACTTGGATCGCGGCTTATGGACGGAATGGGTTCGGGTAGATTTTTATCCGGGGAAACGATATTCGTGCAGCCGATCAACGCCAAGAAAAGGGAGCTAACGATAAAGGCATGGGTGCCTGGCAGGTAAGCGCGTTCTTCCCCGCGCGAGAATTTCAAATCTTTTTCTCCACCTGTTGGATCTTTTCTCGAATCCTTTTGAGCTGCTCCTCTTCCTTGGATCGTTTGAGGGCGTCCTGGTAGCGTTGCAGCGCCTTATCCACCTTGCCCACCTTTTCATAGGCGTCGCCGAGATGTTCAGTGATGGTGGGGTCATCCACGGTCAGCTCCACCGCCCGTTCTAATTGCTCCACCGCCCTCCGATAATCACCCCTCTGGTAATAGACCCATCCCAGACTGTCAATATAGAAGCCGTCGTTGGGCTCAACCTTGAGCGCCCTAAGAATCAATTCCTCAGCCTCATCGAGACGCACCCCCATCTCCGCCCAGGTATAGCCCAGATAATTCAGCGCCGGGGCATTTTGCGGGTTAAGCTCGATGGCTTTCTTCATATGCTCGACCGTCTTGTCCTTGTTTTTGATCTCGTCGTAGAGCGCTCCAATCTGGAATTGCACCTGGTCGTTCTTGGGATCCAAGACAGCTACCTCTTGCAGAGTAGCTATCGCCTTCTGATAATCCTTGGCCTTGCGGTAAAGAGAGGCCAAGAGGATGAGGACGTCCTTTCGATCCTTTCTCTCCTGTAATGCTCCCTGAACCGCCTCAATGGCTTTGGGGAAATCTTCACGCTGATCATAGAGATAGGCAAGTTGAATACGAGCGTCGGCATAGAACTCGCTCTTTTCTGGGATGCGCGAGAACTCTTCCACGGCCCGTTCGTGGGCTTTCATCTCAGCGTAGGTCGTGCCCAGATAATAACGAACCCGATCATTGTCAGGATCGCCGCCCAAGACCAGGTTAAACTCCGTGGCCGCTCGCTCAAAGTCGCCCTTCTCATAATAGATGAGGCCGATCTTCGTCCTAGTCTCTCTCGGATCCGCCTCGACGGACTGCAGTTTCTGAAACTGACTGAGCGCCTCGTCCAGTTTATTCTGCCCGACGTAGAGCTCGCCCAATCTCTTTGTCGCCCACGCGCTCTTCGGATTGACCTGTAGAAGTTTTTGATAGCTCTGAATCGCCTCCTCACTCTTCCCCTGGAGCTCGTAAACCAAGGCGAGATCCATGAGAACGGGTTCTGACTTGGGGCTAAGTTCGAGCGCCTTGCGGTAACTCTCTTCCGCTGCCAAATAGAGCTGGCTCCTGGCCCGTACCCGACCGAGATAATAGTACCCGAGAACTGAGTTGGGATTTAAAGCAATGAGTTGGTCCAAATTCTTCGTCGCCTTTTCGTAGTCTCCCGTTTTGAGATAAAGGGCGCCCAAATAGAGCAAGGCCTCCTGATTCTTGGGATCGATGCTGAGCACGCCATTGTACTCTTCGACCCCCCGTGAGTCCTCTCCCATCGCAGAATAAAGGCCGGCCAAAAGCAAATGGGTATCGGTATCCTTGGGATCCAAGCGCCCAGCCTCTTCAGCCTCTTTCAAGGCCTGTTTGAGATCCCCCTTACGGAGATAGAGCGTTGCCAGGCGAAACTTGAGGTAAGCATTGGCGGGGTCGGCTTGAGCAGCTGTCTCGTACTCTTTCAGAGCTTGGGCAAACTCACCTTCGGCTAGCAAAAGCTGGCCCAAGGCGAAGTGGCCAAGGGCCTTGGCCTCGGCTGGAACCTCAACCTTTTTTTCCTGCTGAAAAGGCAGCTCAGGCTGTTGGACAAGCTCTGTCGGCGGTTCTTTAAGTTGAGGTAGCGGCGGGATACAAGCTGACAGGAGAGCGAGAAAAACAGCTCCCAGAAGGGAGAGAAGAATCATCATCTAACTAGTTAACATACTCCCTACGGAGGGTCAACGAACGACTATTCTCTTCTCCCTCCTTTCCATTTATGCTAATTTTCTTGTGGACTTCCAGCGTTGGGAGTGGGTCGGCATCTCAACAGTTGGTCCATCGAACTCATTGCTTAGTCCTCGTGACTCGGCGCTGATTACTGACCCCTGATTCTGAAGCCATGGCAGCGTCTCGGGAAGAAACAAAAAAAGAGATCCTAGATCTCCGCCAAGAAATAGAAAAGCACAACTACCATTATTACGTTCTCGACGATCCGCTGGTAAGCGACGCTGAGTATGACCGCCTCTTTCGCAGATTGGTGGAGCTCGAGAAGAAGCATCCAGAATTTGCCTCTGCGGACTCTCCCACGCAAAAAGTCGGCGCCCCTCCCCTGGAGAAATTCGCAACGGTGCGCCACACCCTGCCGATGCTTTCGCTCAACAACGCCAACGATCGAGAGGAAATGGAGGAGTTTGAGGAACGGATCAAGCGCTTTCTAAAAAGCACCCAGCCTATCGAGTATATCGCGGAGCCGAAGATTGACGGCGTTGCAGTCGAGCTGGTTTACGATCAAGGGCGTCTGACGGTTGGCGCCACCCGCGGAGACGGCATCAACGGTGAAGATATCACCAACAATCTAAAGACCATTCGCTCGATTCCCCTCACGCTTCATAGGGCAAAGAAGCCGATCCCGCAACGTCTTGAGGTCCGAGGGGAGGTTTTCCTTTCTCTCAAGGCCTTCCAGAAACTTAACCGAGAAAGGGAGGAACAGGGGCAACCTATCTTCGCCAACCCGCGCAATGCTGCCGCCGGCTCCCTGAAGCAACTCGATTCCACCATCACGGCCAGGCGTCCTCTGGACATCTTTTGTCACGGCGCGGGAGAGGTCGCGGGAGTCAGTTTTGCTAGCCAAGTGGAATTTCTCCAAACCCTGAAAGATTGGGGACTCAAACCCGTTCCTTTCACCCGGCTGTGTTATAGCTTGAAGGACATCTTTGCCTTCCACGAAGAAATGGAGAAACGACGCGACGAGCTCCCTTACGAGATCGACGGCATTGTCGTCAAGGTCAACAGCCTGGAGCTGCAGAGACGCCTGGGAGAGATCGCCCGCTCCCCCCGCTGGGCCATCGCTTACAAGTTCAAAGCCCGCCAGGCAACGACGCGCATCCTCGACATCCAGCCTCAGGTAGGGCGCACGGGGACCCTCACGCCCGTAGCCAGCCTCGAGCCGGTGCCGGTAGGCGGGGTCATAGTCAAGAGCGCTTCACTGCATAACACGGACGAGATAGAACGTAAGGATATCCGCATCGGCGACACCGTAGTCGTGGAGCGAGCCGGGGACGTCATCCCTTATGTCGTTGAGGTCATCAAGGAAAAAAGAACCGGGCGGGAGAAAAAATTCGAGATGCCCGAGCGGTGCTCGGTCTGCGGCTCGTCGGTCTATCGGGAAGAGGGGGAAGCCGCCTACCGCTGTGTCGGCCTTTCTTGTCCGGCGCAGCTAAAAGAGAGCATCAAATTTTTTGGCTCCCGGGGAGCGATGGACATCGAGGGATTAGGCGAGAAGCTTATCGATCAACTGGTCGACCACGGACTGGTCAAGGATTTAGCCGATCTCTACAACCTCAAAAAGGAGCAGTTAGCCGGTCTTGAGCGAATGGCGGAGAAATCGGCTCAGAATCTTCTCGATGCCTTGGAGCAAAGTAAGGATATCGCCCTGCCGAGATTTCTCACCGCCCTGGGGATCCGTCACGTGGGCGAGGCGACCGCCAAGCTACTTTCGGACCATTTCGGCGACCTGCACACTCTCATGGATGCCCCTGAAGAGAAGCTAATGGAAGTGCGCGAGATTGGCCCCGAGGTCGCCAAGAGCATCGCCCGTTTTTTCGCCCAAAAGGATAACCGGAGGGTCATCGAAAAGCTCCTCCGATCCGGAATACGTCTGCAGAGAGAACCCAAGAAGGAGGGGAAGTTTGCGGGTACCACTTTCGTCCTCACGGGTGGACTAGAGTCGATGTCACGCAGCGAAGCACAAAAGCGCATTGAGATACTGGGTGGCCGGGTGGCTTCCAGCGTAAGCCGTAATATCGACTATGTCGTCGTGGGTGCTGATCCGGGCTCGAAGCTCAAAAAGGCAAAGGAGCTGGGAATTCACGTATTGGAGGAGAACGAATTTCTCAGGTTAATCGGGGCTAGCTAAAATCGGTCCTGGCGACGCGGCATTCCCCCACGTCCCCCTCCTCCCGGTGGACGAGGCTGTTGTGGGCGCGCCTCGCTGACCACGATGGTCCTGCCCTCGAATTCAGTCTTGTTCAGGGCAGCCGTGGCCCGCTCGGCCTCTTCGTCCGACGCCATTTCGACGAAGCCAAAGCCCTTGGAGCGGCCGCTAAACTTGTCCATGACGATCCGAACGCTTACGACGGAGCCGTGCTGAGAAAAGAGCTCCTGCAGCTTTGCCTCGGGCACGGAGTAGGGAAGATTCCCCACATATAACTTCGCTCCCATCTTGGTCCTCCTCAGTGGCGGCTTGGGATCGCTTTCCACAGAAGGGCAAACTCAGAAGACCTCTAAGCCAGAGGATCTCAGCGCGCTCTTCGGTAAAAGGATCCTGTAAAACGGCGTAAGCCTACTCAGGATTAAAGCTCTTGTCAAATGGGCAAAACGGCATGATAAACTCGTGGGCTAAGGGGCAAGAAAAGATTGTTGCCTAGTGTCTATGGTCCAACGCCTTTTGTTGAAGCTCTCCGTCTTGCCCCGTAAAGAGCATACTCCAAAGATGGAGTCCATGGACAAACCTCAAGACACGGCAAGAGCCCATTTAATCATCGAGGGCAGAGTCCAAGGGGTCTATTTCCGCGCCTCAGCCCAACAGGAGGCTATTCGACTAGGCGTCAAAGGATTGGTGAGGAATTGTCCGGACGGCTCAGTGGAAGTGGTTGCAGAGGGGGTGAAAGAAAACATCGAGCGGCTAATTTCCTGGTGTCGTCACGGACCCCCGGGAGCTCGCGTAACCGATGTCAGGCTTAAATGGCAGACGTTTCGCGGCGAGTTTGAAACTTTCCGCATCACGAGGTAATCATTTTCTCCTGCTATCCAGTGCCAAGCGATAGATCTCCCTCTTGGAATAGGAATACTTTTCTCCTAAGACCTCAGCGATCTCCTTGACCCTCATCCCCTTTGTCTTGAGCCTCTGGATCTCGGCCACGAGGCGATCTTCTGCCGGATATTCCTGTTTCTCTGCGCCGCCGACAATCAGGGCCATCTCGCCCCGCAACTCTCTACGATCAGCCTCGGCTCTAACTTGGCTCAAGCGCCCGCGGATGAATTCCTCGTAAACTTTTGTCAGCTCTCTGCCGAGAACAACCTCGCGATCGCCCAGTATTTCGAAGAGATCCTGCAGAGACTCTCTCAGACGATGGGGGGCCTCGTAAAAAATGATGACTCTTTTTTCGTCTTGAAGTTTTCTTAGTCTCTCCCGGCGTTCCTTTTTTTTGGCGGGAAGAAAGCCCTCAAAGATGAATTGATCGACCTCAAGCCCGCTCGCGCTTAAGGCCGCAGCTAACGCCGAAGGACCTGGGACCGGCACGACGTTAATGCCGGATTTGATCGCCTCGCGCACGAACCGACATCCCGGGTCTGAGAGAGTCGGTGTCCCCGCGTCCGAAACCAAGGCGATGTTCGCGCCGCGTTCGAGACGCACGACCAACGCGTGGGCCTTTGCCTTTTCGTTGTGCTCGTGGCAACTGGTCAGCGGCGTAGAGATGTCGTAGTGAACTAGGAGTCCTTTGGTGTGCCGTGTATCCTCGGCGGCGATGAGATCTACTTCTTTGAGGACGCGCAAAGCTCTAAGGGTAATATCCTCTAGGTTGCCGATAGGAGTAGCGACGATATAGAGAACTCCTCGCATAGACAGAGATAGAGACAGCGACAGAGAAAAATCACCTGTTCAGCATGCCGCTGAGCATTCTGGCGATCTCATCGCATCGAGCGTACAAGGCATGGTATTCGTTCTCAACGATGTACCCTTGAGTCCGCATCACGCAAAGCAAACTAAGCACCTCATAGACCGAACCCTTAGCGATATTGAAAAAATGTTTGGATTCCTTGTTACCTTCTCGCCCGGTTCCTTCCGCAATATTGGTGGATACCGACAAGGCTGCCTTTCGAATCTGCTCGCCTAGAGAGAACTGATCCCTCTGATCAATCGAGCGGGACAGTAACGAGATCTGTTCGTAGAGGTTTACTGCCTTTTTCCACACCTCGAGATTTTCGAATTTAAACATCTTTTTTTGTCTCTGTCCCTGTCTCTATCTCGTCTCATTTTCCCCAGTCCCGAGCGTAGCGGAAGTCCCGGTCTATCGTCCGCTCCGAAACCTTCGCTATCACTGGAAGGCGTCTCTTGAACTGCGAGTTCATGATCCGAAGCGTCACTTCATCCACAAATGGCGCGGCAAAACCGGCCGCGATCAATTCCGGACACGAATAACGCTCATCGACCATAAGATAAAGGAGCCGATCTACATCACGATAACTGAATCCCAGCTCTCCCTCATCCGTTTGGTCCGCCCAGAGATCCGCCGAAGGTTTTTTCTGCACGATGACATCGGGCACATCAACCTCCTCGGCCAATGCCCAAACCTGTGTCTTGTAAAGGTCGCCCAGTGGGTTGATAGCAGAAGCCATATCCCCATAAAGGGTCCCATAGCCGAGCAGCAGCTCTGTTTTGTTGCTCGTCCCCAAGACCAGAGCATTCCAGCGCGCCGAGTGGTCATAGAGAATGGTCATCCGCTCGCGGGCCATCTTGTTGCCGCGCCGTCTCTGATCCGCATCCGGGAAGCGCTCAAAGTAGGCGTCGATCTGGGGTGTAATGTCGACTGTAAGAGACTGGATGGAGCTCTTCTGAACCACTAACTCCGCATGAGCCAGGCTCTCAGGACTGGAGCCCTTGTAGGGCATCATGATGCCCAAGACATTGCTTGGCCCGAGGGCCTCGGCGGCCAGCATCGCGCTCAGACTCGAGTCCACACCCCCCGACAGCCCCACGACCACACGCTCAAGACCCACCTTCTCGACCTCGTTGCGGATGAAGGAGACTAGGATTCGACGCAGAAGCGTCACATTGGTCGGAATTTGAATCATAAATTCAGCAGACAGAGATAGAGACAGACGGGGAAGGGCGGGGCGGTCTCTGTCTCAACTCTCTATCTCCTTTTCTTCTTCACTCTTAACTTCTTGGCCCCTTTAACCCTTAAACCGTCTAACCCCTGAACCTTTTTTAAGTCGGATGGCCGCCCTCGGATGCGCATAAGTTCATTGATGGTTAGGTCCACATCCTCGTCCCGGAGCAGCGGCGCCATAGTTCGCTTGCGTCGGACGGAATCAATGGCTACCTCACCGATGATGAAATCCTCCTCGTAATATTTAGCCTTGCCGATTCTCTGGCCGAACGGATCCAGAATCTCCGACCCTCCCCAAAAGCCGACACCATCTTCAAACCCCACCCGGTTTCCGTAAATCAAGAAGAGACCGAAGGTCTGAGCGTAGGTCCGATTGAGCAGCTCCCAGTACAGCGCATTGTCATCCTGAGCTTGCCCGTCGGTAATGCCGCGCAGCGGGCTTGTCGAAGGGCAGAGAATAGCCAAGGCCCCATCTAAGGCGGCGAGATATGCGGTCGAAGGATGCCACAAGTCTTCACAGATAAGCATCGCCATGCGACCGAACTTCGTGTCGAAGGCGCGAATCCGGTCTCCACGGGCAAAATAGCGCTGTTCATCAAACATCCCGTAGGTCGGGAGATAGACCTTGCGATGAACATGGCGGATCTCGCCGTCTTCGAAATAGACCGCCGCATTATAGAAGCGATAATCCGAACTCTCTTCGACCAACCCGGCAACAAACGCCGCCCCTCGACTCAGCCTCTCAAGCTTTTTCACCTCCCCCGAGGAAAGCTTTAAAGCGACGTTCGGGACCATATCACGCAGGAAATAGCCGGTAAGGCTCAGCTCGGGAAAGAGCAACAAGTCGGCCCCCGCCTTCCTCCCCTGACCTATCTTCTCTTCGTAAAGTGAAAGGTTGGATTGGAGATCCCCCAGCTTGGGTTTGATCTGAGCCACAGCAACTTTAAAGGCCACCTGTCCTCCGGGCTACGAAACGCTCTGATGCTGAAGAAGTTAACATGGCGACGTAGTCTCTTGCAATTTAATCTTCCTGACTTAGAATAGCTCTCGTCATGGCCAGCGATAAGGTTCTCATCTTTGGGCAGGACCTCTGACCCTACACCTCAAGGGCCCGTGAGGACTACTCCCGACGCAGGATTCCTTTCGATTACATTAATGTCTTGAAGGATGCCGAGGGGCTCAAGCGGATGCTGGAATATTCCAAAAACCGCGAGATTCCGGTCATCGTTGAAGGCGGCAAGGTGACTATCGGCTTCGGGGGAACGTGAGCGGTCTAGGGCTGGCGGCGCCGGCTCAAAACAGACAGAGATTTGAGACAGAGACCGCACCCCCCTTTCTCTGTCTCTGTCCCTGTCTCTATCACGCCTTCTTGAGCATCAAATGGGCGATTTGGGGCGGGCAGTTGATGCGGATGGGAAGGCCGGTAATCCCGATACCTCGACTGACAAACAGCACCGCATCTCTTTGATCTGCCACAGGCCCGCTGTATTGGCGAGGGAGTCTGAACATTCCCTCAGGGTAGGGCGTAACAAAATGCGCAATCGAGAGACTCTCCGGATCGGAGTCGAGCTTCACCTGACCCCCATGGTAATGGCCTGAAAGAATGACGTCGATGCCGCTCTGAGCAGCTTGAGGAAACGCTTCTGGACGATGGGAAAGCAGCAGTTTCACCTCTCCGGGTTCTCGCTCTGCGGCCCTAAGCGCGCGCGTCAGGTCGGGCCTCCCCCAGCGCAGATCTTCGATGCCGAGAATGCTGAGCTTTGTCTGGTTGACGGACAGAGAGACTGCATCGTTGCGCAAGACTTGGATGCCCTTCTCAGTGAACCGACGGGTGAGCTCACCATCTGCACCCGCATAGACGTCATGGTTGCCCATGCAAGCGAAAACACCGTAACGCGCCTTCAATCCCGCTAGGGTATCCACACAGGGAGCTACCTCGTCCACAGTAGTCGAGATGAAATCACCCGTGAGCGCTATCAGGTCCGGCTTCAGCCGATTGACAGCCTCAACATAGGCCGCAAGCTCCTCTGCCGGCATAAAGGGCCCCACGTGAATATCCGTAAGCTGCACGATAGAGAAATGGGAGAGGTCCGAAGAAAGGCCGCTCACCGGAAGCTCAAAATCCTCCACTCCAAAACGGTGTCGGCCCAGGAGCACCCCATAGCCGGAAACGAGAAAGGGTGCCGTCGCCGCAATGCCTACGCCCTTCTTTAAAAAGTCGCGCCGCCGAAGGTCGGGCGACGTTACAGCGCTTCTAGAAATCCTAAGAAGCAAACGAGAGAACTCATAGCCGAGGAGCACAAGTACCGCCCCGATCGAGCCAAACCCCCAAATAGCTGAGAAGTAAGATAGGCTCCGAAAAAGCCACGGAATCGGCGGATGGTTCTGCCAACCAAAGAAGAAGCGCCAGACAACAGGAAACAGCGCGAGGAGAAAAAGAGAGATCACGAAACCCAAGAGAAACCTCTGGATTTCTCGCCTGAATATCCCATGGCGAAGATAATTACGGATGCGAAAGAAGAGGTAGCCCTGCAAAGCCAGATAAAGAAAAAAAATAGTAAAATAGATGACAAGAGCTCTCGGAAAATTCATAATTAGAGGGTAGTATAGCCGACAACGAAGGACCGCACAAGTTGAGCCAGACGATGGAAAGATCCTTCAAAAAGCTGGTCGCGGACAAAATCCGGGCTGCTTTTGGAAACAACGCCAATCTTCTCTCCCTCATATCCCTTGCCGGGGATGCTTCCAGTAGGCGCTACTACCGTGCCCTAATAGACAGCCCGAACTCACCTCGCTCGATTATCATCATGGAGCTTGCAGGAAGTTCCTTGCCGCTCTCTTCCGAGGAACTGGCCATCTTCGACAAGCCGCCCAAGGAGCTCCCCTTCCTCAGCCTCCACGGCTTTCTCAGGCGGTTGAACGTTAGAGTCCCCGGGCTTTACGGCCAATGGGTTGAAGAGGGCATCATCCTCTTGGAAGACCTGGGTGACCGTTCTCTCTGGGACCATGTCCAGGAGCTTCCTGCGGCGGAGATCTTAAAGTGGTACCGAAAAGCGATCGACCAACTCCTTCTCATCCACGTTGAAGGGACGCGGCGACCGGACGATTCCTGCATCGCTTTTCAGCAACGTTTTGATTTTCGTCTTTACATGTGGGAATTCGATCACTTCATCGAGTACGGACTGGAAAAGAGGCTGGGCGCAGAAATGAGCGACGGCAACAAACAGCGACTCCGAAAGAGCTTTGAGGAGATCGCGACCCTTTTGGCAAGCCAACCCCCTTCTCTAAGCCACAGGGACTACCACAGTTGGAACCTCATGGTTCACGACGATGAGGTCGCGGTGATCGATTTTCAAGACGCTCTTCTGGCGCCCTCTCAGTACGATCTAGCCTCTCTGTTAAATGATCGCGAGACCGACCGCATCATCCGATCCGACGTGGAGACTCGCCTGTTGGACTACTATTTGCAGCAGCGAGAAGAGATGGGAGAAAAACGGGTCAACCGGGATAGATTTCTCGAAAACTATATTCTGTCGGCCCTGCAGCGAGACTTTAAGGTCGTGGGGCGCTTCTATTATCTCGATTTGGTCAAAGGCAAGCCAGGCTACAAAAAATATATCCCGCCCACCCTGAAGCGTTTGAGACGGAACCTCGACCGGCATCGGCGATTTAGCCATCTGATTCCGATCCTGGCGACGCAGTTTGAGGAGATGCGATGAAAGGGCTCTGCAATGATGAATTTTTAATTTTGAATGTTGAATTCAAAACTCAAAACTCAAAATTCAAAATTCGAGGCTGGGTGTCATGAGAGCCATGGTCTTCGCCGCCGGGCAAGGGACCCGCCTGCACCCGCTGACCGACAAACTTCCCAAGGCCCTCGTCCCAGTGGCCGGCCGACCTATGATCGAATACCCTCTGCTGCTCCTCAGGCATTACGGCATCAAAGAGGTCATCATTAACCTGCACCACCTGGGCGAAAAGATCGAAGAGTATCTTCAAGGTGGAAAAAAGTTAGGGCTTCGGATCAGCTATTCAAAAGAAGAAGAACTGCTCGATACAGGAGGCGGCCTCTTGAAGGCCAGATCCTTTTTGCAAGGCGGCACCTTCATCGTCATCAACAGCGATGTGATCATTGATGTTCCTTTGCAAGAGGCACTCGATCAACATCGACAGCACGCGGCGACCGCAACCTTGATCCTGAGACCCGATGCCCAGGCGGACCTCTATGGTCCCATTGAAACGTCAGCGGACTCAAAAATTCAGAGATTCTTAGGGCACGAAGCTCCATCAAGCGGGCCGGTTGGACCTGTCAGAAAACTGATGTTTACGGGAGTTCAAGTCCTGGAGCCTAGAGTTTTCGATTATATGGCGGGAGAAGATACCTCTAGGTTCAGCACCACGAAAGCTACCTACCCGAAGATGTTGACTCGGGGAGAATGCCTATATGGTTTCCCATTCGAAGGGTTCTGGCAGGATCTTGGAACTCCGGAAAGAATCAAAGAGACGGAAGAGAAACTAAACCGGGGCGGGATAAGGCTGCACTATTTGAAACCCAGATAGAGACAGTGACAGAGACCGCCGCCTCCTTCTGTCTCTATCTCTGTCTCTGTCCAAATTTACCCTCTCAGACTCCCGGCACGGCGACCCGAAGGACCAACATAGAAGCCATTCCTGCGAGCACCGAAGCAACCACCTTCCAATTGAACTGGCGATGCGCTTCGGGCAGCAAATCCCCGGCCCCGATGTAAATAAAGTCTCCAGCGATGAACGCCAGCATCTTCTGCTGAAACTGGGGAGGGAAAAAAGCGGCAAGTAAGGCTCCAACAGGATAGAGCAATCCAGCGAGCATCAAGGCGAGCAAAATCCCACCAGGGCTCCACTTCGCCTCACGCATAATCAGCGCCGAGGTCATTCCCTGCGGAATTTCATGGAAGACTACGGCCAAGGTGATCGTCAATCCGAGAAACGGATCGATGAGATAGCCGACCGTTATCCCGGCGCCGTCAACGACGTTGTCGAGGGCCATCCCCAAGACCGCTACGGGACCGATGTGATGCGTGTGACACTCCGCCTCGCCACAGGCATGAATCATGACCAGCTTTTCCAACACGTAAAACGAAACAAAACCTAAGGCCAAGAAGGTGGCATCCGATTTCAAGTCAGTCTGGGGAAGGATGTCGAAAAAAGTCACGGCCAGCAATACGCCCGCCGCAAAGGCGATAACGTAACGGGGCTGGACTTTGTCCCCTTGGACTCTCAGGGCGAACCACCCGGACAAAAGGTCGCAGGAGCCTGCTATGACCGCATAGAGGTATACCATCGCCTTTCCTTGCAACGCCTTCGATTTTGGTCTTACCGGTAACTGATTAAAAACTGAAGGGGCTACAGCCGACGGATCGCCCGGGAGCCCTCTTCCAGAGCCAACGCGGAAAGCCCGTTAAACTCGGAGCCAAACCGGGTTCAAAACCGGGTCTAATATCTAATAGCCTAAAACAGTCCAGGGAAGCAAGAAAGTTTAAGTCACTGTGGGTGACCCTTCATCCTACTCTCTGGCGTCGACCACTTTGAAGATCACCACATGTTCATCGCGATACACCATCGTCGTGCGACGCGGCGAAAAGCGCGGAAAGAACGCTTGTTCCATCGGCCCGTAGAACACGTAGTCGACCCCTTCTGGCGGCGGTGCCTGGCCGTAAAAATATGCAATCGCCTCCATCGCCCGTGATACGCCGGGCAAACCTACGTTCGTGACCCATGGGGGATAGGCGATGAAGAGGGAGCGACTTTCAAGCAGCCAATATCCGAAACCCTCCCGCCGGTAAGGCTCATCGTTTTCTAGCAGCGCTGCTGGCGCCGGCGCCTGGAGAAAAACCGCATTTCGGGGTGTGTTCGACTTCACCCAC
>Ga0134088_10000531_pt1 | contig 13341 bp, 11 predicted proteins | sample 15_taG_3_FD_94461 | JGI IMG/M metagenome (GOLD analysis project Ga0134088, IMG submission 94461) | Grasslands soil microbial communities from the Angelo Coastal Reserve, California, USA - 15_D_Rain_20cm_5_09182015 | ecosystem: Environmental > Terrestrial > Soil > Grasslands ...
GATAGGCGCCGTCCTTACGCAGCTCCGAGGCGGCGACGTCCAGGGCGATGCCGACCTGCTCTCCCGGCCTGTAACCTGCCGCCACGATGGCGGCGACGACGACGTCCACAGCCTCGGCATTCGACTTCAGATCGGGGGCCCAGCCCCCTTCGTCGCCCCCTCCGGTCCGCAAACCCCGCGAGCGCAGGATGTCGCGCAGCGCGTGGAAGATCTCGGCGCCCATCCGCAGCGCCTCGCGGAAGGTGGGCGCCCCGACGGGGACGATCATGAACTCCTGGATGTCCACGTTGTTGTCGGCGTGCGCCCCGCCGTTGAGGATGTTGAACTGGGGCACCGGCAGGTCGCGCGCGCCCTCGCCGCCGAGGTGGCGGTAGAGAGGCAGACGGCGGGCCACCGCCGCGGCGCGGGCCGTCGCCAGGGACACGCCCAGGAGCGCGTTGGCCCCCAGGCGGGACGAGTCCTTCGTCCCGTCGATCTCGCGCAGGCGGGCGTCGACCGCCTCCTGCGCCACAGGGTCCAGATCGCGCACCGCGGGCGCAATGACCTTCACGACGTTGTCGACCGCCCGCAGGACCCCCTTGCCCCGGAAACGCGACGAGTCTCCGTCGCGCAGCTCGAGCGCCTCGCGCGAACCTGTGGAGGCGCCTGACGGTACGGCGGCCCGCCCGCGCGTGCCGTCGTCGAGAGTGACCTCCACTTCGATAGTGGGGTTGCCGCGCGAGTCGAGGACTTCGCGTGCCTGGAGTTCCCTGATGCGAGTCATGCGCTAGGAGTGTGTCCGAGTCATAGCATCGGTCGCGTTCGTGGCGCCGCGGGGTCGGCCGCGAGGCGCCGCGACGATCGCGATGTGAGTCATCACGGAGGAGCGGCAACGACGCGGACGGCCCCGCGCCGCCACGAACCCCTTGGGCACATGGGGATTGCGGCCCCATGCTTCGTTGCTCGTCGTCAACGATGCAACCAGCATCGTTTCCTCCTCGCGCCTCGCCTAGGACTCGCAAGCCCCATGTGCGCGGCCCATGCTATGACTCGGACACACTCCTAGATGGCGATCGGCCGCTCCGTCCCGACGCGTTGCTGGCCGGAACGCCGGGCCACGGCCTCGGTCAGGGCGATCGCGAACACCTCGGTGACGTCCGACACGAAGCAGAACTTGAGCCCCTTGCGGAAAAGCTTCGGGACATCCTCGAGGTTCTTGCGGTTCGCCTCGGGAAGGATGACGGTGTCGATGTTCGCGCGCCGGGCCGCCAGCACCTTCTCCTTCACGCCGCCAATGGGCAGGACGTTGCCGCGCAGCGTGATCTCGCCGGTCATGGCGACACTGCGCCGCACGGGCCGGTTGGTGAGCACCGAGATGATCGCCGTCGCCATGGTGATGCCGGCCGACGGACCGTCCTTCGGGATCGCCCCCTCCGGCACGTGGACATGGACGTCGAGATCCCCGAAGGCGTTGAGGGCGACGCCCAGTTCGGGCGCCTTGGAGCGCGCGTACGACAGCGCGGCCTGCGCCGACTCTTTCATGACCGTGCCGAGGTGCCCGGTCAGGATCAGCCGCCCCTTTCCAGGCATGGTGGTCGTCTCGACGAACAGGATTTCGCCGCCGGCGGCAGTCCAGGCCAGCCCGGTCGCGACGCCGACCTGGTTGTTGGGCAGTGCCATTTCGGGGGTGATGCGCGGCACGCCGAGCAGCTCTTCGGCCCTGGCCGGCGTGACCCTGAACGGCCCGCTCTCTCCGTCCGCCACGCGGCGCGCCAGCTTGCGGCAGACCTTGGCGATCTCGCGCTCCAGGTTCCTGAGCCCCGCCTCGCGCGTGTACTTCTGGATGATCGTCTGGATCGCCTTGTCGGGGTACGACACCTCCGCGTCCACGAGCCCGTTCTCATCGATCTGTTTCGGGATCAGGTGCCGCTTGGCGATCTCGACTTTTTCCTCCTCGGTATAGCCCGAGAGGTTGATGACCTCCATGCGGTCGCGGAACGCCGGCTGGATCGGGTCGAGGAGGTTCGCCGTCGCCACGAACATGACGTTCGACAGGTCGAACGGCACGTTGAGATAGTGGTCGCGGAACGAGTAGTTCTGCTCGGGGTCGAGCACCTCGAGGAGCGCCGACGACGGGTCGCCCCGGTAATCGGAGCCGATCTTGTCCACCTCGTCCAGCATGAACACGGGGTTGTTCGACCCCGCCTGGGAGATCCCCTGGATGATGCGCCCCGGCATCGACCCGACGTAGGTGCGCCGGTGCCCGCGGATCTCCGCCTCGTCCCGGATGCCGCCCAGGGAGATGCGCACGAACTTGCGCCCGAGCGCCCGGGCGATCGAGCGCCCGAGCGAAGTCTTGCCGACGCCCGGCGGGCCGACGAAGCACAGGATCGGGCCGCGCATCTTCTTCTTCAGCTTGCGCACCGCGAGGTACTCGACGATGCGCTCCTTGATCGTATCGAGCCCGTAGTGGTCGTCGTCCAGGATCTCCTGGGCCTTCTTGAGATCGAGATTGTCCTTGGTCTGGGCGGACCAGGGCAGGTTCACCATCCAGTCGAGGTAGTTCCTGACGGTCGCGGTCTCGGCCGAATCCGGGTGCATGCGCTCGAGCTTTTTGATCTGCCGGTCGACCTCCTCCAGGACCTTGGGCGGCATCTTCGCCTTGCTGGCCTTCTCGCGGAACTGCTCGACCTCCTCGGCGAGGTCGTTGCCCTCTCCAAGCTCGTTCTGGATCGCCTTCAGCTGCTGCCTGAGGAAGTACTCGCGCTGCGACTTGTCGATCTCCTCGCGCGCGTGGGTGTTGATCTCCTGCTGCATGTTCAAAAGCTCGATCTCCCGGTTCAGGAGGTCGTGCACCTTCTTGAGGCGGGCGACGGGCTCCACGACCTTGAGGACGCTCTGCGCATCGTCGATTTTGAGGTCGAGGTTGCTCGCCACGAGATCCGCCAGCCGTCCGGGGTCCTCGAGGTTGCTGGCGATGACCATGACCTCCGAGGAGATCGCCTTGCCGAGCGAGGCGCTTTTCTCCAGCGACTTCTTGACGGTGCGCATCATCGCTTCCTGCTCCATCGTCGGCTTCACCTGGGGCTCGACGATGCGTGTCAGGTGGGCCGTGGTGTACTGCTCGCCACGCGTGAACTCGTCGACCTTGGCGCGGCAGACACCCTGGACCAGGACGCGGATGCGGCCGTCCGGAAGCTTCAGCATCCGCATGATGACGCCCACGGTGCCGATGTTGAACAGGTCCTTCTCGGACGGCTCCTCCACCTGGCTGTCCTTCTGCGAGACCAGCAGGATCATCCGGTTGTCGGCCAGGGACTGGTCGACCGCCCGGATGGAGCGCTCGCGGCTGACCGAGAGGGGCACGATGATGAACGGATAGACGACGATGTCCCGGAGCGGCAGGACGGGGAGCTCCTTCGGGATCTTGAGTTGATCCTCCGGGACCTCCAGCGCCTGGCTGCTCATGGCCGCTCCCCGATCTTGATCGTGATCGGGACTTCCTCGCCGCGCTTGTCGGGCACCTTCGGGAAGGCGATCTTCAGCACTCCCTCCGCCAGCTCCGTCCTGGCCTTGTGGGTGTTGACCGGAGAGGAGATGTGGACCACGCGCTTGAATTTGCCGAAGGGGCGCTCCATGGAGTGGTACTTGGCCCCCTTGGACGATTCGGCCCGCTTCTTCTCTCCCCGCAGGATGAGGTTGTTCCCGTTGATCGTCAGGCTGAGATCCCTGAGCGGAACCCCCGGCACCTCGAACTTGACCACCAGCTCCTCCGGCGTCTCATAGACGTCGGCGGCCGGCAGCCACTCGCCGGTGGCCTCGCTCCCCGTCGTCTTCAGCTCGAGGAGATTGTCGAACAACCGGTTGATCTCGCTCTGGATACGGCTGATCTCCACGAAGGGACCAATGTCGGCCATGGGAGCCTCCCGATTCTGGGCTCAATATAGTGACGCCCCGGGGCACCTGCAAGGAAACAGGCTACTTCCTCTGCTCCAGGAGGTCGTTCAGGACCTTCATGAACTGGTCGACGTCCTCGAACTGGCGGTAGACGCTCGCGAAGCGGACGTAGGCGACCTTGTCCAGCTCTCGAAGCCGCCCGGTGACCTTCTCTCCGATCTTGGCGGTGAGGATCTCCCGCTCCGGGATCTCCTGGAGCATCTGCTCGACCTCGTCCGCCACCTGCTCCAGGGAGGCGGGGGACACGGGGCGTTTCTCGCAGGCCTTGCGCAACCCCCCCAGGACCTTGTTGCGGTCGAACGGCTCGCGCGTGCCGTCCTTCTTGACGACCATGAACGGGATCTCGTCGATGCGCTCGTACGACGTGAAGCGGCGGCCGCAGGACAGGCACTCTCGTCGACGGCGGATGACCAGGCCGTCCTTGCCCGCGCGCGAGTCGACCACCTTGTCCTCGATGTGCGCGCAGAAGGGACATTTCATGGCAGGGCGCCTTCCTTTCTCACCCGGGGATGCGGGCCATCTTGCGGACTTCCGCCGGACGGACCCCGCCATGCCACATGAAGAAAAGCCCCAGGGCGATGGTCGGCAGAAGCGTGACGGCGTGCAGGGTCACGGCCGTCGCCGCCGCGCTCGCCTCGGGGACGCCCCAGAAACCGGACAGCGAGACTTTACAGAAGAACTCATACGGCCCGACCCCTCCCGGCGTGGGCATGACGATCCCCAGGCCCAGAGGCACGATGAGGAGGAACATGTCCGTGAACCGCAGAGGCAGGCCGAAGGCACGCACCCCCAGGAGCACCGACGCGTCGATGGTGAGCCACATCAGGAACGACAGCGCGATGCACTGCGCGAGCTGCGTCTTGCTCCGCATCACGCCCAGGCCCGCGATCAGCTTCTCCACGATCTCGGTCACGCGGGCGGCGGCCCCGCCGTGCCGGCGGCCGTGCAGCCTCTTCATGATCGTCATCACGAAGTCAGGGAACAGGACGAGCACCAGGACCAGCGGCAGGGCGACCGCGACGAGGCCTCCGGTCGCCACGATCGCGCGGCGCAGGTAGACGGACGCCTGGTGCTCCACGGCGCCGTTCGCCGAGGACGAGACCAGGGCCGACCCCCTCGCCGTCAGGACGAACACCAGGAGGAGCCCCATCACGGTCATGACGTCGAACAGTCTTTCCAGGGCCACCGTGGCGAGCGTCGCCGTCGTGCTCACCTTCTCGCGGCGCGCCAGGAGGACAGGCCGCGCCACCTCCCCGACCCGGAACGGCACGATGAAGGAGATCATGAATCCGATGAACATGGTGGACGTCAGGTTGTACATCCCGATCCCCTTCTTGACCGGCGCCATGAGGACGCGCCAGCGCCAGGCGCGGAACAGGTACGCGACCAGGTTGACGAAGACACTCGCCGCGATCAGAGAGGGGCTCGCGCCGCGCAGACTCCGGACCGCTTCCCGGAAATCAAATCCCCGGGCAAAGAAAACGATGCACACGACGGTCAGCAGGAGACTGATGCCGACTCTGAGGGCAGGTTTCACCGCGCTTGGGGGTCCGAAGCGCGCCGCGTTGTCCGCGCGCGAAGCGGGCACGCCGGTCGCTGCGCGCCGCGCGAAACGCGCCGAATATACAGGAAGCCGACGAACGATGTCCAGAAGGGGGAACTGGGCCGCGCTAGAAATCCCAGTCCAGGCCGGCGACGGGAAGCTGCCGCAGCCAGAACCCTTCCGTTCGGTCGACGCGAACGCTGCCATCGGCCCGTGGCAGGTACTGAAAGTCGTCGACACAGCAGACGTTGTTGTGGCCGTAGAGGTTGGTCACGTCCAGGTAGAGCGCGAGCGTGCCGCCGCGGAGCCTGAAGCGCCGCGTCACTCTCAGGTCGAGCCTGTGGTACGCCGGGTAGCGGAGGCCATTGCGCGGCCCGAGGATCGGCCGGACGGCGAACGAGCCGTCCGGGTTCTGCACCTGCTCCGCCCGGACATCGGTCGTGGGCCAGCCGGTGTGATAGCTCCCCGCGAGACTGACCTCCCAGGTTTCGCCGCGCCGGTAGTCGAGGCCGACGTTGAGGGCGTGCCGCTGGTCCCAGCTGCGCGGCACCCACGCGCCCTCGACCTCATCCTCGGCCGAGGCGAGCGCGTAGGATGCCCGCCAGCCCAGCGCGCGCCGTCGATCGCCGCTCAGCTCGATCTCGATCCCGCGCAAACGGGCGCGCTCGGGAGCGATCCGCACCCGGTCCCACTCGGACTCCGGGAAAAGCTGGAACGGGTTGAACAGGTTCTCGTAGCGTGGGCGCAGGTGGGTCATGTCCTTGATGTAGGCGGACACGCCCAGCCTTGTTCCGTCCGGGAAGAGATGCTCGAGATCGATTTGCCGGTGCTCGGCACGTTGCGCGGGAAAAAAGTCCGTCACGCCGTCTTCGATCTGCAGCTCGTTGATCCCCTGCGGCTGATGGAAGCGTCCCCACCCGGCGCGGAGGAGCGTGCGTTCTCCCAGGGACCAGACGAGGTTGGCGCGCGGGCTGGTCTCGGCCTCGCCGGTCAGGGACTGCCGATCACGCCGCACGCCGATTTCGAGCGTCAGCGGCGGCAGAACCCGGAACCGGCCGGCGACGTAGGCGCCGATCTCCGACCCCGAGGGGTCGAGGATCAAGTCCCGATCGGTCACGGAAACAGCGGCGGCGCCGGCGAACGGATCGGTCCGCTCCACGTGGCTGCGGTAGATGTACTGCGCTTCGAACCGCCGGGCGTCGAACCCCCACTTCAGGGACGAGCGTTCTCCGGCGGTGAGGATCCAATCCTGCTTGAGCGCAGTGGAGCCGAAGGAGCGGGCATCGTCGACCCGGGTGAATTCTTCCACGGTGTCGGAGGTGGTCCCGTGCCGGTTCCGACCGATCCGATCGCTCGAGATCAGGGTCTGCGAGTAGAGCCGCTCGGTCCAAGGTGTCTTCACGTTGACCCAGGCATACCGGTGGTCGTCGCCCGCCCCGACGCTGCCGTCCCCGCGTTCGGTCCGGTAGCGCAAGGCGTCCTGGGAGGCAAGGAGATGGGCCGAAAGGATCGAGCCACCCGGCAGGCGGACCTGCACCTTGCCGAGCAGATCGTTGTAGGACGGATTGATGCCATCCCCGCCCAGTTCGACGGTGTCGATGACGGCGTCCGGGCGCCAGGATCGGGCCGAGACCAGCCAGCTCCCTCCGCCGTCGCCCAGTCGCCCTTCGGAAAGAACGCTCGCGTTGACCAGGCTCAGGCCGAAGGCGGTGCGCCCTCCGTCGGATGGTTCGGCGGTCGACAGGTCGATGACACCGCTCGCCCGATCGCCGTACTCCGCGGGGAAGATTCCGGACAGCACGTCCACGCGGTCGATGGCCCTCGCGTCGACGATGCTGGAAAAGGCGAAAAAGTCCTTGAGATGAAACGGCTCGTCGATCGCGAGTCCGTCGAGAATGACGAGCGCCTCGTTCGGCTCGCCACCCCTTATGCTGAACTGCGCCGATCGGTCCGCCGAGGCGATCCCCGGCAGCCAGGCCATCTTCCGACTCGTATCGTCGCCAACCGTCGGCAACCGCTCGAGATCCTTGCGTCCAAGGGTGGTCACCGGCTCCGGCTCGCCGCGCGGGGATGCGCCGACCCTCAGCCGCTCCCGCAGGGCCGGGATCGAAGGCACCGGCTGATCGGCCTCGCCGGCGCCGCCGTGTCCTGACACTGCGGCCCTCACGATGAGAATCGTCCCCGCGGGTCCGTCTCTGGCTTCGAGTCCGAAAGCCGAGAGGAGTTGACCGAGGACCTGGCGCGGAGCGGCGACCGGCGGCTCGGTCTCGACCATCATGTCCGGGCGAACGAGGTCGCTGCTGAAGATCAGGTTGAGGCCGCGGGTCCGGAGGTCCTCCAGGGCCTCGACGAGAGGGCGGCCGGCGTAGCCACACGGTCCTCGAACTCCGGAGAGACGTGGGCACGAGGAGGAGTCCGGCACGGCACCCCATAGCGCGGGTGCTGTCGAGAGCAGAAGCACGATTGAAAGGGTCGGCCCCCGCCACCTCTCGATGGAGTGACGCTTCATAGGGGTGCCCGCTAAGGCTTCCAGCATGATACCGGAAATCTACGGAGCGAGGGACGTGAGTCAATCGGAAATTCGGAGGCAGGGCGGCCCCCGGTCCGAACGCCAGCCGGTCGCGTGCCGGCCGGCGTGTGGGAGGGCTAGAACGAGAACAGCAGGCCGATCTCCGGCGCTACGTCGGGCGCCTTCGCGGTGACGCCGAAGCCGGAATTGAATTTCAAGACGACGTGACGACCGAGCCGCGCCTGGCCTTCCAAGATCACTTCGACCTCGTCGGTCTGATGCCCTTCGATGGCGGCGTAGAACCGCCAGGTGCGTGAGAGTCGCTTGAGGTACTCCACGGCGTACTCGCCGGCCTCGACCTGGCCCTCGGCGTACTCCAGAGATGCGCGGCCCGTGAGAGTGCCCCACCGGTGACCCTTGATCGCCGCGAACCCGAGCGAGTACTCCCAGTCCTGCGTGCCGAGCAGGACGTTATTCTTCTGGAACGGGAAGACGACTTCGAAGAAACTGAACATCTCGGGCCGGTGCTCGCCCTCCTCGGCCCACCGCCAGCGGATCTGGCTCTCGACGTCCCCCAATCCCGATTCCTCCAGGCGGCTCGGCAGGGCCGAGAAGTCGTCCGAAGCCTTCCTCAGAGACGTGGTCGCGTGCAACGCTCCCTCGAGCTCCACCTCCAGACGATCGGTGAAGCCGTGGGAAAGGAACAGAAGGTCCTCGCGCTCGGTGAGCGTGCCGGTGTGTTCCTGGTTGCCCGCGAATCCGAGCTCGTCCGGAGCGTATTCGAAACCGGAGGTCCTGGTGTACTCATGGAAGGCGTAGACGAGCCACTCGCCCTTGCGGACGTAGGTCCCGAACTGCGACGTTGCCATGCCCCTCCCCCGGTCCGCGAGGTAGGGAGGCAGGCCGGACGGATTCTGTTCGTCAGTGGACGCGTCGACCGGCGCAGGCAGCGTGAGACTGAACAACGCCAACGACGCGCCGCAAAGCGCCGCGAAACGCCTCGGACGGAGGCGGATCATTCGCGTCCCCCACCCTCGGCGGCGCGCTCGACGAAAAGCGTCTCGCCGGCCAGGCGGGAACGCAGGCCGCAGGTCGGGAGGACGGCCCGGGGGGTGTCGTCCGGGCGCAGGCCGGAGGTGGAGCCGTGCAGGACGATCGTTGCGGCGTTCGCGGCGATCGACGGGTCGGCGTACCCCACCTTCCAGCCCGTCTCCCGCGACAACCAGTCGAGATAATCGCGCAGCGTTCGACCCTCCAGCTCGAACGGCGGAGCGACCGCGAGCACCCATTCCCAGTCTCCTCCCCGGAGCGCGATGGTGCCGGTCTCGACCGCGCCGCGCGGGTCGACCCGCAGGCGCGTCCCGGCGGGAACGGCGTAGGCCCGGTCATCGCGCGACAGCGCGGCGATCCCCTCGCGAACGCTCACGCGCAGCGTGTCGTCCGTGAGTCGGACTTCAAACTGCGTGCCCACGTCATGCACGCGCCCCAGGGTTGTGCGGATTTCGATCGGGGAAGCCGGCCCTTCCGCGCCGACGGCCGACGCGGCGGAGGCGCGAGAGGACCGCGGCCCTGTGTCGACGTATACCCCGCCGCGCCGCAGCTCGAGGACGCGGGTCGAGACCAGACCCAGCTCCGTGCCGGTGTCGAGTCGGACGGAGGGGCCGGCGTCCAGCCGCAGCGCCGCGCGACCGTCGGGACCCGTCGTCAGGCCCGAGCCGGCCACGAGGAGGTCACCCGTTTCCGCGGCCCCGCCGTCGCGCAGCAGCACCCGGCCCTCCGTCCTCACGACGGTGGCGGCCCGTGCCCCGGTGACGCGGATCCTGTTCCGCACCCAGAAGCCGGCCCCGATGGCGACCGCGATCGCGGCGGCCGCGAGCGATGCGGCGACCAGGACGACGATGCGGCGGCGGTCCCGCAGCACCGCCTCGCGCCAGCGGGCGTGCACGTTGTCCCGGACGCGCGCCATGCGCTCCTGCGGCACGGGCGGGCGCGGCCCGGCCAGCCGGATGAGCCGGGCGATCGGGTCACTGGAGCCCTCGACGCTATCCGGTTCCTCGGGCGGCTTCGTCGCGTCACTCATGCGTCATCGACCCGCACTCCGATCGGCCCCGGGTGACCGCGGAAAAGCCGTCGCGGAACGCCTGCCGCGCCCGCGTCAGGAGCGACTCGGCGGCCTTCAGCCCCAGGTTCAGTCGCGCGGCGATCTCTTTCACGGGAAGGCCCTGCACGTACTTCCATTCGAGCGCGTCGCCGTAAGCGCGCGGCAGGGCATCGAGCGTCACCTGGACCAGGCGTGCGACGTCCCTGCGGTGCAGCTGGCTCTCGGGGTCCTGCGCCAGCGTCGCGGCTAAAGAATCGAGGGCCGCGCGCACGTCCGGCGAGTCTTCGATCAACTCCGCCGGCTCGGGCCGGCGCCCGCGCCGCTCGTAATGGGCGGCGATTTCGTGCCGGCAGATGGCACACAGCCAGGTGAACAGCGCCGACTCGAAGCGATAGCCCTTCAGCCCCGAAACCGCCTTGCAGAGCGCGACCTGCACGACTTCCTCCGCTGCGTCGGCGTCCTGGTTCAGGCGAGGGAGGGCGAAGCGGTACAGCCGGGCAAAATGACCCCGGAAAAACAAGTCGAAGGCCTCTTCTTCGCCCGCGAGCATGCGTCGGACCAGCTCCCGGTCATCCGTGGCCGCCTCTATCATCCGCCCACCGACCGCCCTTCCGAGAAAACCTGACGGGATGACGCGCGGGCCCCCCATGGACGGCGCAAAGCCGATCCAGGTCGCTGCCGGGGACGCTCGGGGCTCCCGTCAGCCTCTCCGCTGGATGCGGACCAGCTCGCTCCTCTCACTCCCCCCTTTGGCCTGGACGCCGAGGATGAAACCGACGCCCCCGGCATAGTACTTGTGTTCGACGTCGCCCGGGGTCGGAGGGACCGACTCCCTGCCCCCGCCGGTAAGAGGGCTCGAGGCGGGGAAATCCTTTCCGTTGCCTGCAAAATCCGGCGATACTCCGGGCATCATCCAGGGGAAATGTGGGACAGGGCGAGGGATCGCGTGGATTGAACCCACCCACGGCCGGGTGGCAGGTGAGCCGGCGCGTCATCCACCGGCGCGACGGTCCGTTTCGTGCGATCATCCAGTCCTGGGGGAGCGTCGAAGATGTGCGGGATCGCGGGGATCTACCGTCCGGGGGAAGTCGCGGATGATCGCGGCGTTGTCCGCGGGATGCTGGAGGTCCTGAAGGCGAGGGGACCGGACGGCGAGGGTGTCTTCCACGAGGGTCGATTGACCCTCGGGCACCGACGGCTGGCGATTCTCGATCTGTCCGAGGCGGGGCGCCAGCCGATGGAATCCGCCGACGGCCGCTATGTCGTGGCCTTCAACGGGGAAATCTACAACTTTCGCGAATTGACCCGCGAGCTCGACGTCCCAGGCCAATCCCTGAGGTCCTCGTCGGACACGGAGGTGCTGCTCCTCGCCTGGGAGCGCTGGGGCGTAACCTGCCTGGACAGATTGGTCGGACAGTGGGCGTTCGCGCTCTACGATCGTCGCGAGGAGGTTCTCTGGCTGGTCCGGGATCGATTCGGCGAGAAGCCTCTCTTCTTCCACCAGACTCACGGTGCTCTCACCTTCGCCTCCACTCTGGCGGGCCTCGTCCGCGCGCCCTGGGTGTCGCGCGACGTCTGTCCCGACGCGTTGAGCGAGTATTTGACCCTGCGCTACGTGATCAGCCCTCGCACCGTTCTCCGGGAGGCGCGGAAGGTTCCGCCCGGACATTATCTGGCCGCCGATCGTCGCGGCCAGCGGATCGTCCGCTGGTGGTCGCCGCGATTCCATGCTGGGACGGATCGACAGCACGCGCTGTCCCGACGTGAAGCCGAGGACCAGTTCGGCGCCAACCTCGTGCAGGCGGTGCGTCGATGCACGGTGAGCGATGTGCCTGTCGGATTGTTGTTGAGCGACGGCATCGACAGTCACGGGATCCTCTCCGCGCTGCAGTACGCGGGCATCGACTGTCCGACCTACACGTACGAGGTGAACGGCGGGCCCTCCACGAACGCGAACGAGCGCCTCCCCGCGGCCGGTGGATCCAATCGTTCCAACCTGATCCGCGTGACGTTCGATGAGATTTCGCGGGATCTCGAGCCCGCGCTCGGCAGCATGGCCGAGCCCGTGGGGGACGGCGTCGTGCTGGCCACCTATCATCTGATCCGGCAGGCACGAAATGATGCGACGGTCTTCCTTGCCGGCCACGGGGCCGATGAGCTGCTCGGCGGATATCGCCTCAGCCAGGACCGCTTTCGTCTCGCCGCCATGCGTCGACTCTGTCGCGCTCCGGTGCCGCAGTTCGACACCCTGATCGAGTGTTATACGAACGGCGACGAGCCTCTCCGGGTCCGGAGGGCGGCGCTCGTGCAGGCGACGCCGGAGCAGGTGCCGGAGGCCGCGCACTACCTCATCCAGCGGCCGCTCCCCGCGTCCGAGCTCAGGGCGCTGTTCGACCCGTTGCCACCTCCGGGCCGCTATCTGGGCGTGATCGAACGTCTCTACGCCGATTGCGGACCCGGAGCGACCGATCTGGACCGGATCCAGGAGGTGGCTCTGCAGTCCTTCCTCTCGGAGCACGTGCTCGCGGTCGCCGATTCCAGCGCGATGGCCTCATCGGCCGAGTCGAGGCTGCCCTACCTGGATCGGGACCTGGCCGATCTCGTGTTCGATCTGCCGCCGTCGATGCGGGTGAGCCGCTGGCCCGGCGTCTCGAACACGAAGCTGATGCTTCGTGGGTGGGCGAAGGGACGCCTGCCGCAGGACGTGCTGACGCGGAAGAAGAGAACCTTCCGCTACGGCAGCATCGGCGCCCTGTTGAGGGTTCGTGGCCACGACATCCGGTCCATGGTCCTCGACTGCGCGCCCTTGCGCCGCCACCTGGGCGGACTCGAGACCTGGATCGGGCGGCCGCCCGAGATCTATCGAAGAGGACTGGAAGGCACGTATTGGGCGCTTTTGGCCTTCGCTCTCTGGAGTGCTAAGGCCGGTGTGGCCTGAAGGCCGGTTGACCTCGCCTCCGCGGCGCGCCATGTGATCGGGTTGCGCAAAGCCTAGTCCCGGGAGCGCAAGGCCTCGAGGGACTCCTTGAGACGCTGCGCGGCGGCGAGGTTCGCGGCCAGGGACGTGGCGATGCCGGCGAGGCCCTTGAGAACCTGCTCGGACGCCTCGGCCTGCTCGGAGACCGAGCGCTGAATCGTGGCGATCATGCCGCTGACGTTGCCGATGGCGTGCGTCATGGAACGCGAGCCGCGCGTCTGCTCGGCGGTGGCGCGTTTCACGTGGCCGGACATCTCGCGCATGTTCTCGACCGC
>Ga0134088_10000534_pt1 | contig 13328 bp, 10 predicted proteins | sample 15_taG_3_FD_94461 | JGI IMG/M metagenome (GOLD analysis project Ga0134088, IMG submission 94461) | Grasslands soil microbial communities from the Angelo Coastal Reserve, California, USA - 15_D_Rain_20cm_5_09182015 | ecosystem: Environmental > Terrestrial > Soil > Grasslands ...
GGTCCAAATGCGTTGTGGATTGCCCGGGTCGAGAATGATGCTGTGCAGGCACATGCCGCCCGCGCCTGGCTGCCACTGCGGGCCGGTGCCGTGGCCGCGCAGTCCCGCGAGTTCCTTCCAGTTCTTCCCGCCATCGTTGGTCCGGAAGAGCGCCGCATCCTCGACTCCCGCATAAGCTGTATCCGGATCGGTGCGCGAAGGCTCGATATGCCACACCCGCTTGAACTGCCAAGAACGCTGGCTGCCGTCGTACCACTGGTGTGTGGTGAGCGGCTTGCCGGTTTCCGCCGACGTGTCATAAACAAATTTATTGCTCTCGCCCTTCGGGAGCCCCTCCGGCGTGGTGGTCGGTTCGCCGGGAGGCGTGCCGGGCTGGTGCCAGGTTTTCCCACCGTCGTCAGAGCGCTGGATGATCTGTCCGAACCACCCGCTCGTCTGCGACACGTAGATTCGATTCGGGTCGGCGGGCGAACCCTTCACGTGATAAATCTCCCAGCCGGCAAAGTGAGGACCACTGACCTCCCATTTCTCACGCTGGCCGTCTGAAGTAAGAATGAACGCGCCTTTGCGCGTGCCCACGAGAACACGAACCTTGCTCATGATTGCTCCTTTCGGTTAATGGCCTGTCTCCTATGGTTAGTCGAACGGCGGACGCTGAAATCGACAAGTCGCGAAAAAAATTTCCCCATGCGATTTAGCGCACTTGTAGTGCCCTTGGAAAGTCTGGTACGGTGAATTTATGGCGCTCACGATCGCGGTCCTCAACTCTGACGAAGATGTAGTTGAAATGCTTCGCACTGTCCTGGAACAGGCCGGATTCAACACAGTTTCGACTCACGTGCCCGATATCAAACGCGGTGAACAGGATTTCGTAGCGTTCCTGGAGAGACATGATCCGGCCGCCGTCATTTACGATATTGCTCCGCCCTATCGGGAAAACTGGAATTTTCTGAAGCTGATTCTTGATACCCATAGTGCCAAAAGGCGTTGCTTCGTTTTAACAACGGCAAACGAACGACTCCTTAGAGACGTGGTGGGTCATCAGATCACAGTCCTTGAGATCTCGGAAAAGCCCTATAGTCTCGATTCCATTTTGCGCGCCGTCCAATCCAGTATAAAAGCGGCGTGACGGAAATCCTTCGTCAAGAGACGTAATTTCCTGCATACCATCGACCGTTGCCAGCTAAGATTATGCGCATGAAACGAAACCTATTTCGCTGGAGCGGCCTTCTGGTCATTCTCGCAGGATTACCGGCGCTGGCGCCCGCACAGAACAGCAAACGGTTGACCGTACCGGGGATCAACAATTTCTGGTTTGTGGACAAGACAGTGTCGACGGGCGGCTCCATCACATCGCGCGACATGGCGATGCCGGCGCTGAAAAAACGCGGCATCAAGACGGTAATCGACCTCGCCGGCGGCGCTCAAAGTGACGCCGAACGCGCCGCTGCCGAAGCCGCGGGAATGAAGTATCTGGTCTTTGCGATCAACCCGACGACGCTCGACCCCGCACCTATCGAGCCGTTTTTAAAGGCCGCCAGCGACCCGGCCAACTTCCCGGTTTTCATCCATTCGGGGAACGGACATCGCGCCGGAATGGGGCTGATGATCAAGCGAGTCCTCGTGGATGGGTGGACGATCGAGAAAGCGGGCATCGAGGCCGCCGCGTCGGGCCTCATCGACGACAACGCCGCGGCCTCTGTCTGGTGGAAGTTCGCGTACGACTACATCATGAGCCACAAGAAGTAGACCGTGGAAACATTGCAAAAATCCAGATGCTGGTCTATTTCGACGTGCCGATCCATTGTAGGCGCGGTCTATGACCGCGCGGCGTTTTGTACAATCAACGAAATACGCGCGGTCGTAGACCGCGCCTACAGACATTACGCGCAAATTGGATCACTACCACAATTCAGTATCGCGTTGACAAATGATTATATGAGTGCAAGATGGAAGCTTTCACACAAGTCCGTATACCAAGCCAATTAGGAGAAGGTGAATGAGTATCTACGAAGTTCTAGGGATCGGTTATGTAGTCGCTGGCACCGCCGCTTTCACAGTTCAATTGATCTATTGCTCGATAAAAGGATTGGCCTACATACAGCGACTGATCCAGCGCGCCCAGGCCGAGGAAGCCTTAGATCTTCAACGCTCGCTGAGCATTAAGCGGGAATTGGCTAACGCCGACTGAACTCCGAATCGTTCAAGAATAACTTCATACCTTACCTGAAACTTAGCGCACGCCGGGCTGACAGATAACCGGAGTTTCGCGCGTAAGATTTCTCAGTACGGCGAAACGTGCCAGGTTGTGGGTAATCCCCTACCCCCATTACGCCACCAAAAGTGCGTTCTTGCGGCCCTCATCGATACCAGTCGATAGTGAATAATGCGCATCGCAATGCTTTCCTGGGAATCACTGCATTCGATCTGTGTTGGCGGCGTTGGGGTTCATGTGACCGAGTTGGCAGCCGCGCTGGAGCGAAAGGGTCACGACGTACATGTGTTTAGCCGGATGGGACAGGGGCAGGGCCATTACGATCGGATTGATGGCGTTCACTACCATCGCTGCCCATTCGACCTGCATCCGAATTTCATCGACGAAGTGAACAACATGTGCCGGTCCTTTGTCCATCAGGTGTTCCAGACGGAGGACTATATTGGCGGGTTCGAGGTCATTCATGCCCATGACTGGCTTGCCGGGAATGCCTTGATTTGGATCAAGCAAGGGCGCTCGCGGAAAAGCATCCTGACGATCCATTCCACGGAATACGGTCGATGTGGAAACAATTTCTGGGCGGGACGATCGGCGCGGATTCGAGATCAGGAACGCTCCGCCACCTACTGGGCTGATCGGGTCATCGCGGTTTCGCATCACCTCCGCGACGAGATCATGTGGATGTACGAGGTTCCGCACTGGAAAATCGGCGCTATCTACAACGGAGTGAATCCCCGCAATTATGATGGGTTCATTGAACCTGCAGACGTGAAGTGCCGCTATCACATCGGTCCCATGGATCCCACCGTGTTGTTTTCGGGACGTTTGGTTTATCAAAAAGGTCCGGATCTGCTGATCGAAGCCATTCCAGCCCTCCTCAAGTTCTATCCGCGCGCCAAGTTCGTTTTTGCTGGTGACGGTGAAATGCGTCACCAGATCGAACACCGGGCTCGTCATCTGGGCATTGCCCACGCCACGCGGTTTATTGGTTTCCAGGGGAACGGCACGCTTACCGATCTTTATAAGTCCTGCGATGTTGTATGCGTGCCCAGCCGAAATGAGCCGTTCGGAATCGTCGTGTTGGAGGCGTGGAGCTGCGGCAAGCCCGTGGTTTCAACGGTCAATGGAGGCCCTGACGAATTTGTGTGGCATGAGGTGAACGGCCTGAAGGTCTATCCCAATCCAGATTCCATCGCGTGGGGCCTGGGGACCCTATTCACGAATTTTGAATGGGCACGATGGATGGGACGCAACGGCCGGACTGGAGTCGAGACCGCGTTCTCGTGGGATACGATCGCGGATCAAGTTCTCAGCGTGTATGGCAACGTGGCATCCGCTCTAGGGGCAACCGCATGACCACTTTCCCTCGACCTCCCCTGGCGGAGGGTCTCCGAGAGCTTGCTTCCGACTTGTGGTGGAGCTGGAACCCCGCCGGTCGCGAAGTATTCCGGCGGTTGGACTACGCGCTGTGGCGCCAAACTGATCACAATCCAATCAGAATGATGAACGCGCTGGCGCCGGAACGATTCGAAGAAGCGGCGCGCGATTCCAGGTTCTGTGAGTTGTATGAAAGGGCTATTGAGCAGTTGCATCGCGCCCGGTCCGGAACCGGAACCTGGTGGGGAGAGCGTTTCTCGTCCTTATCGAATATTTCGATCGCCTACTTCTCGGCCGAGTTTGGAGTCCACCAATCGGTGCCGTTGTATGCGGGAGGCCTGGGGGTTTTGGCCGGCGATCACTGCAAAGAGGCCAGCGACCTGGGCGTGCCGCTGATCGGTGTGGGGTTCCGTTATTCGATGGGTTATTTTCAGCAGATCATCTCTCCGGAAGGAAACCAACTCGAAATTTACGATCGTTTTGCCATCTCAGAAACGCCTTTGGAACGAGCTCTTTGCTCCGACGGCACGCCGTGCACGGTCACGATCTCGCTCGCCGGCGGAATCGTTTCCATCGGCGTGTGGCTGGCGCGTCTCGGCCGTGTAAAGATGTATCTGCTCGATACGGACATCGACGGCAACCCAGGTTGGGCGCGGGAGCTTTCCTCCCGGCTTTACGTCGGTGAACTGGAATCGCGCCTCCAACAGGAAATCGTTCTCGGCCTGGGCGGGGTTCGCGCCCTCCGGGCGCTTGACCACGATCCCGCCGTCTGGCACCTGAACGAAGGTCATGCCGCGTTTGTGATATGGGAGCGCATCCGCGAATTGCTGGAAGCCGGCAATTCGCTCGAGCAGGCGGAGCAAATGGTCCGATCCACAACGGTCTTCACCACGCATACACCGGTCGCCGCGGGACACGACTCTTTTCCCATGGACTGGATCGAGGATCAACTGGTGGATTTTCAGAACATGAGTCGAGAGAGCCGTGAAGCCCTGTTCCGGCTTGCGGCCCACGACAATGCGAGCGGTCACGGTTTCAATATGACGGTATTAGCATTGCGCGGGTCCGCTTCCTGTAATGCCGTGAGCCAGTCTCATCGCGGCGTTGCGCGGTCGATGTTCGCCTCGATTCTCGATGAACGCGATGATGCCGTTTTGGGCATAACCAACGGCATTCATATTCCCACATGGATCGCTCCAGCGATGGATGCGCTGTTCCAACGCTACCTCGGCTCGAATTGGAGAGAGCGTCAGGATGATCCGCTCCTCTGGGAAAACATCACAGCGATTCCGGATGAGGAATTGTGGCAGGTGCGACAGTCGTTGAAAGCCTATCTGCTCGGACTCATCCGTGAACATGCCCGAAATCGCTGGATTGATCAGAAAGCCGGCACCTCGCAGCTCGCGGCGAGCGGGACATTACTTGATCCCAACGCTCTGACGATCGGGTTCTCCCGCAGGTTTACCGACTACAAGCGGCCGGAATTGATCTTTTGTGACGAGGAACGTCTGGCGCGAATACTCAGCGCCAAACGACACCCCCTTCAGCTCATCTTTGCGGGAAAAGCGCATCCGTCGGATGAGCCGGGCAAACGCAGTCTGCAACGCATCTATAGCCGTGCTGCAGATCTTCGATTCGCCGGTCGGATCGCCTTTGTCGACGAGTACAACCTGCACATGGCGCACTTCCTCGTCCAAGGATGCGATGTGTGGCTCAACAACCCGCGAAAGCCGCTGGAAGCGTGCGGCACAAGCGGAATGAAGGCTTCGATTAATGGCGTGCCGCATTTGAGTGTGGCTGATGGCTGGTGGTCCGAAGGTTATACTGGTGCAAACGGCTGGGTGATCGATTCGGGCGAAGGCAGCGACGACGCGGCCGAAGCCGAAGCCATTTACCGTTTGCTGGAAGATCAAATTATCCCGGCGTTCTACGAGCGCGACAACCGCGAAGTTCCTGTCCGCTGGATAACTGTCGTCAAACAGGCGATCCGCACAGTTGCCCCGCGCTTTTGCGCGCGCCGGATGGTGAAACAATACGTTGAACAGATGTATGTCCCGCGCGCTGCCGGCGTGCGGAGCGCACTGGCAAGCTGAACCATCTATGATTGAAACAACAGAACACCGTATAGCGGAAATAGTTGAAGGCCTTCCCAACATTTGTGGATCCGAAGAGCTCGTCGCCAACGCGATGGCACGTCGCGGCCCTTACTATTTTCCGGAATCTGGAATTGATTTCGAACATGTTCGGAGTATGTCCGGTATTGCGCTACATATGCACCAGCCGTTGATTCCAGCCGGAGGTTCGGATCTCCGAACCGCACCAGTCATCAGCAATCTGAAATACATGATGGACAACCAGCAGATCGGAGACAACCACAACGCTCCGGTTTTCCAATGGTGCTACAGGCGCATGGGCGAGTTCATTCCGCAGCTTGTTCACGAGGGTAAGAAACCGAGAGTCATGCTGGATTATTCCGGTTGCCTTCTGTACGGCTTACGCGCGATGGGTCTGCATGATGTATTCGACAGCCTGATGCGCATCACACTCGACCCTGCCTACCGGCGTTCGGTAGAGTGGCTCGGCACCGCCTGGGGACATGCGGTGGCGCCATCGACTCCGGTGCAGGATTTCCGCCTGCATGTCACCGCGTGGCAGCATTATTTCGCTGCGATCTTCGGTTTCGATGCGTTGAGCCGCGTCCGCGGATTCTCGCCGCCGGAAATGGCGCTGCCGAATCATCCAGACGTTTGTTACGAGTTTGTCCGGACACTCAAAGATAGCGGCTACCGATGGGTCCTCGTACAGGAACATACGGTAGAGCATATTGAGGACGGCTCGGGAATTCGCCGTCCGCAGATTCCTCACCGATTGGTTGCGCGAAACGCCCGCGGCGAAACCGCCAGCATCGTTGCCATTATCAAGACTCAGGGCAGCGACACGAAACTTGTCGGCCAGATGCAGCCTTACTACGAAGCAAAAAACCTGGGGCGCAGCGAATTGGCCGGGCACTCCATTCCTCTTCTGGTCACTCAGATCGCCGATGGCGAAAATGGTGGGGTCATGATGAATGAATTCTCCCCGAAATATCTGGAGGTGATGCGGGAAGCTTCGGATTCCGCCACTGTACCGTCGAACGTAACGGAGTACCTGGAATATCTCGATTCGATCGGCATCCAGGAAAACGATTTTCCGGCTGTGCAGCCGATCATGCAAAAACGCATCTGGGATCGGCTCGGCGCGAGATCAAGCCCCGATGAACTGGAGAAAGTCATCGAACAACTTCGAAAGGAAGATCACCGCTTCCACATGGAAGGCGGAAGCTGGACCAACAATATTTCATGGGTGCGCGGTTATGGGAACGTCCTCGGGCCAATCGAACAAACCAGCGTATTGTTTGCGGAAAAAACCGCCGGCGTTCCGGCATCCGAACACCGCTACCGCAACGCTTTGTTCCATTTGCTCATGACCCAGACAAGCTGTTACCGCTACTGGGGAACCGGACTGTGGACCGATTACGCGCGCGAGCTTTGCCGCCGCACAAACGATATTCTCCATTACGATTTTTAAGCCTCGGACCGCTTATCCGCTGATCGCACCATCCGGACCTGATCTGTCCTTGGATCGCGGTACCCTTAAAAGGTTCAACTCAATTTGGACGGTCCGCCTTCCGCCAGCTGCGAAAGGAGGTCTTCGTGAGTATTGATCTCGATCTGGTCATGCGAGAACAACTGGCCGAACGCCGACGCCGAGTTGCCGCGGCGATTTCCACGGCTGGTGCCGACCCACAGCTGACGACGTTGCTGCGCGAGGTCGATACGGCACTGGAACGCTTTGAGTCCGGCACCTACGGCTTGTGTGAGGTTTGTCACGACGCAGTTGAGGCCGAGCGGCTCATCGCAAATCCGTTAGAGCGTTTCTGCCTCGACCATTTGAATGCCAAAGAGCGGCAAGCGCTGGAAGACGATCTCAATCTTGCGTCCGAAATTCAGCGTGGCTTACTGCCCCGGCACAACCTTCGCGCCGAGGGCTGGCATTTCGACTACGGTTACGAACCTGCCCGGCTGGTCAGCGGCGACTACATCGACATCATCCCGAGCGGTGACGGCAATATCTATTTCGTTCTCGGCGATGTCTCGGGCAAGGGCGTTGCTGCTTCGATGCTCATGGCGAAACTGCATGCTGTTTTCCGGAGTCTCATTCCTCTTGGACTCGGGGTCGATCAACTTACCGAACGCGCAAGCCGGTTGTTTGGAGACAGCACGCTGCCCGGACAGTACGCGACTCTGATCTGGGGACGCGCATCGAAGCACGGAGCCGTTTCGATTTGCAATGCGGGACATCTGCCCGCATTGTTGAGCCGCCGCGGGAACATCGAGCAGATTTCGGCTACGGGGCTTCCGTTAGGTATGTTCCCAAACCAGAAATTTTCGGTCGGCAATCTTCAGCTCGATACCGGTGACACTCTCATTCTATATACGGACGGTGTTCCCGAAACCGTTAACGCACTTAACGAAGAATACGGAATTTCGAGGTTGATCGAGATAACCGGAACATCGTGCTCCTTTACACCCGAAAAACTGGTTGCGAGATGCCTGTCCGACGTTTCCAGTTTTGGTAAAGGTCAGCCGCGAGTTGACGACATCAGCATCATGGGAATCCGACGGGAGTAGGGCTTTGTCCAACAAAACCGGCGCGAATTTTGACGATTAAAGTCGTATGCTCGCCGTCAACATCGTGCCCGAATTGTTGTATCGAATCTCGAGATGTCCGTCGATCTTCCGCAGGCGCTCCTGCATTTCGAGTATTCCGAATCCGCCTTTGTGCGTGCCAGTCAAAAGACCCGCAACAGTGGTTGCGGGCATGCCCTGGCCAAAATCTTCGATCTCCAGGATCACCTGGTCTGCTCGTCTGTGGAGACGAACCACCGCATGGAGAGTCCCCGAATGACGGTGGATATTCGAAAGCCCTTCCTGCGCGATGCGAAAGAGATGAATCTCCACCTCCAGCGGCAAGCGCACAAATTCCGCGTCTGTTTGAAATTCAACGTGGATGCGGCTCTGCTCCGCGAACGTTTCAATGTCCTGCCGCAAACAGACGACAAGGCCGAGTTCATCGAGTGTCAAAGGGTGGAGTGAATGCGAGAGGCTGAAGATCTGCTCCAGCGTTTGGTTGCAGAGCGTGCGGCACTTCTCGAGTATGAGTTTGACTGCTGAAGGCCCTGATCCCTCCGGCAAACCAGCGAGGTAAATGGCAATCGCCGCGATGTTCTGGGCGGTCACTTCGTGAAGCTGGGTAGCTATCCACCGCCGGTTTTCGTCCTGCTGTTCAAGAATCTCGGCCGAGAGCCGCTGTAACGGCTCGAATACCGAAGTTCCGATCCGAACGTGCTCAATGGTCCCCGATTCTCTCGCGATTTGCGTCAGTGCCAATCGATGATTGCGAACAACTTCCAACATCGCCTCCGCCGTACAGCCATCCAGAGGATAGGTGCAGAGGCCGATCATGCGACGTTGCGGGAAGGATCGATTTACTTCGGCCTCATACATCATGAAGTGCGGCCAGTCCCGCTTATCCACCCATACCCCATCCCCACTGGCCCGAACCCCTTTGTAACCCGATTCCAGCGACTGCTTTTCCTTTTCGACCCATTGTCCGAATACCCGGTCCGCATCGAAGTGTCCTCCGCGGAGGTACCAGTCGCGATAGTCCCAAATCTCCATCTGTCCGGTATCAAGATAGCGATCCATGTACGGCGCCGCCTTTCTCACTACGGTCTTGGCTCCGTCTGCACCCGATGGATCAGACGTGACCCAAAGACAAAACTCGTCCCGTTCCAGCCCGGCTGTGAAGTAGGGTATAAGCGTGCCTAGAAGGTCCTCGCGGGTATGGTAGAACCCACACAAGTGAGTGCCCCACGGAAGGCTGCCGATATGGTCGGTTCCGGTCGGTCGGTCGCTCGTCACACCGTCTCCTAACCAACTCAGATCCAGAATTCCCAGAATTTTTGTTCAAATCGCGCGTTGCCGGTCTAGATGAGCTCCAACTTCAAAGCGTCAACAGGAACCTCGTGTCCCTGTCTCGACCGCCGAGTCTGGAGCGGTGCTGATCCACCTGATGCGCGCACGTGAAGAACTTAACAGCGAATACGAATGAAACCCCGCTCTATTGTTACACCGAACAAAGCTCAACACAACTGTCTTCCTCGTTCCAATGGTTGAAGCGCGAATTGTTGCGCCGGCGCAACTCCATGCTTGCTTTCCCCTGACGGTTCGAGCAGGCTCAGTAACCGGGTCCGATGAGTACACACCTGACGGTCGCGGATCGACTCAACCGGCTGCCGGTCACACGCCTGCATATACGAGCGACTGTAATCGTCGGCCTCGGTCTGTTTTTCGATCTCTTCGATGTTTTTCTCGCCGGAGTTTTGAGTACGGTTTTGACCGCGTCGTTCGGATTGAGCGAACGAGTGTTGCCCGCCGTACTCGGTTCCAGTTTCCTCGGAATGTTTATTGGCGCGACTTTCATGGGCGGAATTGCCGATCGCTTTGGGCGTCGTCCAGCATTCCTGGTGAATCTGGGTATTTACTCGCTGTTCACCTTCTTTGGGGCATTCAGCATCAACGCTGCAATGCTGGTGATCACCCGCTTTATTGCCGGCATTGGTATCGGCGCCGAGATCCCGTTGTCGGATGCATATCTGGGCGAACTGCTCCCCCCGGCGCATCGCGGCAGATTGATGGCTTGGGCATATACGGCGGGCTTTGTCGGAGTTCCTGCAGCCGGACTGCTGGCGCGGGTCCTCGTGCCGCTTCGTCCGTTCGATGTCTCAGGATGGAGATGGCTGTTTGTCGCCGGCTCATTAGGTGGCGTGATCGTCTGGAGCTTGCGGCGGCTTCTTCCGGAATCGCCGAGGTGGCTGGAGTCTGCCGGCAAGGCAAGCGAAGCCGCACAAATCGCTAGTGAATTCGCGAAAACAGATTTCATCGAGCAACACAAACCGGCGAGAGAAGAACGCCTACCCTTCCAGGTTCTCCTCGAGCGACAGTATCGCAAGACAACCTTCATGCTTTCTGTGTTCCAGATCTTTCAGACGGTCGGCTACTACGGTTTCGGGACGATTATCCCGCTGGTGCTCGCAGCGAAGGGATTTTCGGTCTTGTCGTCACTGACCTATGTGACGATCACTTTTATCGGCTATCCAATCGGCGCTGCCCTTTCTGTATTCGTGGTCGAACGCATGGAACGCCGGCAACTCATCGCGGCTTCAGCCTTCCTGATGGCTGTTTTTGGATTCGGTCTCGGTTATGCCGAAACGCCGCCTGCGATCATGGCCTTTGGATTTGCATACACGGTGATCAGCAACATTTTCTCCAGCGGTTTCCATATCCTGCAAGGCGAGGTATTCCCGACCGCCCTTCGCGCTCGAGCTGCGGGAGCGACTTATGGGCTCAGCCGGCTTTCAAGCGCTCTTATGCCCTTTGTCCTTCTTCCGGTCCTGCGCCAGTACGGTCCACCGGTAATGTTCGCATTAATCGGTGTGGCGATGCTGATCGTTATTCTCGACATCGGACTCTTCGCCCCACCAACGACCGGCCGCACGCTGGAAGAAATCGCTCAATCAAACTCGACTGTTTGACTATTAATTCTGATTGTGTCGGCTGAACCAGCCGACTAACCGGGGTTGAGCGTGTCGTTTTCACTCTTTTGTGGCAAAATGCCCAGCCATGAGTGATGGAAATCCAACAGTCGTCGTCCTAGCTGGATCGTTAAAGGGCAAAACTTTTGTCTTATCGGAAGCGGAGTTTTCTATCGGACGGGAGACATCGAATTCTGTCTGCATCAAAGAAAACCTGGTTTCTCGGCATCATGCGGTCATACGGAAGGAGGAGCCCGCCGAGTTCAGCATTGTTGATCTGAACAGCCGGAATGGAACGTTTGTGAACTCCATACCCATCAAACAACGAAAGCTCGAACCGGGGGACCGAATCCAAATCGGCGACTCGTTACTGTTGTTTCTCCCGGATGGAATGGAATCGTCATCGGACCTGCTGGCTGCATCGCGAGCGGTTCGATTCGATGATGAGTCCCTGACCACATCATCTCTCGTGCAGCTCCGTCCGGAGGACTCGCTTTATCTGACCTTCCAAAGCAAGCGCCGCAGCGCACTGCCCGCGGAACGAACCGTCAGCGATCTGCAGACCTTGTTGAAGATCTGTGCTGAACTCAATTCAACGCGAGGGCAGGTTGCTCTTTTACGAAAGCTGCTTGAACTGATTTTCGATGCTGTGCCCGCCGATTCCGGGGCCATTCTTCTTTCAGACGATTCAAACCAACCCGTTCCGGCAGCCAGTCGGTCGAGGCGCCCCGCATTAAGCAGCGCGGTGGTCGTCAGCCGGAGTGTGATTCAAAAGGTTCTTGAGACGCGTGCGGCCTTCTTGAGTAACCGTATCAGCAATGGCGAAGTTGCTGAGGAAGAGGAGAGTCTCAGACGCCGCCAGGTCGAGTCGGTTCTTTCTGTGCCGCTGCTGTTATTCGAAAAACTGACCGGCGCGATCTACCTCGAGACGAAAGAACCGGGGGTGCAATTCGACGAAGGTCATCTTCAGCTGATGATGGGAATTGCAGGTATGGCCAGCATCGCCATCGAAAATGCGAGACAAATGGAATGGCTCGAGACCGAAAACCGGAGGTTGCGGTCGGATATCAATATCGAGCACAACATGGTCGGCGAAAGCGCTCGGATGAGAGCAGTGTACGAATTTGTGGGAAAAGTTGCCAAGACTGAGTCTACGGTGTTGATTCGTGGCGAAAGTGGAACCGGCAAAGAGCTGGTTGGCCGTGCCATCCATTTGAACAGTGGTCGATCCGGAAAACCTTTTGTGGCGATCAATTGTGCCGCGCTCACGGAAACTCTGCTGGAGAGCGAATTGTTCGGTCATGAACGTGGAGCTTTCACCGGCGCCATCGCCCAAAAGAAAGGCAAGCTGGAGGTAGCTGATGGCGGCACCGTTTTTCTGGATGAAATCGGAGAATTAGCGCCGGCGCTGCAAGCGAAAATGCTGCGTGTGCTGCAGGAACGCCAATTCGAGCGCGTCGGTGGCACCCGCTCCATCCATGTCGATATCCGCCTGATTGCGGCTACAAACAGGGAGCTTGAACAGGCGATTCAGGCGGGGACATTTCGTCAGGATTTGTATTACCGGCTCAACGTTCTAACCGTCACCATGCCGCCGCTGAGAGAGCGGCGCGAAGACATTCCTCTGCTGGCCAGCTACTTCGCCAAACGATGCGGCGAGAAGTCCGCCCGATCCGTGAAGGGCATCTCCGTAGAGGCGCGCCAGTGCCTGCTCAATTACGACTGGCCGGGCAACGTTCGCGAACTGGAAAATGCGATCGAACGAGCCGTTGTACTCGGTACGACGGATCTCATCATGGCTGAAGATCTTCCTGAAGCACTATTGGAGAGGCAGCCAATCGCAGGCGTTCAACTGACTGAGTACCACCAGGCCGTCAAAGAGACCAAGCGCCGGCTCGTGCTCGATGCTCTCGATCGCGCAGGAAACAATTACACCGAAGCTGCGCAAATTCTGGGTATCCACCCGAACAACCTGCATCGGCTCATCCGGAATCTGGAGTTGAAACTGCCGGCGAAAAAGTAATACGCGGCGCAGAATACGGTAAACTGCGAAAGCGATGTTCATCGGCAGCATATTTTCACACTATCGGATTCTGAGAA
>Ga0134088_10000535_pt1 | contig 13325 bp, 13 predicted proteins | sample 15_taG_3_FD_94461 | JGI IMG/M metagenome (GOLD analysis project Ga0134088, IMG submission 94461) | Grasslands soil microbial communities from the Angelo Coastal Reserve, California, USA - 15_D_Rain_20cm_5_09182015 | ecosystem: Environmental > Terrestrial > Soil > Grasslands ...
AGCACTTTCACAGCCAACGAGATCCTCGCAGTCCAACGCTTCGTCGTATCCAACCACCGCGTCACCCTCCAATCGCGCCCCAGTTTGCGTCGCAGTCTTTTCGGACCTTTCGGGACGAGCCGGTACGTGGCCTAGATGCGCATCTACCGTAAGGAAGGAGACGAAGTCCAGCTCATAGCCTTCCCCGATGAACAAGTGCACAAAGCAGACTACTTCCTTATCGAAGACCCCTCAGTTAGCCGCGGACTGCTCGTCCAGGTCATAGACCTCCAATACGCCAACGTTCCAGGTGTCCTAGAGGACATTCTTCGCGACGTCATGACAGACGGGGAACTAGACGGGAAAGACGTGGACCCATTGAACATTTCCAGCGAAGTCGACGCCCTCAAAGACACAAGGCTCGCTGTCTGCAAGGTACGCGGAACAATCGACCAGGACGGAAGCCTCACATCCAGCACCTCATGGCTTCCCTCCCGTACAACATCACGAATCCGACCCTACCAAGTCACGCGCCTCATCACCAACGGCGGCCACCGACCAGTCAAAGTCGGACATGCAGACGGCGAACCAGTCCAGATAGACGCAACCGGGCTAGACGGGGGGCTCAACATTATCACCGGGCGCAAGGGGAGCGGAAAGTCACACCTCGCCAAACTCCTCCTCCTATCCATGGCCGGCTGGGGAGCACCATGCATCGTCCTCGACGTGAACGGCGAATACGTCAACCTGCACAAGTCAAAGGACGGACGTCAATCCAACTCCCGGCTAACAGTTCTTGCAGTCCGGAGCGGGCTCAACTTCGCAACGGCCAAGCTAGGCCTCAGAACCATCGCTGGCGTCCTCAGCCACGCCCTAGACCTCCCCGCAACATCATCAAAGGTCTTCACAACCATCTGGCGGCAGCTCGAATCCCGTGGAGAGGTCAGCCTACCAAACCTCATCTCGACAGTCCAAACATGGAGCTGCCACGAAAGCGTCCGGGACGCCCTCGCCTCGAGGCTACAGGTCCTACTTGAGACGGGCCTTTTCACCGACGAGACCAACCCACTAACAGAAGAGAAGATACTCCACACCATCGAAAATGGAGGAGTCCTAGTCGTCAACCTGAAGAACCAGAACCAGACCGTCCGGCGAATCCTCGTAGAGATATTCCTCGGCGAGCTGACCAAGATTCTCTCGTCCAACTGGCTCCGCGCTGCCTTTCTCTTCGCTGAAGAAGCACACCTCTACCTACGCGACACGTACTGGGACGACATCGTCACCCGCATGCGGCACATCGGTCTCTTCACCACATTCATCACAAACCAGCCCGACACAGTCCAGGAGGCAATCTACCGTCAAGCAGACAATATTTTCATCTTCAACTTCACCAATGAACACGACATCGAAGCCATCGGCAAAGTGGCCAAGGCAGACAGTGAAACAATCCGCTACCTAGTCAGGGGGATCCCAACCAGGAGATGTCTCCTCCTCGGAAACGTCGTCCACGACCTGCCAATGATGGTTGACGTGGAACCCCTAGACGTGCGGACAATGGGCGAGACTAGGCTCTTCTTCAACTAGTACGGCTCCACCCAGCCTCTTTATCCCCCACGAAACAGAAAAGCACCGGGCTTATTGCACCAGTATCGACTAGGGCTCTCTCCATTGCGTATACCGACCTTGCCACGGCATTCTCAGCTTCAGCGTCTGGAACAGACATGTCAGTGAGTATGTCCCAATAGATATAGGGCTCCCAGGAGAGGCTCCTCTCCAGAAACCACTTGCGCAACGGCTTCACCATGTCATCGAATCGATTGAAATGTTCCTTTCGCGCAGGCTCGAACCACTCTTCCATAATCTCCGTAATCGACGCGTCCGCGTTCTCAGACAGCCTCTTCTCTGAACTATACCAACCCGCATGCTCCAAGGTCCGTCTCACATGGTAAAACCAAGTAGCCCCACGGCGGTCAAACTGGTCATAGGCATGCTCCACGCAGATAATCCGCCCACCGGGGCGGAGCAGACTGTGAGCCTGCTTTACAGCACTCTCAGGCTTCGGAACATGGTGCAGAACGCGGCTGAAAATTATTAGGTCGAACGTCGAAACAGGATGCTTCCATGAAGAAAAATCCGAAACCACGTGCTCCAATGAGCCTCGTTCTGTCTTCTCAGGGTCCGATTCCATCGATCTCCTTGCAACCTCAATCATCGCAGGGTCAGAATCTAAACCCAGAACGTAGTGTCCTTCTCTCGACAATTCAAGGCTAAGCCAGCCTCTCCCACAACCAACATCCAAGATTTTCAAGCGCTGGCCAGTCACGAACTCATTCACCAGCCGGAGGGTCTCTCCGAAAGTGAGTCCCGCCAAGTATGGCTGCCTCCAGGGACTGCGTAGAATCGAGGGCCAGGCTTTCAGCCATCGAAGGTCGGCGATAAAGTCGTCAGGAAATCCGCTCATCTAAACTCATTCCTCTGATCGACTAGCCTGTGTTAAGGCAGGTCTTAGTTGGGTGGAAAGGTAAATAGTCGCTTGCTTTTGGGAACAGCTCTTGTCCTTGGAAATAGATGTTCCAGTCCTAATGCACGCGCCTCGTTCTGTCCGGGTGGAGCGAATCCAAGATGAAACCCCATCGATCCGCTCTTTCTGGTTCAGCGACGCCACCCTCCATCACGCTCGTCCAGGCCAGTTTGCTATGGTCTGGGTCCCAGGTGTCGACGAGGTTCCGATGAGCGTTCTCGCGATACATGGACATTCTGAGGCGGGGCTGGTCATCAAGAAGGGCGGACCCGTGAGCGTAGCGTTGTGGGACAAGAAACCCGGTGACAAACTCTGGGTCCGCGGACCCTACGGCCAACCCTACACTGTCGGTCACCATCACCGGCTCCTTATCGTAGGCGGTGGCACGGGTCTCGTCCCGCTAATCTCGCTACTAGTCCACCTTCGAGGCCGGGAAATCACACTAATTACAGGCGCACGAACCGCGAGCGAACTCCTCTTCAAAGACTGGCTGATACGCGAAAGCAAGGAACACAATTTCAAACTCCTATTCGCAACCGACGACGGGTCCTACGGCGAAAAGAACCAGGTCCCAAAGGTTGTCGAGCACGTTCTCAAAGCTGACAAGTTCGACGCCATCTACACCTGTGGACCCGAACCAATGATGAAGCTCGTCTACGACCTCGCCCGCCTGAAACAATGCCACATGCAAGTCAGCCTCGAACGTGTCTTCAAATGCGGACTCGGAATATGCGCCGCGTGCGTCATCGGACCCTACCTAGTCTGCCGAGACGGACCAGTATTCTCGGAACGTGAGCTAAGTGGCATGCCGGAATTCGGGCACGAACGACGCGACCTCTCAGGAAAGAAAGTACCACTAGGCGTGGGACACTAGCCTACTCGCGCGCGACCTGCACTAGGTCCGCCGGTTCCTTTCCGATCGGTGCCGGGAGCGCCATTATCCCGCCAGTAAGACTCTCTCCCTCCACTCCCTTCTCCGCCAGTATCTGCGCGACTCTGAGCGAGGTGCCACCTGCCATACACACAAGAAGCAATCTACCCTTGTCCCTTGGAAGAAGAGCACCGAAGGTGTCCGGAATCTGCTGAGTCGAAATCAGCGCCTGCACATCCGAAGCTCTGGCAATCTTGACCCTAGACTCGTCACAACCCAGCGAAGAGGCGACCAGCTTCAACCCCTCCTCCTTCGGAACGAACATGCCGTGAGTCCAGAGAATCCCGGAATAGTTCGCCAGGCCGGCGCTCGCTTCTTGGACAGTTATTTCGAGTCGTCTTGGTGCCTCGGCCATCGAGTCGAGGGTCTTGCGATACTTGTCAATTCCATCAGCAATTATGACGACAAACTTGTCCCCGACCTCATAATTCAGCATCTGAATGCAACAGTATAGCGCGAGAGCACTGCTCTCCCCGATGTCGTACCCTCTGCCAGCGAAGAATCTCAGGACCCGTTTCGACGCATCAAAGTCCACCTCATGCTGGCCAGCATACAACCCCGGCTTGTAGAATCGCAGGCCCATCGCCTTGTCCTTGGTGCGAATTCCCGCCACATCCTGGTTGCCGAGAGGAAACACGACATGAACTGTCTTCCTAGCGTACTTGGCCTGAGTGTAATTGCTGAGACCCGCCGAAGTGCCACCAGTGCCAAAGGTTGTGACCACCCGAAAATCGTCTAGCGAGTAGCCTAGAACTCTAACCTGTTGGTCTATCTCGGGACCCGTCACGGTCTCGTGAGACTTGACGTTCAACTCATTATCATACTGCTCAGGGCTAAACCCGCCATAGGCCTTCGCCAAGAACTTTGCAAGGTTGATCACATCCTGCCGGGCAAGAAGGCCCTCAATCTCGCCACGTGCACTGTCGAAAACCGCGCCGTCCAAACCAATCTGCACGAGCTCCTGCTTGAGATTTTCAGCCGTAACTTTGGCTGCGAGAATATTCTGGTCGACTTTCAAGCCGGGTGCCGGGCAAATGTCGACATCAAGGTCCACAGTCTTCACATTCTTCTTCTTGAGCTCTTCAACGACTCCTTCCTGGAGTTTTCTCGAAACCAGCACAACCACTCGCAGGCCGAGCTTCTCCAGCATTCCAAGGGCTAGCCCGAAATTTCCAGATGTTGCCTCGAAGACTGTCTGGCCAGTTCTCAGTCTGCCAGTAGCGATGGCTTCTTCTATAATCTGGACCGCAGGTCGGACTTTGACAGAGGAGCCGAATATCTGTGAATCGAACTTTCCGAAAACCTTAGCTTTCCTCGTCGAAAAGTCTAGGTCGAATTCTGTCCGGGCGCAGTCTAGCACCGAGTCAGTAATGTCAACCAGAGGGGTCGGGTTGATTATGGCGGTCCCCGATTTTCCATCTCTTGTATGGGGAACATGGGCTTTGATTTCGCTAGTGAACTTCGCGAGGAGGTCTTGGTCAACGTCCGTTCTCGAGAGTCCCTGGCTCATCCTTATCGCACCTGAATTGGATAGACTTACATATTACGTATGTCATATTTCGGCTTATGCTTGAAATCTACACCGTTCCTAACGTAGCCAGAGCCGTCCTTACAACCCAGTTCGTGAGGGACGAACTGCTCCGCTGCTTCGAGAGCGCAAACAGAGAGTTCATGAGGCTTCTTGGCCAGCCGGTCACGGATGAGGCTCTCAAACAGCAGGTCAGACAGTTCGTACAAGGTGTCTTCAGCCAGTGCGGCGTAAGCTACGCTGATCCGACTAAGGAAGGAATCCTTGCCGCCATCGCCGAGTGCAGAGGCAACGCCGAGAAAATGATGGGTCCACAGGGCACCGGAATCATCCAGCACCACTACGATGAAATGATGAAATTAGTCCGCCAACTGTAACCGCCCCTCTCTGTTTCGTATCTCGTTAACTTCCAATCTACGGTTTTCAGGTAAGTACTAATAGCCGCAGGGCCAAGTACAACAAAGGCGCCTCTTGCAAGCTACAGGAGAGAAAAAGATCGGTCTCGTTCCGAAGCTAATCGTCCTAGGAACAATGGGGCCAAAAGAGTATGCGCTATTGGTAACCGACCATCGCTCAATTCTCGTGCTTGAAAAAGAGTCCAAAGCCGGCATAGCTGGAGCTTTAGGAGGCGCGGCAGGAGCTCTTATCGCTCAAGGATTGGCCAAGGAGAGATCCTTCGACTACAATCAGGCAGACGTGCAGTCTCTTGCACTAGACTCCAAGAACTTAACCATTCCACACGAGGCGATTCAGGTCCTTCAGTTGAAGAAGGCGCTTATTGGGCCCATCTTTAGATTCGAGTTGAAGTACAGGAATGCCGAGGGTAAAGACAAGAAACTAAAGGGCCAACTAGCACCCCCTGGTGCTCATGTCAAGCAGAGAAAACAGGAAGGAAGAAGCAAGAAACAGATCTACTACGATTACGCGAAAAGCGTTCAGGATCTTTATCGGAGCGCCCTGTCGCCCGTCCGGTTTGAGTCAGTGATGGCCTCCCGTCTATGAGAGTCTTTCGCGTCCTATTAACGACGGGTGGCATTTTCCTCATTGTCGGAATATACCTTGCTATTCCCGCAGCCGCGGTGTCCGGAAACGGCACGTACAGCGTTCCCGCTGGAAACTTCTACTACCGAATAATATTCAACGTGCAGAACGCCGGTCGGATCTCGGGACAGTTCTCGGAGACCTCGGGGAGTATCGTTACCTTGTATGTCTTCACCAGCGCTCAATTTGACTCTTACAGGAACGGGGTCGTAAGTCAAGACCTCTTTGCAATAACAGGGAGTTCAGGCGGCTTCTCGGCCTCGGTAGCTTTCCCCGGCGACTATTACTTGGTGATTCAACACGGGGCGAGCTTCGTTAACCAGGCAGAAGCCGTTCAGTTGACCTGGCAGCTTGACGGATCAAACTTCTTCTTGCTGGGTTTGGGGATTACCATTTTTGTCGTCGGAGTGATCCTCACATTCCTCGGCTACAGGCTGCGGAGTAGAGGGGCACCTCCTCCCTCAACCGCGGGAGTGATCTTGTTCGACCAGCCAAAGTCTGAGAGTACGACTCCCGGAGAATGAAGCCGCCTCGCGAAGCAGCTCATACAATCGAGCTCGTTTAGTTCAGGAACAAACTGGCCCGTTCGCGAATTTCGTAACTCCTCGTCAAGGAAGTATTCCTCCTTCATCCTGAAACTTACATGCTCCCCGGCCAGCATAGACCAACCAACCGGTCAGATAGTACTTCTTCCGAATCCAGTTGGCTATGCTCTCGTACCAACGCTTGAATTCACGCTCCTTCTGACCCAAATCCATTGTGTCATTATCAATGGTTGTGAACTCGACCCAAATCCGCCCCGCGTTCATTCGATTGTCCCGGGTGAAGCAGCGAGCAAACTCCACTGCTGAAGACCGAAGCCCATCAATCACGTAGACTCCGTGGTCATCATCGTAGTCAACAACCAGGTTCGAGGAAACGCTGCGGTTGAACAGCCAAAATATTCTATTGGACTCTTCCTGGTCAGCCTCCGGCATCTCAACAACAGGAACAAAACTGCTCATTGTCGACTGGTGAGGAAGAACTTCCACGTTGCCAGTCCCTTTCACGTAGTTGAGAAACTCCTTCTCATCGTCATGGGTCATGTAGAAGTTGACTTGCTGCCCCAACCTAACGCAACTCCTTGCCGTCAGCGATGGGGCTTTCAGAGTCTAGAGCTCCCATATCTGGCTGTAGCTTCGGTAGAAGTCTAGTGAATACCTCTCGCGCATTCACTGAAACACCGTGGCGTTTGAAGTAGGTCTCGACATTCTGGAGGGCTCGCAGCATGAGAGGCGCGGCTTCTCGTGTTTTCTGGTGCCGGTCAGCTTTGGTTGAGAATTCCACGGCCTGGGGAAAATCTATCACGTAAAGCCGGTCGTTCCACGACAGAATGTTGTACTCTGAGAGGTCACCGTGCACGATGAACGCGTCTAGAAGCTTCTCGACGATGCCTACCGCCTCTCTTGCCAGCTCCTCTGGCTTCTCAGGATCTAATCTCCTCAGCGAAGGAGCCATCTCCTCCGTTCCAAGGAATCTCATAGTGAACATTTTTGTCAACTCTTCTAGCTGGCGTCGGCACAGGCACACCCCCACGATAGGCTTTTTGCAAAATCGTGAATTCCCGTGCAGCAATGGCGCCCATGCGGTCAGGCGCGTAGCCGATCGCACCGTGTTTCCGGTGCGAGGTCCTGTGAATCCTGTACTCCTTTAGGGCAAGGGGCGTACCTTTCCACATTCCAATGTACACGTCCGCCTCCTTGCCTGTTCCAAGCAGAGCTACAACGTTGTCGACGAGCCCGTTTTCCACAGCGTCCGCTCTGACGGTTTCGAGGGAGACCTCCCTCACCTCTACGAACCTGCTTCTGCGCCCCGCTCGTAGCTCGCGGCGTTTCCAGAAGCTCCGAGCGGACGCCAGCTCTTTTGCTGACATTTGATGTGTTCACGTTTGACACTTTCATCCACAAGCCCCGCCGCAGAGAATCTACTCTACGATGGGCTCATGGTGCTGATACAAGTTAGAGGATTGTGCTCGACTAGACAGTTCAGAATGAAGGCTCGGGCGAAAACTCCAACGACTCGAAGCTTGTCAAACCCGCAACCCTCCAGACCTCCTAAACTCCGCCGTCAACATTAGGCTTCCGAGGCTTTTGCCAAGTTCTAACTTGGCTCATGTGACGGAGAGGAAAATCGCCCAGAATCATCCCTGAATCGCAATCGGTCACTGACCATCAACGGTCGCTTTGACGGCCTGAGGGAAAATGCTAACGATTCTACTTTGCCAAAATCCTAGACCCGCCCATAACACGCCCTGCCAGCGAAAAAGTCGCCCATTCTCCATGCCAACCAGAAAACGACCATCGATTTTTCGACCGGGTACGGACGCGGCCGTTTGAGACACAAAAGACCCCGGTCAGAATTCCTCAAGCGAGAAACTAGAACCCCTCACTCGAGAAACCAAAACAGACAACCGTGGAGAAATATCAAGCATTCTTAACGGGGCTCGGGGGGTGCCAAATCTCCCGCCCGCGAGCCCGAACAAAACAGGCCACGACTCCACACGACCCTACACGTGGAATCGTCCCTAACGCGGTCAAGGAACGATTAAATAACGCACGCCCCTTCAAACAGTTCAAGGTAGACTTATGCCAACTCACGGTTCGCTCACCAAGGCCGGAAAAGTTCGACAACAAACCCCGAAGATCCAAGCCCTCAACAGGCCCAGCAAGTCACCCCGCGAAAGAGTCCGGCGCAACGCGACCAAACGACTCGTCCTCGGACGCAAACCCGGACAAAACTACATCCGAACCTAATACCCACAACAGCTAAACACCCGCCTCCCCGTCAACCCTAGTTCCAAAAACTAGGAAAGAGCAAACTTGTCGCTTCTAGTCGATACGCTCCTCTCAATCCAAGCCCTCCTGGTTTTCCTCCTCGCAGGCTACGAGTACCTAACACTCATGAACTTTCCCCGTCTCCCAGCCTCCAGCACACCTACCATCGTCCCCCTCGTCTCAATCATCCTCCCCGCAAAAGACCAAGCCAGGACCATCGACCAGTGCGTCAACTCACTAGTCCACCTTGACTATCCAAACAAGGAAGTCATTGTCGTCCAAGGCCGATCAACTGATGAGACCCAGAACCTCCTTAACAAGTACAAATACAAGACAGCACTAATCGAAGAAGACCCGTTGCCCGAAGGTTGGGTTGGCAAGAACTGGGCCTGCCACCAGGGCTACAAACAAGCCAAAGGCGAACTTCTCCTCTTCACAGATGGCGACTCCGTCCACTCCCACGACAGCCTCACACGAACAGTCAGCTACCTCCAAACCACACAAGCAGACATGGTCACAATAGCCCCAGGAACCATCCTCAACACATTCTGGGAAAAACTACTCCAACCACCCATCTTCCTCCTTATCATGCTCTTTGTCGGGGGAAAGCTCGTCAACAGGGACAATCGTCAAAACGCGCTCGGCAACGGCCAGTACATGCTCTTCCGAAGAGCAGCCTACGAAAAACTCGGAGGACACTACGCCGTCCGCGAAAGGATAGTTGAAGACTACTCACTCGCCCGGCTGCTAAAGAAGGCTGGAATGAAGCTTCGAATGGTCGCCGCGCCTGACGCAGTAGGGGTCCGTATGTACTCCAGTCTGGGAGAGATCTGGAGAGGTTGGAGGAAGAACTTCTATACGGTCCCTGAAAACCATAGATTCGAAAGGGCCCTCTTCCGGCTTACGTGGATGCTCGGGATCCTTGTTCTCCCGTATGCCATCCTAGTCAACGGCATATTCCTTGCACCCACGACGCCTCTCAATCCTTACCTGTTCGCAGGGGTCTTCATGGCTCTCCTACTGTGGCTGGGCATACTCGTACTTGACAGATCCATAGGAGTCTCAACCGGCTACGCTTTACTCTTCCCAGTCGCAATTCTCGTATACACAGCAATCGGAGTCGACTCCACTATTCGAGGGGCTCTAGGACTGGGCTTTACATGGAAGGGACGCGTCTACGGGAGACCCGCGCCCGCAAAGCTCGAGGCCAGAATAGCTTAAGCACAACAAGACCCTCGGAAGCCCGCAAGCTTGAGCCGGGTTTCAGAACAGCTCTCCAGCGAGATAGCGAGCCAACTCCTCGTACTGGAAAGCCTGACCCGTGAAGACATTAATCGTGTCAAGCTAGAGATATGCCGCAAGCATCACTCGCCATTAATACCATCCAACTCTGACATTCTACATCTCCTCCATGAGCCCGAACTCTCCCGCCTGAAGCCGCTGCTTAAAGCCAAACAGGTTCGCGGGATGAGCGGAGTCACAACAGTCGCTGTGATGCCCAAGCCTTGGGCCTGCCCCCACGGAAAGTGCAGCTACTGCCCAGGGGGTCCGGAAGTCGGCGTCCCAAGAGCCTACACGGGGAAAGAGCCCGCTGTTATGCGAGCATTGGAGACAGAGTATGATCCATACCTTCAGGTCGAAAGGCGATTATCACAGCTGAAAGCTATCGGACATGTTGCCGACAAAGTCGAACTAATCCTGGTTGGCGGAACCTTCCCGTTTCTTCCGCGAGACTACCAGGAGCATTTTGTCAAGCGATGCCTTGATGCGATGAACGATGCTGAAGCTATCTCCCTCGAAGAAGCCAAGGTCATTGCAGAGACGGCCCAGGTGAGAAACGTCGGAATTACAGTCGAGACTCGACCTGACTGGTCTCGGAAGAGCCATGTTGACCACATGCTTTCAATGGGAGTCACCCGTGTCGAAATCGGGGTTCAGACCCTATACGATGACGTGTACAAACGCATTCATCGCGACCACACAGTAGCGGACGTGGCGGAAGCCACGGGTACGTTAAAGGACTCTGGGCTCAAAGTCGGATACCACATGATGCTAGGGTTACCGGGGTGCGACTATCAGCGCGACCTAGAAGCATTCCGTCGAGTCTTTGAAGACCCGACGTTCAAGCCGGACATGCTGAAGATCTATCCGTGCCTGGTCACACCAGGCACACAGCTCCACGAGGAATGGCGCCGGGGAGAATACCAGCCGTACTCGACGGAGGAATCAGCACGGTTGATTGCCGATGTGAAACAGTTCATTCCAAGATGGGTTCGGATAATGCGGATACAGCGCGAGATTCCCGCGGATGGCATAGCGGATGGCGTTAAGCGTGGAAACCTGCGACAGCTTGTCCAAAAAGAACTCCAGGAACGTGGAACCAGATGCCACTGCATCCGTTGCAGAGAAGTAGGACAGGCCTCTCTCAGAAGAGAAATCAACTCAACCATCACCCATGTCGAACTGCAAAGAATCAGCTACCAAGCCTCCACCGGGACAGAGGTCTTCCTATCCTACGAGGACGTCGAGCTCGACATCCTCGTCGGCTACTTACGTCTGAGGATTCCGGGCGAAAAGGCCCACCGGTCAGAGATTATCGACCAAGACGCTGCAATCGTCCGGGAGCTCCACGTCTTTGGACAAACGGTCCCCGTCGGTGGTAGAGTTGAAGGAGCCTTTCAGCACAAAGGCTACGGGTCCCGATTGCTGCAAGAATCGGAACGAATAGCAAGAGAAGAGTTCAAGAGGGAAAAAATGCTGGTGATAAGCGCACTCGGAACCAAACCCTACTACGCCCGTTTCGGGTACACCCATGACGGCCCGTACATGTCAAAGCGTCTCTCACAAGCATACACTTAACCAGTTCAGAAGGAATCCTCAGAGAAGATACGAGTCCTTGTCCAGGACAGAGCTCGAAGGGTACCAAGGCCAAATCCTACACCATCTTCAGGGAGCAGGCGCGAAGGTAGGAAGCATAATCCGCGTCACGTCAAAGGACGGAGAGGTCTTCGAAGGCGCGCTCTTTCCCCGCTCCGAATACGCAGACCAAAACCACATCTGCCTCAAGATGAAAAACGGATACAACATAGGAATCCACCTAGAAAGAGCCGAGAAGATCGAGGTCATCGGAGAAGGCGAGAAACCCCACTTCACAAAACCGAAAGTTACAACAATACACGAAGTTCTCCCGAAGGTCTCCCTAGTCAGCATAGGTGGAACAATCGCCAGCAGAGTCGACTATCGCACAGGCGCCGTTCAACCAGCACTCACCGCGGAGGACCTGACAAGTGTAGTCCCGGAACTCGGCTCAATAGCAGAGATTGATGCTCATATTCTCTACAGCGAGCTCAGCGAGAACCTGACCACAGCTCACTGGCAGAAGATAGCTGAAGAGACAGCACGGCTCATACGGGGAGGAGCGGACGGCGTGATAATCGCTCATGGAACAGACACAATGCACTACACCTCTGCCGCCCTCAGTTTCGCCCTGCAAGACTTACCAGTCCCAGTTCTCATCGTAGGAGCACAACGTTCCTCAGACAGACCGAGTTCTGACGCCGCCTCCAACCTGACCGGTGGAGTGGCAATAGCGGCAAGAGCAGACATCGCCTCCGTGGGAGTTGCCATGCACTCCGACATGTCAGACCGTTTCATAGTTGCCCACCGAGGCACGCGGGTGCGCAAATGCCACACGAGCAGGCGTGACGCATTCAGATCGATAAACAGCCCCTTCCTTGCACGATACGACCTGCAAACAAACCAGATAGAATCATTCGATGCAGTATCTAGAAGAGATAAGAATCGGCAATTATCCTTGAAGCCTCACTTCGACCATCACGCCAACCTAGTGAGATTCTACCCAAGTTTTGATCCCGCTTTGATAGACTCCGTGGTCGCCAACGGGGCTAGGGGAATAGTTCTCGAAGGGACGGGGCTTGGGCACGTATCAAGACAGTGCTACGAGCCCATCAACAGAGCTGTGAAACAGGACGTTCCAATTTTCATGACCTCCCAGACAATCTGGGGACGCGTCGACATGAACGTCTACTCTACAGGACGCGACCTCGTCGACATTGGGGTAGTCCCGTTGGAAGACATGCTCTCAGAAACAGCACTCGTCAAGCTGATGTGGGCTCTATCGCAGACAAAGTCGCGGGACAAGATCAGAGAAACGATGCTTCACCCTGTCGCAGGAGAGGTTACTGAGCGGACACTGGCGGAGGCGTCGTAGTCGTCCTTCGACTATGGAGCAGTCGGCCTTAAAGCAGGTCTCGAAATCCATCGACAGCTAGACACACGGAAGAAGCTGTTCTGTGACTGTCCAACGCAGCTTTCGACTGAAGCGGCAACTCTTAGGTTCCTCCGCAGGCTCAGGCCCACCCAGAGCGAACTGGGACAGATAGACCCGGCTGCATTGTTCGAATTCCACAAAGGAAAGAGCATCACATACGAAGCTGACCCGGAAACGGCATGCCTTGTCGAGCTAGACGAGGAACCACCTCGCCAGCTTAA
>Ga0134088_10000542_pt1 | contig 13251 bp, 10 predicted proteins | sample 15_taG_3_FD_94461 | JGI IMG/M metagenome (GOLD analysis project Ga0134088, IMG submission 94461) | Grasslands soil microbial communities from the Angelo Coastal Reserve, California, USA - 15_D_Rain_20cm_5_09182015 | ecosystem: Environmental > Terrestrial > Soil > Grasslands ...
AAGTTCACGCACGGCGCCTGGATCGTCGTGCTGGTGGTCCCGACGCTGGTGGCCACCTTCCTGGCCATGCGCCGCCATTACGAAGACGTGGCCGAGCAGCTTTCTCTGGAAGGACTGCCGGGACCGCCCGAGCTTCGTCACACCGTGCTCGTCATCGTCGGCGATCTGCATCGCGGCGTCGTGCGCGCCGTGCAATATGCCAAGACGCTGGCGGCGCCGAACGTCGCCGTCCGCGCCGTCTTCGTGGAGACCGACCCCGCGAAGACGGCGAAGCTGGAGGAAAAGTGGGCACGGTGGGGCCTCGGGGTGCCGCTGGTGATCCTGAATTCGCCCTATCGCTCGCTGCTGCGCCCGCTCATCGAGTACCTGGACGCGCTGCAGTCACAGGGTGACGAGCACATGGTGACCGTCGTCATCCCGGAGTTCCTGCCCTCCCGATGGTGGCAGCACATCCTGCACAACCAGACGGCGCTGCTGATCAAGGGCGCGCTGCTGTTCCGCAAGAACACCGTCGTCGCCGACGTGCCGTACCTGCTCAAACGCTGAACGTCCGGTGTCCGCCGCCCGACACCGCTGACGGCGCGCCATGCCAGATCGCGCGAGGAGCGTCGACGTAAAAGCGTGATCTTGCGGCCGAGTGGCCGTGGCGGCGTCCTTGCACCACGGCTGTCCGTGGCTCGACGCCTCAGCACGCTCCTGCTGATCGGCGCCACGCTGCTGGGGCCGCACGCCGTCGCGGCAGCGCTCGCCAGCGGTACGTCGGTCGTGGTCTTCGTCGACTTCTCGGGCAGCGTGCGAAGCGCCGAGCGCGCTTCGTATCGGCGCGAGCTCGAGCACGAGATCATGCCGTTCCTGGGACCGGGTGATCGAATCATCGTCGCGCCGATCCACGACCGAACGCTCACGGGGTTCCGCCCGCTCGCGGAGGCGACGTTCGCGGAGAAGCCGCGGTTCAACGGATGGCTCGATAACCGCCTCAAGTACTACCGCCAGGTCACCGCCTCCGAGAAGGAGCTTGCCGACGCGCGCGAGCAGCTGACCCGTGACATCAGAGACGCCTTCGCGCGTCCGTACGCCAGCCGCTACACGGACATCTTCAGCTCGCTGGTCATGACGGAAAAGATCTTCACCGGCGATTCACGTCGCAAGGTGCTCGTCCTCATGTCCGACATGATCGAAGACAATCCGCCCTACAAGTTCGACGGGATGGCTTGGCGGAGCGGGACCGCCGAGAAGCTGCTGGCCGAGCTCGCCGTCAAGGGGCAGATCCCCGATCTCACCGGCGTCTGCGTCTACGTCAGCGGTGCGTCGGCGCCCTCCGCCGAGCTCGCGCGGGAGATCGCGCGCTTCTGGGACGCATACTTCCGCCGGGCGCGCGCCAATTTCGCCTCGAATCGCTACGCCCCCATCCTGCTGCAATGGCCGCCGTCAAAGGGCTGCGCCGCGAGTCAGGCCTTCAAGCCGTAGAGCCTCCGCGCGTTGTCGCTGAGGATCTTGCGCTTCTGCGCGGCGCTCAGGTCACCGCGATCGCGGATCTCCTCGAGCGATGCCGGATACGAGTTGTCCCAGTGCGGGAAGTCGGAGGCGTACACGATCTGATTCTCGCCCACCAGCTTCACCGCCTGCGGCAGCAGCCACTCATCGGCCTCGCAGGAGAAATAGATCTTCCCCGAGCGCACGTAGTCGCTCGGCTTCTTCTTGAGATTGGGCGCCTCGGGCGCGCGCTTGGCGTACTCGTCGTCCATGCGCTCCATCCAGTACGGCGCCCAGCCGCAGCCGGCCTCGAGGAACGCGATCTTCAGATCGGGGAAGCGCTCCGGGATGCCCTCGAAGACGATGGACGTGATCTGTCGCATCTGCCCGAAGGCGTGCGAGCACGTGTGGGCCTGGATGAACTGCGGAAACAGCTCGACGCCGCCGCCCCCGAGGTGCGAGCCCGAGGCGTGGATGCCGACCATCACGCCCAGGCGCTGCGCCATCTCGTAGATCGGGGTGAACCGCGCGTCGCCCAGCACGTGGCTGCCGTCGGCGGCGAGCATCGCGCCGACCAGGCCCAGCTGGCGCACACCGCGCTCCAGCTCCGCGGCCGCCGCCTCGGGATCTTGAAGGGGCAGCAGGGCGACCGCCTGCAGCCGTGGGCTCTTCGTGATGAACTCCTCGTGCAGGAACGTGTTGTACGCGCGGCAGATCGCGACGGCCCACGCGCGATCCTTCAGGAACGACAGGAACAGCCCGAGCGTCGGGTAGAGCACCGTCGTTTCCATGCCGCCCTCGTCCAGCGCCTTCAGCCACTGCTCGGCCGTGCCGCCGACGCTGCCGAGCGTGCCGAGCAGGCGGCGATCCCAGCCGTCCTGGGGATAGAGCGGGAAGGTGAGCGGTCGGCGGCGATAGGGCTCCTCGAAGTATTTCGCCACCTGCTCGTTGGACTCGGTGACGTGTCCGTCGGCGTCGACCACGGGGATGTTCATGGGTTGCTCCTGGGTTCAGGGCTTCTTACAGATGACGTTCAGCAGCGCCTGGCGGTTCTCCTCGCGCACGACCTTCAGCGCGCGGCGCAGCGCGTCCGGCAGCGCGGCCGGGTCCTCGACCTTTTCCGCCCAGCCGCCGGAGGCCTGGCACACCATCTCGTAATCCGGCGGCGGATCGAGCTCGGTCAGCGGCATCCCGGTGCGCTTGGCCCAGCCGTCGGGCGCGTGCGAGGTCACCGCGCGCTTCACGGCGTTCCAGGCGCGATTGTTGAAGACGATCCAGAGGACGGGGATGTCGTACGCGCGCGCCACCCAGTGCGCCGCCGTCGGGGCGCCGAAGATGTAGGCGCCGTCGCCGACGGTGCAGATCACCGTGTGGTCGGGCTTGGCCAGCCTGGCGCCGAGCGCGGCGCCGACGCCCCAGCCGAGGCCGCCGGACGACGGCGAGCCGAAGTACGTGCCCGGCGTGCGCAAGCAGCACTGGCTGGCGTCGAGGTCGTACTCGTTGACGACGATCGTGCGGTCGTCGACCACGTCGCCCACGCAGCGGGAGAGCCACGCCATGTCGATCGGCGTGTCGCTCTGCAGCGCCCGGGCGCGCGACTCGATCGCCGCGCGCCGCTCGCGTCCGGCGGCGGCCGCTTTCGCACGCCGCTCGGCGACCACGCGCGCGTCCACCTGTTTGCCGACCGCCTCGGCCAGCGCGGCCAGCGTCAGCCGCGGTGCCCCGGGCAGGGCCACGTCGGCGCCGAAGCCGCGGATCGGGTAGCGCGTGAACAGCGGGTCCACCGCGATCTGGATCAGCCTCGCGTCCGCGCGCGGCGCCTTCAGCGACGGAAACCACGGCACGTCGGATTCGACGACGACGATGGCGTCGGCGTCGGCGAGGTAGGGCGTGCCGTCGAATCCGCCGTGCAGGTCGTGATCCTGGGGGAAGTTCAGGTGCGTGTGGAACTGGTCGACGACGGGAGCGCCGAGCGCTTCGGCCAGCGCCACGAGCGCGGCGACGGCCGCGGGATCGCGCCCGGCGGCCTTGGCGAAGATCATCGGCCGCCGCGCGGCCGCCAGCACGCTCGCGGCCTCGGCGATCGCCTCCGGCCCCGCCACCGTCGCGGCCGGCTTCGGCGCCCGCGAGGTCGGCGAGTACTCGAACGACTCCTGCGCCTCGGAGAGCACCTCGCGCGGCAGCGTGAGGTACACGGGTCCCTGCGGCTCCGCGCTGGCGATCGCGAGCGCGCGGTCGACGACGGTCTCCAGCTGCAGGAAGTTGCGGAGCTCGTAGTCCCACTTCACGAATTCGCGCGCGAGCCCCGCCTGGTCGAACGACTCCTGCGCCCAGTGGATGGGCCGGTTGCGCGCGCCGGGCATCCCCGCCTCGGTGATCGGGTTGCGCCCGGCCGTGAAGAGCATGGGCACGCCGACGCGCGCGGCGTTGATGATGCCGGCCAGCGCGTTGGCCGCGCCGACGATGACGTGCACCATGACCGCCTGCGGCCGGCCCGTCACCATCGCGTAGCCGTGCGCCATCGCCACCGCCGGGGTCTCGTGCGGCACCGTCACCGGCCGGGGCAGCGCCTGGCCCTGCGCCAGCCGCTTGGCCCACGCCTCGATGAGCGGGGCGAAGTCCGTGCCCGCGTTCGCGAACAGGTACTCGACACCACGGGCGGCGAGCATCTCCAGATAGGCCTCGGCCGTGGACTCGATCGCGATCTTCTTGGTCATGGTGTCCTCGTGGGCGTCGGTCAGCGTCGCGGCGGCGACACTCCTGGTCCGCCGGCCGCGAAAGTGGCTTAGACTAGCACGGCCGCGCTATAACAGTAGAGACATGCCCCCGCGCTCCGAGGCCGTGTCCGTCATCCTGCCGGTGCTCAACGAGCGCGACAATCTCGAGCCGCTGCACGCGCGCCTGACGGCGGCACTCAAGCCGCTCGGGCGCGACTACGAGATCGTCTTCGTCGACGACGGCAGCACCGACGGCTCATGGGACGTGATGAAGCGCCTCGTCGCCTCGGATCGTGCCGTGCGGCTCGTGCGGCTGCGGCGCAACTTCGGCCAGACGGCGGCGCTCGCCGCCGGCCTCGCACACTCGCGCCATCCCGTCGTCGTCACGCTCGATGCGGATCTGCAGAACGACCCCGCGGACATCCCGCGGCTGCTCGCCGTGCTCGACGCCGGCGACGACGTCGTCTGCGGCTGGCGCCGCGCGCGGCGGGATCCGTGGCTCACGCGCCGGCTGCCGTCGGCGCTCGCGAACCGGCTCATCCGCTGGCTCACCGGCGTGCGCATGCACGACATGGGGTGCACGCTGCGCGCCTACCGGCGCGACATCCTCGCCGACGTACACCTCTACGGCGACATGCATCGTTACTTGCCCGTGCTGGTGGGCTGGGTGGGCGGCCGGATCGGCGAGATCGAGGTGAGCCATCACCCACGCGCCGCCGGGAGCTCGAAGTACGGCCTGCTGCGGATCTTCCGCGTGGCCGTGGATCTGCTGTCCATCAAGTTCCTCGGCGACTACGCCGCGCGCCCCAACGCGATCTTCGGCGGCTTCGGGCTGGTCAGCCTCGGCCTCGGCGCGGTCGCGTTCACGATCGTCGCCTATCGCGTGCTGGTGCTGCGCCGGCTCGAGGCGACCCCGATGGCCTTCCTCGTGATCGTCTTCGTCTTCACCGGCGTGCTGTCGGTCTTCATCGGCTTCCTCGCCGACATCGTGATCCGCGGCTTCTACGAGACGCAGCGCCGGCCCGCGTTCTACGTCCGCGAGACGGACGGCATGCAGGGAGTCGAGTAGCGGTCGTGTGCGGCATCGTCGGCGTCGTGCTTGCCCGGCCTGACGGCCGGCCCGATCAGGCCGTCGTCAAGCGCATGGCCGATCGCATCGCCCACCGCGGTCCCGACGACGAGGGCTTCGTGGTGCGCGGTCCCGTCGCGCTCGGCGTGCGCCGTCTCCGGATCATCGACCTCGAGAGCGGCCGCCAGCCGATGACCGGCGAGGACGGGACCGTGTGGGTCGCGTTCAACGGCGAAATCTACAACTACCGCGAGCTGACGCGGCGGTTGACGTCGGCCGGTCACGTGTTCCGCACGCGCTCGGACACCGAGGCGATCGTGCACGCGTGGGAGGCGCGCGGCGCCGACGCGCTCCACGACCTCGAGGGGATGTTCGGGCTCGCCGTCTGGAACGACGCCACCCGCACGCTGGTGCTGGCGCGCGATCGGCTGGGCATCAAGCCGCTCTACTATGCGGTGCTCCCCGACGGCCTCGTCTTCGCCTCCGAGCTGAAGGCGATGTTCGAGCATCCGGGCATCTCGCGCGAGCTCGACATGGAGGCGGTGTCCGCCTATCTCGCCCACGATTGGGTGCCGGCGCCGCGCTCGATCGTGAAGGGCGTGCGCAAGCTGCCGCCGGGCCACCGGCTGACCTACGCGCGCGGCGAGGCGCGTGTCGAGCGCTGGTGGGACGTGCGCTATGACGACGGCGAGCCGGCGGTGGAGGTGCAGGCCGCGGCGCGGCTGGGCGCCGTGCTCGACCTCTCCGTACGCCAGCACCTGCTCTCGGACGTGCCGCTGGGCGTCTTCCTTTCCGGCGGGCTCGACTCGACGACCGTCGCGATGTTCGCGCGGCGGCACGTGACCCGCCTCAGCACCTTCTCGATCGGCTTCGACGACCGGTCGTTCGACGAGTCGAAGTACGCGCGCCGCGTCGCGGCCATCCTCGAGACCGAGCACCACGAGGACATCCTCGGTCCGGACGCCGCGCTCGACCTCGTCGAGGGCCTCGCCGATCTGGTGGACGAGCCGCTGGGCGACGCGTCGATCCTGCCGACCTATCTCCTGTCACGCTTCGCACGCAAGTCGGTGACGGTGGCGTTGTCGGGCGACGGCGGCGACGAGCTGTTCGCCGGCTACCCGACCTACCAGGCGCATCGCATGGCTCACGCGTGGGCCCGCGTCCCGCGCGCGGTGCGGGCGGTGGCGCGCGCGGTCGTCGACCGTTTGCCGGTCTCCCACGACAACCTGAGCCTCGACTTTCGGCTCAAGCGCTTCGTGGCCGGGGCCGACCTCGATCTGGACACGCGCCACGCCGTGTGGATGGGCTCCTACACCCCCGCGGAGCAGCGCCAGCTGCTGACGCCGGCGGCGCTGCAACGGCTGCCGGCGGGCCCGTCCTATGCCGAGTGGCAGCGCCTCGCGGCGGAGGCGCCGGCGGGGCCGTGGCTGCACCGCGTCCTCTATCTCGACCTCAAGGGCTATCTCGGCGAGGGCGTGCTACAGAAGGTGGACCGCGCGTCGATGGCCTGCTCGCTGGAGGTGCGCGTGCCGCTCCTCGACCGGCGCGTCGTGGAGGTGGCCGCCACCCTGCCACCCGAGATGAAGCTGCGCCGGTTCACCACCAAGCACGTGCTCAAGCGGCTCATGCGCCACCGGCTGCCCCGCGACATCGTCCGGCGGCCCAAGCGCGGCTTCGGCGTGCCGCTCGCGCGATGGTTCCGGGGCGAGCTGCGCCCGCTGGTGCAGGAGGTGTGCGAGGAAGGCGCGCTGCGCCGCGCCGGCCTCGTCGATGCCGACGTCGTCGGGGGTCTCATCGGCCAGCACATGCGCGGTGAGGCCGATCACCGCAAGAAGCTCTATACGCTGCTCGTGCTGCTGTTGTGGGCGCGGCGGCACCGCGTGGTCTGATGCGCGAGCGCCTGCTCGAATGGCTCGCGTGCCCGACCTGCGGCGGCCGCCTGACGCTGCGCGACGGATCGGGACAGGCGGGAGAGATTCGAGACGGCGCCTTGCGGTGTGCCGGGTGCGATGCGCGCTACCCGATCGTGCGCGGGATTCCCCGCCTCGTGCCGAGGGCGGTGGACCGCGACGCGGTGGTCGTGGCGGAGCGCTTCGGCTACGAGTGGACCCGGTTCGCCGAGATCCGGCCGCAGTACCGCGACCAGTTTCTCGGCTGGATCGCGCCGGTGCGACCGGAGGCGTTCCAGGGCCGGCGCGTGCTGGACGGCGGCTGCGGCAAGGGCCGGCACCTGCGGCTGGCCGCCGAGTTCGGCGCGCGCGACGTCATCGGCATCGACCTCGGCGACGCCGTGGAGGCGGCGGCGCGCAACACGCAAGGGCTCGACGCCGTGCACGTCGTGCAGGGCGATCTCACGCGACCTCCCGTCCGCCCGGGCACGATGGATCTCGTCTACTCGGTGGGCGTGCTCCACCATCTGCCGCGCCCCGCCGACGGATTCCGCGCGCTCGCCCGGCTGCTCGTGCCGGGCGGGATGTTCGTCGCGTGGTGCTACGCCCGCGAGGGCAACGGCTGGGTGCTGGCCCTCGTGGACCCGGCCCGGCGCCTGACGAGCCGGCTGCCGCTGCGCGCGGTGAGCGTCCTGGCCGCCGCGCTGACGGCGCCGCTGTGGCTGGCGCTGCGGGCGCTCTACGCGCCCGCCCGCTCACGTCCGCGGCTGCGCCGCTGGCTGCCGTACGAGAGCTACCTCTGCGACCTCGTGCCGTTCCCGTTCCGCGAGGTGCACTCGATCGCGTTCGACCAGCTGCTGACCCCCGTGGCGCACTACATGCCGCGGGACGAGGTCGAGCGCTGCTTCGCGGCGAGCGGCGTTCGACTCGCCTCCCTGCGCTGGCACCACGCCAACAGCTGGGCGGCCTGCGGCCACCTCTGAGGCGGCGCCCGCTTCAGCGCAGCGCCTGCTTTGCCGGCGCGACGACGCCACGCTCGGCCGCGGCCGGCGCGGCCTCTTCGGGAGACGTCTCCAGCACGCGCTTCTCGGACGGATCCCAGAACATGATCCGCTTGCGGATCAGCATGATGCCGCGATTGAGCAGGAGTCCCACGAACGACAGGATGAGGAGGATCGAGAACTGGCCGGAGACGTCCATGTTGAAGTTCATCGACTGGATCAGGGTGCCGAGGCCGCGCTGCGCGCCCACGAACTCGGCGACGATGGCGCCGATCAGCGCGAAGATCATGGCCACGTCGAGACCCGCCATCACGAAGGGCAGGGCATTCGGCAGCCGCAGCATCCAGAAGATCTGGCGGTCGGTGGCGGCCAGCGAGCGCATGAGGCTCACGCGGTCTTCGTCGGCCGACTTGAGTCCCACCATGGTGTTGACGAGCAGCGGAAAGAACGCGACGACGGCGACGAACTCGCCCTCACCCACGCCGAAGGTGGCTCGCTCGAGCGCGGCCACGGCGCCGTCGCGCGTGGCGTACGTCTTCGACAGATTGCGAACGGTGATGGCTTCGGTGGCGATGGCCATGCGAGCGACGAGTGTACACCCCGGCCGGCGGCGCTCAGCCCGGCGCGCCGATCCCGTCGCAGACGCCGAGGGGAGGCCCTGACGGTCGCCGCCGCCGGAGCTCGAAGAACGTCGACGCGTGCACGGTCTCGAACGTGGCGGCGACGGCGCTCTCGAACGCGCGCCGCTCCGGTGGATCGGTATCGGTGAGCCGCGGAAAGGCCGAGCGCAGCACCGCCGCATCGAGGCCGCGGCGGTCGATCACGACCCACTGCGCGTCGCGCAAGACGCGGATGCACGTGCTGCGGAACTGCTCGGGTGTCGTGTAGCCGGGCGTCACGACATCGAGGGCGGCGGTGTGCCGGCGGGCCGTGAGGTACGGGAGCATCGGCGCGTAGGGATAGAAGAAGAAGGCATCGCGCGCGCCGGTGCGCTCGATCCGCGCCACGAGCGCCGCGAGGTCGCGGGCCCACGGGCCCGGTGGGTGCTCCACGACGCCGCGCGCGGTCGCGATCAGCGCCGTGGGGCGCGCGAGGACTCTCACCCTGAGGGTGGCCGCGTACGTGAGCTGGCCGAGCGCGACGACCACGAGCAGCGCGGCCGCGGCCGTCGCCGTCGGGGCCGGCAGCCGGCCGAGGAGGTCGGCGACGACGAGCGCGAAGAGGGGCGCGGCGAGCGGCGCCGCGTAGGCGAGGTGCGGCGTGTCGGGACGCGGAAAGGCGCCGACGATTCCCACGATCGCGAGCGCGAGGCAGACGTGAAAGCGCCGTTGTCGCCAGAGTGCACTGCGGGCCACGGCCACGCCGACCGCGGCGAGCAGGGCCGTGGCCGGCAAGAACGCGACCACGGCGGCGTCGGCGAGGGTCGCGAAGCGGCCGAAGGTCACGCCCTGGATGGCCGCATAGCGCGTGAGGGGAAACCGGACGAGGCCGTCGAAGGCCGGCACGAGCGTGCCCGTCGCGGCGAGACACGCGAGCATCACGATGGGGAAGACGGCCATCCCCACGAGGGCGGGCGCGCCCCGCCTCCGCCCGCCCGGCGCGCCGAGCAGCACCGCCAGCACCGCGACGCAGAGCAGCGCACCGCGTGTGTGAGTGATCGTGAGCGCGACCCCCGCGAACAGCCCGGCGCCGAAGAGCGCCACCGGTCGTGCCCGCCCGCCCTCGAGTGCCAAGAGCAGGCTCGTCCCCGACGCCATCGAGGCCGCCGTCGTCAACGCGTGGTGGTTCGACTCGATCGACACGCGGACCGCCCAGGGCAGCGCGAGCAGCGCGGCCAGCGCGCGGCTGCCCGACGCGAGCCGGGACGACAGATAGAGCAGGGCGGCCACCGCGGCGATCACGGCGGCCGAGAAGACGCGGGCCGCGAGGAAGTCGCTTCCGACGACCGACATCCACGCCGCCGGGATGAAAAAGGCGCCCGGCGGCAGGATCTCGAAGAAATCCCGATAGAGAGCCTGGCCATCGAGCACCCGGGTCGCTCCGTGCAGCACGACGCCTTCGTCGCCGAGCCACAAGACCCAGCGCAGGATCGGCACATAATAGAGGACCGCGAAGAGCGGGACCGCGTAGAAGAACGGATCGCGCAGCGGGCGGATCACCGCGAGCGCGTGAAGATCTCGGCGCCGGCGATCGTCTCCGTCACCACGAAGCGATTCTGCCGGAGCTGATCGCGCAAGGCGTCGCGGTTGGGCGTTCGATTGCCGACGGCGACGACGTCGACGTCGCCGGTGCGCAGGTGCGAGATCAGCTCGCTCACCGACATCAGCCTGAACCGTGCGACCTGCCGCGGCGGGAGATGGTTCGCGTAATAGAGCGCGAAGTGGTTCTCCATCCCCGGCAGCATGGCCGCGCGCGTCTCGACGAGGTATCCCGGCCAGAACGTGATGGCGAACGGGCGGCCGGGCCGCAGATGGCGGTCGACCGCCTGCCCCACCGCTCGAACCGTCGGGATGCGCCAGTCGTCGGGATTGGCGTGCCCCTCGATCAGCTCGGCGGTCACCGTGTAGCGGTAGACGTCGGCCGGCGACATCAGCACGTAGGCGACGACCCCCACCGCGACGAGGTAACGCATTCGCGACGTCGTGTCCTCGCGGACGACCGTCGCGACGAACGTGACGGCGTCGACGAGCAGAAACGGCACCAGCATGCAGAAGTACTGGCCGTACACCGGCGTCGGCACGTGACTCGCCGCGAACAGGCAGATCGCGATCAGGGAGGCGAGCGGCAGCGGGCGGCGCGCCCGCACGCACGCGAGCCAGGCGGCCACGCAGGGCAGCACGAGAAAGACGAATTGCCGCGTCGTCGCCGTCGCCGTACCGAGCAGGCCGAACAGCGCCAGCGCCGGCCGGGTCTTCTGGGTCCACCAGCCGCCCGTCTCGGGCATCGGGAATGCCTGGTCGCGCATGATCTGGTTGCCGACGATGTTGAACACGAAGGTTTCAGGATCGACGGCGAACAACCATCCGGCCGGCAGCAGCGTGACCAGGAAGGCGACCGTGAATCGTGCGAGCTGCGTCAACCGGGCGCGGCCGTCGCGTTCGGTCAGATGGAGCGCGAGCAGGAAGGCCGGCACCACGCCGACGACGTAGACGCGGCAGGCCACGGCGAGTCCGAGCAGCAGGCCGCTGGCGGCCCAGCGCCAGCGCAAGCGCGTGGAGAGAAGCGCATACGCGCCGAAGATCAGGAGTGTCGCGGGCGCGTAGGCCTTGACGAGCGGATACCAGCCGAACACGAAGCCGGAGGCCGCCAGCAGCAACGCGGCGCCCACGCCCCACGCCCGGGAGGCCGTGTGCAGGGTGACCTGACGGCAGACGAGCAGGCTGAGCCCGATGCACAACAGGGCCGACAGCACGCGGGCCGCGTACCAGGAATAGCCGAAGAGCAGCATCCACGACCCGTACAGATATGGCATGAGGTACATCTGGGGGTAGAAGAAGTCGTGATACAGCACACGGCCCTCGACGACGAGCCGCGAGACGAGCAGGTACGCGCCCTCATCGGCGTCGACGAATCGGAGCAACGACATCGGAACGAACACGGCCGCCACGGCGAGCGCGAGCGATCCGTACACGAACGCGGGGCGCGACGCGCGGTGTCCGCCGGCCAGGCCTGGATCGTGAAACGCGGCGCCGGCGTCCATCACCGGCGGCGTGGAGCCCGAGGCAGCCTCGCGGCGATCGGTCACCGCGGCGGGGTCGCGCATCTGGGGTCTCCTGGAGAGGAGAGCCTGGCGAAGTGCCAGCGATCCATTATGGCAAGGCCGAGGCTCCTCGACGAAGAATTTCCGAGTTGGAGTAGAGTTATGGCGCCATGATCACCGGGCGCGTGCGCGGCGGCTTCAACCAGTACGGCGTCACGGTCGGCATCCTCGTGCTCGACACGCGCTTCCCGCGCATCGTGGGCGACATCGGCAACGCGCGGACGTTTCCGTTTCCCGTGCGCTATCGGCGCGTGACCGGCGCCGATCCCGATCTCGTCGTGCGGCGTGGCGCCGAGGGGCTGCTGGCCGCGTTCGTCGAGGGCGCGCAGGAGCTCGAGCGCGAGGGTGTCGGCGCGATCACCACCAGCTGCGGATTCCTCATCAAGTACCAGCGCGAGCTGGCGCGCGTGGTGCGCGTGCCCGTGCTCACCTCGAGCCTGCTGCTGGTGCCGCTCGTCCACCGGATGCTCTCCCCGGGCGGACGCGTCGGCCTCATGACCGTCAACGCCGGCACGCTCACGCCCGAGCACCTCGTCGCCGCCGGCATCGGCCCCGACGTGCCGCTCGCGGTGGTGGGCATGGAGACGGAGAAGGAGTTCACGCACGTGCTGCTCGACGACCAGCCGGACCTGGACGTCGATCTCGCCCGCGAGGAGCACGTGCGCGTCGCGCGCCGCCTGGTCGCCGAGCATCCGGACGTCGGCGCCATCGTGCTCGAGTGCACCAACATGCCGCCGTACACCGCCGACATCCAGCGCGAGACCGGCCGGCCCGTCTTCGACATCGTCTCGCTCGTCACCATGGTCCACGACGCGCTCGTCGCGGGCCAGCCGCCGCGGCGCGCCTGACGGCGGGCGACGTGGCCGATCTCGTGGCCGGCGTCGACGGCTGTCGCGCAGGCTGGGTGGTCGTGCTGACCGAGAGCGCCTGCACCGACGGCGGCGCCGGCGCCGAGGTGGCGGTGGCGCGCGACTTCGGTGCGGTCCTCGACCTCACGCGCGCCGCGCGCGTCGTCGGCGTGGACATGCCGTTCGGGCTGCTCGACGCCGCGGCGCCCGGCGGCCGGGAGTGTGATCGCCACGCGCGGCGCCTGCTCGGGTCCCCGCGCGCGTGCTCCGTCTTCAGCCCGCCTGCGCGGTGCGCGCTGACGCGGGCGAGCTATCGCGGGGCCCTCGCGGCCAATCGCGCCAGCAGCGCGGCGCGCCTGGGCATCTCGATCGAGTGCTTCCGCCTGTTTCCCCGGCTGCGCGAAGTCGACGAGGCGCTCGGCGCAGACCTCGCCCTCGCCGAGCGCGTGACGGAGGTCCATCCCGAGCTGTCGTTTCGCGCGCTCGCCGGCGGA
>Ga0134088_10000544_pt1 | contig 13223 bp, 8 predicted proteins | sample 15_taG_3_FD_94461 | JGI IMG/M metagenome (GOLD analysis project Ga0134088, IMG submission 94461) | Grasslands soil microbial communities from the Angelo Coastal Reserve, California, USA - 15_D_Rain_20cm_5_09182015 | ecosystem: Environmental > Terrestrial > Soil > Grasslands ...
CAATGAGGGCGGTTGGGCGGATGAGCGGTTGGGCGGTTAGAGGCTCCGTTGCGGCGGTGGTGTGTCTAACCGCCCAACCGCCGAACCGCCTAACCGCTCAGGACACCTCCACCATCGACCGCGGGGTGCGCATCGGCATCATCTACCGTCCGGGCGTCCGGCCGGGCATGGTAATGTTGCCGCGGAAAGGCATGGGACTCGATTCGGTTCGCGCCATCGTCGCTCGCGATCTCGACTACAGCGATCGCTTCGAAATCATTTCATTGCCCGGTGGCGATTCGATCCGCCTGGCGACGCCATCGTCTGGTGGCACGAAGACCGCCCACAGCGATCGCACTTTATCAACAGCCTTGAACTACCCACTGTATCAGGCGCTGGGCGCCGACTTCGCACTCGATATCACTGCGATCGCTGATACCACCGTGGGGACGCTGCACGACATCGCGGCGGCCGGTGTGCGCCGGACCGTGCGCGCGGTCGTGCCGCGGTCGACCGATCCGGAGTTCCGGCAAGCAGTGCATCGGTTGGCCGATCAGATGGTCCAGGCTGCCCTCGGCACTGCGGGAATAGCGGCGACGCGGGTGCTCTTCGTGAAAGATGGGAAGGTCTACCAGATCGATCAGGACGGCGCGGATCAGAAGCTCGTGTCGTCCTCGGATCGACAGGCGATGTCGCCGGCGTGGGAATCCGACGGCCGGCGGTTCGCCTACATGGAATTCCAGGCGGGCCACGGCTGGTTGTACGTGCAGGAAATGGCGACGGGGAAACGCAGCGCGGTCGCGACGACGGGGACCGCACTCGATTTCACGCCCGCATTCTCGCCCGACGGGCAGACGCTCGCGTTCAGTCGGGCAACCGAAGAGGGCACCGACATCTACACAATTAACGTCAAGAACAACTGTTGTTTACGGCGCTTGACCGTGGGGCACTTTTCAGACAACTTGTCCCCGACGTTCAGTCCCGACGGACAACGCATCGCGTTTGTCTCGACGCGCCCGGGTCTGCCGCAGATTTATGTGATGGCGGCCGATGGAACGGATCAGCAGTTGTTCGCTCCGTTCGATTATGGCGTCACCGGCGCGTCCAACGCACCGGAGTGGTCGCCCGACGGGCAATCGGTGGCATTTCACCGGGACGTGGCAGGGACGCTGCAGGTGTTCGTGCTGGACGTACGCACGCGTACGGTCCGGCAGCTCACCTCAGTGGGGCGTAACGAGGATCCGACCTGGGCGCCCGACAGTCGTCACCTCGCCTTCGTTTCCGACCGGTCAGGCTACCGCCAGTTGTGGATCATCGATCTTGAAACCGGCCGTATCCGGCCGCTGCTGCAGCAGAGCGGCGCGCGTTTGCCGGCTTGGTCTCCACGGCTTTCGGAGGCTCCTTCTTCCACCCCCTGATCGGAGAGACAGGATGAAATCGGTATCGTTGCTCCTCGTGATTGGCCTCGGCGTCGCCATCGGGGCGGGCGTGTGTTCCTCGAACCCCCCGCCGCAGACGGCTCCGCAACCGAACGCCGACTCGGCGGCAGCGGCCGAGCGGGCGCGGCAGGACTCGATCGCCGCGGCGCAAGCCGAGGCGGACCGGCGGGCGCGCGAGGAAGCGGAGCGCGTGGCCCGGCAGCGGGAGGCGGATTCGCTCGCCGCGCTCGGCCGGACGACCGAAGAAGTGCGCGCCACGCTGGCGACGATGATCCACTTCGACTACGACAAGGCGACCATCCGTTCCGAGGATGCGTCGATCCTTGATCAGAAAGTGGCGATTCTGCAGGCCAACTCCAATCTCCGCATCCGCGTCGGCGGGCATTGCGATGAGCGCGGCTCGGACGAGTACAACCTGGCGCTCGGTAATCGCCGCGCGCAGGCGGCCAAGCAGTATCTCGTCAGTCACGGAATCGACGGCGGCCGCATCGAGACGCAATCGTGGGGCGAGGAGAAACCGCTCGCGCAGGGCCACGACGAAGCCGCCTGGTCGCAGAACCGGCGCGACGAGTTCGAAGTGATCAGTGGTGGCGATAACCTCCGTCGCCCGTCGTAGCGCAGTAGTCCTGCTCCTGGGGCTCCTGGCCGGATGCGCGCTGAAAGGCGACGTCCGGAAAGTCGAGCTCCAGGTCCAGGATCTGCGAGCCGATCTGGCAAAGAGTGACGCGGCGCGGGCGGCGGAACGGGACACCATTCTGGCCGCCGTCCGGCTGTTGCAACAGGCGTTGGCGACGCAGCAGGCTTACCTGGTGCAAATGCGCGGCGACTTGCGCACCGAGCTGCTTTCAGTGCAGCAGCAGCTCGTCTCGGTGCAGGAGCTGACCGGGCAGAGCCAGCAACGGCTGACCGAGCTTCGCTCGCGCATCGAAGCGCGCAACCAGCAGCAAGACAATGCGGGACCGTCGGGGGGCGCGGGCGCCGGCGGCACGCCGGTCGGTCCGTCCGGCAATCCTGCGGGCCCCGGTCCCGATCAGATGTACGACCTCTCGCTGCAACAGTATCGCCGTGGCAGCCTCGCCACGGCGCGTCTCGGCCTCCGCGAATTCTTACGGATCTTCCCCACGCACGAACGGGCTCCCGACGCTCTGTATTACGTCGGAGAGAGCTTCGAGCAAGGAGCCCCCGATTCCGCCGCTGCGGTGTACGATCAAGTTGTGAAGAACTATCCCAACTCATCGCGCGTCGCCTCCGCGCTCTACAAGCTCGGCCTCCTCGCCGAGCAGCGCGGCGACCGCGCGACCGCGCGGAAGTATTACTCCCGGGTGATCGCCGGGTATCCCCGCTCTCCCGAAGCCGATCTCGCGCGTCAAAATCAGCAGCGCCTCAGACCGTAACGTCCGAGGGGCAAGTGGCTGACACGGTAACGCCCCCGCCGGCTCCAAGTCCTTCGCGCGGTGAGATGCCGTTTCTCGATCATCTCGAGGAGCTGCGGTGGCGCATCTTGTGGAGCCTGCTTGCCATCGTCATCGGCTCGGTCGTTGGCTGGTTCCTGCTCGACCGCATCGACGTCATCGAGTGGCTGAAACGTCCCATCGCTCCCTACCTCCCGGGCGGGCGACTCATCTTCACGAGCCCCGCCGAGCCGTTCATGCTGACGGTGAAAGTGGCATTCGCACTGGGCTGCCTGGTGGCGTCTCCGGTCGTCATCTATCAGATCTGGGCATTTCTCTCGCCGGCATTGTACGAGCGTGAAAAGCGACTCGTCGTGCCGGCCCTCGTCGTCGGTGTCTTTCTGTTTCTCGTTGGCGCGATCGCGTGTTATCAGTGGCTGCTGCCGGCTGCTCTTCGGGTGTTGCTCGGGTTTCAGCGCTACGATCTGAACCCGATGATCACGATCGACCGCTATTTCGGGATGGCGGTACCGTTCGTGGTGGGATGCGGGCTCATCACGGAATTGCCGCTCGTGATCACGATTCTCGCGGCACTCGGGGTCGTCACGCCGGAATTCCTGGGACGGCAGCGGCGCTACGCGATCGCCATCGCTGCCGGGCTGGCGGCGATCCTCACGCCACCGGATGCGGTCTCGATGCTGTTGATGCTCATTCCGCTGCTGTTGCTCTATGAGCTCAGCATCTGGTGCGCCTGGATCGCGAGCCGCCGGCGCGCGCGTCGCGTGGCGGCGGCGACCATCGTCTTGTTGCTGCTCGGGACGGGCTCATTGGTTGCTCAGAATCCGCCGCCGGCACCGCCTTCCCCGCGCCCGCCTCCGGCGTCGCGGGTCGGACGCCCGGTCCAGGACACCAGCGCAGCGGCGCGACGGCAGATCACGGGCGACACCACAGGGGCACGAAACGGCAGCGTCGACACGGCAACCGCGCGACGGCTCGGCCTGCCGACAGGACCGAGCCGCACCTTTCCCACTCCCGATCACGTGATCGACTCGTTGCTCAAGTTGCCTGGTTACCGCACCACCCGCTACGTGGCCGAGACACTCGTCGTGCAGGGCGACAGCCAGACGATCTTCTTGCGCAGGCAGGCGTTCGTCGAGCGCGAGGGAACGCAAATCGAGGCCGACTCGATTCGCTACCACCAGGCGAGCTGCCGGCTGAATGCCGTCGGCGACCCCAAACTCTTCGACAAAAACACCGTGCTCGTCGGGGACCCGATGGACTACGACACGTGCCTCCGACGGGGCATCGTGCACGACGCGCTCACCGATTTTCAGCAGGGTGGGGTGACGTGGTACGTCTACGGCAATCTGTCTGTCGACTCGGCATCGACGCGCGTGTACGCGGGTTCCGCCAGATTCACATCGGATCCCCAGCCTGTGCCCGATTACCATTTTGCCGCCGGACAGGTGAAGTGGATCAACAAGCGCACCATGATCGCGCGGCCGGCCGTGCTCTACGTCCGGGACGTGCCGATCATGTGGCTGCCCTTCATCTTTCAGGACATTCGCGGGGGCCGGCGCAGCGGGATTCTGTTTCCGCGTTTTGGTCTGAACGACCTGGTCCGGCCCACGCGGCATTACTCGCGGCACTTCTCCGACCTCGGCTACTATTTCGCGCTCAACGATTACGTCGACGTGCTGTTTTCGGGGGATTGGTACGCTGGGCGGTACGTCTCGATGCACGGGCAGGCACAGTACCGCTGGCTCGACCGGTTCATGCAGGGGTCACTCAGCTACACGCACAGCACGCAGCTGGACCAGCATTCGACCAATACGGGCATTTCGTGGAGCCACTCACAGCGCTTCGATTCACGAACCGACTTCAATGCGAACGTGACGTATTACTCGAACGCGTCGATCATCAGGCGGAACTCGGTCAATCCGTATCAGGTCACTTCCTCGGCGTCTTCGAGCTTGAGCTTCAACAAGCAGTTTTCGTGGGGAACCCTGAGCATCGGCGGGACACGACGGCAGGACCTGTCGCAAGATCAGATTAACCAGACGCTTCCTGATATTCACCTGGCACCGCGTGTCGTGACCATCACGCCATCGATGACCTGGTCTCCCAGCTTTGCCTTCACGAACACCCAGAATTTCCACACGCCCGCGGGCTCGCTCCTCGCTCCCGCGTTGCCGGGTGACACGGCGCCGGTGCGAACCCTCCCGCTGTTCTCCACGGATCGCACGACGAATCTCTCGTTCGCCACGCCTATCCAGATCGGCCGATGGACGTGGGCGAACAATTTCACGGCGCTGGACGTCTTTACCCACAACCGGGAGGAATTCCTTCTCCCGGAAGTCGTCGCCCCCGGCGATACGGTGCTTCGGCACGTGTTGTTCGGGGAGACGTTTCACACGAACGTCGACTGGCAGACGGGGATCAACCTGCCGCCGCTGCTCACGGGCACGTGGAAAATCCAGCCCGGGGTGTCGATCGTGAATCAGACAGGCGCCGGGACGTTCTGGGTGCGCAATCAGTTCTCAAAGGGCCAGTTTGTGCATCAGGGAAAGCGGTTGGCGTTTACTGCCAGCGCGTCGCCCACCTTCTTCGGATTCTTCCCCGGCTTCGGCCCGCTGCTGCGCATCCGGCATACGATATCGCCGCAGATCAGCTATCAGTATGCGCCGGGGGCACGAGTTCCGAAGGAATTCGCCAACGTCGTCGATCCGACCGGGCGGGCGCTGAATGCGCGCAGCGATCCACAGCAGACCATCAGCATCGGGCTGTCGCAGAACTTTGAGGCCAAGCTCAAGCCACCCGCCGGGGATACCGCCGCTGAGAAAGAACCGCGCAAGATTCGGCTGTTGAGCATCAGCACGAGTGGCATCAGCTATAACTTCGAGCAGGCGAAGCAGCGCCACCGCGTCGGATGGCAGACCCCTTCGCTCAGCAACACGTTCCTGTCGGACCTGCTGCCCGGATTTCAGTTGAGCATCGTGCACGATCTGTGGAGAGGCCAGGTCGGGACCGATTCGGCCCACTTCGATCCATTCCTGCAGAACGTTTCGGCTTCGTTCTCGATCGGTCCAAACACGATCGCTGGGCTCGGGCGATTACTCGGCCTGCGTCCGCGCGCGTCGGCACCCAAGCCGGCGACCGACACGACCGGTCAACAGCTTCCGGGAGGACCCCGCGACAACGGGTTCCCTCACTATCAGGGCGCCTCGAGTGAACCGTTCGGGTCACCGTATGGTGCAGGAGGCATAGGCAGAGGAGCCGGCGGAAACTTTTCTCTCACCGTTCAGTTCTCGAGCTCACGCAACCGCGGCGATACCACGGCTGCCACACGCCATCTCGCCGGTCGGCAGACCGCAGCCATGCAGCTGTCTTTCAGCCCGACGCGCAACTGGACGGCAAACTGGGGCACATCATACGATCTCGTCACGCGTCAGTTTGCCTATCACGCTGTGAGCCTGCAGCGCGACCTGCGGCGCTGGCGCGCGAGCTTCGTCTTCGGCAAGACGAGCACCGGGAATCTCTCCTTTGCCTTCAACATCACGCTCACCGATCAGCCGGCCATCAAGTTCGACTACGATCAACGCACGTACGTGCGCTGATCGCTGTCCTCTCGCGGAGACAACCCAACTCGGAACGCTCTGCTAACTCGCGACGAATTCAGTACTTCGCTTGAGGCATAGCGCGTGCTTACACCCGGGGCAACCTCCGTCAGAGGCTCCCATGCGCTACCTCTTGTCGTTGTTGGTGCTGGCCGCGGTTGCTTGCCGGAGCGAGTTGATCGCTCCCGGAGGCGGTCCGTCGACGCCGGCGAATCTGACCTACCAGCTCGAGCCGAGCGGCGATCCCAATGGTCCGCTGGGAATCCTGCTCATCTGGGATGACGTCACCGACGCCAATCTCGCCAACTATCGGGTGTACTCGCGCGCCTCCACCAGCGACGCGTTTGGACTGCGAGGCGAAACGACGTCGAATACCTTCCACGACAACGGCGTGCCCCACCTGCAGTACGTCGTTACCGCCGTCGACGCGAATGGCGGCGAAAGCGGCTTCAGCAATGCGATCACGGTTGACGAGCGGCTGCAGCTCGTCGCGCCGGCCTGGTTGTCCTCGATCTCGTTGAACGGGGCAATCCATCTTCAATGGGACGACACGTCCTACGCCAGCGCGCCGACGCGCTTCAAGTGGTATCGCATCTACAGTACCGCGTACAACCTCGACACCGGGCTCTGCGACACCGACTGGCTACTGGAAGGCACGACTGTCGCGCCCGAATTTCTGGCGAGTGCCTTGACGAACGGTGTGCCGCGGTGCTTCGGGGTCTCGGCCGTGAGCCGCGAAGGGTACGAAAGTCTCTGGTCGCCGCTGCACCAGGACACGCCACGTCCCGACGCCCGCAATACGCTCGTTTTCGCAATTGACGCGAATGGCGCGCAGTCCGGCTTCCGCTTCTGGCAGGACGCCAACGGTGACGGCCGCGCCCAGACGTCCGAGCTCGGGCTGGTCGTCGATGGGCACGGCAGCTCCGTCGACTTCTGGGTGTATCGCGATCCGACGGATTCCACGCTGTGGCTGGTTCCCGGATTCAGCGGCACCAGCATGCAGCTCTACAGCACGAGCCCGATCGCCGATCTGACGTCGATCGACTTCGCCCCGGCATCCGGCTATTCACGGAGCATGATCCAGGCGGTACCCGGGTACGGCTACGTCTTCCAGATCATCGAAGGCTCGACACTCCGTTACGGCGCCTTGCGGATGACGCACGTGGGGCGTGACTATCTGATTTTCGATTGGAGCTTCCAGACGGACATCGGAAATCCCGAGCTCCAGATGCGAGCCGGCCTCACGACATCGCTGCCAACCGGTTCGGTCGTTTCAGGTTCTAGATAGCAGGGTAACAGGGCAAGGCGCCGGAGTGGTCAACAGCCACTCCGGCGCCTTAGCTTTGGTCCCCATGGCGGAGACAGTCACACTCGACGGCCGGTCGCTCTCCATCGATGACGTCATCGCCGTCGCACGGCGCAACGTGTCCGTGACGCTCGATCCGAAAGCGCTCAAGGCCGTCGCGTCGTCACGGAACGTGGTCGAGGCTGCCGTTGCGCGCGGCCAGACGATCTACGGCGTGAACACCGGCTTTGGAAAGCTCGCCCACGTCCGTATCCCGCCCGAACAAGCTCGGCCGCTCCAGCTCAATCTGATCCGCAGTCACGCGTCGGGCGTCGGCGATCCCCTGAGCGTCGATGCCGTGCGCGCGATGATGTTGCTCCGCGCTAATGTGCTGATGCGCGGCACCAGCGGTGTGCGACCGGTGCTGCCCGAGCTGCTCAGCGAGATGCTGAACCGCGGCATTCACCCCCGCGTCCCGTCCCAAGGGAGCGTGGGTGCGTCCGGGGATCTCGCGCCGCTCTCCCACCTCGCTCTGGCGATGATCGGCGAGGGGGAGGACGGACGAACGCTGACAGCGCAGGGATTGAAGCCGGTCACGCTCGAGGCGAAAGAGGGGCTCGCCTTCGTGAACGGGACGCAGGCCCAGACCGGCTTGGCGGCGCTCTTAGTCAGCGACGCCTGGATGCTGTGGCACGCGGCGCACGCGGCCGCGGCGATGAGCCTCGAGGCGGTGCGCGGCACCCCCGATCCGTTCGACGCGCGCATCCACGACGCCCGCCCGCATCCATGGCAGCAGCGGTCCGCCGCGTTACTCCGCGACCTGCTCGCCGACAGCGAGATCCGTGAATCGCATCGCGAAAACGATCCCAGAGTGCAGGACGCCTATTCGTTACGCTGCACCCCGCAGGTGCTCGGCGCCGTCGGAGAGGGGCTGGCGTTCGCCGAGCGGCTCGTGACGACGGAGCTCAACGCGGCCACCGATAACCCGCTCGTGTTCGGGGATGACGTGATCTCGGGTGGGAATTTCCATGGCCAGCCCATTGCGCTCGCGCTTGACGTGATCGCCATCTCACTCACGACACTGGCGGGTCTCGCGGAACGGCGGTTGGAGCGCGTAGTGAATCCGGATCTGTCATCCGGACTGCCGGCCTTTCTGGCGCGGGATCCGGGCCTTGAATCGGGGTTCATGACCGCGCAAATCGCCGCGGCGGCCCTTGTCGCCGATTGTCGTGTTCTCGCGACGCCGGCGAGCGTGCAGTCGATCCCTACGGAAGGCAATCAGGAAGACATCGTGCCGATGGGGATGACCGCGGCGTGGAAAGCGCAGCGCATTCTCGGCAACGCCGAGCGCGTCATCGCCATCGAGCTGCTGGCAGGCGCCCAGGGGCTCGAATACCTCAAGCCGTTGCGCCCGGCGAAGGCGGTGGCGCGCTTGTATGCCGCCGTCCGTCAGGATTCGGCGGCGCTCGCGAGCGACCGGCCTCTGACCGCGGACATCGAAACGGTCGCGGCGCATATCCGTGCAGGCAGGTTTGCGCCGTGAAGCGTTCCTCGTCACGAACGATTCGCGCGCCACGCGGGTCGACGAAGTCGTGCAAAGGGTGGGTGCAGGAAGCCGCGTTGCGAATGCTGATGAACAATCTCGACCCTGACGTCGCAGAGCGCCCGCAGGATCTCGTCGTCTACGGTGGCACCGGGAAGGCCGCGCGGGATTGGCCGTCGTTCGACGCGATCTGTCGCACACTGCAGACGCTCGGCGACGAAGAGACGCTGATCGTGCAGTCGGGCAAACCCGTGGGTGTTTTTACGACGCACGCCGATGCGCCGCGCGTGCTGATCGCAAACGCAAACCTGGTGGGCCGCTTCGCGACGTGGGAGGTGTTTCGCGACCTCGAGCGCCGCGGGCTGATCATGTACGGGCAGATGACGGCGGGTTCCTGGATCTACATCGGGACGCAAGGCATCCTCCAGGGCACGTACGAGACGTTTGGCGCAGTTGCCAAAGCCAAGTTTCAAGGATCGCTGCGCGGCCGAATAGTTCTCACCGGTGGGTTAGGCGGGATGGGCGGCGCGCAGCCGCTGGCCGCCACGATGAACGAGGGCATTTGCCTCGCCGTGGAAGTCGATCCCGCGCGCGTGCAACGTCGTCTCGAGACCCGCTATCTCGACCGCTCGACAGCTTCGATCGATGAGGCGCTGGCGTGGTGCGAGGACGCTCGGCGACACGGAACCGCTGTCTCTATCGGGCTCATTGGAAACTGCGCCGACGTGTTGCCCGAGCTGGTGCGGCGCGGCTTCAAGCCCGACGTCGTGACGGACCAAACGTCGGCGCACGATCCGCTGAACGGCTATATCCCCGCCGGCTTGACGCTCACCGCCGCCGCCGCATTGCGACGCGCTTCTTCGGATGACTATGTGCGGCGCGCGCGCGCGAGCATCGCGGCGCACGTGCGAGCGATGCTCGCCTTCCAGGCCGCCGGGGCCGTTGCGTTCGACTACGGCAACAACATCCGCACCGAAGCGCGTGACGCCGGTGTGGCCGACGCGTTCGCGATCCCCGGTTTCGTGCCCGAGTACATCCGACCGCTGTTCTGCGAGGGCAAGGGGCCGTTCCGTTGGGTCGCCCTCTCGGGAGATCCCACCGATCTCCGGCGCACGGACGAGCTCGTGCTGGAGCTCTTTCCGGACAACAACCATCTGCGTCGCTGGATCACATTGGCCCAAGAGCGCGTGTCATTTCAGGGATTGCCTGCACGCATCTGCTGGCTGGGTCAGGGGGAGCGGGCGCGCTTTGGCGTCGCGTTGAATGATCTGGTTCGTCGCGGCGAGCTGTCGGCGCCCATCGTGATCGGGCGCGATCATCTCGATACCGGATCGGTCGCCTCGCCGTTTCGCGAGACGGAAGCAATGCGCGACGGTTCCGACGCCATCGCCGACTGGGCGATCCTCAACGCGTTACTCAATACCGCGTCCGGAGCGTCGTGGGTCTCGTTCCACCACGGCGGCGGCGTCGGCATCGGCAACTCACTGCACGCGGGGCAGGTGATCGTCGCTGATGGCACGCCGGCAGCGGGGAAGCGGCTCGAGCGCGTGCTGACCAACGATCCCGGTCTGGGAGTCGCGCGTCATGCCGATGCCGGATATCCGGAAGCCATCGAGACGGCGCGTCGCCATCACATCCGTCTTCCCATGAGTGAGAATCTCGACTGAAGACGCTGCTCGTCGGCGCGCGCCAGGTGGTCACCTGTCGTGGTCCTGCGCGTGCTCGACGCGGGCGCGAGATGGCCGAGGTCGAAGTGCTGCGCGATGCGGCTGTCCTCATCGACGGCGAGCGCATCGCCTGGGTCGGTCCCCGCTCTGAGGCTTCCCACCAGTCCGGACACGTCGTCGAAGTGAGCGGCGTCATTTTTCCCGGATTCATCGACTGCCATACGCACGCGGTATTCGGCGCCCCGCGGCTCGATGATCAGGAGCGTCGCGCGCTGGGCGTGGACTACAAGGCGATCGCCGCGGCGGGTGGCGGGATTCTGCAATCGGTGCGCGATGTCCGTGCTCGTTCCGCCGCCGAGCTCGAGGCGCTCACCCGGTCACGGCTCGCGCAGCTGTTGGCGCACGGCGCAACGACGATCGAGGTGAAGTCAGGCTACGGGCTCGAGCTGGAGGCGGAATTGAAACAGCTTCGGGTGATCCGTCGCCTGGCTGACGAACTTCCGGCGACCCTGGTGCCGACGTTCCTCGGCGCTCATGAAATCCCACCCGAATACCGCGGCAATCGCTCTGCCTACGTGCGGCTCTTGTGCGAGGAAATGATTCCCGCCGTCGCACGGGAAGGTCTGGCGCAGAGCTGCGACGTCTTCTGCGAGCCGGGAGTCTTCACTCCAGCCGAGAGCCGCCAAATCCTCAGCGCCGCCCGGACTCATGGTCTCGCGGTGAAGTTGCACGCCGACGAGCTCGAGGGCTCAGGCGGCGCGGAGCTGGCGGCGGAATTGGGAGCATTGTCGGCGGATCATCTTGGCAGCGTCTCGGATGCAGGTATCAAGGCGCTGGCTGCGAGCTCCACCGTCGCGGTCTTGCTCCCGGCCACGATGATCTTTTTGGGGAGGAAGTGGCAGGCGCCGGCGCGACGCCTGATCGAGGCCGGCGCCGCGGTCGCTCTTGCCACCGACTACAACCCCGGAACTTCGCCGACGACGAGCTTGCCGCTCGTCATGACCCTCGGTGTCTCGCAACTTGGGCTACGTCACGCCGAAACTGTGACGGCGGTGACGATCAATGCCGCCGCGGCGCTCGGGTTGGCTGCCGACCGTGGTCAAATCGCGCCCGGGTGCGTCGCCGACCTCGTCGTCGCGGCCGTGGAGGACTGGCGGGAGATAGCTTATTGGATGGGCGCCAACGTCGTAAGCGCCGTCTGGACAGCAGGTTCGGCTTGTCCGCCCCGGACGGTCCCGATATCTTAGTGCTCCCATGTCGAAACTCGAGCAGCTCAAAGAAAAAGCCAAGGGTCTCGAGGCTAAGGATCCGAAGAAGGCGATCGAGATCTGGCTCGAGGCGCTTAACCAGCAGTCCGAAGGGGAGGCGAACCCCGACCTCTCGATTTACAACCGCATTGGCGACCTGTTCATCAAGCTCAAGGATCCCGGCCAGGCCGCCGATTATTACGACCAGGCGGTCGACAAATACGCCGAGCTGGGTTTTCACAACAACGCCATCGCGATGTGCAACAAGGTGCTGCGCAACGCGCCGGCGCGGCAAGCGACCTACCTGAAGCTGGCGAAGCTCTACGCGGCCAAGGGCTTCATCGCCGAGGCGAAGCAGAACTTCGTCGAGTACGCCGAACGAATGCAGAGGGTCGGCAAAATCGAGCACGCGTTCGCGGCGTTGAAGGAGTTCACGGACATCTCGCCGGAGAGCGAGAGTCTGCGGGAGATGCTGGCCGAGCACCTCAAGATGTACGGCGCCGATCCCGGCAAGCGCGCATCGGCCGGCGGGTCCCGTGTCGGCACGGCAGCCCCGAAGTCGGCGCCCCACGCGGGCGATGACGTCTCCAAATCGGGCAAACGGAAGACATCGAGCTTGGTTTTTCTCGACCTCGACGAGCCACGTGGTGCCAAGGGGGCCCCGGCGCCGCCCGCCAAGCCCGCTGCGCCTCCCCCTCCTCCCGTGGCCGAGCGGTTGATCGAAGAGGTTGTGCCGGAGCCCGACGAGTCACTGCAGATCGAGACGACGAGCCTCATCGACGAAGCGCCCGCGGTGGGTACGAGCGGGATGCTCGAGGGCCTGGAAACCACGCATGCTGACTTCGGTCAGATGCGCTCCACCACGCCTAAGACGCCATCCATCCGAGAAGAGCTGAACCCCGCGGATTTGGAGCTCGAACCGATGGCGGAGCTCGAGCCGACTGTCACCGACGAGGCCGCGGCCGAGGATGTCGTGCCGGGTCTCGAGGACGCGGACCTGGTGTTGGAAGGCAACATCGACGTCGCTCCCGCTCCGGAGAAGAAAAACCCCACGC
>Ga0134088_10000545_pt1 | contig 13217 bp, 13 predicted proteins | sample 15_taG_3_FD_94461 | JGI IMG/M metagenome (GOLD analysis project Ga0134088, IMG submission 94461) | Grasslands soil microbial communities from the Angelo Coastal Reserve, California, USA - 15_D_Rain_20cm_5_09182015 | ecosystem: Environmental > Terrestrial > Soil > Grasslands ...
CCGACCGACCCGCTGCCCGGCAGCATTCCGTTGTCCGCGAGCGAGCCGATGCGCCCGCCCGAGTCGCTGCCGGTGCCCGGGCCGTTGCCCGCCCGGCACACGTTGGCGCCCGAACCCTGCACGCACAGGATCACATTCTGGGCTCCCCTCGACGTCGCGGACGTCTGGCGCAGCGCTCTCCGCGCCTGCCGCCGCGCCCGCGGGCCGCATCTCAGGGTCTGGGAGTGCCTGCTCATCTTCATCATCGACATGCACGACGCCTGGCAGCCTCACGAAAACGCCGAGTGGCGGCGGCGCTACCACATCCTGGACCGTGACGGCTGGCGCTGCCTCGCGCCGGGCTGCACCTCGCGCAGCCACCTGAACGCGCACCACCTGGAGTTCCGCTCCCACAGCGGCAGCGACGACGCCGGCAACCTGGTGACGCTTTGCGTGGGCCACCATCAGGGGGGCGTGCACCACAATCTCATTCGCTGCTACGGTCTGGCGCCCGACGCGATCTGGTGGGAGTTCGGCGTCCGCCCCGACGGCCCGCCGCTGGTGCGCTACTTCGGCGACCGCATCGTGGGCGTGCGCGCGGCCGCTGAGAACGCGCGAACGGAAATTGGGCGGCGGGGCGACTCGCCGTCAAGTCCCCCGGTCCGGGGTGAAGTGCAGCTCCGGAAGGGTTCTGGAAGCCGTCGGCCCCTCGCGGAACTCCGGCAGGAGGGCGCCGCCCCGAGAGCCCCGGGTCTTTGACAATCGAACCAACGGCGCGCCGCGGGCGAATCGGCGACGCCCAGCGCGACGCAGGGCGTGTCGACTCGGCCGACGATTGCCGGCGAGCGGCGATTCTGGCAGTCCGCCGGTCGGCGCGATACATTGAGCGGCATGGAATCGCCCCTCGAGGCCGGCAGGAGCGCGCCGGCTGAAGCCCTCGCCCTGGAGCTGCCCACGGCTCCGCTCGCCTATCTGGAAGGGGCCCTGGACAATCCCGCCCTGCGGCCCGAGCTTCTCCTGATCCTTCTGAAGAACTGCGTGGTCACCGCCGCCGTCATCCAGCGAATCGCGCGGAGCCCGACCTGGCTGAAGTCCTACGACGTGAAGGCGGCCATCGTGCTGCACCCGAAAACACCGCGCCCCATCGCCATGAACCTGATTCAGTTCCTGTGGTGGCGGGATCTGGCCCGCGTCGCCGATCACGCCGTCCTTACGGCTCCCCTGCGCCGCGCGGCGGAGCGCCTGCTGTCGATTCGCATTCAGGAGATGGCGCTGGGTGAGAAGGTCTCTCTGGCGCGCATCGCCACCCGTGGCGTCATCTCGGTGTTGCGCAAGCAGAACGACCCGATGGTCATCCGGGCCCTGCTGCAGAACCCGCGCCTTCTCGAGGAAGATGCCCTGGCGATCGCCGTCGCCGCAGTGACTCCGGGGCCGGTGCTGCAGGCGCTGGCCGAGGACCCCCGATTCTCGGCGCGCCCGGCGGTGCAGAAAGCGATCGTGCAGAACCGAGAGACGCCGCCGTCCACGTCGCTGCGCATCGTCCAGGGGCTGAGCACGCCGATCCTCAAGGAATTGACGCGCGCGCCACAGGTTTCGCAACTGGTCAAGGTCGCGGCGCTCCGGACCATCGAGGCGCGGGAAGGGACGGGGTGACCCCGCGACATCCCGGTTTGGCGAGATTAAGTCTCTGACGAATTGAGACTTAGGCTGGTTTGACAAACCCGCACCCCGTCCTTATTATTAGCCCACGGTCGAAAGTCTTTCTGGCCCAACAAGTTGTAGCACGGCGGGCGCGGTGTCGATGGCGAGCTTCGGCGAGACTCTCAAGCGTGAGCGCGAACTGCGTGAGATCTCCCTGCGCCAGATCTCCGAGGCTACGAAGATCAACATCCGATATCTCGAGGCTCTCGAGGAGAACCGCTTCGACGCCCTTCCGGGTGGACTGTTCAACAAGGGATTCATCCGCGCCTACGCCACCTTCATCGGAGTCGACGGCGAGTCCATGGTCGACGCGTACCTGCACGACCTGACCGCGCGGCAGCAGGGCCCCGAGGCGGCGTCCACGCGCGCTCCCTCGAACCTGCACCGGCCGGCGGAAGTCCCGCAGCGCCGCGCCGCCCGCTCCGCCGGGGCCGCCGCCCCGGAGCGCGCGCCCGCTCCTGAGATCGCCTTCGCCGCCCCGCCGCGCAGAGCCTCGGAGAATCGATCCGGTTCCTCGCGCGCGGAGCCCGAACCGGTCCACGCCACCGGGGCGAGCCTTGCGAGGTCCGTCCAGGGCGCCGTCGAGGAAGACGAGGGCCGCGCGCGCCACCCGGCCGTCACCGGCATCGAGGTCGCCGACGCACAGGCTCCCGCGTCGTCTCGCGTCCTGGTCTGGGTGCTGTCGCTGGTCGCGGTTACGGGGGTCCTGTTTCTGATTCTCAGCCTGGTGCGGGGAACGGTGCCCGCTTCGCGGCCCCTCTCGGACCTCCCGCCCGCTCACGGCGAGACGGCCCCGGTCTTGCCGCAAAATGAGAGTGGCGTCCCGCCTGCGGGCGCCGATCAAGCGGCCGCGGGCGGAGCCCCGGCCGTCCCGCCGGAAGTCTCCGCTCAGTCACCCCTCGAGATGGGCGCGGTCGCGGCGCCCCCGGCGAAGCCGGCGCCCTCGCATGCGCCGGTCCAGGCTTCGGCGAAGCCGCCGGTCGAGCGTCCGGTCGCAACCCCCCATCCCACGGCCCGGCCCGCGGTGGAGCCGCCCGTCGAGGACGAGCGCGCCACCGAAACGCGCCAAGAGCGGGGGCCGATGAAGGTCGAAATCGAGGCGCTCGACAAGACCTACGTCGTCCTGGGGTGCGACGGAGGAGAAGTGCTCAGCCGCATCATGGAGGCGGGCGAGACGGAGCGGGCGAAATGCGACAGCGTGATCCGCGTCAGCGCCGCCGACGCAGGTGCGGTGCGCGTATCGGTAAACGGCCTTGCCTGCCTGCCGCTCGGCGACCCCGGGACGCGCGCCTTCGGCTACACCATCCGCCTCGACGATCACGCCCGCATCTGCCCGCCCCCGGCGCGAGGAACCGATGGCCGTCCCTGAGCCGCAGGGCGCCGCGAAGGCGGCGCGACATCCCCTGGTCGAGCGGATCCTCACGGGATCCGCTCCCGATCCCCTCCGCCTGGCGGCCGCCCGGGGTTCTTTGCCGCTGCCCCTTCAGGATCTGGTGTACGCGCAGATCTGCCTGCGCAACGACGCGTCGCCCGCCGTGGTGCAGGCCGCGACCGAGAGTCTCGCCGCGCTGACCGGCGACGCGCTCCTCCCCATCGTACGCGACCCCGCTTGCGACCCGATCGTCCTCGACTACTTCGCGCGCGACGGGCGGCTCCAGGGCGACGCGCTCGAGACGGCCATCGCCCACCCCGCCATCCTGGACGACACTCTCGAAGCGCTCGCGGCCGCCGCCCCGACCGGGACGCTGAACTTGATCGTCACGAACGAGGTCCGTCTCATCAAGAACCCGCGCCTCCTGGAAGTGCTGCGCGGCAACCCGCAGCTCTCGGGCGACAACCGCCGCCGCCTTGCGGAGCTGGAGCGTGATTTCATCGGCAAGGAAGTCCTCAAGGTTCGCACCCAGGCGGCCACGCCCGCGCCGGCCGCCGAGCCGGTCCCCGAGGCGGCGATCGAGGGCGCGCCGGCCGAAGGAGAGGCGCCGCCGGCCGACGACTCGGCGGCGCCGCCGCCGGTCCTGACCGAGGAGGAAGAGAGGAACATCGAAGAGGCGCTCCGCAAGACCCCGGCCTTCCAGAAGATCATGAAGCTGAACGTGGCGGAGCGTCTGCAGCTCGCCATGAAGGGGAACACCGAGGAGCGGGCGATCCTGATAAGGGACACGGCCAAGATGGTGGCGCACGCGGTCCTGAAGAGCCCGAAGCTGTCGGACAACGAGATCACCGGCTTCGCCTCGATGCGCAGCATCCACGAGGACATCCTCAGGGTCATCGCCACGAAGAAGGACTGGACCAAGAGCTATGCCACGGTGCACGCCCTGGTGCGCAATCCCAAGACGCCGCCCGGGCTCACGATTCAGTTCCTGTCGCGTCTGGGCAACAGGGATCTGAAGATCGTGGCGGGAGACAGGAACATCCCCGAGCTGGTGCGCCGCCAGGCGCGCAACATGTTCGTCGTCCGCACCCAGCCCTCGAAGAAGATGGGGAAGAAGGCCCACTGATGCGGCTGCTCAAGTCGATCCGCAACCTGCTGGGCAACTACCAGCTCAAGTCGGGCCTGTACCACTACTACCGCGGCGAGTCGAAGCAGGCCATCGAGTTCTTGACGCGTGTCCTGCAGGCGCCTGAGACTCCGGATCCGGACCGGCGCATGGCGAACTACTACCTGACGCAGACGCACATCGCGGCGGCCGAGAAGTCGGAGGAGGCCCAGAACCTGGAGGCGGCCGTCGAGGGGTACCGCGAGGCCCTGGCGCTGACTCCCGACTACCCCGACATCCACTTCCGCATGGCCGGCCTGTACGCCCGCTTCGGTCTGAGCCTGGAGGCGATCGACTGTTACCGGCGCGCCATCGCGCTGAATGCGGGATACCTCGAGGCGCGCGTGCAGGTCGCCTTCCTGCTGCTCAAGACCGGCCAGCAGGAGGAGGCGCTCAAGGAGTTCACCGCGGCGCGCGACCTGGCGGTGCGCGCCATCGACGCGCCGTTCGAGAAGGCGCGGGAGGCGCTGGCACGCGGCGACGGCCCGGAGGGCGAGGAGTGGATGCGCGAGACCTTCCTGAGGCGTCCGGTGAGCTTCGCCTTCCACTATAGGCGGGCACTGCGCTTCCTGACCGAGGGACAGCACGAGAGGGCCGTGGAAGAGTTCCGCCTGTCCAGCCAGTTCAACCCGAACTTCGCCGACGTCCACAACTATATCGGCGTGGCCCTGGGTGAGCTTTTGCGCTGGGAGGAGGCGGTCGCCGCGTTTCGCAGGGCATTGGAGGTCAATCCGGAGTATCCTTTCGCCCGGCTGAACCTGGCCTTCGCCCTGGCGGAGGCCGGCCATGACCGGGAGGCCGTGGAGGAGCTTCGGGCGATCCTGGCGCGCGAGCCGAACAACGAGGCGGCGCTCGCCAAGCTCGGCGAACTCTCGGCCCCGAAGAAGGAGAGGACGCGTGTCCAGGGGTAGGGCCGCGAGCGACAGCGGGGCGCAGCACCGTTTCATCAGCGGCGCCGGGCTCAGCGATGTCGGCCGCAAGCGCAAGTCGAACGAGGACTCCTTCGCCATTTCCGAAGACGGAACACTGCTCGTCGTGGCGGACGGCATGGGCGGTCACGCGGCCGGCGAAGTGGCGTCGCGTCTGGCGGTGGAGTCGATCGAAAGGCACATCTCCGGCAGCGACCCGCGCAAGGAGCCGACCATCCCCGCCTCGTTCCGCTCCCCGAGCGGCGGCGAAGCCGGCCTGCCCGCGCCGGCGCGCCGCGTGCTGAACGCCATTCGACTGGCCAACCAGGAGATCGTGCGCTCGGTCCGCAAGGACAGCAGCATGCGCGGCATGGGGACGACCGTCGTGATCGCCCACATCCACGGTACGCGCGCCTACATCGGGTCGGTCGGCGACAGCCGCGCCTATCTGGTGCGCGACGGATCGCTGCGCCAGCTGACCTCGGATCACACGCTCGTCAATGAACAGGTCCGCGCCGGCGCCCTGAGCACGCAGGAGGCCCGGCGTCATCCGGCGCGCAACATCCTGACCCGCGCCGTCGGCAGCCAGGAGGAGGTCGAGCCGGACCTGATCGAGGAGGACCTGCGTCCGGGTGACCTGCTGCTCCTGTGCTCGGACGGCCTGACCACGATGGTCGAGGACGGCGAAATCCTGAAGACCGTTCTCGCCAACAAGGACGACCCCGCCGCTGGCTGCCGGGCGCTCGTCGAGCTCGCCAACGACCGTGGCGGCGACGACAACGTGACCGTCATCCTGGCGCGCGCCGGCCGGTAGACCGCGGGGCGCCGCGCCATCGGACGCCGTTGAAAATCCTGCAGACCAATTTCCACCAGGGCTGGGGCGGCCAGCCGTCGCGCATCTTGATGCTGTCCCGCGTCCTGGCCGGGCGGGGGCACCAGGTGACGCTGGCCGTGCCCCGCGGCTCGATGCTGGCGGCCCGGGCGCGCGAGGCGGGGCTCGAAGTCTTCGACGCGGTCGAGTTCCGCAAGCCGAAGTTCCTGCTGCGCGCGGCGCGCGACGTGACGGTCCTGGCGGGTCACCTGCGCGACCAACACTACGACCTGATCGACGCGCACGGCTCGCAGGACGTCTGGTCCAGCGCCGTCGCCCGGAGGCTGGCCGGCCGCACCGCTCCCCTCGTCTTCACGCGGCACAACACCAAGCGGGTCAGGGACCACGTCTTCAACCGCCGGCTCTATGCCCGGGAGGTGGATCATCTGATCGCCGTGAGCCGATCGGTGCTCGAGCGCTACCAGGCGTTCTTCCGCAAGGGCGTCCTCACGCCGGAGCGGGTGTCGGTCGTGCCGTCGGCCTACCGGCCGGACCGGTTCCACCCGGGTGTCAGCGGCGTTCGCGTGCGGGCCGAGCTCGGGCTCGGCGCGGACGTCCCAGTGGTCGGCGTCGTCGCGCGCCTGGTTGAGGACAAGGGGCAAGATGATCTTCTGGCCGCCGCGCCGACGATCTTGAAGACCAGGCCCGAAACCCGCTTCCTCCTGGTGGGGACGGGATCGCGCGAGCGCTATCTCAAGGATCTTGCGGCGTCCTTGGGTCTTGAGGGCACCGTGCGGTTTCTGGGTTTCCGCGACGACGTGCCGGAGATCACGGCGGCGCTGAACGTCTCCGTCCTGCCCTCGATCGATTGCGACGCATCGTCCGCGGTCCTCAAGGAGGCCCTCGCCTGCGGCGTGCCGGCGGTCGCCACGGAGATTGGGGGCGCGGCCGAGATTCTGCAGGACGGCCGGACCGGCCTGATCGTGCCGCCGCACGACCCGGCCCGCCTGGCCGGCGCCATCCTGTCGCTGCTCGAGAACCCGGAGCGCGCCCGGGAGATGGGACGTCGCGGCAGCAGGGACGTGGCGGAGCGCTTCTCCCCCGAGCGGCTGGGCGACGAGACGCTCGAGGTGTACAAGAGTGTGCTCGAGCATTTTCGGAGGACCCTACCATGAAGATCGCGCGCACCTTCCTGCCGCACATCTTTCTCGCCGCGATGATGGCTCCTCCCGGGTCGGCGGCGGCGCCCCCGGCCGCCATCCACCATCACATGACGCACGAGGAGCCCCGCCTGATCTTCCTGCATTACTGGGGTCGCGGCGAGGCGAAGCGCCTGGCGGAGACGGTGAAGCAGGCGCTTCCCGCCCCGGTATCCTAAAGTCCGCCGCCACCCTTCGTGGTCGGGCCCGATCGAGGACGCGCTGCGCGCTGTTGCGCTTGCGGCTCGCGGCGGCCCGATGGTACTCTGACGCACTCTGTGCAGGAATCGGAGGTCAGGAGGGGAGCCATGCTGCCCGTCGGATCCAAAGCGCCCGATTTCAAGGTCAAGGACCACAGGGGGCAGGACGTCTCCCTCGGTGATTTCACGGGAAGGACCGTCGTACTGTGGTTCTTTCCGAAGGCCGATACGCCCGGCTGAACCATCGAGGGTTGCGGGTACCGCGACCTGTCGTCGCAGTTCGAGAGGAGAAAGGTCGTGATCCTGGGGGCGTCCTTCGACACCGTGCAGGAGAACGCCGAATTCGCGAAGAAATTCGACTTCCCGTATCGCCTGCTGTGCGACACGGAGCGGCAGATAGGGATGGCCTACGGGGCGTGTGAAAATCATCAGGACAAGTCAGCGAAGCGGATCTCCTACGTGATCGGCCCGGACGGAACGATCAGGCACGCCTTCCCCAAGGTCGACGCCAGGAGCCATCCGCGCGATGTGCTGACGCTTCTGGGGGGAGACTAGCCTTGGGGCGTGAGGCCGCCGAACGATGAGCACGCCGATGCCAATCGACTCACCGCGCCAGGTGCCGGACCTGTCCTCGCTGCGCATCCGCAGGGAGCCCGAGCGCCCGAAGCGCCCTCTCCTGCTTCTTCTGGCCGGGGCCGTCCTCACCTTCGCCATCGCCGTGGGTGCCTACGCCTGGATGTCCTCCTCGCTCCGCGCCCTGCCGGTGGAGACGACGACCGCCGCCCTGATCACGGAGGGCCAGGCGCTGACGATCCTGTCGGCCTCCGGCTACGTCGAGGCGGAGACGAAGGCCGACCTCTCCCCGAAGATCACCTCGCGCATCACCGAGCTGCGCGTGACCGAAGGAACGCGGGTCAAGAAGGGAGAGATCATCGCCCGCCTCGACCACCAGGACCTCGACGCGCAGCTCGCCGAGGCGGAGGCCTCCTGGGCGCAGGCCGCGGCCGACCTGGTCCGCGAGCAGAACCTGTTCCGCCAGGGCCTGGCTCCGAAATCAGCGCTCGACGCGGCCGTGGCCGTCGAGGCCGCGACACGCGCCAGGGTCGACTACATCAAGGCGCTGATGGATTACACCGTTCTCAGGGCGCCGTTCGACGGTGTCGTCGTGGCGAAACGGGCGCACGTCGGCGAGGCGGTCTCGCCGTTCGGGTCGCCCGGACAGGGGTCGTCGAACGGCGGCGCCATCGTCACCCTGGTCGATTTCTCGACTCTCTACGTCGGCGCCGACGTCAACGAGTCGAACCTGGCCCGGCTGTCGCCGAAGCAGCCGGCGGAGATCGTCCTGGAGGCCTACCCCGACCAGGTCTACAAGGGGTTCCTGAGTCAGATCATCCCCTCCGCCGACCGCCAGAAGGGCACGGTCAAGGTCAAGGTGGCTTTCCTCGATCCGGACGAGCGCATCCTGCCCGACCTGTCGGCGCGCGTGAACTTCACCTCAGCGGCGACGCAGGGAAAGACGGCGCGCACCCGGGTCGAGGTCCCCAGGAGCGCGCTGGCGGTGCGCGACGGCCGGACCGGCGTCTTCCTGATCAAGAATGACCGCGCCGTCTTCCATCCCGTCGTCGTCGGTCGCCAGACGGGAGCTACCGCCGAGATCACGGAAGGGCTCGTCGGCGGCGAACGGCTGGTGGCGGACGCCGCCAGCGCAGGCCTGGTGAATGGAATCAAGGTGAAGGTCAGCAAGTAGGAGGGAACGTGGCACAGTCTCTCATTTCCATCGAGCACGTCTCCAAGGTCTACCGCCGGGACTCCCTCCAGATTCCCGTGCTGGAAGACATCAAGCTCGAGATCGGCAAGGGCGATTTCGTCGCCCTCATGGGGCCGTCGGGATCGGGCAAGACGACTCTGCTCAATCTGATCGCCGGGATCGACACACCGACGGCCGGGCGCATCATCATCGACGGCCGCGACATCTCTTCGATGAACGAATCCGGGCTGGCGCGCTGGCGGTCCGACCACATCGGGTTCATCTTCCAGCTCTACAACCTGATCCCGGTCCTGACGGCGTTCGAGAACGTCGAGCTGCCGCTCCTTTTGACGAAGCTGTCGCGCAAGGAGCGCCAGGAGCACGTGCGGACCGCGCTGTCGATCGTCGGGCTGGCCGATCGCATGGACCACTATCCCCGGCAGCTTTCCGGCGGGCAGGAACAGCGCGTGGCCATCGCCCGGGCGATCGTCGCCGACCCGCTCATCCTGGTCGCCGACGAGCCGACCGGCGACCTCGACGCGAAGAGCGCCGAGGAGATCCTCGACCTCCTGAACCGGCTGAACGGCGAGTTCCACAAGACGGTCGTCATGGTGACGCACGATCCGCGCGCCGCCGCGCGGGCCCACAGGCTCCTGCACCTGGACAAGGGCGTGCTCTCGCCCGAGACCCCCGCCATGGCCGAGCGCACGCGGGACTCCCGGTAGACCATGAAGTACTTCCGCTTCGTCTGGAAAAACGTCTTCCGCAAGAAGAGCCGGGCCTTCCTGACGATCGCCTCGATCGTCCTGGTGCTGATCCTGATGGTGATCCTGACCGCGCTCCTCGAGGCGATGGAGGGCACCACCGGCACCGGCAAGGGCGCGACCCACATCGTCGTGCAGCACGCGACCGGGCTCACGAACTTCATGCCGCTGGCGTACCGCCAGAGGATCGAGCAGATCCCGGGCGTCGTCGCCGTCGCCCCCGAGATCTGGTTCGGCGGCATCTACAAGGACGAGAAGCCGGAGAACTTCTTCGGACAGCTCTCGACCGACCCCGAGGTCTGGGCCGTCATCCACGACGACTACCAGGTCCCCGAAGACCAGCTCAAGACCTGGCAAAAGGAGCGCGACTCGTTCATCGCCGGCAAGCAGCTGATCGACAAGTTCGGCTGGAAGTTCGGCGATCGGATCCAGCTCAAAGGGACCTACATCACCCTGACGCTGGACCTGGTGTTGCGGGGTGTGTACACGGGTCCGGATGAATCCAACATCTTCTTCCACAACAAGTATCTCGAGAACGCGGTTTCGCGCCTGAGCGAACAGACCGGCATCTTTTTCCTGCGCACCCAGACACCCGAGCAGGTGCCGGTCGTCTGCGACGTCATCAACCGGATGTTCGAGAACAGCGAAGCGCCCGTGAAGGCGATGCCCGAGAGGCAATTCATGATCCAGTTCGTGGAGATGATGGGCAACATCCAGCTCCTGGTGCGCTCGATCGCCCTGACCGTGCTGTTTACCGTGGTCCTGATCGTCGCCAATTCCGTCGCCATGAGCGCCCGGGAGCGCGTCACGCAGATCGCCGTCATCCGGGCCCTGGGCTTCAGGCGGCGGCAGGTGCTGGCCCTCGTCCTGTCTGAGGCGATGGTCCTGGCCGTCCTGGGGGGGCTCTTCGGGATCGCCATCGGAGTGCCGATCACCCGCGCCCTGGTCACGCTCATGAGCCATACGCCCGTGGCGCCCTTCGCCTACAACGTCAAGATCTCCGTCACGAATCTCCTCAACGCGTTCGGCGCGTCCGTCGCCATCGGTATTTTGGCCGGATTCGTCCCGGCAATCCGCTCCGCCAGGGTGTCGATCGTGGACGGGCTGCGGCAGGTGGTCTGATGGGGATCCCGCTCAAGTACAACCTTCGCAACCTCGTCGTGAGGAAGGTCTCGACCGCGATGACCGTTCTGGGCATCGCGCTGGTCGTGACCGTCTTTCTCCTGGTCATGTCGCTGGCGGAAGGCGTGCGCAAGACGTTGAGCACGACGGTTTCGCCTCTCAACATCATCGTGCTGAGAGTGGGGGCGCAGTCGGACGTGCAGAGCTACGTCAGCCGCGACCAGTACGAGGCGATCCGGACGCTCGAGGGGATCGCCAGGGGCGACGACGGCCAGCCGCTCCTGTCGTCCGAAGTGGTGGTCCTGATCAACATCCCGCGCCGGGACGGCAAAAGGACCAACGTCATCGTGCGGGGCGTGGAGCCCGTGGCGTTCAAGATAAGGGACGACAACGTGCGCCTCGTGGAGGGACGGATGTTCCAGACGGGGACGAGCGAGGCCATCGTCTCGACGCGTCTCAAGGAGCGGTTCGCGAACATGGGCGTCGGCGGCACGGTCAAGGCCGGGTCGCAGCGCTGGACCGTGGTGGGCGTGTTCGACGCCTCGGGATCGCCCTATGACTCGGAGCTCTGGGCCGACCTTCACGACGTGCAGGCGCAGGCCCACCGGGGCACGGGGTTCAGCAGCGTGGTCGTGCGCGCCACCGACAGCGGCGCGCGCGAAAGAGTCATCGCCGGAGTGAAGGGCGACCAGAGGATCAAGCTCGAGGCCACGCCCGAGACCGACTATTTCGCGAAGCAGATGGGTACGGCGAAGCCGATCCAGTTCCTGGCCTATCTCGTGGCGGTGATCATGGCGGTCGGAGCCTCGTTCGGCGCCATGAACACGATGTACGCGCAGGTCTCGGCGCGGACGAGGGAAGTCGCCACCCTGCGCGCCCTGGGCTTCGCACGTTCCGTCATTCTCCTGTCCTTCATCGCCGAGTCGGCGATGCTGGGTCTCGTGGGAGGTCTCCTGGGAGGCGCCATCGCCACCCTCGTCGTCAACGTGTTCCTCACGGCACCCACGGGCACCAGCAATTTCGCGACCTTCGCCGAGATCATGTTCAACTTCGTTTTGACCCCTCCCCTCATCGTGTCGGGGGTGATCTTCTCCCTCGCCATGGGTCTGTTCGGCGGGCTCCTCCCCGCCGCCCGCGCCGCGCGGCTGAAGATCGTCAACGCCCTCAGAGAGGCTTAGCGGCTCTCGATGGCAGACGGCGTGACCGCGCTCGAGCCACCCGTCGCCGTCCCTCAGACGCCGCACCTGCGCGCCGGCGCGCCCGCCTTCCCCCGCGCCGAGGCGTGGACGCTCGTCGCCCTGTCCGCGGCGATCCTCGCGCTGAGGATCGTCTACGCCTTCGCCTACCCCTTCGACTCCGACGAGCCCCAGCACCTGCACGTCGCCTGGGCCTGGACGAAGGGGCTCCTTCCCTACCGTGACGTCTTCGACAACCACACTCCCCTCTTCCACATGCTCAGCGCCCCCCTCGTGGCGCTCATCGGCGAGACCCCGCGGATTCTGGTCCTGATGCGGCTGGCGATGATCCCATTCTTCGCGGCGACGCTCCTGGGATCGTTCCTTATCGGACGACGCCTGTTCGGGAGGCGCGCCGGCCTCTGGTCCGCTATCCTCTGCGGGCTCTGCCCGACGTTTTTCTTCAAGTCGCTGGAGTATCGCACCGACGTCCTGTGGGCCGCCCTTTGGATCCTGGCCATCGTCCTGCTCCTCGGAGAAGGGCTCGGTGTCGTGCGCGGCTTCTGCGGCGGACTCCTCCTCGGCGCTTGCCTTCTGGTCTCGCTCAAGACCGTGATGCTTCTGTCCGCCCTTCTGATCGCCTCCGCGGCACTCCTGGTGCTTGCGCCCCGCCCCGCTGCCGCCGCGCGGCAAAGCACCCTCGCCTACACCCTGTCGGCCCTGGGCGGTCTCGCCCTGCCGCCTATGGCGCTTGTCCTGTTCTTCGCCGCGAGAGGGGCGTTGCGGGAGCTGTTCTATTGCACCGTGACGCACAACCTGTTGCCAGGGGTTGGGCGCTGGGGCACCTCGAAGCGGACCGCGCTCCTCCTTCCGATACTCGCCTTGCTTCTCTGCGCGGCCCGCGTCATCATGAGGCGCTTCCCAGGCGACGGAGTCCGCGTCGCCTTTCTGTTCCTCCTGGCGGGATCCCAATATCTCCTGCTTTCGACGGTCTGGCCGGTGCACACGCGCCAGGATCTGCTGCCGTTTTATCCGCTCTTCACCGTTCTCCTGGCGGGGTGTCTCCTGGCCCAC
>Ga0134088_10000575_pt1 | contig 12893 bp, 12 predicted proteins | sample 15_taG_3_FD_94461 | JGI IMG/M metagenome (GOLD analysis project Ga0134088, IMG submission 94461) | Grasslands soil microbial communities from the Angelo Coastal Reserve, California, USA - 15_D_Rain_20cm_5_09182015 | ecosystem: Environmental > Terrestrial > Soil > Grasslands ...
GGTTGATTGAGACGACCTCGAAGATGACATGCGAAGGGTGGCCCTTTACCTCCCTCTCTATTGCGATGAAGCTGGGGTAATACAACCTGTCGAGGGCCTCGTAACTGAACTTCGCCTCCACGACCGCGACCATGTTTGAGACTGTGATCTCCCTGCCGTCTCCCTTTGAGGTCCTGGTCTGCACGGTCATCCTTCGCAGTCTGGCCTCGAAGGTTCCGTTCATGCTGTCGAAAACCCAGGATTCTTCGCCGCCGCCCAACCTAGTCACCGTAGCTCGCTGCACCTCTCACCCTTGCCTCTTCCGACTCGAGTCGCTGCTCCCTGAAGGTGCTCACGACCCCCGAGACGAGTTTCCTCCTCGACATCCTCCCCACCCGGAGGTCGGCGACGCCGCGAAGTGAGCTTCTCATCAGGCGAACCTCGGTCTTCACCGCCTTGTCGGCCAGATAGAGGAGCTGGTTGTGCCCGAACGCCTCCGAGACCTCTGGGTTGTCCGTCATGGAGAGTATGTAGAGGGCGAGGTTCGAGAGGCTTGCTCCCTTCCCGGGCTCGAAGTAGGGCCTCACCTCTGCCACGCCCCCCTTCTCCTCAACCTCAAGCCTGTTGTCGGTCGTGTCGTATCGTCCGTCGAGGACTCTGTCAAAGAGGAAGACGGAGGAGCGGAGATGCGGGTCTGTCCTCAGAGTCCTCAGCTGGAAGAAGCCGCGAGTGAAGAGTCCCTCCCTCGAGACGACCTTTCGCGCCGCGAAGAAATTTGGCCTCTTCTCATCCCTCCAGCGCATCGTCGAGAAGCAGGCGTCATAGCCGAAGGTCCTCCACGGCGTCTTGACCGAGAGGTTCGTGGAGCTGAGGATGGATAGGAAAGCCTTGTCGTTGTTTATCCTAGGCACGGGGCTCCGCGGTCTGATGTATCCGCTCTCCTCCGCGAACGGCAGGGTGGCGCGAGTGATATCGGTGGCCGTCGTGTCCTTGGCAATGCCGATTAGGAGCGCCCTCCTCTTCTGCGCGACCTCGCACAGATACTCGAGGAGCAGTAGCGAGATTGTATTGACATCGAAGACCGTCAGCCAGCGGTCTTTCGGAAGCAGAAGAGGATGCGCACCGACCTCGAAGACCAACTTCCCATAGTTCGACGCGAGTGTAGTGAGTCTCTGCCAATAGCTTCTGACGTCCTCTCTCAGTTTGACACCGCTACCGCTCGAATCAGAGAGCAGCGTGCCGTCGAACTTAGCGTCGAGCTTCCTCAGGCCCGCGACTGCCTTCTCCACATCGCGTCTCTCGACCAGGAGGGCAGAGGCAAGCTGGGAAAAAGAGAGGTCCGACTCCATAAGACTCCTCAGGACGGCGTACTTCAGGAATCGCGGGCGGGCCGGAACAGGCACCCAAGGTGCCCCGAGGGATAGGCCGAGTCTCAGGTCAAGCATGGAGACCCTGCTCCCTCCGAACACCAACTCGGTGAGGTTGCTGCTCACCCTGCTCTTCAGTAGAATCCTGTAGTCGCGAGAGAGGGTTGAATGGGTCCCGGAGATCGGCCGGTCAAGGAAGATGATTCTTGACTTCTCGACTGCCTTGAGAGCTAGGTAGAGCTCGCCCAAGGTCATGAACGCGTTCGGTATCCTCTCTATCGAATGTTCGAGCTCTATGTCTCCTTCTGGGAGGTCCGGCATTACTGAGATTACGTCTTCCAGCCATAGGGGGATGGCGGAGGTTGCTGACAGCTTCGCCTCACGCCGCGCCTCCTTCAATTCGAACTTCACATCCTCTCCGACGATGAAGGGACAGGAGTAGGCGGTGGCGTTCGAGTAGAAGAGCATCATCTGGAGGCGTTCATCGTAGTCTCTCGAGCCATCGACGCCGGTGGCGATGTGCTCCCCCTCGCCAAAGTACTTCCGCGCCAGAGAGGAGGCGCCAACCGAGTCCAGCCCGATCGTGAGCCCCATTAGGTCGTCTCGCTGACTGAACGCATCCAGCCGCTTCTCGAACTCCGAAACAAGCTGTGAGGTCTGCTGCGAAAGTTTCTCAGCGATTTCGCTGGACATCGGCCCTGCACCTCTTTCCACCGCGATTTAACTTAAAAGGAGCAACGCCGACGATCTCGACCTACCACACACGTTAATAAAGAGAGGAGGCGGAAAGAACGTTTGCATGAAGATATTCTTGGAACACGAACTGCCAAGAAAGTTGAGGTACGCCAGAGTTTACCTCGAAGTCGGAAACGCATCTCTCTATGTTTCCGTCGACGGGTCGCGGGCAAGTTGGTTCGGCAGCATCGGAGGGCGGAGGAGGGAGGCGGTCTCGATCTCGGACAGCGAATACGCCAGGTATCGGGCGGCGACACCCGCCACAGAGCTGATCGACGAGGAGAGAGGAAGGGTCATCCTGAGGAATAAGGAGGGGTTCGATGAAGAATGGTCGATGCCTCGCTGGGTTCTTACCGGATTCAGAAGGTCGAAAGAGAAGAGAAAAGAGAAGTAAGAAAAGGTCGTCAAGGGCCGCCGCCTCGACCCAATTTAACAGCTTCGTGTTGACGGGCACCGATGTGAAAACAGGGCTTAAATCGAGGATTTAACAGAGAATCTCCCACGATGGAGACTGTAGCGGTCATCGTTCCCTCAGAGGCACTCGCTGCTGCGACACAGATAATCAGTAGTGGGGAGCGAGAGGGAGTTAGGCTGAGGCTCCTGGGAGGCCTCGCATTCAAGGCGCTCTGCAGGAGCGCCCAAGAACCCGAGTTCCGCCGCGAGAACAAGGACATCGACCTGATGGGCCGGAGGCAGGACACGAAGAGAATCATGCAAATCATGGAAACGCTTGGTTACAGGCCGAGAGAGATTTTCAACAAACTCAACCTGGGCAAGAGGCTGATCTACCACGACTCCCGAAACGGGCGGAGGGTCGACATCTTCCTCGATGAGTTCGAGATGTGCCACAAATTCAAGTTCAAGCACACCCTGCTTGCGCACCCGCTGACCTTATCGATAACCGACCTGGTCATTACAAAATTGCAGGTCGTAGAGATGACCGAGAAGGAGTTCAAAGACCTCGCGGCAGCGTTCAACGACTACGAGGTCACGGCTGACGAGACAGGAATAAACGGTGAGAGAATAGCTGAACTATGCTCGAGGGACTGGGGCATCTACAGGACGTTCACGTGGAGTCTCGTGAGGCTGAGGGGAAGCCTCGGGTCCCTGAACGGCAGCTCGGAGAAGATTGCGGGAGAGGTCGACCGCCTCCTCGGAATGATCGAGGGCTCTCCCAAGACACTATCCTGGAAGCTCAGAGCCAGGATTGGCGAGAGCATCAGGTGGTACGAGCTTCCAGAGGCCGACGGAGACCCCAGTTAGTTAGCTTTTCTGTATGCGGATGATCGCGCCGCCATACCTCCCGACGAAGTAGTACGTCTTCGCGTCCGAGATTCTCAACTTCTCCCCCACCGAGCTCACTGTGCTCTCTGACGTCTGGGGCTTTTCCTCGTTCTCCCCGATGATCAGGACTGGCGAGCCCACCTTCACCTTGATCTTCTTCGCCATCTCCGGGGAGATTGAAATGCCATCACTCCCGTCATCGAACTCGATGTCCACGCGACTCTCCCCGAAGTTGGAAGAGCCAATGAACCCATTCTCGGTGAAGGACGTCACGTCGACGACGAAGACGAGCTCGTCTCCTTGTTCTTGGGTCAAGATCGCGCCAGCATCTTCGAGGGCGAGGCCAGTCACTCCTCTTCGGCGGAATCATCTTCTTCTTCCTCCTCTGCTTGTATCTCGATTACCTCTTCTACGAGCTTCTCTCCGTTTTCTCCCGTGAGACTTTCGATCGGGTACCAATGCTTCTTCCCGTCGAAATCCGGCATCTCCACCTCGCAGAATCCCGCCAGCGTCATCCCCGTAAGGGTCCCGAGGGTATTCTTCTCACTGCCGAACGAAACCTTCTGTATGCCTACACCCTCCTCTCCAAACACCGCCTCTCGCGAAGCGCGCACGCGAACCTTCAACCCTTTTGCTGGCTTCAGTTCCATCCGTATCTCGGGACGCTTGAAGGCAAGAATACTTAAGGGAAACTCCGACAAAGTGTTAGCGAACAATAACAATAACACGACGCCCCCCAATCAAACTTAATATGACTCAGCCTCCTTTCGCTGACTGTGGTGAAACGTCTAACCAAAGCGAAGATCGAATCGGAACTGAAGAAACTCGACGGCTGGAAGCTCGAGAGAGACTTCATCACGAAGACCTTCGAGTTCAAGACTTTCATGGCTGGAATCAAGTTCGTCGATGACGTGGCCCAGATAGCGGAGGAAGAAGAGCATCACCCCGACATACACATCAGATACACCACAATCAAGCTCTCGATTCAAACCCATAGCGAGGGTGGCGTAACGGAGTGGGACCTCGGGCTCGCCAGAAGAATAGAGAGCTTCCTCCATCAGAATCCGGTCACGATGCGCTAGAACTACCGGATGACCGACTAGACCCCGAAGTAGAGAGACGCATAGAGGACCGCAAAGTTTACCGCCGTGACCAGAACCCCGACCTTCAAGAAGTCGATGAAGCTAAGTTTCACTCCTCCGCGCTCCGCCTCCTCGATGATTATCAGGTTGCTGGCAGCCCCGAGTATCGTCAGGTTTCCGGCCAGCGTGCTCCCTCCTGCGAGTGCCGCCCAGGCGTAGACGTCCTGTGGCCCGTAGCTGAGGGACTTCATGATCGGCAGATAGAGGGCGACCATCGGGACGTTGCTGAGGACCTGGCTCAGGAGGAGCCCTGAGACGAGTATGGAGAAGAGTGAGGCGTGTGGGTCTCCCCTACCCAGCGCGGGGAGGTACTGCGCGACCGAGGCGATGATTCCGTTGTTGGAGAGCGACTGCATCAGGACGAAGAGGCCCGCGAAGAGGAGGAGGATGCCCCAGTCCATCGCCCGGAGTATCTCCCGTCCTCTGCCGCTGAGCAGAAGGAGGAGGGCCGCGCCCAGAAGGGAGACCTCGCTGATTCCGAAGGGTTGCTTGATTCCGAAGGCCTCGAGAATATTTACCGCCAGAATCAGCGCGAGAGTGAAGACGACGAGCGAGACCGAGAGCCTCGCAAGGCGCCTGTCAGTGGCGCGTCTGCCACCCTCCTCCAGCAGAGCGACGTTCTCGAACTTGCCCCCTGGCTTGTGAAACTCCTTCTTGAAGAGTACTCTTAACAGCAGGTAGGTGGCCCCCAGGTTCAGTAGGGTGGGGAGAAGCAGATACGAGGCGAAACCGATTACAGGGGCTGTAATCCCACTAGCGAGGGCAATGAGGAGGTTTTGCGGGTTTCCCATCGGCGTGACGACGCTCCCCGTTGTGACCGCGAAGGCGAGCGTTAGGAGGAGCGGCCTCGGCGAGATGTTCAGCCTCCTCGAGAGGGTAAGCATGATCGGTGTCCCCATAAGTGCAAGAGTGTCGTTCATCAGGAAGGCGGAACCAAAGGCGAAGCCGAAGAAGGTCAGGTAGATCACGTCCCCGGGTTTCTTCGCTCTTCGGAGGAGGGCTTTCGCGAAGCTCTCCAGGGCGCCGGAGATGTCGAGGGCTGTCACCAGGGTGAACATGCTGAAGAGGAAGGTAATCACGGGGAGGTTTACCGCCCGATAGGCGTCAACCACCCCGATTGAGCCAACGAAGACCATCGCGACCGCCCCCGCCAGCAGAATGGCCCATATCGGAAGCGTGAAGCCCTTCAGGTTCCTGAGGACAATGGCGCCGTAGGTGACGGCGAAGACAACTAGGGTGATGAGTTGCTGGAGTTCAGCCGACAAGTTGGTTTCAGCGTGTGTGCCTTCTCCGCGGGTTCGGGGCCACGGGACCCTCCCCCTTCGCCCCAAGAAAATCTTATATACAAACGGAAGTTGTATACCGGAAGGTGAATACGGATTATGTCAACAACGATGGCAATTCCAGCAGTCACATCTTCAGGTCAAACAGTTCTCATTCTCAAGGAAGGAAGCAGCCAGAATAGGGGAAAGGAAGCCCAGAGGAACAACATTGCGGCCGCGAAGCTCATCGCGGAGATAGTGAAGACATCCCTCGGACCGAGAGGGATGGACAAGATGCTCGTCGACTCCCTCGGCGACGTTACAATCACGAATGATGGTGCGACCATGCTCAAGGAGATAGATGTGCAGCATCCCGCAGCAAAGATGCTCGTCGAGGTCTCTAAGACGACAGATAACGAGGTCGGAGACGGCACAACCTCGGCAGTGGTGCTGGCAGGAGCGCTCCTCGAGAAAGCGGAAGAGCTTCTCGACAAGAACGTCCACTCGACAGTTATTGTGGACGGTTACATGAAAGCGGCCAAGAAAGCCGTCGCCGCCTTGCAGGAGGTGGCAGAGAAGATAACACCAGACAGCAGGGAGTGGCTCGTGAAGGTCGCCAGGACGAGCATGCAGACGAAGCTCGTCTCCAAGGAAGCACAGGACCTGGCGGAGCTCGTCGTCGACGCCGTACTGGCGGTCGCCGAGAAGCAGGACACCAAGTATGTTGTAGATATCGAAAATGTGAAGGTAGAGAAGAAACCTGGTGGGTCACTGGGCGACACCAAGCTCGTCCAGGGAATCGTCCTCGACAAGGAGGTCGTCCACTCGGGGATGCCAAAGCGCGTTGACAAGGCGAAGATAGCCCTCGTCAGCGCTCCATTCGAGATAGAGAAGACTGAGTTCGACGCGAAGCTGAACATCACCGACCCGTCCATGATGAAGAAGTTCCTCGACGAGGAGACGAAGATGCTGAAGGGGATGGTTGACAAGGTGACTTCGATTGGGGCGACGGTCGTCATCTGTCAGAAGGGAATCGACGACATCGCACAGCACTACCTGGCGAAGGCAAACGTTCTCGCCGTGAGACGGGCCAAGGAGTCCGACATGACCAAGCTCGCGAAGGCGACTGGCGCGCGGGTGGTGAACAACTTCGAGGACCTCTCGGAGAAGGACCTCGGTTATGCGGCGACGGTAGAGGAGCGGAAAGTAGAGGAGGACAAGTGGGTCTTCGTCGAAGGAGCGAAGAATCCCAAAGCCGTGACGCTCCTGATACGAGGCGGGACGCAACGCATAGTCGATGAGGCGGAGCGTTCGCTCCACGACGCGATCATGGTCACCAAGGACGTAATCGAGAAGCCGGCGGTCGTTGCGGGCGGCGGCGCCGCGGAGGCTGAGGCCGCATACCAGGTCCAGAAATGGGCAGAGAAGTTGTCTGGGAGGGAGCAGTTGGCCGCGCAGAAGTTTGCCGAAGCGCTCGAGACGATACCCGTCGCGCTCGCAGAGAACGCGGGGATGGACCCCATCGATGCCCAGGTTGAGTTCAGGGCGAAGCACGCCGAGGGTGGGAAGTGGTTCGGGATCGATGCCCACGAAGGGAAGATCAAGGACATGTATCTGAAGCAGGTCTTCGAGCCGCTGGCCGTCAAGGAGCAGATAATCAGGTCCGCGAGCGAGGTAGCGAGCATGATCCTCCGGATCGACGACGTAATCGCCGCAGGGAAGATGAAGGGCGGGCCACCGAAGGGCGGTGGTGGTGGCGGTGGAGAGGACGGCGGCGGCGGCGGCGAGTTCGACTAGAACCGTAGACAGCTAAACAGACAGAACTTTCAAGAAGAACTGACGATGCCCCGAATTTCATCGCTATGAACTCAGCTAGATTACCCATTCTTCCCTTTTCACGTCTCGTCTCTCAAAACCTACTTTTGAAACGCCGTACTCGACTCCCCCATAGAGGGAGGCGTCGGCTCCCTCCCTGTAGAGCGCGTCGACGATTCTTCCCAGCGCGTCTCCCTTCATTATCCCGCTGCCGCTGTCACCGCCGACGACGATCAGATTGCCCTCTCTGAAGGCGTATGGCAGATAATCGACCGTGTTGTACGCGTAGAGACCCGCCCACATGCTTTCGGGTCTCGCGTTCCTGAACTGGGGGAAGTATGCCGCGAGGACGGGATGAACGCCTCTTTCGTAATAGCTCAGTTCAGCCCGGTAGCTGTCGAGGTCCCGGTCAGGGATGTTGATGTAGGGGCGGTTGACCTCGTCCTCGCACGCTACCCAGAACTTTCTCTCCTCGCTGACTGGCTTGAAGTGGACGCCAGACTTGGGAAGAATCACGAGGGGTATCAGACCGAGGTTGTTGAATCCCCTCGTGTGGAGGAGGGAGAGCAGCGGTCCGTCGTTCTCGGCTGAAACGCTGAAGAGTTGTCTCTTCTTAGCCTTCACGTGACCGTCTACGCCTATCGGCTCGAGGAGTTCATTATTCCATGCTCCACACGCCACCACCACCGACTTCGCCTCGATTTCGCCCGAGATGCCCCCCGCCACTCTGACACCCTTTACCTCTGCCTCTTGCCAGACGAACGGCTCTCCTTCGACACCTAGCTTTCGGGACGGGCCGAGGAGGAGACCTTCGACGTTCGTCTTGAATGCAATCTTTCCTCCCAGCCTCATGAATTCGTTCGCGTAGAAACGAACAAGCTTCTCTGGATCGAGCCTGCCGCACTTCGGCCCAAAGACGGCACCGCTAATGTCTTCAAGTCCCATGACGTTCGCCTCCTCGTCGTCTCGGTCAAGATTGGTGACGACTCCACCGACGAGCCTCCTCAATTCCTCTACGGAATATTCTTCGACCTCAATCCCGTTTCTCTTCATCCCCTGAACGTACTCCCCCGTCTTCGCGACCTGACTCTCGCTCAGCAGCCAGAGGTAGCCGATGAGCTGCAATCCGATGTCGAGCTTCAACTCGTTCTGGAGGTGGAGATAGAAGTCGATGGAGGTGTTCGCGAGAAGCTGGTTGTCGGAAGAGGTGAAGGTGTTCCTGAACATCGCGTTGCTCCGACCGGTGTTGCCCTGACCCGGGGCGCCGAACCTATCGAGTACCAGGACGCTCTTGGAGGGATTGTTGAGCTTCAAGTAGTAGGCGGAGGCGAGCCCCATGATTCCGGCCCCAACGACAACCAGATCATAAACAGGCAAGCAACTCTTCTGCCGCGCCAATCACGATTTAATCGTTGGCTCCCCGAATCGTTGAGGAGGGAGGAGACGACGACGACCGCCTAGCCCAGCTGCTCCACGAATTTCGTGGGAACCACTTCCATGGAGACACGCTCCTGCTTCCAGTAGTTGTTTCTCGCAGCCTTTCTTCCTTCCGCCTCACCCTGATACCTGACCGCGAGCCTCTCGATGTCTTTCAGTGGGTCCCGCTCCTTGGCGATTCTCGCCCTCCCCTCGACGAGAAGGTAGGAGTATCCCTCGTGGATGAGGAGAGCGACCCTTTCGTCCCTCAGCACGTTCTTCACCTTGACTCTGTCAAGACTCGTGTTGACGATGAACTTTCCATCGTCGTACGTGTACCAGATTGGAGTCGTGTGAGGGGATCCGTCTCTGTGTATTGTGGAGAGGGCGGCGAAGTGCTTTCCCATGACGAAATCGAGGCCCTTCCTCGAGAGTGGTTTCATGAATCCTGCCCCCTCACTAATTGATGAGCGTCGCTTTTCAGCTTCTCATCGCAACTTCTTCGCGTAAGAGGAGAGCATCTTCCGGTATGCGCTGCGAGGAGGGTAGCCGATGCTGCAGAGGTAGGTGGAGAACTTCACGCGCTTCTTCGGGTCCTTGATCCTCTTCTCTATCGACATTATCTCCTGCCCAACCACCGCGTAGGCGGTCGCGTATCCCGGGAAGATCCCCTCGTGGGCCGGGAAGAGCTGAAAGTAGAGGTTTGAGCGTGGCACCCCCGTGTACTCGTGGGCCCAGTCGAGGAATTCCAGGAGCCCCTGCTTCCCCGTGTTCAGCCTCACGTCGCCGACGACCCTGAGAAACCTGATTAGCCTCCATTTCCTGACGGCGAACTCCTCTTCCAGGTTCATCAGCTCGAGACCTCCGTACTTCTTCATCACCCCGACGTAGTCGCTCTCCGCCCTGGCTAGCCTCTTCTTCGTCTCAAGGCGTCTGACAGCCTCCAGAAACTCCCTCTCCCTGTTGAACGAGAGACCCTCGGTGATGGGAACGCTGAGCAGCCCGGGAATGAGGTAGAGAGGGTTCAGCTCGCCCATGAAACCCAGGGCGCTGTTCGAGTGATGCACACAGTGGCCGTACTCCTCGTGAACAAGCAGGTTCAGAAGAGCCGAGACTGACTTGTCCGGGTCGCGCTTGGGGTCGGTTGTCTGGAAGAAGAGCTGAAAGGGCCTCCTCGTGAAGGTATCGAAGAACTGCGCCGCCCCAGTCGGGATCACCCCGGTCAGGTAGCTCGGCGTTTCGATGAGCTTCGTCTTGTACTTCGGGTTTATCCTCACTATGTCAAGGTCCGCGAATCGCTGAACCACATTTCGAATCGTTCGAGTAACCTTCAGTAGCTCGCTGGGTTTCAGGTTGAGGCGTCCGTTCATCCTCTTCTCAACCTCCTCAGTCTCCGCCTCACAGGCGTACAACTTCGCGAGCTTCTCAGCGACTCCCCTAAATCTCGGGAGCTCTTCGTCGATCCAAGAGATTGCCTTCTTCTCAAGCTCCTCTGGCGTCTCGACGTAATCGAATCCCTTCGCCAGCGCCACGCCGTAGAAGTCCTTCCTTCCCAGCTCGAAGCCGTACCTTCTGAAGACGCTCTCCACCTCCTCAAAGGTGCCCTCACCAAACCCGTCGAGCTCGAAGAGTTTCACGAACTCGGCCGCCTTTGCCTTCAAGCTGTCGCACTCCCCCTTCAGCTCCTCCCCCACCTTCACAGTCGCCTTCACCGCGTCGAGAATCTCGATGATTGCGCTCAACCTGTAGAGGCAGAGAGCCTTTACCCCCGTCGGGACCTCCCTCCCCTGGAAGCGCGCCCTGGTCGCATCTATCGCCTTAGAGGAGTAAGAGAGAAGAGATAACAGGTGACCCTCGTTCACCCCCTCCTTGGCCAAGTGGCTGAAGATGGTCCCGACGATGTCATCGAGAATCGGCTGTGGCTCGTCGAAGAGCAGCGCCACCTCGAGGGCGTCTAGAACCTTCTCCTGGAGTTCAGTCTTTGCCCTCTTCCTGAGTTCCCGGACCTTCCCAAGAGCACCCTGAATGTTCTCGGTAGAGGGGATGAAGAGCTTCCCGGCGTATTGGTTGAATCCCAGGAGAAAGGCCGCCGACGGATTGATGTCCTTGTATGTCTCTAGGATCTCGAGGTCGAGGAGGTCAGCATTCACGTATTCTGGCAAAGGAGCCGCACTTATATCATTGAAGTGCATCGAGGGGCTTGAACTTCTCTACCGTCTCCCGAAGCTCGGCGCGCAGGTGATCTCGCCACGCCGCGAATCTTCCCGGCGACTCCGGATACTCGAGGTTGTGGGTTACCAGGGTCTGACTCTTCTTCGCCGTGTATCTGAGACCTCTCGCAAGGTTGAGGTCGCCGAGCACCCTGAACCACATCGCGGGGTTGAAGAACTGCGTCCTGTTGAAGTCGGGGTGCTTCCTATCGGTTATCGCCTGGATGTCCTCCTCAGAGAGGAAGTGCTTCATGCCGTAGTTGATCTGCTCGTTCGTCAGGGTCTGGAGGTAGCGTCTGAGGACCTCAAAACTCGCCATCTGGAACCCGTGGGTCTTCATGTACTCGACGTTGTAACCCCAGAGGGACTCCTGCCCCGTGTCATTCGCCTCAAGAGCCGCCGCGACGACCTTCCCGAGGATCACGCTCGCATAGATCGAGGGACCGATTCCGCCGGCGTCGAGCGGCCTGGGGAGCCAGGCGGCGTCTCCGACCACCGCAAAACCGTTGGCCACCATGCAGTCGTTCTGCCTCCTCACGGGGACCTGCCAGTTTCCCTTGGCGTTCTCCTCGTCCGCCTCGCCGTGGGCAAGCCTCGGGTTCTTGATCACTGGGTTCGCCTTGACGTACTCGTCAATCAGGTTCTGGAGGTTGTCCTGTTTGTTGAACCTCCTGTTTCTTCGGTCGAGCCCCGACTTCGAGACGCCCAGCCCGATATTGACCTTGTTCTGCCCCTTCGGAAATACCCAAGCGTACCCGGCTGCCGCGATGTACTGGTCGAGGTGGATGAGACAGTATTCAGGAGTGAAGTATGTCTCGTCCTCCGCCCCTCGGTCGAACTCCAGGATGTACCTTCCCGTCGCCTCGATGTCATCCATATCGATCTCCCGCTCGATGTAGCTCTCGATCGGGAGGAACCTCCTGAGAACTGACGACGAGCCGGTCGCGTCTATCACCGCTTTGGCGTTCGCCCTGAAAGGCTCGCCCTCGCTATCCCTCCCCGTGATCCCCGCGATGGATCCGTCTTCGGCGAGAAGGCGCTCCGCTGTTGCGCCCCACATGAACTCAACTCCGAGCTTCTGGGCATCCTTGACCTGGCGCCTCGGGGCCAGCTTCCTGTTCAGCAGATGCCCCTCGCCCTCGAAGAGGACCTTCGTCTTGTGGTCCGGCGAGTAGACGTAGATCCCCTTGACGTCGTGCTCCACCTCCGGCCTCCCGTACTGGATCCCAAGGTTGCTGGCGAGATAGCTGAGGCTATTCCGGCTCACCGCGTCGCCGCAGGTCCAGCCATTGCGGGTCTTCTTCCCCGGCTCGGCCGCCGGGTTTCTGTCAACCACAAGCACTCTCGCCCTCTGGTTGGAGTAGTGGGCGACCGAGGCGGCCGTGATCAGACCGGCCATCCCTCCCCCCGCGATGATCACGTCGTAGTCTGGATTCAATCACGGAAGCTATCGGGCTCCGCCTAAAAAACGCGTGGGTCAGGTCGCGGGGGCGACGAAGAGCTTAATTTCCAATTCGTTCAACGCTGGGTGATGAGCAAGATGCTTGACCTGGGTGAGAAGGCACCGTCCTTCACGAACCTCTTAGGAGCCGACGTGGCGCGATACTCCATCGCCTCATTCAATGACAAGCCGGTCTTGGTGGTCGTCTTCTCCTGCAACCACTGCCCTTACGTCAAGGCTTA
>Ga0134088_10000579_pt1 | contig 12877 bp, 9 predicted proteins | sample 15_taG_3_FD_94461 | JGI IMG/M metagenome (GOLD analysis project Ga0134088, IMG submission 94461) | Grasslands soil microbial communities from the Angelo Coastal Reserve, California, USA - 15_D_Rain_20cm_5_09182015 | ecosystem: Environmental > Terrestrial > Soil > Grasslands ...
CATCCCTTTTGTTGCTGGAATGCACTTTTCCCGGGAGATAATTAGTGTCGCCAATGACTGGACACGATGGGAAGCACCGTCAAATCGCGCTTTTGCTTCTGATTGGGCTATTGATCGTTGTTGCGCCCGCTTTGGCGCGGCGGCAAGAATCCCTACAGCCAGCTCCAGGCCCTTCAACGCAGCAACCAACAAACACGAAAGATGGGAAGGACAAAGAGAAACAGGGTGAGACGGTTGGGAAGAGCAAGCTCGAAAAAGAAACAGGAACCATCAATGATCGCATTTTCGAGGTTCTGCCAAACTACGGAACGGTCGAAAACGCTAGAGAGCTTCCGCCGCTCACGACCGGCCAGAAATTCAGACTGGCAACCGCCGGAGTCTTTGATTGGGGGTCTTATCCGTTCAACGCCATTCTATCCGGAATAGCCCAAGCCAAGAATGATCCAAAAGAGTGGGGACAGGGGTGGGGCGCGTACGGAAAGCGTTACACAGCGTCCTTTGCCGACAATAGCATTGGCACCTATATGACGACAGCAATTTTCCCCAGCCTGCTCCATGAAGATCCGCGCTACTACCAGTTGGGAAAAGGACGCGTTGTTCACCGTGCGTACCATGCTGTCAACCGGCTCTTCGTCGTTCGGACGGATTCGGGACACGAGCGCTTCAATTTCTCTGAATCGACTGGCAATGCAACGGCAGCAGCAATATCAAATTTCTACCATGTTCCGGAGGATCGTACCGCCTCGCGAACCGCCACCACTTTTGCCTTTCTGATTCTGTATGACGGAATGAACAACGAATTGAAGGAATTTTGGCCTGATATTCGCCGCAAGGTGTTTCATAAGAATACGCCGTAGTTCAGCACGACCTACTGTTAGATAGGGCCTTACACAGTATTTGCGCACCAGTATGCGATTCGAACACAGCGGCGAAAATATCGCGCAACTGCCGGTGGGCGCCGCGCGTCGAATCGTCAGTCGAATGTGGAGTATTAAATCTGCCGGGACACATCTCTATCCGGCTTTGGAGACTGACCGCAAGCAAAATGAAAAGAGTAGTAATTGCCGCTCGCTGCTTAATTTCTATCGCCCTGTTACTGCCCGCCTATCCAGCTCTCGGTCGGCAGTCAGAGGGCGTGGGTTCAAAAGATTCCAAGGCCTCTGTGAGTGGCAGGATCACGGTCATCTCCGGAGATGGAGTCACGAACATCCTTCCCGGTGCCACCGTGAAGTTGTCGGGTCCGTCCCTGGGCCAAGCGCCTCAATCGACGGTGACCGACGCGGACGGCCGCTACGAATTTGCTCATTTGGCTGCCGGAAACTACACGCTAGAAGCAAGCGCTGATGGCTTTAAAACACTGTCTGCCACTTTAACCCTCGGGGCGGACCAGGCGCTTGTCAAAGACGTCGTTCTGCAGATCAGTTCCGTCAATCAGCAAGTTGAAGTTCAAGGAGAGGCCGCGGAAATCGCCACGCAAAATGTGGCGATCACTGCCACGGTAAATACCGAGCAATTGGAGAGTCTGCCTTTGCCTACCCAGAAATTTACAGAGGCTTTGTCTCTGATACCTGGTGTCGTGCGGACTTCCACAGGCAAGCTGACATTCAAGGGCCAGGCTGAAAGTCAGGGGATGCTCGTGGTCGATTCGGCGGAAAACGTGGATCCTGTCTCGGGAAGTTTCTCGATTCCCATTCCTGTTGACATCATTCAAACGATGACCGTCTACAATTTACCTGAGAGTTCTGAGTATGGAGGTTTTACAGGTGGTTTGACGACGATTGAAACGAAGCCTCCCTCCGGCACATGGGACTATAGGCTGCGGGATTTCATCCCAGCATTCCGGGGAAAGAACGATCACCTGGTGGGGCTCGCCAACTGGACACCACGTTTTGAGTTCGGTGGCCCGCTCGTCAAGAATAAGATGAATTTTTCCGAAGAGATTACATACGAAATTCGAAAACAACCTGTGCGTGGCTTGTCGTTTCCCCTCAATGAGATCAAGACGCGAAGCGCTACGTCCTTCACAAACGTTCAAGTAATCCTCTCCCCTCGGCACGTGTTGAATTTCCATGTAAATACTTTCCCCCTGGAACTTGACTTCGCCAATATCAATGCGCTTATTCCGCAAACCGCGTCCACGAGCTACGGCCGAAGTGGAGTGTCCGCCGGTTTCTCTGATTCCTATCAGTTCGTCTCGGGAGCGCTGTTGAACACGCTGGTTCGGTACACCCGCTTCGACAGCAACGCCCGCGGGCAGGGTCCTGCTGACATGGAAATTTCGCCTGAAGGATGGGCTGGCAATTACTTCAACAGTTGGAATCGTAAAGCAAACCAATTGGAAGTTCTGCCCGCGTATCAGCTCTCTTCGAAGTCCTGGCACGGCAGCCACGAAGTGAGGTTCGGAGGCGATTTCCTGTATCGGAGCTATGACAGTACAAACTTATCCCATCGAATCGAGTTGCTGGCGCAGGACGATTCGGTTGTCGAACAAATTGATTTTCAGGGCGCGGGCCTAATAAGCGCATCCGATGTGGAGATCGCTGAATTCATCCAGGATCGCTGGACCTTGAACAGTCACCTTACGCTCAACTACGGGGCACGTTTGACCACTCAATCCATCGGCCGCTCCGCGGCTTTCGCGCCGCGCATCGGCGCAGCCTATTCGCTCAATGGCGGAAATACCGTAATTCGTGCCGGTGCTGCTGAGGTCTACGGTCACGTCCCGCTGCTTGCGGCAGACTTCACCAGCAATCAGGAACGCGTGCTCAGTTTCTTCGATTCTACCGGCACATTGATCGGTCAGCCCATCGTTCTCGTAAATACCTATCTTCTTTTGGGGGCAGTTCCGAGCACTCCTGGCGTGCCCCGCAATCCTGGGTCAGCTTCCAGGACATTCAGTTGGAATGCCGTTCTTGAACACCAGGTGCGTAAGAATCTGAACCTGCGCGCTAGCTATCTTGACAGCCGCACGGTGGACCTCTTTCTTCTGGATCAGATACTCGATATGGCCAGCAGCAGCGGCTTGCTGGCTCTGAAGAATTCCGGAGTTTCAAACTATCGCCAGGCTGACATTACCGCTCACTATCGTTTTGGCGACCGGGCGGATATGAGCTTCTCCTACACTTGGAGCCGGGGACGCGGTGACCTCAATCCGATCTCAGACACACTTGTCCCCTTTCAGATTCCGGTCATCCGGCCGAACGCTTCGGGTATCCTTTCTTCTGACGTACCGCATCGCATTGTAGCCTCGGGTTTTTTCCGGCTGCCCTGGAAAATGGTTGTCAGCCCGGTGGCCGACGCGCACTCGGGATTGCCATACTCAGACGTGGACAATCCGCAGGATTATGTCGGCGTTCCTAATACCGAGCGTTTTCCTATCTACTTCTCGTTGGACATGCGGCTTTACCGGGAGTTTAGTTTCCACATACCGCGTACGGACCGTTCCAAAAATCATAAGTTCCGCCTCGGAGTATATTCGACTGACATCACGAATCGCCAAAATCCGCATGATGTATTCAACAACATCACTTCTCCCAATTTTGGAGAGTTCGCCGGCTTTCAACGGCGTTACACCGGCCTCGTGCTAGATTTCATTCAGTAAAGGGACCGCAGTTGCCGTCGCTTGTAGCTTGCGCTCCCACAGGCAAATGGGCTAGCGCGGTGATGGAGCCAAGACCTGCACTGCCCCGGGTACCACTTCGATTTCCACCGGCGTAGATCCAAGGATTTCACCATCCCCGTGGAACAGGGCGGGCTTCTGCGTCGTCAGTCTCACCTTGCGCACCTGCCAGCGTTTCACACGCGATGTTCGAAGTTCGCCGCTCCCCATCAGCCGCGGTAATAGCCGCAATACTCCCATTGTGCCGATATCTTCGATCAGGACAACGTGGACCGACCCGTCTTCAAGGGTCGCGCCAGGGGCCAGTCTCAGACCAGCACCGTAAGTCGGGGAGTTCAGTGCGGCCACCACCAATGCTTTGGCTTCTTGGGGGATAAGATCACTACCTGGAAAGTCAACGCGAACTTCAAGGGGGACGAATCCTACCAGCGCGCGCAGAGCAGATGCGATGTAACGAGATCGGCCTGGAAAACGACGGTACGCACCACTCGCATAGCGCGCGGCCTCGGCGTCAAGTCCTATACCTCCTCCACCAGCATACAAACGTATTCGTCCCTCGCCAGTGCGCACTCTCAGAAGATCCACAAACCGCGGTTCGCCTCGCAGGATGGCATCCGCCGCTTTCAGGGGGGCGTCCGGCAACCCGAGCGCGGCAGCGAAATCATTGCCTCCTCCAACGGGGAGGACACCCAGGAGCACCTGCGCCCCGAAGGCTGCGTTCGCCAACGCTTGAAACGTTCCGTCTCCTCCCATCGCAAACAGCGCACGCCGCCCTTGTGAAATGGCATTTTGTGCAGACGATTCAAGTTCAGCCGCACTTTTCGTCATCACAAATTGTGCTTGGACGTGGAATGACTTGAAGAATTTCTGGATTTTTGCCAGATAAAAACGTGCACGGCCCCCGCCGGCAGCGGAGTTGACGAATACGGTGACCGCAGATTCGCGCAGCACGCTGGGAGTTTCCGCGCGATCAATCACTCTTGTACTCCGCAATTCCAGCCGAACGAATCATGTTTTCTGCTTTCCAAAGCACCTGTTCAGCATCTCTTTTAGCTTTGGATCGACGGGAATGTCAAAACATGGTGCCGGCGGGGGGAATCGAACCCACGGCCTAGGGATTATGAGACCCTCGCTCTACCACTGAGCTACGCCGGCATAGGGCAGCTCTTTATGCTACGGATTCGCGTACGAAGGTGTCAAGGAGCTGTGCCCCACGGGCAGGCTACAAATTGCCACCGAAACGATAATTGATATTTTGATTTAGACGAATTGTAAAGGCGGGTTTTAGTACGGTAAAAGCCCGCTTTGTTACGTTTCTTGAGGAATTCTGCGGGAATCCCTACCAAGCTGGCTGCCTAACCATGGGGCTGCATGGTCCTATAACCGTTGGTACTACGGTACTGTTGACCGGAACAGGTCCAAAATCTATCCTGCTCGGGATCGAACACTGTCCCGCCTATCAGGATAGGCGAAAGCTTATCGAAACGATGGGACGGGAGGGTGTGTATCGATTCGTTACAGGCTCATAGCTAGAGCTACTTGACATTGGTCTCGTAAGATATACACTGCCACCGGGGTTGTACTATACCTCGGAGGCACAATGTCACGTAAACTCACGGTTGTTCTGCTCGCCACGTTGGTACTAGTTGGCGCAATGAGCCTGAAGACGGTGGTCGTCACTCATGGTGATGGCTCCGTGATCATGGCCAACGGCGGAGCACCACAGCCGCCTACACCATGGAAAAATGGTGGAGCACCGCAACCACCAACGCCTTGGAAGAACGGTGGGGCTCCGCAGCCGCCAACGCCCTGGAAGTAATCCGCTGAACTAGTTTTTGCGGAAAGGACCAGGGCACGGCAAGGATGGGTTCCGTGCTTGGTCCCTATGAATATGCTGTCTGGCTGATCTGCACGCTGCTGGAGTCAGCGGTATTAGTTTGTGCCTTGAAGAAGGATGCCCTCCGGCGTTACATCCTGCTGAATGTATACATGGCCGCCTCGGTGCTGGTAAGCATCGCCCGCTACAACATCCTTAGCCACTACGGCTTCACTTCAAAGGAATATCTCTACTTCTACTATTATTCGGACTCCCTGCTCACTATTGCTCTTTATTTTGCCTTGGTGAGCCTCTATTCTCACATCTTCGCTGACTTGAATGCCGAGCGGTATATCAGGCTCGGGATGGTGATCCTCCTTTCCGGGACCGCGTTGTTCTCGTATGCCGTGGTTCAGCAGTTCAGTTCCAAACTTGTGACGCACTTTGTAGTCGAGCTTTCGCAGAATCTCTACTTTGTCGGCCTTGTCCTTACTTACATCCTGTGGGCTGCCGTACTAAAGATGCAGGAGACGCGCACGCGATTGATTCAGCTGGTCCTGTCGATGGGTGTCTATTTCAGCTTGTTCGCAGCCAACTTCGCGTTGCAGAACCTCTACCAAAGCCGTGGTTCTTTCTTCGAAATCTTGACGCCCCTGTTTGGCTGCTTCCTCCCGTTGTCCTGGGCTTATACCTTTTGGCACGTTCCGGAAGAGGCTCGCACCGTACCTTCCCGGCTTGCGGTGGTGCCCCGATGATGGCAGCAATCATCCTCGCTTGCTCGGTTGTTTTGCTGCTGCAGTTCTTCGTGTCTTATTGCCGCTCGCTCATCGCGGTATCCTCGAAGCAAGTCCTCTCGCCTGAGGTGAAGGACGTTACGGGCATCCAGCGGCTCGCTTCCGGTGATGATTTCAAACGTGTCATGCAGCTTCTGCAGCTTTGTCCGGAACGCCCGGAAGACCGCAATAGCGTCCAGGCGATTGGCGCCTATTTCAATCTCCTGAGTTTTCTGCGGTCCACGCTTGCTCGGATGGTTCCTTCGATGCAGGCCTGGACGGAATTGGAACGCGGACATTGCGCCTATTTCGCGGCCGTCGCTTTGGAGCGCCGCATCTCCTTCAGCCGGGACATGCTTGCGCAGCAAGTGGATTCTTGAGGCTCCGACCCGGGGCTTTACTTCTGCTAATCTGCTGTCTCTTTCGTTACAATCCCTCTTTTTTGCCTGCTTGACATTTCAAGTGCATGTTATTCTCGAAGTGTTCCCTCCTCACCGGAGTGGATGCGTCCGCAGCGCAAAACTCATCGGTGACAAAAACATGCTCGCAGTGTGGCGCGGTATTGCCTTCAAGCGTACGCGCCTGTAATTTTTGTGATTCATCCTTTTCGGTCGGTCCATCGGCCTGGGAAGATTCCTCGAATGTTTCCGTGAGGGAGCGCGTCGACCTTGGCTCAGCCGGCATCGATCGTTCCAAGCGACCCCTCGGCGCTTCCCCCCAGATGGAGCAAGACGCTGCCTGGCGCGGCGAACTTGCTCAACGTCTCGATGCCTACCGAAGTCGGCGGCGAAAGCTTGCGCCAAATGCGGCTCAATCTCAGTTTTCTTTCGATGCCCCTCACGGCAAGACGCAGCCGCAGATCTCCTTAGCGGTTGCGGATCCTCCGGCATCCGTTGAAGAAGACTTTTCCTTTACCATCGCCATTGGCCGTCCTGCAAAGAAGGACACTCTTGAAGAATCGCGAATGGTGATTGACGTCTCTCTGCCGCCAGATTCAGAATCAAACCCCCAAGCTCAGGTTACTGAAGACGAGAGGAAGTCTCTGCCCGGACTTCATCCAATAGCATCTATGGACGACCGGCGCCTCGCGGCGCTGATCGATTTCTGCTGTTTATTGTTCGCGTATGGTGGCTTTCTGGCGCTGTTCAGTTCACTCGGCGGGCAATTTACGCTGAGCAAACTCAATGCCGCTGTTTACACAACGACTTTCGCCATTGTTTATCTACAATATTTCGCACTCTTCACCATCTTCGGTGGCACCACTCCCGGCATGATAATGCGAGGCTTGCAGGTGGTCAGCTTTTCCGGCGAACCACCCACACCCAGACAAATGCTTCTTCGCAGCGCAGGCTACATCCTCTCCGCAGGAACCTTTTTCCTTGGGTTCCTATGGGCGATGTGGGACGAAGATGAACTCACCTGGCACGACCGGTTCTCGCGCACGCATTTGACTGCGGCACAGTCTTTTGCCGATCTTGAAAATTCAAGCGTCGCACACAGCCGGTAGCTTTTTTTGATAATTCCGTACAGTCCTTTTGTTCTTGCGGAGGGTTAGATCGCGCGGCATTCACTCGCGATGCGGATGATGGCTCGTAGACTGCGTTCTACATCCGTCTCCGTTGTCGCCCAGGAAGACACACTGATCCGCATCGCGGTCTTTCCTTGCCAGACTGTTCCGCCGCACCAGCAGGTTCCGTCCTCCTGGACACGCCGTATCACTTCGCGAGTTACTTCGGGGCGGCCAAAGGACACTAGCATCTGGTTAATCACGACATCGTTCAGCACCTCGAACCCTCCTTCGCGCAGCCCCTCGGCAAATCGGAGCGCGTAAGCGCACGTTCGCTCAATCAGCGCGCACAACCCTGACCGCCCCAGCGATTTCAGCGCCGCCCACAGCTCCACTCCCCTTGCGCGTCTGGACGCTTCGGGTGTGTGGTGCATTGGCTCGCGGCGTGATCCGGGCTCGAGATACGCCGCCGTTATGCCCATCGACGCCCGCAGCGCAATGCCATCTCGAACCATGACCACGCCACTGTCATAGCCAACGTTGGGCCACTTATGCGCGTCTGTGGCCCACGAGTCAGCTTGATCGAATCCACCCGTCAAATGGTCGTACTTACGCGAAATCCGGGCCCACAATCCGAATGCGCCATCCACGTGCACCCACGCCCCCCGTTCTCCTGCCGCTTTACAGATTTCCTCCGCGGGATCGAATGCTCCTGTATTTACGTTTCCCGCTTGAATACACACGATTGTCTGCTCCGTTAGGCGTGGCAATTTGTCAGCACGCATGCGGCCCTGGCCATCTGCCTCCACGATAGTTACGCGTTTCCTCCCAAATCCCGCCAGACTCAACGCCTTCAAGATCGATGCATGCACTTCCGCGCCGACGACCACTTCGATGGGCGGCGCCCCGAACATCCCGTTCGACGTCACATCCCACCCCGCGCGCGCCAAGAGCGCATGACGTGCCGTGACTAGCGCCGTGAAATTCGCCATGGTCGCGCACGTAACTAGGCCCCCCGCACATTCCGGAGGCAATGCCAGTGCCTCACAAATCCAACGCAGGACTATTTCTTCCAGTTCCGCCGCGATGGGAGACATCACGCGCAGTGCCGCATTCTGGTTCCAAGCCGCAGCTAGCCAATTCGCAGCCAGAGCTGCGGGAACCATTCCGCCATTCACAAAGCCGAAGTAGCGTCCCCCGGTCGTCGCCACTGCGGCTGCCGAGCCAATGCGATCGAGTCTGGTGATTACTTCACCCGGATCGCTCGGGGATGACGGAAAAGGCTCCCAAAGTTCGGCAAGCGCAGACACCGCGGCTTCAGAGGGACCCACTCTTCGCTCAGCAATGTTCCGGACGTATCTTTGCGCTTTGTCCGCAGCAAGTGTCAAAAGATCTCTGTTCATCGATGGTTCTCCCGGTCCGGTGTCATTCGGCATTCGGTTCTTCCCTCCCGTTCCGATCGCGCTTCTCCGCACACAAAGACACCCGTTGGCAACGGGCTTTCATTCCGCCCACGCAAATACGTTATTCAGTTTTCGATGGAATGAAAGAGCCGAATTGTCCGCTTACTTCTTCGCAACAGCCTCGTCGGAAGCGATCTTGCCGTCACGAATGAAGATAATGCGGTGCGCATGCTGTGCAATGTCGTGTTCGTGCGTCACGAGAATAATCGTGTTTCCTTGACCGTGCAGGTTTGCGAAAAGCGCCATAATCTCTTCGCCCGTTTTTGAATCAAGGTTTCCGGTGGGTTCGTCGGCAAGCACGATCGACGGGGAATTCACCAACGCTCGTGCAATCGCCACGCGCTGCCTCTGGCCGCCCGAAAGCTCATTCGGCTTGTGGTGCATCCGGTCCATCAGGTCCACACGCTCCAGCGCTTTCTTCGCTTTCTCGATGCGCTCTTCTGACGGCGTACCGTTGTAGATCAACGGCAATTCGACATTGTGAAGCGCCGTCGCGCGTGGCAGCAGGTTGAACGTCTGAAAGACGAAGCCAATCTCTTTGTTTCGAATGTAGGCGAGCTCATCATCATCCAGATCGCTCACCAACCGCCCCGCCAGCCAGTATTTCCCGGCGCTCGGCGAATCCAGGCAACCGATTAAGTTCATCAACGTGGACTTTCCCGATCCGGATGGCCCCATAATGGCTACGTAATCACCCTTGCGGATTTCCACGTCCACGCCGCTCAACGCGTGCACCTTCTCCGCGCCCATTTCGTAGACTTTGGTCAGCGCTTCGGTCTTGATCACTACGCCCGAACTGACCAGGTCTTCCCGGTATGAATCTGTGGCTGCTGTCTCGACAGGCATTCGAATCTCCCTCGTCCTTGGCGGCGCGTCAGCTCTGCTGATCGTCCTGCTTCTTCGGCGCGCTGTTGTCCACCTTCACCTGGGACTCCGGCTTCAGGGTGCGCAATGCCTTGTAGCTGCCGACCACAATCTCGTCACCGGCTTTCAGCCCCTTGGTGATCTCAATATCAGTCACGCCGGCAATACCGGTCTCGACGGGCAGGAACACCGCCTTTTTTCCATTCACCACAAACACGCCTTGCACTTCATCCTTCTTGGGATCGCCCGGTGCCGGAGGCGGCGGCGCTGCCAGCGTCACATTTGAGCTACCCTGTTTCTTTGCATTCTTGACGGCTTCTTCCAAATCCTTGCGCGTCCGCACCGCCAGCGCTTGAATCGGAATCGCAACGACGTTTTTTCTCTCCGCCGTCTTGATCTTGGCTGTCGTAGATAGACCCGGCCGCAGATTCTCTGGCGGATTCGCCAGGGTCACGACAACTTTGAAATCCTTCGCTTCCTGTGTGCTCGTCGTGGTTTGCGTAGTGGTGAGTCCCGAACTGCGTAGGACAGCCTGCGATCCAATCTCCGTCACTTTGCCTTTGAAAATCTTTCCAGGCACCGCGTCGATCGTTACGTCGGCTTCCTGGCCCATCTTCACGTTGACGATGTCAGTCTCGTCGACCTTTACTTCCGCCGTCACCACCGACATATCCGAGAGTGTCATGATGAAGCTGCCATTCGCGTTCTGCATGCCCATTACGACGTAGTCGCCCACGCGCTCCGGCAGATAGCTCACGATTCCATTGATCGGAGATGTGTACGTCGTCTTGTGCAGAACGTCCTGCGTCCGCACCAACACGGCGCGGCCTTGATTCACCTGCGAACGCGTCTGATCCAATTGCGCTTTCAGAGACTGTACACGCGCGCGCGCCGAGTCGACCGTAGCCACTGCCCCGTCGTAGATTGTTTTCCGTTGATCGAAATCCTGTTTAGGGATCAGCCCGTCCTTGAAAAGGCCCTGTCCACGGTCGTAGTCCAGCTTGGCCTTCTCCAGGTTGGCTTGTTGCAAGATCAAATCCGACTGCGCCGCTTTGTAGCTGGCTTCCGCAGCCTGAACGCCGGACTCTGCCGAATTGACTGCCGCCGACTGCGCCTGCACGTCTGCATTTGCCTGCACATTTTCCTGCAGGAGCAACCTGTCACCCTTTTTGACGTGGTCGCCTTCTTTGACAAAGATCTCGGTGATTCTGCCATATCCCTGGGCGGTGACGTTCGTATAGGTTGTCGGCTTGACTTCGCCGGAGGCGGTCACCAGGGACACCAGACTGTCTTGGTTAGCCACTTTGGCCGTTTGCACGGTCACCACGCCCTTGTTGGCTTGGTTCACGCTGAACAACACAATTCCGCCGAGCACCACCACGACACCCGCACCAATTGCTGCTTTATGCCACGTCTTCATTCGATTCCCCTTCGCACTGCCACTCTGCCGTCGTATTCCCAAACTTCTGCCGCGCACCTTGTTTCAGTACATCCCAAGATCGATCAATCCCGCGGGGACACAGATGTCCGTCCAACTGCCTCTACCCTACATACGCCCATTCGGGTCGAAATGTTTCGCGGGAGGTTTGCTCCAATTTCGCGGTTCGGGCTTCAAAGCAGGGGACTTACTGGAAACCGGCAGCTCCGCCGGCATCAGCCGCCCCCCTCGATGGAGGCGCAGCTACCCCGAACCTCATTCTATGTTCAAAACACTAGAAAAGGAAAGAATTCCCGTCCCACCAGAGCGAGAGCCCTCGCTGACAACCAACCCACTCTGTTTGACGCAAAGAAGGGGCAAATAGTCAGTCGGAACCAATCATTTTTCCCGAAACTGTCCCCATTTGCGAGCCTGGTTTAATGTTATACTCAGGCCATTCGGTCGATTTGCTTCGGCCGAACCGCCCGCGGAGAGGTGGCAGAGCGGCTGAATGCGGCGGTTTGCTAAACCGTTTTAGGGAATAAACACCCTAACGGGGGTTCGAATCCCCCCCTCTCCGCCATAGTTTTAACACCTTTCTTTTCTGTATCTTACAATTCTTGGTGTCTATTTCGATGCAAAGATACAAAAAAGGTGCTGTTACTCGACAAGTAAAAGTCGTGAAGCCATCTCCGGAGCAGTCCGTAGGTCTAGAAGAGGAGTTTGAGGGCAAGTTGCATGATTCGTGGGCCAGATGTTCCAGTAGGTGTTCCGAAGGCAGTCGCGCCGACGTTTTGCGGAACGAGGCACGGTGTGCCCGCAATTCCACAGACAGTTGTCGATGTGGAACGCGAAAACTGTGTTGTGCGCACTCCGCTGATGTTCGCGTGGTTAAGCACGTTGAACGCCTCCCAGATGAATCGCAAACGGACGCGCTCGGTGACGTGCACATTACGCGTCACGCGTGGATCCAAGGAAACCGTCCTCGGCAGATAGAAAGTGTTTCGGCCGAGTCCCGGCGTTCGATCTGTGGCCGAGTTGCCGTCGTTGTTCAAATCGAAATTAACCAGCCCGGAATAGGGCAGCCCAGACTGCGCCGTCAGAATTCCACTGAGCTCCCAGCCCCCGAGAATGGCCTTCGCAGGAGCCGGCAATCCCCTTGCATAATTCAACTGCCATGCGCCACTTAGAACAAATCGAGATCGCTGGTCGGAGACTGATGGAGCGCGATCCACACGGGGATTGGACGCATCCGACAGCAGCCGGCCGTCGCCTTGTGGGACATTCACCGGGATCGGCTCTGGAAGGTCGTCAATGACCTTGCTGAATGTGTAAGAAGCCAGAAATTGGAACTCTTCGGAAAAGCGTCTTTTGAGTTGTACGGCCAAGCCGTGATAAATCGAGACGCTTTTCCGAAG